>Ga0070683_100003845_pt1 | contig 12270 bp, 15 predicted proteins | sample KBSC713LmetaG_FD_64662 | JGI IMG/M metagenome (GOLD analysis project Ga0070683, IMG submission 64662) | Corn rhizosphere microbial communities from Kellogg Biological Station, Michigan, USA - KBS C7.1-3L metaG | ecosystem: Host-associated > Plants > Roots > Rhizosphere ...
CCGGCCGGAGGAAGTGGTGCGCCTCATCGTCCAGGGGTCGCTGGCGCCGGTGCTCGCCGGCGCGGCCGCCGGATTGCTCGCCCTCGTCCCGCTGTCGCGCCTGCTGCGCAGCTATCTGTTCGACGTATCGCCGCTCGATCCGATTGCGCTTGGCGCCGCCGCCGCGGTGATGATGGTGTCGGCGGCGCTGGCGGCGTGGGTGCCGGCGCGGCGCGCCTCGCGCGTCGATCCGCTCGTCGCGCTGCGCGCGCCGTAGCGGCGCGATCGTCTACGCCAGCGCGCGCGCCGCCTCGCGAGCGTAATAGGTGATGACGATGTCGGCGCCGGCGCGGCGGATCGACGTCAGCGTTTCCATCATCGCGCGCGGCTCGTCGATCCACCCGTTGCGCGCCGCCGCTTTCAGCATCGAATACTCGCCGCTGACGTGGTAGGCCGCCGTCGGCAGACGGAAGGCCTCCTTGACGCGCCAGATCACGTCGAGGTAGGTGAGCGCCGGCTTGACCATCACGATGTCGGCGCCTTCCTCCACGTCGAGGTGGACTTCGCGCAGCGCCTCTTCCACGTTGCCCGGATCCATCTGGTGCGACCGGCGATCGCCGAAGGCAGGCGCCGAGTCGGCGGCGTCGCGGAACGGGCCGTAGAACGCCGAGCAGTACTTGGCGGCGTAGGCCATCACCGAGGTCTGGCTGAAGCCGGCGTGGTCGAGCGTCTGGCGGATGCGGCCGACGCGGCCGTCCATCATGTCCGACGGGGCCACGATGTCGGCGCCGGCGGCGGCGTGCGACAGCGCCGCGCGCGCCAGCTCCTCGACCGTGGCGTCGTTGACGATCTCCTCGCCGTCGAGAAGGCCGCAGTGGCCGTGCGACGTGTACTCGCACAGGCATACGTCGGTGACGACGACGAGGCCGGGGACCTCGCGCTTGAGCGCGCGCACCGCCATCTGCACCGGCCCCTCCGGGTCCGCGGCGCCGCTGCCGGCGGCGTCCTTGGTGTCGGGCAGCCCGAACAGGAGCACGCCCGGCACCCCTTCCTTCTTCGCCGCCGCCGCTTCCTTGACCGCTTCGTCGACCGACAGCTGGAACACGCCGGGCATCGACGTGACTTCGCGTCGCTGTCCCTCCCCGGTGACGACGAACAGCGGATAAAGCAGGTTGTCGGGACTGAGGCGCGTCTCGCGCACCATGGCGCGAATGCCCGGCGTGCGCCGCAGCCGACGCGGCCGCTTCCTGAGATCGAGTGTGCCGCGGGTGAGTGTGCTCTCAGTTCGTGTCGCCATGGTCTGTCTCAGGTCGTCGCGGGCTGGCGCGAGGCGAAGTGCTCGACCAGCGCGTCGACGAGGTCGGGGATCGTGTACTTCTTCGGTACCACGGTGGCGTGGATGCCGAGCTGCTGCGCCGCTTCCGCCGTCACCGGGCCGATCGCGGCGACGACGGTGGTGTTGAGCAGGTCGGCCGCCTGCTCTTCGCCGAGCAGGCGCGCGAAGTTGCGCACCGTGCTGGCGCTGGTGAAGGTCACGGCGTCGATCTGCCGCTCGAGCAGCATGCGGTAGATGTCGTGGTCTCCCTCGCGCTCGCCGCCGCCGAGCAGCGTGCGGTAGGCGACGACTTCGTCCACCTGCGCGCCCGCGTCGCGCAGCTGGTCCGGCAGCACCTCGCGCGCGATGTCGGCGCGCGGCAGCAGCACGCGCGCGCCCTGCAGCGGCGCCGCCGCCTTCAACGCCTCGAACACGCCCTCGGCCCGCGCCTCGTCGGGTACGACGTCGGCGCGCAGGCCGTAGCGCCCGACACGCTCCGCGGTCGAGGGGCCGATCGCGCACAGGCGCACGCCCTTCAGCTCGCGGATGTCTCCCTGCTGCACCAGGCGCCCGAGCAGCGCGTCGACGGCGTTGGCGCTGGTGAACACGATCCAGTCGTAGGTCGCCGCGCCGGCCGCGGCGCGCTCCAGCGCCTCGCCGTCCTCGGGCGGCGCGATGCGGATCGTCGGCGTCTGGATCGCCTCGGCGCCGCGTTCCTCGAGCATGTCGACGAGCTCGCCGGCCTGCTCCCGCGATCGGGTGACGACGATGCGGCGCCCGAAGAGCGGCCGATCGTCGAACCAGCGCAGGTGCTCGCGCAACCCGGCGACGCGGCCGACGACGAGCATCGCCGGCTCGCCGGCGCGCGCCACCGACGCGATCTCGGCGAGCGGCGCGACGATCGTCGTCTGGCCCGACAGCGTACCCTCGTAGATCAGCGCCGCGCTCTCTTCCGCGGCCCGGCCGTTGGCGAGGAGCGCGCCGGCGACGGCGGCGACCTGCCGCGCCCCGGCGTAGCAGACGAGCGTGCCGTCCAGGCCGGCCAGGCGGTCCCAGTCCACGCGCGGCGCCTCGTTCGTCTCCCCCTCGTGCCCGCGCACCATCGTCAGGACGTCACCGGCGCCAGGGTAGGTCACCGGAATGCCGGCGTAGGCGGGCACGGCAATCGTCGCCGCTACGCCGGGGATGACTTCGAACGGGATCTGCTGCTCGTGCAGGAACAGCGCTTCCTTGCCGCCGCTGTCGAACACGAACGGGTCGCCCCATTTCAGCCGTATCACGCTCTTGCCTTCGCGGGCCTTCTCGACGAGCAGCAGCGAGATGGCGTCCTGATCGAGCGGCCTCGGCGCGGCCGGGCCGACGTCGATCTTCTCGGCGTCGGCGCGCGCCGACCGCAGCAGCCTCGCGTGGATGCGGTGATCGTAGACGACCACGTCGGCCGCTTCGAGACGGCGCAGGCCGCGAACGGTGATCAGTCCCGGGTCGCCCGGTCCGGCGCCGACGATGGATACGGAGGGAGTGGTGGCCATGCGCCTCTATCGTTATCGTACTTCGTCGAGAATCGCGACCGCGCCGCGGCCAGCGAGCTCGCCCGCCAGGCGTCGTCCGAGCTCTTCGGGATCCGCCGCGTCGCCGGCCGCCGTGTGGCGAACCCGCCGCGCGCCGTCGGGCGACACGACGATCGCGTCCATCTCGAGGGCCGCGCCATCCAGCGTGGCCACCGCGCCGAGGGGCAGCTGGCAGCCCCCGCCCAGCGCGGCAATCAGGGCCCGTTCGGCCTGGAAGCTGACGTACGCCGCCGGATCGTTCAGTTCGGCGATGCCGGCCGGGAGGTCGGCCCGCGTTTCGATCGCGACGATCCCCTGGCACGGAGCCGGGACGCAGTCCGCGAACGAGAGTGCCAGGGAGATGCGCGCGTCGTAGCCGAGCCGCTTGAGGCCGGCCGCGGCGAGGACCATCGCGTCGAACTCGCCGCCATCGAGCTTGCGCAGCCGCGTGTCGACGTTGCCACGGACCGCGGCGAAGCGCGCCTGCGGCCACAGCGCGCGCAGCTGGGCGCTGCGCCGGATGCTGCTCGTGCCGAAGGCGGGCGTCTCGCCCAGCGCGGCGTGGATCGAGGCGAGATCGCCGACGTCCTGGCGAAGGCGAGGCAGGACGATGGCGTCGCGCGGATCTTCGCGGGGGAGCACCGCCGCGATCGTCAGTCCCTCGGGCAGCGCCACCGACATGTCCTTGGCGCTATGGACCGCCAGGTCGACGGCGCCGGTCAGGAGCGCGTCTTCGAGTTCCTTGACGAACAGCCCCTTCGTTCCGGGCTCGCTCAGCGGCGCCTCCTGCAGGCGATCGCCCGACGTCTTGTAGGTGACGATCTCGGTGGCGACGCCGCGCGCGGCGAGCAGCGACGCGACCGTCCGTGCCTGCCACAGCGCCAGCGCGCTGCCGCGCGTGCCGATACGGAGCGCGCTCATTCGTCCTCCCGGGCGCGCAGCTTGAACAGGCGGTTGAGCGCGTCGGCATACGCCAGCGCCGTCGCCTCGTCGTCGGCCCCCTTCAGCTGCTCGGTCGGGGTCAGCAGCAGCTTTTCGACGATCAGGTGCGTGATCTCGTCGACGCGCGCACGCGCGTCCGGCGGCAGCCCGGCCAGCTTCGGCTCGAGCCGCTGCAGCTCCGACTGCCGGATCGCCTCGAACTGCTGCCGCAGGGCGACGACCGTCGGGACGATGTCGCGCGACTGCATCCAGGCGCGGAAGCGCTCGACCTCCTCACGCACGATCGATTCGGCGCGCTGGACCTCGCTGCCGCGGCGGGCCAGGTTCTCGTTCACGATCGTCTGCAGATCGTCGATGTTGTAGAGAAACACCTGATCGAGGCTGCCCGCGTCGGGCTCGACGTCGCGCGGCAGCGCGATATCGATGAGGAAGATCGGGCGGCCGCGCCGCGGCCGCATCGCTTCTTCCACCATGGCGCGCGTCAGCACCGGATCGGGGGAGCCGGTCGCGGTGACGACGATGTCGGCGGCGGCGAGCGCCTGCGGCATGGCGGCCCACGCCACCGCGTCCCCCTTGAGGTCGCGCGCCAGCGATTCCGCCGACGCGAGCGTCCGGCTGGCGATCGTCAGGCGGCCCACCTCCTGCGCGCGCAGGTGCGTCGCGGTCAGCGTGGCCATCTCCCCGGCGCCGAGCACCAGCACGTGCAGCCCCTTGAGCCGGCCGAAGATCTTGCGCGCCAGCGCGATCGCGGCGTAGCTCACGGAGACCGCGCCTTCGCCGAGGCCGGTCTCGCTGCGCACGCGCTTGCCGACGCTGAAGGCGGTGGTGAACAGACGATGGGTGAGCGCGCCGGTTGCCTTGAGCTCCGACGCGGTGGAGTACGCTTCCTTCACCTGCCCCAGGATCTGCGGCTCGCCGACGACGAGCGAGTCGAGGCCGGCGGCGACGCGGAATAGATGGTCTGCCGCCTCGGGGCCGCGATAGACCACGAGGTGCGGCGCCAGCGCGTCCCACGACACGCCGTTGAACTCGCTGATGAAGCGCCCGCACGACTCGGCGGCGGCGTCCGACTCGGCCCCCGCGTAGATCTCGGCGCGGTTGCACGTGGAGAGCACGACCGCTTCGCGCGCCAGGTCGCGCTGGCGCAGCGCCGCGAGCGCCACGTCGAGGCCGCGCCTGGCGAAATCAACCGTTTCGCGCAGCTCCACCGGTGCCGTCCGATGGCTGACGCCGACGGCGAACAGGCGCATGGCTAGAAATTATGGCTTCGGGTCAGGAAATACCCGACCGGCAGGAAATTCAGGAGCACGATGACGAACCCGATGGCGGAGAGATACGCGGCGCGGCGGCCGCTCCAGCCGATGGCGCGGCGCGCGAAGAGCGCGAACGAGTAGATCGCCCAGCAGATGAGCGCGATCAGGATCTTGGGGTCGGTCGGGTGCATCGCCTGCGCCCGGGGATCGGGCGAGCCGGCAATCTGCGACGCCCACACGATGCCGACGGCGAGGCCGCAGGTGAGAAACAGCCAGCCGACGACGACGGCGCGGCCGTTCATCACGTCGAGCACCTGCAGCGACGGCAGCCGCGCGTAGAAGAAGCCGAGGTGCTTGGCCTTGATTTCCTTGAACAGCAGCACGTAGGTGATGCCGAGGACGAAGGCCAGGGCGAAGCTGGCGTAGGCCAGCAGCATCGACATCACGTGAATCGTGAACAGCGGCGAGCGCAGCAGCGCCGGCCGCGGATCGATCGCCGGATTGAGGGCCGGCAGGATCGACAGCGCCGCGAGCAGCGTCGAGACGAACGCGCCCATCGCGCGCTCGTCGGTCGTCAGCTCGACGTAGAGATACGACAGCCCGAGCAGCCAGACGAAGGCCGAGATCGCCGCCGTGGTGCCGACGAGCGGCGCGTAGCCGGCCTGCATGGTCTGCATGCCGATGAGAAAGGTGTGCGCGACGAGGGCCGCGCCGAGCACCGCCGTGGCGGTGCGGCCGCTGCGTGGTCCGCGGCGGGCGAAATGCGCGATGTAGAGGGCCGCGGCGGCGGCGTAGAAGACGAACGGGACCCAGGCGGTAATCGTCACGAGCCGGTCGGGCCGTAGTAGCCCTGCTTGGTGCGCGCCGTCAGGCCGGGCTTGACGATGCGCACCTGGATGCGCCGCCAGGCGCCGTCGCGCTTGGGGTTGGTCGAGGTGTAGCCGATGGCGTACTGGCTCGACAGCTCCTCCCAGATCGACTGATAGATCTTCGCCAGCTCGCGCGCGTCGGTGGGGAAGTAGGCGCGGCCGCCGGTCTCGGTCGACAGCTGCTTGAGCACGAACTCCGCTTCCTTGAACTCGCGCCGCGCGATTTCCCCCTGGCGCAGGCCGATGGCGTAGATGACGGTTTCGGATCGCTTGGCGAGATCGAGGACCTCGTCGTAGCCGATGATGCTGGACGTATCGTCGCCATCCGAGAGCAGGACGATGGCCTGGCGGTGGATGTCCGAGGTGCCGTCGGCCTTCACCTTCTTCAGGTCCTTGAGCGCGATGTAGAGCGCGTTGTAGAGGGAGGTGGAGCCTTGCGCGGTGGTCTCGCGGATGGCCTTCTCGAGGGCCGCCGAGTCGTTGGTGAACGCCTGCAGGATGCGCGCCTGGCTGTCGAAGTCGATGACCTCGGCCTGGTCGTCCTTGTGCAGCTGCTTGGCGAAGCCGATCGCCGCCTCCTGCGCGATGCCCATGCGCTCGTCCATGCTGGCGCTGGTGTCCATCAGCAGCGCCAGCGAGATCGGCTGCTGGGTGCGGGAGAAGAAGGTCAGCTTCTGCAGGGTGCCGTCCTCGAAGACCTGGAAGTCCGGCTCGGTGAGGTCGGTGGCGTACTTGCCGGCGCCGTCGGTCACGGTGACGTTGAGCGACACGATGTCGACGCCGCTGCGGATCGGCTGCCGCTGCTGCGCCGCGAGGCTGACGCCGCAGACGAGCACCGTCGTCACGCCCAGCTGGAGCGGCCTGCCCCGAGCGAGCGTCGCGAGTCGAGGGATCATCGCGCTCCGGCCTGCGCGCTGCGCGTGCGCGCGTGCACCGTGAGGGCCGGATTCTTCACGGTGACTTCGATCTTGTCCGGCGGGATCAGCGTCTCGGGCCGCGCGTAGGTGACCACGTACTGGTGCAGGAGCTCGTTGGCGAGCTGCTTCATCCGCGGCGCGGCACCGGTCAGCGCCAACACGTTGTCGCGGCGGCCGCCGCTGCGGGCCGTGCCGTCGGCGATCACCGTGTTGCGGTTGCGCATCTCGTCGGTGAGGCTGGCGTTGGGCATGCCGAGCGTGATGACGTGCAGCGGCGCGCGCGACTTGTCGATCGCGGCCAGCACTTCCTGGTAGTGGCGGTTGCTGAACTCGGTCTCGTTGTCCATGGCCAGGACGACGATCACCGGGCGCTTGGCGTCGCGCTTCTGGAAGCCCTTGCTCACCTCGACGAGCGCGTCCATCAGGTAGGCGCCGGAGCCCGGGCGCGGGAAGATGCGGTGCGCGCCGTTGAGCAGCTTCTTCTGATCGGTCGTGTAGTCGACGAGGATCTCCGGGCGATCGCCGAACGTGGTCACGGCGATCTCCGCCTTGCCGGCGAGCGCGGCGATGAAGCCGTCGACCGCTTCGCGGACCATCTGCAGCGCCGGCGACATCGCCTGGCTGTCGTCGACGAGCAGGGCGACGGTGAGCGGCTCGGTGGCTTCGCCGGCCTTGAGCACTTCGCGGGCGGTGCCGTCCTCGCGGACCTGGAAGTCGGCGGCCTGGAGGCCGGACGCGGGCTCTCCCTTCGCGTCGACCACGCCCACGTAGAGATCGACGGGCTTGGTCTGGGCCGAGAGGGAAATCGACAGCAGGCACGCTGCCGCAACTGACAGCGTGGAAGGGAGGTATTTCATGGTCTTTCGGGATCGAGTATAGCCGGTTTATTCTGGGAAACGGCTCAGATGACGCGCCGCCGTCTCCTCATCGCGATCCTGGTGCTGGCGGCGCTCGCCGCCGGCGGAGCGGCGTATTACCGTCACCGCGTCGATCAGGCCGCCGCCGACTGCGCGACGCCGGCGCCGCCGGAAAAACCGGCGACGCCGCCACCGAACCTTCCCGGATTCCAGAACGAGGCGGCATGTGGTCCGGGTGAAGCGCCGGCGTCGGCGAAGCCCGCCGCGGTGAAAAAGAAGCAGTAGGCTGCCGGTACGTTATGATTGAGTGTTTGCGTCGTGGGAATGTCCAAGTCTGATAAGGATCGGCCGTTTTCGTACTCCAAGGCAGCACGATCCCTGCAGGAAAACGCCTCGCGTTCGGGGAACGCGGCGGCGGGCAGCTATACGCTGATCGGCGCCATCATCCTGCTCGGCGGACTGGGCTATGGCTTCGACGTCTGGCGCGGAACGTCGCCCTGGGGCGTGTTCACCGGGCTGATGCTGGGGATCGTCGTCGGCTTCTACGAGCTGGTCAAGACGTCCTGGCGCCGGTAACTCTTTCCGTATTCACGTAGACCGTTAACGAATGTCACGACCGCTGGCAGTCATGATTGGGAGTAGTGTGGCGTCGTGGGCGGCCGTGTCGGCCGTCGCCGGCTCCGCGCTCAATCCCGAGCTGACCTTGGGGATGGCGGCGCCGCTGGCGGGCGCGGCCCTCAGCTGGCGTCTCGTCGAGCGCACGCACGCGGTCGCGCCCGAGCGCGTGACCGGCGTGCTCATCGCCGGCTTCTTCGCCAAAATGGTCTTTTTCGGGTTGTACGTGGGGCTGCTCGGCGCGCTGTGGCTGCGCCCGAAGCCGTTCGTCGTCGCCTTCGGCGCGTCGTTCCTGGCCCTGCATTTGATCGAGGCGGTCTATCTCCGCAAGCTGACGCATGCTGCAAACTCCTGAAGCCGCGCAGGCCGTCGAGGCGGCCCCCGGCACGTTCAACGCCGGCGAGACCATCATCGGGCACGTGGCCAACAGCAGCCACGAGCATCCGCTCATTCACCTGCCCACGGTGATGGGCATCGACTTCTCGGTGACCAAGCACGTCCTGATGCTGTGGCTCGTGGCGGCGCTCCTCTTCGTCGTCATCACCTCGCTGGTGCGCCGCTACGTCAAGCTCGGCCCCGATCGCCTGGTGCCGCGGGGGGCGACGACGGCGCTCGAGATCACCGTCGAGTTCGTGCGCGACGCGATCGTGCTGCCCAACGTCGGCCGCAAGTGGGTGCGGACGTGGACGCCGCTGATCCTCACGTTCTTCCTGTTCATCCTGTTCGCCAATCTCATCGGCCTCGTGCCGATCTTCGATGTCATCGGCCTGGCGCAGCACAGCATTCTGCACCTGCCCGAGGACTCGTTCCTGGTGCGGCTGATCCACGGCGGCGCGACCGCGACCGGCAACTTCAACGTCACCGCGGCGCTGGCGACCATCACCTTTGTCGCGATCATCATCGCCGGCAGCAAGGCGCACGGGTTCGTGCACCACTGGAAGAACCTGGCCCCCAAGGGGCTGGCCTGGCCGCTCTACTTCATCCTCATCCCGATCGAGATCCTGGGCATGTTCGTCCGCCCGTTCGCGCTGACGATGCGTCTTGCCGCCAACATGACGGGCGGCCACATCGCGCTGATGGCGATCCTGTCGCTGGTCTTCATCTTCACGGAGATGATCGGCCACGCCATCGCCGGGGTCGGCGTCGGCCTGGTGCTGTCGCTGCCGCTGGCGGTCGGCGTGTCCGGACTGGAAATCATCGTCATCCTGGTCCAGGCCTACGTCTTCACGCTGCTCACGGCCGTGTTCATCGGGATGGCGATTCACGCGCACCACTAATCGAGCGTCACTGACACTGAGCTTTTGCTGACACTGACAAGGAGAACAGGTAATGGAAGGTAATGCGATTGCGTTCATGGGAGCGGGCCTTGGGCTCGGTCTGGCGGTCATCGGCGCGGGTCTCGGCATCGGCAAGCTGGCCTCTGGGGCGGCGGAGGCGATCGGCCGTCAGCCGAGCGCGGCCTCGCAGATCACCGGCGCAGTGAACCTGCCGCTGTTCCTGCTCGAAGGCGTCGCGATCCTCGCCGAAGTGTTCGCGCTGCTGATCATCCTCCTCAAGAAGTAGGAACGAACGATGAATCCCCTGGTCCAGCCCGATCCCGGGCTCTATATCTGGACCATCGTCACGTTCCTGATCCTGCTGGCGCTGCTGGGGCGCTTCGCCTGGCGTCCGCTGCTCGACGCGCTCGAGCAACGGCAGGACGTCATCCGCAAGTCGCTCGACGACGCGCGGCAGGCGAAGGAAGAGCTGCAGCGGCTGCAGGCCGAGTCGGCGCGCATCCTGACGGAAGCGCGCAGCGAGGCGGCCAATATCATCGCCAGCACCCGCGCCGACGCGGCGCGGTTCGCCGACGAGATGAAAGTGAAGGCGCGCGCCGACGCCGAAGGGCTGGTCAAGAACGCGCAGCGCGAGATCGACACGCAGACGCTGCGCGCGATCGACACGATCCGCCGCGAGGCGGTCGATCTGTCGGTGGCGGTGGCGTCGAAAATCCTGCGCCGCGACGTCTCGAAGGCGGACAACGATCGCCTCGTCGACGAGGCGATCCGCGAGATGCAGGCAAAGGCGACGCACTGATCCACTGGCTGCTGCTCCTGATGGCCGTCATCTGGGGCACCAACTACGCGATCGTCAAGTCCGCCTTCCGCCAGCTCGACCCGCAGGCCTTCAACGCGCTCCGCATGCTGCTGGCCTCCGCCGTCATGGCGGCGGCCAGCGCCATCGCGCAGCGGACCCGGTTCCACGACATCTTCCACACGCCGGCCCGCGTCACGCCCGCCGACTGGCGGCGGCTCGCCTGGATGGGCCTCGTCGGCCACTGCCTCTACCAGTACCTCTTCGTCGGCGGCCTGGCGCAGACCAGCGTCGCCAACGGCGCGTTGATCATCTCGTCGACGCCGATCGTCATCACCCTGCTGTCGTCCTTCTCCCGTCACGAGCGGCCGGGGGCGCTGCACTGGGTCGGCACGCTGGTCTCGCTCCTCGGCATCTACGTCGTCGTCGGACGCGGCGCGCACGTGAGCGTGGCGTCGCTGCACGGCGACCTGATGCTGATGGGCGCGGTGCTGTGCTGGGCGGTCTACACGATGGGCGCCAGCACCCTGATGGAGCGGCACTCGCCGCTCGGGGTCACGGCGCTGTCGATGCTGATCGGCACGGCCGTGTATGCGCCGCTGTGCGCGGCGGCGCTGGCGCGCGTGCCGTGGGCGGCGGTCGGCGCGATCACGTGGCTGAAGCTCGTCTATTCCGCGGTGTTTGCGCTGTGCGTGTCCTACACCATCTGGTATGCCGGGGTGCGCGCCATCGGCAGCGCGCGCACGGCGGTCTACTCCAACCTGCTGCCGATCGTGGCGATGCTGACGGCGTTTCTGTGGCTGCGCGAGCCGATCGGGCCGGTGAAGCTGGCCGGGGCGGCGCTGGTCCTGGCTGGGGTGGCCGTGGCTCGCGGCGGAAGCTTTCGCCGTACAATGGACGGACCGTGAAATCGCACTACTACTCGCGGCACGCGGGCGCGCTGCGGGCGGAGCTTGGCGCGGCGATCCCGCGCGAGGAGATGCGCGTGCTGCACCGCAAGCAGCCGGCGCGGCATTTCGCGGTCGCGGTCCGCCAGTTCGCGCTGCTCGGGGTCGCCACCTGGGCGCTCATCCGGTTCGACAACCCGCTCGTCTGGATTCCGCTCGCCGTCGTGCAGGGCTTCACGGTGTTCAACTTCACCGTGCTGCTGCACGAAGTGGTGCACCACGCCGTCTTCGAGCGGCGCCACCCGCGCGCCGAGCGCGCGCTCGGCCTGCTCTACGCCATCCCCAGCGGCATCTCGGCCAGCCAGTTCACCCGCTGGCATCTCGACCATCACGCCGAGCTCGGCTCGGACGAGGACGATCCGAAGCGGCACCACCTGTCGCCGAAGATCAACGCGCGCTGGTTCAAGCTGCTCTACTGCACGCCGGCGCTGTTCCCGATTTACTTCCGCGCCGCGCGCCGCGAGTCCTCGACCTACGCCGAACCGCTGCAGCAGGCCATCGCCGGCGAGCGCAAGATTTCGCTGCTCTTCCATCTGTCGGCCCTGGCCGCGATCTGGTACGTCTTCGGCTTCTACGCCGCGCTGCGCGCCAGCATCATCCCGGTGTTCTTCATCTTCCCGATCGCCTTCACCCTCAACCGGCTCGGCCAGCATTACGACATCGACCCGACCGATCCGGCGAAGTGGGGCACGCTGATGCGCGGCCACTGGTTCTGGGATTTCGTCTACCTCAACTCGAACTACCACCTCGAGCACCACTACTTCCCCGGGGTTCCCTTCTACCACCTGCCCCGGGTGCAGCGCGCGCTGCTGCCGTTCTACGAACGCAAGAAGATGACCTGGCGCACCTACGGCGAGCTGATTTACGGCTGGCTGGTGGAAAACCAGGCGCCTCACACCAACTGGAACGGAGAGCGGATCCCGAATCGCGGATCCTTGATCCCTCATCCCTGATCG
>Ga0070683_100003846_pt1 | contig 12268 bp, 11 predicted proteins | sample KBSC713LmetaG_FD_64662 | JGI IMG/M metagenome (GOLD analysis project Ga0070683, IMG submission 64662) | Corn rhizosphere microbial communities from Kellogg Biological Station, Michigan, USA - KBS C7.1-3L metaG | ecosystem: Host-associated > Plants > Roots > Rhizosphere ...
CTCGGCTTCTTCACCTCGATCCTGAACTTCTTCAACGAGTCGGCGTCCGGATAGATCTCGTTCGGCCCGACCGGCAAGGCATTCATCTTCAGCAGATACGCGACGACGTCGGCGACATCCTCCGGCGCGAGGCTTCCGGGGTCGTTCTTCGGCATGCGCGTGCTGACGAACGTGAATAGATCGGAGAGTGGACGCCCGCGCCACCACTTGGTGAACGTGGGGCCGGTGTGCGATTGCGGAGTGTGACAGGAGCGACAACTCCCCGCGTACACATCCTTTCCGCGCGATGCCTGGTCATTCGTGTAGACGCCGTCGAGCGTCGACGGGCCCGTGGGCTCGGGCGCCTTCGACGCTGCCTTGGCGGGAGCTTTCTTTCTCGCCGCCGTCTGAGCATTCGCGCTTCCGATCCACCCGCAAGCCAGCACGACTACGAATACGCTTCGAAACGCCCTCACTTCCCCTCCGCATGCACGAGCACGCCGGCGTCTCTCGCCGGCAGCAATCGGCGCCTGAGCTCGAGCACGAGCCACGCTGCGCCAGCGATGATGAGCAGCAACATCAACCCACGGATGACGCTCGCGAAGAACGCGGCGTCGAACACTGGAAGCTGGAACTCGTAGCGCGACAACACCGCGCCGCGATCGAGCATCCAGTGCCAGGCCGTGTGAGCCACGAACGCCGACAGAATGATCGTCCCCATGCGTTCGGCGACGACGTGCGAGAATGCCCAATTGAGCGCCGGCACCATGAGCGCGAGCACGAACAACTGTCCCAGCTCGACGCCGACGTTGAACGAGACGAGCGACGTGGCGAGATGCCCGCCCGCGAACTGCAACGATTCACGCAACGCGAACGAGAACCCGAAGCCGTGCACGAGCCCGAAGCCGAACGCCACGAGCGCGCGCCGCTCGAGCTTCGCGCCGACGATGTTCTCCAGTGCCATGTACACGATCGAGGCCGCGATCAGCACTTCGATCAGCGGCGGGAACCAGAAGGCATCCGGCGCGAGACCGCTGGCCGAGGCGATCAGCGTGATCGAGTGCGCGAGCGTGAACGCCGTCACGATCGCGAGCAGCGGGCGAATGCGACGGAACGGAATGACGAGGCAGAAGATGAACAACAGGTGGTCGAAGCCCGTCAGAATGTGCTCGATGCCGAGCGTGACGAAGCTCGCTGCCGCCTGATACCAGTGCGGATCGAGCCGCACGAGCCCCGGATCGCCGAGGTACTCGAAGGCGTGCTCCGCGCCGCGCGGCGGTGCGTAGCGCAGCACCGTCGTGGTCCGCACGCCGAGGCGCGCGAGCGTGGGGCGAATGGAGAAGCGCGCGCTGTCGGACGTGATCGGATACTCGATCACCACGTCGAGCATCGCCTGCTTCCAGAGCAACTCGGTATTCAGCGGCAGCGGCGCAGACGTCGCATGCGCGAGGGCCGACTCGTACGACCCGAACGAGCGATCGGACGGCAGCGAGATGCGCGTCGCGGTGATCGTTGGCGACGAGAGACGGGCATCGTCCTCGTAGAGCTCCAGCCCGTCGGAAAGCCACACGCGAGCGGGCCCGGCGAGCAGCGGCGCCACGCGATCGAGATCGAGATAGCCCGGCCCGTGCAGCGGAAAGTTGACGTCGCGCATGGCCTCGAGCGGCACACGCATCACGACCCGCAGCGTATGCCCCTCGGGACGGATCAATGCGGTCACGAGGACGCTCGACGGAATGTCGTGCGCGTGCGTCGACGAGGGAAACCCGAAGACCAGGCCGAGTGCCAGCGTGAGGGCGCCTGCGGCCAGCCGGAAAGGTCGGCGGTGAATCATGGCGACGCCCAACATATCGCGTGAGCAGTCGTTCCGCATCGTCTCGACGCGGCCGGCCGAGAACATTTGCCGCCGACGGCGCATCTGGACGAGGTCCCTTCGCGCGGCGTAGAATCACGCGTTCCGATCGCCCCTCCAGCGTGGAGATTCGATGCAGCGTTGCAGTGTTTTCCTCAGTGGCGCATTGCTCGTCGGGAGTACCGCCTCGGCGTTGGCGCAGGCGAAGAAGGCATCCAAGCCGTCGCCGCCTTCGCCGGCCGCGATCGTGAAGACGGCACCGGCGTTCGAGGTCGACCCGATGTGGCCGCGCCCCATGCCGAACCACTACATCCTGGGTTCGGCGACCGGAGTCGCGGTCGATTCGCGCGATCACGTCTTCGTCGTGAACCTCACCGACAGCTTCAACCAGCGCACCGAGAGCGGGCTGGCCACGAATCCGCCGACTGGCGAGTGCTGCGCGCCCGCGCCGAATGTCGTCGAGTACGACGCGGCGGGCACGCTCGTCGGGCACTTCGGCGGACCAGGGCCCGGCTACAACTGGCCGGAGCAGAACGCGGGGATCGCCGTCGACGACGCTGGCAACCTCTGGATCGGCGCGCAGGGCGGCCAGGACACCCGCATTCTGAAATTCTCACGCGACGGCAAGTTCGTCGCGCAATTCGGGCAGGCCGCTGCGCCGATCGCGACGCAAGCGTCGCGCGGACCGGACACCGCATATCAGGGCGTATCACCCGGCCGCGGTGGTCGCGGTCGCGGCCGAGCGGTAACGCCCGCGCTTCCGGCGAACAGCCTGAGCATGGACACGTTCGGCGGCGCCGCTGGCTTCTCCTTCGACACGAAGGCGAACGAGGCCTTCGTGGCCGACGGGATGCGCAATCATCGCGTCGCGGTGCTCGACATGAACACCGGCGCGATCAAGCGGATGTGGGGCGCGTACGGCAACAAGCCCGACGACGCCGCGGTGCCCAAGAGTTATGATCCCAGCGCGGCGCCGGCCAAGCAGTTCGGCGCGCCGGTGATGTGCGCGAAGCTGGCGAGCGATGGTCTGGTGTACGTCTGCGACACGCAGAACGATCGCATCCAGGTCTTCAAGAAAGACGGCTCGTTCGTGAAGGAGAAAGTCATTGCGCCCGAGACGCGCGGCACTGGCTCGGTGTGGGACGTCGCGTTCTCGCGCGATCCGGGGCAGAGGTATCTCTACGTCGCCGACGGCATGAACATGAAGGTGTGGGTGCTCGATCGAGAGTCGCTCGACGTGCTGACGAGCTTTGGCGACGGTGGCCGGCAGCCGGGCCAGTTCTATGCGGTGCACAGCGTCGCGGTGGACTCGAAGGGCAACATCTACACGGTCGAGACGTACGAAGGCAAGCGTGTACAGAAGTTCAATTACAAGGGTATAAAGTCGGTCACGAAGACGAACGAGGGCGTGCTGTGGCCCATCGCGCCGAGGAGCAAGCCATGAGCACCGCATCGCCGCGCGGCCGCGCCCGGCTCATCATCCTTGGGTTCGTCGCCTCGTTCGTCGGTCTCGGCCTCGCGGAGCGCGCGCTCGACGCTCGCACGGCCACGCATGCCGTCACGGCACCGCGCTTCGAGGTCGATCCGCTCTGGCCCAAGCCCCTGCCCAATCACTGGGTCCTGGGCAACGTGATCGGTGTCGGTGTCGACGCGCAGGACCACGTCTTCATCGTGCATCGCAACGACACGTTCGATCCGCAGAAGGAGATCGGCGCGGTGGCCAAGCCCACGCCGCTGAGCGAGTGCTGCGTGCCCGCGCCGCCGGTGCTGGAGTTCGATCCGGCGGGCAATCTGATCAACGCGTGGGGCGGTCCTGCGCCGGGGCACGATTGGCCGGAATCGAATCATGGCATCTCGATCGACAACAAGAACAACGTGTGGATCGGCGGCAATGGAACGTGTCCGCCGCCCGGGTCGGCCGAGTGTCCCGCGGGCACGATCGACTCCTTCATTCTCAAGTTCACGCACGACGGCAAGTTCCTGATGGAGATCGGAACGCCGCATTCGACGGTGAACAGCAACAGCACGACGAGCTTCGGCCGCGTCGCCAAGATCTCGTTCGACGTCAAGGCCAACGAAGCGTTCATCGCCGACGGCTACGGCAACAAGCGTGTCGCGGTGATCGACATGGACAACGGGAAGATCAAGCGCTTCTGGGGCGCGTACGGTCATGTGCCGTCGGACTCGAACCCGGGGCCGTACGATCCGAAGGCGCCGCTCGATCCGCAGTTCCGCAACCCGGTGCACTGCGCGGAGCCGACGCCGGACGGACTCGTGTACGTCTGCGATCGCGTGAACGACCGGTTGCAGATCTTCAGGAAGGACGGCTCGTTCGTGAAGGAGAAGATCTACTTCCCGCTCACCAAGGGTGACGGGTCGGTGTGGGACATCGCGTTCTCCCGCGACCCGCAGCAGAAATACATCTTCATGGCCGACGGAAAGAACGAGCGCGTCTACGTGATCGACCGGCAATCGCTCGACATCCTCACGCAGTTCGGCGACGGCGGCCGCCAGCCGGGGATGTTCTTCGCCGTGCACTCGATCGCGACGGATTCGAAGGGCAACATCTACACGGCCGAGACGTACGAGGGCAAGCGTATTCAGAAATTCGTATACAAGGGCGTGGGAAGCGTCGCACAGAATCAGGGCGTGGTCTGGCCCGGACGCTGAACGTGGCGACGACTCGGCCAATCCGGCGGCGCGCCAGACGACTGCTGCTTAGAGAACACTCATGGACCTCTCGGCCACATTCATCGACACGTCACGCCACTTTCTGAGAACCGAGTATCGCACGAAGCTTCGCGCGGCCGTGCTCGCGATGCCGCCCGAGGCGATCTGGTGGCGCGCGAACGACCAGTCCAACAGCGTCGGCAACCTGCTGCTGCACCTCGCCGGCAATGTTCGCCAGTGGATCGTATCCGGTGTTGGAGGGGCAGCAGACTCGCGAGACCGCGCCGGCGAATTCGCGGCGCAGGCCGGTGGTGGCGCGGAGGAGCTGCTCGCAAACCTCGAGCGCGCGCTCGACGACGTGGATGCCGTACTCGCGCATCTCACGCCCGACGATCTCGCCGCCCGCCGCACGATCCAGGGCCGCGAGATCTCCGTCTTCGAAGCCATCTACCACGTCGTCGAGCACTTCTCGCTCCACCTCGGCCAGATCATCCTCGTCGCGAAGATGCACGCGCCCGGAGCGGTGCGGTTCTACGAGGATGCCGGCGGCCTGGCCCGTCGGATCTGGCCGGCGCTCGCGCACCAGCCAGTGCAGCAATGACAGCGGACGACTCCAACGATCATCCGACGAGCACACCGGCAAATTCGAGCAGGTCCGCGATCGTGAACATCCCGGGCACAGCGCTCGGAAGCGACGGTGCGAAGCCGGGCACGTTCATGAAGGAATCGCGATCGCGCTTGAGCATTCTGATAAACGTCTCGCATACGATGCGCGCGCCGACGGGGCCGAGCTGGTTGCCGTCGTTCGTCACCCTGGCTTCGCGCAGCACGTAGTACCAGAGCGGCGTCTTCGCGAGGAATAGTCCGGCGTCTTCCTGAAGCAGCGCGACCTCCGTCGCGGGGAGACCGGCTGTCAATTCCCCCGCGGCGAGCGGCTGCACTCCAAGAGCGCGGGCCGCCCCCTGGCCGCTCGGCAAACCCAACGCCAGGCCGCGACGCAGATTCCGCGCGGCGAGAACCGCCATGAGCCCCGAGCCGCCGGGAATCGCTTCCAGGCCATTCGCGAGCACGCTGTCGATCGGGCGAGCATGATTGAAGCTCCCCGCGACTGGATGGGTCGTCTCGAAGAACATGTTGAAGTCCACCGTCCAGTTGGAGAGCACGGGCAGCCGAGGAACGCGAATGAAGTTGAAGACATTCGCGAGCGTGCTCACCGCGGCTGGGAGTGACGAGTTCAACACATAGCCGTTCCGAACCATGCTGTGACCGAATCGATACGCGGCCATCGCGAATTCCGCCGGCATGCTGAATGGAGCGCCGGGCGCGGGATGTATCCCATGAATGGCCGCATCGACCGCGGCACGACCCGCGACGCGCGGCAGGAAATCGTGGACGATGCACCACTGGTAGTGATGCGTGACGATGCGCTTTGCCTCGGAGAAGATGTCCCCGGGAAACGCCGCCGTGATGAGCAGATCCACGACGCGGTTGTGAAAGCGCAGCATCGCGTGATGGAACTGCGACACGATCAGATTCTCGTCGTTGCGCGGGTCCCCGATGATGGCCGTGAACGAGCTGTCGGCCTCGGCCACGGTGGCATTCGTTCCATTGAGCACGCGCGGGACGTCGAAGCTAGTCGGCGTGGCGGCCGCACCGGATGCGTCGCGCGGACCACCAGGTCCCGTGTCGCGATTCTGGCCGAGCTGCATCCGCACGGCGGTGGACGGCTCGCTCGCGCTCGGAAAGCGGAACAGGTACGGGTCGAGCGCCGGACCACGGCCGTAGACGCTGTCGAGATCGAGCACGGGCGACCGCATGTTGTTGATCGCGAGCGCGTCGTGTGGATCGTCCAGCGTCGACGACACGTCGAGCGTGATGTCGTGATCGACGAACTGGCCGAAGTATGTGTAGCCGGTCGGGATGGTCGAATCCGCGCTCGTGTCGCGGTCCGGATCACCCATCAGATTGCCGAGCTGCGTGAGCAACGCTTCCGTCGTCGCGTTGAACGGCAGCTTGGTGGCGTTGCGCACTGCCGCGGGAAACATGTATCCGAAGTGATCCGCGCCGGGCGATTCCACGAGATGACGAGGGAACCAGTGGAGCGGCACCTTCGCGCCGTGAAAACGGCGCACCGGCGGCTGGAGCGCACGCAGAGAATCGACGACGTCTGGCGAAGGAGCAAGCTCTGGGCTGTGACCGATCTCACTCACGACTCTCGTCGATGCTTCCCGGTCCGAGAGGTCGGGTGACGTTCTGGAGTTGGATGTCATGATGGAGTGCGTGCCGCGCGTCGAGCCGGTGAGAGATGGAGGAGCGCGACCGTGGTGCCGCGCAGATCGAGAACGGGATTTGAATACAGAAGCGGACAGTGTCATGCGTGTCCCATCACCGCGCGGACGTGCGTTCTGTATGACATGACTTTCACACAAACGACGCGTCGTGCGTTTCTGCGCTCGGTGGGCCTCGCCGCGGTATCACTGCCCGCCGCCGGCGCCCTGACGGCATGCGTGAGCAGTACTGAGCGTTCTTTAAATGCGCTCACCCGGGCGGAGGCACGAACCTTTCGTGCCTTTGCCACGCAGATTCTCCCGCCCGTCGACGGACACGCGGGTGCCGACGAGCTCGGCGTGGTCGACTTTGCCGACGGCCTGCTCGCGCGCCCGATGTACAACGACGAGCGGACGATCGTCCAGCGGGGCCTGGCTGACCTCGATGCGCGGGCACGGGCGCTCGGCGCGCACGCGGGCTTCGCGTCGCTTCGAGGAGATCAACAACTACATATCATGCATGACGTCGAGGCGACGGACTTCTTCGCCGTTGCGCGAACGCTTGCGATCACCGGAGCGTTCGCGGAGCCCTCGTACGGCGGCAATCGCAACGCCGAAGGCTGGACGCTGATCGGAATAGAGCATCGCGCGAGCTACGCTGCGCCCTACGGCTGGTACGACGCGCAGCCCGTTAACGCGGCCGGTGCGGCATGAATCAGCGCACGTATCGCGACGACGAGGTCGTGGATTTCGTAGTCGTCGGCTCGGGCGCGGCCGGTGGTGTGCTCGCCAAGCAATTGTCGGTGAGCGGCTTCCGGGTGGTCGTGCTCGAGCAGGGGCCGTGGCAGCAAGCGGCGCAGTTCACGCACGACGAGCTGTCGGTGGAGCGGGAGCTCGCGATGCTCAATCGAGCCTTCGAGCCGAATCAGACTTTTCGTACGAGCCCGTCCGAGCCGGCGCGCGCGAGCCTGGGGCGCGGACTGCTGTATCGCCGCGCCGTCGGCGGGAGCAGCGTCCACTTCGCGGCCAACTACTGGCGGCTGCGTCCGCGTGATTTCAAGGAGCGATCGGTGCTCGGGCCGATCAGCGGCACGGGCTTCGACGACTGGCCGATCACGTACGAGGAGCTGGAGCCGTACTACACGATGGTCGAATGGGAGATCGGCGTCTCGGGCGCGTCCGGGCCATTCGATCCGCCGCGATCGAAGCCGTATCCGCTGCCGCCGCTCCCCAACAAGTCATCGGGCGTGCTGCTCGAACGTGGGGCGCGTGCGCTGGGCCTGCACGCACAGGCCGCCCCGATGGCGATTCTCTCACAGCCGCGCGATGGACGCTCGGCGTGTCAGGGATGCGGGCACTGCACGTTCTACGGCTGTGAGTTCGGTGCGAAGTCCTCATCGCTCGTGACTGTGCTGCCGCGCGCCGTCGCGACGGGTCGCTGCGAGATTCGAACCGACTCGACGGCATTCCGCGTGGACGCCAATGTCGCGGGACGCGTGACAGGCGTGGTCTACCGGGACAAGGATGGACGCGAGCGAAAGCAGATGGCACGCGCCGTGGTGCTCGCCGCCAACGGCGCGGAGACGACGCGGCTGCTGCTGCTCTCGACGTCATTGAAGTTCCCTCATGGTCTCGCCAACTCGAGCGGCAACGTCGGCCGCTACATCATGTTCAACGGCTCGTCGAGTACCGCGGGGCGGTTCGAGCATCCGCTCAACGAATATAAGGGCGCCGTCACGAGCCGGATCATTCATGATTTCTATGATACCGATTCAAAGCGCGGGTTCTATGGCGGCGGCGGGATAGACGCGCGATTCCCGTACGGCCCGATCGCGTTCGGCATCAACGGTCTTCCCGATGAGGTGCCGTCGTGGGGCGCGGAGTTCACCCGGGCGCTGCGCGGCTATTACACGCACTCGGTGCGCTTCGTCTCCCACCTCACGTCGCTGCCGCTCGCGTCGAACACCGTCTCGCTCGAGCCGGATCAGCGCGATCGCTGGGGGCGGCCGGGCCTGCGACTGACCTACACGGATCATCCGGACGACATGCGGGCAAAGCAATGGTTCCGCGATCGCATGCAGGAGTTGATGGAGGCCGCCGGTGCGACGCACGTGTGGAATCAGCCGGTGCTTCCGATCGACGGCGGCGTCCACTTGCTCGGCACCGCACGCATGGGCAATGATCCGCGAACGTCCGTCGTGGATCGCTTTCATCGCGCGCACGACGTTCCCAATCTGTTCATCTGCGACGGATCCAGCTTCGTGACCTCGGGACGCGGACAACCGACGATGACGATTCAGGCGCTCGCGTTTCGAGCGGCCGAACACATTGCGCGGTTCGCGCGCGCGGGTGAGATCTAGGAGCCGACCGACGATGACGACCACGATGACCGAAGCCAGCACGTCCGCGGACACCCTCCTGCGGCTCGCGACCCCAGCCGACATTCCCGCACTCGAGGCGCTCATCGTGGCGTCCGTTCGCGGCTTGGGCGCCGGCTACTACACGCCCGACGAGATCGAGAGCGGCCTACGCTACGTCTTCGGTGTGGACTCGCAGTTGATCGCCGACGGCACGTACTTCGTGATCGACGGGCCGAGTGGACCCGTCGCGTGCGGGGGGTGGAGCAAACGCAAAACACTGTTCGGCGGCGATCAGCGGAAGTCCGGCCTTGATTCCGTGCTCGACCCGAAGGAATCGCCGGCGCGCATTCGCGCATTCTTCGTCGACCCTGCGTGGGCGAGGAGAGGCCTCGCGTCGCGCCTGCTCGACGCATGTGCCACGGCCGCGCGCACGGCGGGATTCCGCGCGCTGGAGCTTGCAGCCACGCTGCCCGGTGTGCCGTTCTACACGGCGCTCGGATTCATTGCGCACGAGCGCACGGATGTGCCGCTGCCGGACGGCACGCATCATCCGATCGTGCGAATGACGCGTCTCATCTGACGTCGCGGCTGTCGCGCCGTGGACCATTCGCGAGTTTGTCCGGTGGATTGCGCGGGCTTCGTTCTTCATACCGAACGTTTCTCTCGACGGAGCCCGCCAATGGCATCTCGACAGTTCGCCGCAGCGAGGGTCTTCATTCCGGTACTGGGGGTCCTCGCGGCCCGCGTCGCCAGCCGACACGCGGCAACCCCGGTGCGGCTCTCCGTCGCGACGCTGCACGCGGCCGCGCTCACGTCTCCGCGTGCGCCGAATGACTCGCTCGATCATCCATATCTGCTCGTGGCAATCGCCGGGTCACATGGGCAGACGTCGACCATCCACCTCCCCGCAAGCGGCCACTTCCAGATCAGTCACGGCGAAGCGCTCGCCGCGGGTCCGTTGACCGATGTTCGACTCGAGCCGAACGACAGCATTCGAGTTCTCATATCCGTGCTCGCCGGACAGACTATGCGGTCCGCCGACGAAGACTCCGCTGCCAGCGCATCCAGAGAGGTGTCCAGGGCAGGCGCGTCGGTCCGACTGAAGGAGCTCTTCGCGGCTCTGTTTCCCGTCACGAGTCGTGGCGACCACTGGCTCGGCTCGGCACTGTTGCTCGTGACGAACGAGAATGGCACGCCGTACTGGCGGACGCTCGAGTGCGTCGCGACGTGCAAGGTGCTCACGCCACCCGGTCCGCGTGCTCTCGGCACCGATGCGCCCGTGGTGGGCGTCGTGGAGCTCTCGGGCGGTGGGGCGACGTACCATCTCCAGGTTCACGCCGCTCGCGCACCGTAGCGCCGCCTTTGCGGGCCGCGCGCACGAGGGCTACAATCCGAGAGTAGGAATCGCGCTGGCCTCTCGATCGTCGTCCTCTCGTGAATCGTCGTTCGTTTCTCCGTCGCGCAGGGCTCGCCGCTACCGGACTCGTCGTCTCGCCGATCGTCGCGCGTGCGATGCGCGGCGCGTACGAGTTCGTGTTCGCGCGGCTGCGCTACGACTCGGGCGACTGGGACTACAACCCCAAGGTCTGCGCGAACGTCCTCGACGCGGTGCTCCAGTACACCGAGATCCCGGTCCATCAACAGGAAGTCGTGATCACGCTCGACTCGGCCGAGCTGTCGTCGTTTCCATTTCTGTTCATGACCGGGCACAAGCTGGTGCGATTCAGCGAGCGCGAGCGTGCCGGACTCGTGCGATACGTCGAGAACGGCGGACTTCTCTTCTCGGACGACTGCAACCACGACGTGAACGGCCTCTACGCGAAATCGTTCGAGGCGGAGATCAAGCGCGCCTTCCCGGGTGCGGATACGCTCGCGAAGATCCCCGCGAGCCACCCCGTGTTCCGGTCCTTCTTCAAGTTCGACGGTCCGCCGCAGACGTCACACGAGCTGAATGGCTGGGGCGACAACATCGTTCACGGCTATCTGCGAGGCGTGGAGCGGCACGGCCGGCTCGGCGTGGTCTACGCGAATCAGGACTACGGCTGCGAGTGGGATTACGACTGGAAGAACAAACGCTTCCGGACGAAGGACAACACCAAGTTCGCGGTGAATCTGGTCGTCTACGCGATGACCTGAGCGTCCGGCCGCCGCGCCCCTGCTGAGCGCGGCGGCGTCAGAACGCTTCTCGCGGCGTGCGCGCGCTCACTGGCCCAGGCGCAGCTTGAGCCCGACCATCACGAATGCGTCGTGGGCATTCCACTTGTCGTCCACGCCCTTGCTCACGAAGTCCGTGAGCTCTGCCGCAACGCCGATGTTGCCGAGCATGAGGTCCGCGCCGACGCCGCCGTGCAGCGCGAAGGCGCGTGTGTCCGCACCTCTGAACAGGGTCGAGCTGTTGTCGTACTTGAAGAACTTCTCACCCGCGCCGGCGATGAGATATGGCTGCACGAGAATTCTTGGAATCGGCCGGATCACGAGATCCGCGGTGGTGGCCAGCACGTCGCCTTTGCCGATGTCCTGACGGCTGGCGTTCTTGATCGTCGTACCGGACGCGTATGCGACTGAGCCGCGCAGCATGCCGAGGTCGAGATCGAGGCCCAGCGAGAGCGTTCCGTCGCGCGTCTTGGCGATGTCCTGTGCGTTGCCGGTCACCTGATGGATGTCGCTCGCCGGAACGTAGCCGCCGACCATCGGTGTGATCGCAACCTGTCCGTGTGCGCCCGAGCCGATGAGGGCGAGCATCGCCGCGATCGAGAGTGAAACACGACCGAGCTTCATGGTTGCCTCCTGCTGAATCGGAAATGCCGGCCGTCGCGCCCGGCGGGACTTCATCAGGCAGGCGTACACCCCGGTCCAAGGTTGGTTTCCACTCTGAGCGTGGTGTGATCCGCATCACCGTCCCGGACGGCGGGGGATCCAGCGCGGCACGCGCGCCCGGTAGTCGTCGTACGAGGACCCAAACGAGCGTGCGAGCTTCGGCTCCTCGTAGATCACGATCGTCGTATGAAACAGCAGCGCGACGACGATCGCGTATGCGAGCATGGATCGCGACGCGAACCATGCAACCTGGCCGAGCACCGCGGTGACGACGCCGACGTACATCGGATTTCGAACATACTCATAGAGCCCGCGTGTCACGA
>Ga0070683_100003847_pt1 | contig 12267 bp, 12 predicted proteins | sample KBSC713LmetaG_FD_64662 | JGI IMG/M metagenome (GOLD analysis project Ga0070683, IMG submission 64662) | Corn rhizosphere microbial communities from Kellogg Biological Station, Michigan, USA - KBS C7.1-3L metaG | ecosystem: Host-associated > Plants > Roots > Rhizosphere ...
GAGCTCGGGCCCGATCACGTGCACGATCCCTTCCGTCCCCGATCCGGTCTCGTGCAGGGGAACGCCGAACTCGGCGCAGTTCGCACGCAGTGTCTCCAGCTGCTGCCGGGAGAGCGGGTCCGCAGGCGCGTCGTCGCCGGTCGGGACGTTGTGGTCCATCGTCGCGACGGTCAGGTCGGGCCGACGCACAGCGCGGCCTGCGATCCGGAGCCCCTCGAACGCCTGCGGGGAGGTGACCTCGTGGACGAGGTGGAGGTCGATGTAGAGCAGGTCCGGCGCGCCCTCCTCGCGGCGCACGACATGGCGCTCCCAGATGCGGTCGACGAGCGTCCGGCCCATGTGTCGACGCTAGCGCGGAGGTCTGCGAGCGGGCAAGGGATTGTCCGGTTTCCAGCGACTTTCGGCCCATACTGGTTGCGATGGCGGCAGTCTCCGACGCACTGCGGCGCGACGTGCGCCTGCTCGGCGACCTGCTCGGGCGCGTGCTCGTCGAGCAGGAGGGCGAGGGCCTGCTCGAGGACGTCGAACGCGTCCGGGCGCTCGCCCGCGCCGCGCGCGCCGGCGAGCCCCACGACGAGCTCCGGCGGGCGGTCGCGGAGTTGCCGCTCGAGCGGCAGGCGAGCGTCCTCCGCGCTTTCGCCCTCTACTTCCAGCTCGCGAACGTCGCCGAGCAGCACCACCGCATCCGGCGTCTGCGCGAGTACCGCGAGGAGGGACGCGTCCCGCGCGAGTCGCTCGCGGCCGTCGAGGAGCTCCGTCCGGTCTCGCTCGGGCTCGTGCTGACCGCCCACCCCACGGAGGCCACTCGGCGGACGGTGCTCGCGGCCCACCTGCGGATCGCGCGGCTGCTCGAGCGCGGCGAGAACGAGGAGGCGCTGCTCGGGGAGATCACCGGGCTCTGGCAGGCGGACGAGGTGCGGACCCGGCGCCCCCACGTCGTGGATGAGATTCGCAACGGGCACTGGTTCTTCGAGCAGAGCCTGATCGACGCCGGCGAGGGGCTCCTCCGCGACTACCGCCGCCGTGCGCCGGACGCTCCGCCGCCGTTCCGCTTCGGCACGTGGATCGGCGGCGACGCGGACGGCAACCCGAACACGAACGTCGAGACGCTGCGCGAGGCGCGGCGGCGCGCCCGCGAGCTGCTGCGGCTCCGCTACCGCGCCGACACGCGCGCTCTCGCCCAGGAGCTCGGCGTCTCCTCGCGGCTCGTGCCGGTCTCCGACGAGTTGCGTGAGTCGATCGCGCGCGACGAGCAGGAGTTGCCGGAGTACGCACAGCAGATCGCCGACCAGAACCTCGACGAGCCGTACCGGCGCAAGCTCTCCCTCGTCTGGCACCGGCTGGACGCCGATCGTTACGCGCGCGCGGAGGACCTGCTCGCCGACCTCGACGTGCTCGACCGCAGCCTGCGCGCGAACCGCGGCACCCGGATCGCCGACGGCGCGCTCGCGGCGCTGCGGCGACGGGTCGAGCTGTTCGGCTTCGAGCTCGCCGGCGTGGAGGTTCGTGTTCACGCGCGTGACGCGCGGCAGCCCGACGAGCGTATCCGGGCGCTGCTCGCGGAGGCGGGCGAGACGGTGATCGTCTCGGGCACCTCCTCCGCCGAGGACGTCGAGCGGGTGCGTGCGCTCACCCCTGCGCGCAACGTCGTGCCGCTTTTCGAGTCGCTCGAGACGCTGCGCGCCGCGCCGCGTATCTACGAGCAGCTCGGCTGTCGGGAGGTGATGGTCGGCTACTCCGACTCCGCGAAGGACGTCGGCTACCTCGCCGCGCAGTGGGAGATCCGGCAGGCGCTCGTCGCGCTCGCGGAGGCGGCCCGGCGACGCGACTCCGAGCTGACGGTCTTCCACGGGCGCGGCGGCAGCGCAGGACGCGGCGGCGGCCCGACCTTCGACGCGATCCTCGCGCAGCCGCAGGGGCATCCGCCGGGGCTGCTCAAGCTGACCGAGCAGGGCGAGACGATCGCCTTCAAGTACGGGCTGCCGGAGCTCGCCCGGCGCAACCTCGAGGCTGCACTCGCCGCGACGCTGCACGCCGCGGCCGGGGTCGAGCCGCGGATCGATACGGGCCCCATGCTCGAGCTCGCGGAGCGCTCGCGCGAGACGTATCGCTCGCTCGTCGACGATCCGGGCTTCGTCCAGTTCTTCCGCACGTTCACGCCGGTCGACGAGCTCGCACTGCTGAACATCGGCTCGCGGCCCGCGCGCCGGGCGGACGACGCCGACTTCATGGCGTCGCTCCGCGCGATCCCGTGGGTGTTCTCCTGGACGCAGAACCGCTGCCTGCTCCCGGCCTGGTACGGCTGCGGCACGGCGTTCGACTCCGCGGACCTCGACGCGCTGCGCGTTCTCTACCGCGAGTGGCCGTTCTTCACCACGCTCGTCCAGAATCTCGAGATGACGCTGGCCAAGTCGAGCCTGGAGATCGCGCGTGAGTACCTCGCGCTCGTCGACGACGCGCGGCTGTGGCCCGCGATCGAGGCGGAGCACGAGCGGACGGTCGACGCCGTGCTGGCGATCGTCGAGGCGGACAGGCTGCTCGACCGCCATCCCGTGGTCCAGCGCTCGGTCGAGCTGCGCAACCCCTACGTCGACCCGCTGAACGCGATCCAGGTCGAGCTGCTCACGCGGCACCGCGCCGGCGACGACGGGGTGGAGCCGGCGCTGCTGCGCTCGATCGCCGGGATCGCGGCGGCGCTGAGGAACACGGGATGATCGAGGCCGAGGCCCGCGCCGCACACGAGGCCGTGGCGGCGCTGCACGACGAGGGGGTCGCCCGGGCGCTCGCGCGTGCGGCGGAGCTCGTCCGCGAGCGGCGCGAGGCGATCCTCCGTGCGAATGCGGACGACGTCGCGGCGGCGACGTCGCTCGATGAGGGCGCGCTCGACCGGCTGCGTCTGGACGATGATCGCCTGGAGGGGATCGCGAAGCAGCTCGCACAGCTCGCAGAGCTGCCGCCGCTCGACCGGCTCGAGGATGCGTGGACGCTCGACTCCGGTGCGCGCGTCGAGGTGCGCCGCATACCGGTCGGCGCGGTCGGCGCGAACTTCGAGGCGCGGCCGAACGTCGCCGTCGACGTCGCCGGCCAGCTGCTGAAGTCGCTGAACGCCGCCGTGCTGCGCACCGGCGGCGCGGCGCTGCGCACCGTGACCGTGCTCGTCGACGAGGTGCTGCGGCCGGCGCTCGCGGAGTCCGGGCTTCCGCCCGCTGCGGTCGGACTCGTGCGCACGCCGGACCGGGCCGGCGCGCGCGCGCTCGTCTCGCTACCGGAGCTGCTGCCGCTCGTGATCCTGCGCGGCAGCGGCGAGACGACGGCGGCGCTCGCGCGCGAGGCGGCGCAGCACGGCGTGCGGACGCTCGCGCACGCGGAAGGCGGCGGCGTCCTCTACCTGCACCGCGCCGCCGACCCGGCGAGGGCCCGGGAGCTCGTGGAGGCCGGCCTCGACCGGCTCGGCGTGTGCAACCGGCTCAACCTCCTACTCAGTGACAGTGTGCAACTTGTTCCGTTCGAGGTCTTCGAGCGGCTGGGGATCGAGGTGCGCGAACCGGAGCGGCTCGGGCACGAGTGGGCGAACGACCCCTACCGGATCGCGTCGGTGACCGTGCACGTCGTCGGCTCGCCCGAGGAGGCGGCGGCGCTCGCCAACGCGGAGACGAGCGGGCTCGCGGCGTCGATCGTCACCGAGGACGCCGACGCCGCGCGCGCGTTCCTCGACGCGTACCGCGGCACCGCCGCGTACTGGAACGCGACGACGCGGCTCACCGACGGGTTCAAGCTGACCGGCTCGCCGGAGACGGGGATCAACGTCGACCGTGTCCCCGGCCCGCGCGGCCCGGTGACGTACCGCGACCTCTGGCTGCGCCAGTACCGCGTCGTCGGGTGAAACGGCCACTGGTCGTCAAGCTCGGCTCCTCGCTCGTCGTGGACGCGCGCGGCCGCCCACGCCGCGCGCTGCTGCGCCGGCGCGCGGCGGAGATCGCCGCGACCGTCGACAAGGGAACGCCCGTCTGCGTCGTCTCGTCCGGCGCGATCGCCCTCGGGCTCGGCGGCGCGAAGCGGCCGTCGTCGCTGCCGCGGCTGCAGGCGGCCTCCGCGCTCGGTCAGGCCGCCCTGCAGCGCGCGTGGCAGGACGCGCTACGCCCGCACGGACACGAGGCGGCCCAGATCCTCCTCACGAGCGCCGAGCTCGGCGACCGCCGTGCGTACGTGAACGTGCGCGCCGCGTTCCAGGCGCTGTTCGCGCTCGGCGCGGTGCCGGTCGTGAACGAGAACGACGCGACGGCGACCGACGAGATCGGCTTCGGCGACAACGACGCGCTCGCCGCGCAGGTCGCGGTCCTGCTGCGCGCGCGGCTGCTCGTCCTGCTCACCTCGGTGCCGGGAGTGCTGCGCGAGGGCGTCGTGATCAGCGACGGCGCGCAGGCTCGCACGGCCGAGTTCGGCGCGGGCACGACGCTCGGTCGCGGCGGGATGGAGAGCAAGGTCGCCGCAGCCGAGCTCGCCGCGGGCGCCGGCATCCCGACCGTGATCGCCGGGGACACGCCGCTCGCCGAGCTGCTCGCCGCCGGCGGCACGCGCTTCGCCGCCGCCGAGGGCGCGCCCGCGTTCAAGCTCTGGCTCCGGCACGGCAAGCGGGTCAGCGGCCGGCTGCTCGTCGACGCGGGCGCGCGGCGCGCCGTGGTCGAGGCCGGGGCGAGCCTGCTGGCGGTCGGCGTCACCGGCGTCGAGGGACGGATCCGGGCGGGCGACGGGGTGGAGCTCGTCGGGCCGGACGGCGTCCCGTTCGCCCGCGGGCTCGCCTCGGTCGACGCCGCCGACCTGGGGCCCGGCGTGGAGGCGGTGCACCGGGACCGCCTCGTCCTGCTGTAAGCCGGACAACTAACTTTCCTAAATGAAGTAATGCCACGTAGCCTCGCGGGATGACGTCCTGGGACGCCGTCTACGAGCGCAACTCGGTGGAGCGGATCAAGCGCGACCGGGCACCGCTCGGGATCCGCGAGGAGCTGCCGGCCCTGATCGCCGAGGGCTACGAGCGCATGGCGGAGGAGGACATCGTCCGCCTGCAGTGGTGGGGCCTCTACCACGACAAACCGAAGATCGGGACGTTCATGCTGCGCGTGAAGATCCCCAGCGGGATCCTGACGCCGGCGAAGCTCCGGACGATCGGCGAGGTCGCGAACCGCTACGGGCGCGGCGACGCCGAGCTGACGACGCGGCAGTGCATCCAGCTGCACTGGCTCGAGCTCGCCTCCCTCCCCGACGTCTTCCGCGACCTGGAGGCCGCCGGGATCACGAGCGCCGGCGGCTGCGGCGACACCGTGCGCAACATCACCGGCTGCCCCGTCGCCGGGATCGCCGCCGACGAGCACTTCGACTCGACGCCCGTGCTCGACGCCGCCACCGCGGAGTTCTACGGCAACCCTGCCTGGGCGAACCTGCCGCGCAAGCACAAGTACTCGATCGCGAGCTGCCCAGACCGCTGCAACGCGCCGGAGATCAACTGCGTGTCGCTCGTCGGCGTCGTGCACGACGGCCGCGAGGGGTACGGCGTGCTGGTCGGCGGCGGGCTCTCCTCCGTCCCGCGCATCGCCCGCGACCTCGGCGTCTTCATCCCGAAGGAGCAGGCGGTCGAGCTGCTCGGCGCCGTTACCTCGGTGTGGAGCGACGATCTGAAGTACCGCATGTCGCGCGTGAAGGCGCGGCTCAAGTTCATGGTCGACGACGTCGGCGCGGACGGCCTGCGCGAGCGCGTCGAGGCTCGGCTCGGACGGGCGCTCGAGCGGCTCGAGCTGCCTCCCGCGGAGCCGCGCCTCTCCACGCACGTCGGCATCCACCCGCAGAAGGACGGGCTGCACTACGTCGGCGTGCCGGTGCCGCTCGGGCTCACCTCGGGCAACCAGCTGATCGCCGTCGCCGACCTCGTCGAGCGCTTCGGCGGCGACGTCCGGCTGACCCGGCAGCAGAATCTGATCGTCACCGGCGTGCGCGACGTGCCGGCGACCGTCGACGCGCTCGCGGGCCTCGGCTTGCCGCTGGACGTCAACCCGGTTTGGGCGGGCTCGATCGCGTGCACCGGCGAACCGCACTGCAACTTCTCCGTCGGCGAGACGAAGGGCCGGCTGAGGGAGCTCGTCGCGCACCTCGAGGCGACGTTCGGCGACGCGATCGCCGACCTGCGCCTGCACCTGGACGGCTGCCCGCACGCGTGCGCGCAGCACTGGATCGGCGACCTCGGCTTCCAGGCGACGACCGGGAAGGACTCGGACGGCAACCGCATCCCCGCGTACGACGTGTTCGTCCGCGGCGGCCGCGACCGGGTCGGGACGTCGCTCTTCCGGCGCGTCCCGAGCGAGGAGCTCGAGCCGGCCGTGGAGGGGCTCCTGCGCGGCTGGCTGGACGAGCGCGAGCCCGGCGAGTCGTTCCCGGACTTCCAGCTGCGGCTCTCCGACGAGGAGCTCGGCGCGCACGCCCGGCTCGAACCCGTGGTCAAGCGAAAGGTGGCGGCATGACGGTTTGGCTCGACGAGCTGGACGCCGGCGAGCTCTCGATCCAGTTCGAGGGCGAGGAGCCGCAGGCGCTGCTCGAATGGGCGCTCGAGGAGTTCGAGCGCATTGCGATCTCCGCCGCCTTCCAGGCGGACGACGTCGCCCTGATTGACATGGCGTACCGCATCGACCCCTCGGTGCGCGTCTTCACGGTCGACACCGGACGGCTGCCCGAGGAGACGCACGCACTGATCGCGGCGCTGCGCGATCGCTATCCGGGGCTCGCGCTCGAGGTGCTGCAGCCCGATCCCGGACAGGTCGAGCGCCTGGTCGCGGCGAAAGGGCTCGATCTGATGCGCGAGTCGGTCGAGAACCGGCTGCTCTGCTGCAACGTGCGCAAGGTGCAGCCGTTGACCGGGCACTTGGACGGCCTCGACGCGTGGGTGACGGGACTGCGTCGCGACCAGTGGGCGACGCGCACGAACATCCGCAAGGTCGAGATCGACCACGACCACGGCGCGATCGTCAAGCTCAACCCGCTCGCCGAGTGGACGAAGCGGGAGGTGTGGGAGTACCTGCGCGAGCACGACGTCCCGGTGCACGCGCTCTACGCGCAGGGCTACACGTCGATCGGCTGCGCGCCGTGCACGCGGGCGATCGCACCGGGCGAGGACGACCGCGCGGGCCGCTGGTGGTGGGAGAGCGGCGCGCCGAAGGAGTGCGGCATGCACTGCTCGATCGAGCACGGCGGCTTCGAGCACGAGCTGAAGGCCATCCTCGGCAAATGAAGATTCGCGGAGTCGCGGCGGAGGTCGCGCTCGGGGAGGCGCAGGCGGTGCTCGCGCACGTCCGGGATCCCGAGCGGCGCGGACGGCTCGCCGACCTCGCAGCGGCGGTGCAGGACGGCGACCTTGCGGAGGACGAGGCGTCGGCGCTGGAGGAGCTGCTCGAGGTCGGGCTCGCGAGCGGCCGCATCCGCGGCGTCTACGGTCCCGAGGGCGAGCAGGCCGCGCTCGCGACGTACCGCCGCCTGCCGGGCGGCCGCGCGCTCTCGGAGAGCGCGGCCGAGGTGAGCGACGCGCTCTCCTCCCTGGCCGGGCGCACCCTGGACGAGGTGAAGGTGCAGGCGGCCGGCCCGGGCTCCTACCTCGTCACGCTCGCCGTCGAAGGGCGCGAGCTGTCCGTCCGCCTCGACCGCGCCGGCGCGCGCGTCCATGCCGTCGGTGTCTGAGCACTACGTCGCCTGCCTCGACCTGACGGCGCGCCGCTGCGTCCTGATCGGCGACGCGCCGCAGAAGGCGGAGGCGCTGCGTGCCGCGGGCGCGGATGTCGTCGTCGCGGAGACGTACGAGCCGTCGCTGCTCGACGCAGCCTGGCTTGTGGTCTGCGTCGACCATGCGCAGGGCGAACGAGTCTTCGCGGATGCGTGCGCGCGCGGGATCTTCTGCAACGTCGAGGACATTCCCGAGCTCTGCACGTTCATCCTGCCGGCGCTGCACCGCCGCGGGCCGATCACCCTCGCGGTGTCGACGGGGGGCGCGTCGCCGGCGCTCGCGCAGTGGCTGCGCGACCGCTTCGCCGAGCAGATCGGCTTCGAGCACGAGCAGTTGGCGTACGAACTGCGCCGGATCCGGCCGTGGGTGAAGCGCAATTTCCACACGTACGCCGAACGCCGCGCGTACTTCCGCGAGCGCGTGGAGCGTGCATTGGCATGAGCGTCGCCCTCGTCGGGGCGGGGCCGGGCGACCCGGAGCTGATCACGGTGCGGGGCCTCGCGCGCGTGCGCGCGGCCGAGGTGCTCGTGTACGACCGGCTCGTCACACCGGCGCTCGTGGACGAGACACCGCAGGGTGCGCTGCGCGTCGCGCGCGACGAGCTGACGCAGGACGAGGTGAACGCGCTCCTCGTCGAGCACGGCCGTCGCTCGTTCGTCGTGCGGCTGAAGGGCGGCGACCCGTTCGTGTTCGGACGCGGCGGCGAGGAAGCGCTCGCGCTCGCGGAGGCCGGCGTCCCGTTCGAGCTCGTGCCCGGCGTGTCCTCGATCGCAGCCGTCCCCGGCTCGGCGCTCGTCCCCGTGACGCACCGCGGCGTCTCGCAGGCGGTGACCGCGTTCGCGGCACACGACGTCGAGTCGCTGGACGTCGCCGCGCTCGCGCGCGTGCCCGGCACGCTCGTCGCCTTCATGGGCGGAGCGGGAGCGAAGCGGCTCGCGCAGCGGCTGATCGAGCACGGCAAGCCGGCCTCGACGCCGGCGGCGGTGATCTCGCGTGGGACGCTGCCGGACGAGGAGGTGGTCGTGTCGCCGCTCGGAGCGGTGTCGGCGGCGAACCGCACGCCGGCGCTGCTCGTCGTGGGCGAGGTGGTCGCCGTGCGCGAGGCGCTCGCTCTGCGAGCATCTGCTGCGTGACCGAGTTCCGCCGCGTCGACGCGCTGCCGCCCTATGCCTTCGCCGAGGTGGAGCGGCTGAAGCTCGAGCTTCGTCGGGCAGGCGAGGACGTCGTCGACCTCGGCTTCGGCAATCCCGACGTGGCTCCGCCGGAGATCGCCGTCGAGAAGCTGCGAGAGGCGGCTCTGTTGCCGCGCAACCACCGCTACTCCGCCAGTCGCGGGCTCCCGAACCTGCGCGCCGCCGTGTGCGACCTGTACCGCGACCGGTACGGCGTCGCGCTCGATCCGGAGACGGAGGTGACGATGTCGCTCGGCGCGAAGGAGGGGCTCGTGCACCTGCTCTGGGTGCTGCTCGCGCCCGGCGACGTCGCGCTCGTGCCCAGCCCGAGCTATCCCATCCACCTCTTCGCGCCCGGGTTCGCCGGCGCCGCGGTGCAGCGCGTGCCGGCGGACGACTTCGTCGCGGGCGTGCACGAGGCGTGGGAGGCGGCGCAGCCGCGACCGCGCGTGCTGCTCTGCTCCTTCCCGCACAACCCGACGACCGCGTGTGCGGATCGCGAGGAGCTGCAGCGGCTCGTCGACTTCGCGCGGGAGAAGGAGCTCGTGCTCGTGCACGACTTCGCGTACGCCGACCTCGGCTTCGACGGCTACCGGCCGCCCTCGATCTTCGAGGCGGAGGGCGCGAAGGAGGTGGCGGTCGAGCTGTACTCGCTGACGAAGGGCTTCTCGCTCGCGGGCTGGCGGGTCGCGTTCGTGCTGGGGCGGTCGGACGTCGTCGGGGCGCTGGCGCGACTGAAGTCGTACCTCGACTACGGCAGCTTCCAGCCGCTCCAGATCGCCGCGACGGTCGCGCTGCGCGACGCGCGCGAGCGGCCCGCCGAGGTCGCCGAGATCTACGGCGGGCGCCGCAACGCGCTCTGCGACGGGCTGACGCGGATCGGGTGGGACGTTCCGCGGCCGCAGGCGACGATGTTCGTCTGGGCGCGGATCCCCGGTGACGAGCCCGCGCAGGACTTCGCGCTGCGGCTCTTGCGCGAGGCGCACGTCGCGGTCAGTCCCGGGAGCGGCTTCGGCCCGGACGGCGAGGGATACGTGCGCTTCGCGCTCGTCGAGAACGAGCAGCGGATCGCGCAGGCGGTGCGCGGCATTCGACGCGCGCTGGGCTGACTGGTACCGTTCGTCAGGAAGTCAGGCGATGCAGCCTCCGGAGCCTTGAGCGCCGGGGGCTTTTTTTGTGGACCCGGAAGGAGGCGCGATGCTCGGCGAGACGGCTGCACCGCTCCGCGTGCTGATCGCGGAGGACGAGACGATCATCCGCATGGACCTGCGCGGGCTCCTCGAGAAGAACGGCTTCATGGTCGTTGCCGACGTAGCCGACGGCGCGCAGGCGGTCGAGCTCGCGCGCGCAACGAGCCCCGACGTGGCGATCCTCGACCTGCGCATGCCCGAGCTCGACGGCATCGAGGCGGCGCGCCGCATCTACGCGGAGCGGCCGATCCCGATCGTGATGCTCACCGCGTTCTCCGACCGCACGAACATCGAGGAGGCGATCGGCGCCGGCGTCTTCAGCTATCTCGTGAAGCCGTTCCGCGAGACGGACATCGTCCCGGCCGTTCGCACGGCCGTTGCGCGTCACACCGAGCTGCTCGCCGCGCGTCGCACCGCGGGGGAGACGCCGGTGAGGGCGATCTTCATGGGCCTGCCGTCCCAGAGCGGGAACCCGTGGAACGTGAAGCTCGTGCAGCGGGACGACGGCTCGCTTGACGTGCGCGCCGCCGACTGAGTCGGGCGAGAGGACGCTGGCGCAGGGGACGTTGCCGCGTTGGGGGGCGAGGGTTAGGGTCGTGCGGGAGCGATGGCGCACGATCGGAAGCAGATCGAGCAGCTGGCACGCACCTACACCGAGGCGTGGTGCAGCCGCGATCCCGAGCGCGTCGCCGCGCACTACGTGCCGGGCGGCACGATCGCCATCAACGGTGGCGATGCGGCTCGGATCGCCGATGTGGCGGAGGCGTTCATCTCGGCTTTCCCGGACATCGAGGTCTTCATGGACGACCTCGTCCTCCGGGAGGACGGGATCATCGAGTACCGCTGGACATTCACCGGGACGAGCGTCGAGACCGGCAAGAGCGTGCGCGTCCCGGGCTTCGAGGAGTGGACGATCGCCCCGGACGGCCTGATCGCCGGGGCACGCGGTCACTACGACCAGGCTGAGTACGACCGCCAGGTCCAGCACGGCGTCGGCCCGGCGATCTAGCGGATCTCAGGCGTCATTCCCGAACGTTGCGCAGCCAACTGCAGGGTGCTGTGGGAGGATCAGTCGGTGACCGGCGCGAACATCGGCTTCGCTCTCTACGCGATCGGCGAGACACCTGGGACACTCGAGGCCCGCTGGTCTTACGAAAATGCCTACAGCGGCTCGGGACTGGCGACAGGTGGTCCGAAGCAGGGATTCGTCGGCGACTTCCACATTCGCTACTTCCTTGAGAGCGGTGAGTTCTCCGACGAATACGACCTGCAGATCCGGAGGGCTGGCGCGCTCTACGATGTGACGTGGCTGACCGACGGCGCGATCAGCGCTGTCGGCGTCGGCATGGAGGTCGGTTCTCGCCTCGCAGTCGGATGGCGAAGGGTCACCGACTAGCCTCTGGCGTCATTCCGGAACGCTCGCGCAGGCAAGGAATTGCTTTCTCGACCACACTGAGGGTGCGATCGCCCAGTATGCGGCCGGCCGCAGCCCGCACCGGTTTGATGGGCTCGTCTTTTCCGCGCCCGCACGAACCGGCCGCAGTGAGGGCAGCAGCGCGTTCGCAGATGCGTGCCGGTCCGACTACAGGGCGGCCATCGACGAGTTCGTCCGCGCCTCCTTCCCCGAGCCCCACCCGGCTCGAGGTAGCAGCCGTCGCTGCAGACGATCATCGGCACCTCCGCGTCGCGGTACCCGTCCATCCCCGTGAAGTGCAGCCACAGGTGTTCCCGGGCGGCGCTCTGGAGGTCGACCTCCGTCACGCTGGCGGGATGTTTAGGTTCTGACGGAAAATGTTGTCCGGGTCGTAGATCCGCTTGACCTGCCGGAGCCGACCGAGGTTCGCGCCGTACACCGAGCGGAGCTGCGCGTCGCCGAGCTCGTCGCCCGACAGGTAGTTCACGTACCGGAGTGACGACCCGAAAGGCCCGAGGCCTTCGAACGCCTCGCGCGTCCAGGCGACGTTCGCCTCGGTCGTCCCGGGGTCGAACCAGACGTTCGTGATCACGCAGTTGAAACCCGGCCGGCGGAGCTCGCAGGCGGTGGCGTCGATCGGGATCCGGCAGACCTGCCCGTGGACGCTCTCGAGGATGATCTTCGCAAGCGGAGCCTCGGCCCGGCCGAACGCCTCGACCAGGGCGTCGACCG
>Ga0070683_100003848_pt1 | contig 12266 bp, 13 predicted proteins | sample KBSC713LmetaG_FD_64662 | JGI IMG/M metagenome (GOLD analysis project Ga0070683, IMG submission 64662) | Corn rhizosphere microbial communities from Kellogg Biological Station, Michigan, USA - KBS C7.1-3L metaG | ecosystem: Host-associated > Plants > Roots > Rhizosphere ...
CCGGCGGCGGCCACTATGTGATCATGTCGTTCGCGGCGCGCTGGAGGGAACGGGAACCGGTCCTCAACGACGAGCACGATGATTTCAAATGGCTTGAGCCGGCCGCCTTCGGCGATCTCAAGCTCACCGGCGGGCTTTTCGAGGTGGTGGAGGCCGCCCGCAGGCTGGTCGAAGGTTAATATTGGCGCCTTGCTTCCAGCGCAATTTAGGGGCTATCACCGGCCGCCCCGGAACCAAGATGCCAAAGCACCTAGCCGCCGTTCTGATTGCCTTTTTCTGCCTTTGCGCGCCCGCGCGCGCCGAGGATGCGCCCGCGCCCTTCGACGGCGACCTGCAGCGGCTCGCCGAGATCCTCGGCACCTTGCATTATCTGCGCGGCATCTGCGGCAGCAATGAAGGCGGCAAATGGCGCAACGAGATGCAGGCGCTGATCGACGCCGAAACGCCCTCCGGCGACCGCCGCGCCCGCATGATCGCGGGCTTCAACCGCGGCTATAACGGTTTTCAGCAGACCTATCGCACCTGCACTCCGGCCGCCCTTGTCGCGATCCGCCGCTACATCGATGAAGGCTCGAAGATCTCGCGCGACCTGACGGCCCGCTATGCCAACTGAACCGACGCTGTTCTTCGATCTCGACGGCACGCTGACCGACCCGAAGCCCGGCATCACCGGCTCGATCCAATACGCGCTGGAAAAGCTCGACCGCCCGGTCCCTTCGCGGGATGAGCTCACCTGGTGCATCGGGCCGCCCTTGCGCGCGAGCTTTGCGGCGCTACTCGGCGGCGAGGAACTGGCCGATCGCGCGGTGGCGCTCTATCGCGAGCGGTTCAGCGATGTCGGACTGTTCGAGAATAGCCTCTATCCCGACATCCCGGCCGTGCTGGCCACGCTCGCACAATCGCCACGGCGCATGTTCGTCGCGACCAGCAAGCCGCACGTGTTTGCAAGCCGAATCATCGAGCATTTTGGCCTTGCGGGATATTTCGAGCACGTCTTCGGCTCCGAGCTCGACGGCACCCGCGTCCACAAGGCCGACCTTCTCGCCTATGCGCTGGCAGAGACGGGCGTCGATCCTTCGCAAGCCCTGATGATCGGCGACCGCAGCCACGACGTCGCTGGCGCAAAGGCAAACGGCGTGGAGGCGATCGGCGTTACCTATGGTTATGGCAGCCCAGAGGAATTGATCGAGGCCGGCGCGGCCGATCTCTGCGCCTCGCCCGGTGCGATTCCACAGATTATCCACAGCGTGCTCGCCGGGCGGTCGAAATCGCCTTTAAATGCAGCGCGCGCTGTTAACCTTTCCTAAAGAACTACTCTAGGCGACGCGGGCAAGCATGCTACACCACTTGCGTCCGACGCGTTCCGCAACGGAAGCGCGCATCTTCGCCTGTGATTTCATGCGTCCCATGTCTTTTGCCTTTGCCCGCGATCCCTTGCCCGACCACGAGCAGAAGCAGGCCGCGCTCAGCTACCTGAACGAAGCGTGGGCGGAAGCGCGCCACGACGGAGTTGACGGCGATTGCCTCGCTCAGGCGAGCCTGTTCGCGGCGCTCGCCGAGCTGGTCGGGACCTATGGCGAGGAAGCGGTCGCGAAATTCGTCGAGGGCATCCCCTCGCGCGTGCGTAACGGCGAATTCTCGATCTCGCTGGCGAAGCAGTAGGGCTCGGGATCTCCAACCAGCTCAGCGCCGGATTTTTGATTGGCTCCAAGCGCTTGAGTCGGTGATCTCGCGTGTCATTTCAGGGGAACCGCCCTCGCGCGGGCCTTGTTCACGGGCCGTTGTCGACTTAACTTGCCGTACGAGATCGGCAAAGCTGAATTTCAGCAAAAACTTCAAGAGCAACCACTTATGCAAGCAGCGTTTCTTCCCGACCGGGGCGTCATCAAGGTAGCCGGCGAGGACGCGCGCGACTTCCTCAACGGCCTGATCACGACCGACCTGACGGAGCTTGCGCCCGGACTGGCGCGGTTCGGCGCTTTGTTGACGCCGCAGGGCAAGATCATCGTCGATTTCCTGATCACGGAGGCGCCCGCCGGTCACGGCGGCGGCTTTCTCGTCGACTGCCCGCTTCCGCTGGCAAAGGGCCTCGCCGACAAGCTCGGCTTCTACAAGCTCCGCGCCAAGGTCGCGGTCGAGAACCTCTCCGACAGTCTCGGCGTGATCGCCGCCTGGGACGGCGAGCCGGCCATGAAGCCGGATCTCGCGTTCACCGATCCGCGCGACGCGGAGCTGGGCTGGCGTATTCTTGCGCCGCAGGCTCTCGCGCAGAAGGTCGCCGGGCTCATCGGCGCCGATCTCGTCGATAGCGCCGACTATGAGGCGCACCGGATCGCGACCGGCGTGCCGCGTGGCGGGCTCGACTTCATGTATGGCGATGCCTTCCCGCACGAGACCAACATGGACCGCCTGCACGGCGTCGATTTCGACAAGGGTTGTTATGTCGGCCAGGAGGTGGTCTCGCGGATGCAGCACCGCGGCACCGCGCGCACCCGCGCGGTGAAGGTGGTATGGGACGATTTCGCGCCGGAGCCGGGGACGCCGATGCTCGCGGGCGACAAGCCGGTCGGCACTGTTGGCTCGAACGCGGGCCGGAACGGCATGGCCCTGGTCCGGACCGACCGCGTCGCCGATGCGCTCGACGCCGGGCAAAAGCTCACCGCCGGTGGGCTCGGCCTTCGTCTCGCAGATCCCCAATCCGTCCGCCCTGCGGCCAAGCAGACCGTCGCATGAGCCGCACCGCACGCCTGCATCCCGACGGCAAGACGCGATGCCCCTGGCCGGGGGAAGATCCGATCTATGTCGCCTATCACGACACCGAATGGGGCGTGCCGGAGTATGACGACCGGGCGCTCTACGAGAAGCTGATCCTCGACGGCTTCCAGGCCGGCCTGTCCTGGATCACCATCCTTCGCAAGCGCGATAATTTCCGCCGCGCCTTCGACGATTTCCAGCCGGAAAAGATCGCGCGCTACAACGCGAAAAAAGTTCACGCGCTGATGAACGACGTCGGCATCGTGCGCAACCGCGCCAAGATCGAAGGCACGATCGAAAGCGCGAAGTCCTACCTCAAGATCATGGAGCAAGGCCCGGGCTTCTCGAAGCTTTTGTGGGATTTCGTCGACGGCAAGCCGAAGGTCAACCTGTTCAAGACCACGGCGAGCGTGCCGGCCTCGACGCCGCTCTCGATCAAGATCTCGAAGGATCTTTCCGCGCGCGGCTTCAAGTTCGTGGGTCCGACCATCGTCTATGCCTTCATGCAGGCGACCGGCATCGTCAACGACCACCTCGTTACCTGCTTCTGCCACGGAACCTGCGGCGCCAAACCCCGCACGCCGCGCCTCAAACCCAAATGACGGCGGCAACCAAACGCGCGACGGCCGACACGCGCGTCTGGCAGCGGATGCTGTCGGGTCGCCGGCTCGACCTGATCGATCCCTCGCCGCTCGACATCGAGATCGCCGATATCGCCCATGGGCTCGCGCGGGTCGCGCGCTGGAACGGGCAAACACGCGGTGCGCACATCTTCTCTGTCGCGCAGCATACGCTTCTGGTCGAAGCCGTGATGCGCGCGCAATCCCCGCGGATCGACACCAGGTTCAGGCTGGCTGCGCTGCTGCATGATGCGCCGGAATATGTGATTGGCGACATGATCTCGCCGTTCAAGGCGGTGCTCGGCGGTGCTTACAAACTGGTTGAGCAGCGGCTGTTGTCGGCGATCCATGTCCGCTTCGGCCTGCCCGCGGTGCTCGGCGCCGAGCTCACGAAGCAGATCAAGAACGCAGATCGCGGCGCGGCCTATCTGGAGGCTACGATCCTGGCAGGCTTTGAGGAAGCCGAGGCGAGGCGCCTGTTCGGTCGGGATCCCGGCCTGCCCGAAAGCGTGCGCGAGGACTATCTGGCACCCTGGAGCGCCGCCAAGGCCGAGAAGCGGTTCCTGGCCCGATTCAACGCGCTGCAGCCTTGAACGCAAGCCTCGAAGCTGCTTTCACCGCTTCGGGCGCAGGCCTATATTTGCCGAAAAAGGACCGCCAATGATTCACGTCTGCTCGCTCGCTGCATTGCCCGAAATCGTCAAAATGACCGGCGCCAGCCATGTGCTGACGGTGATGGGCAAGGTCGATCAGGTGCAGCGGCCGGATTCGATACTCGCCGCCAACCATCTGAAGGTGTCGATGGATGACATCATCGAGCCGATGGAAGGCTATGTCACGCCATCGGAGGCCCATGTCGAGCAGGTCCTCGAGTTTGTGCGCGGTTGGGACCGCAACGCGCCGATGGTGATCCACTGCTATGCCGGTGTCAGCCGCTCGACCGCGAGCGCGTTCGCCGCAGCCTGCCTGCTCAATCCGCATCGCGACGAGATGGAGATCGCGCGGAAGATTCGCGCCGCCTCGCCGATCGCCTCGCCGAACCGGTTGATCGTGAGCCTCGCCGACAAGGCGCTCGGCCGCGAGGGACGGATGATCCGCGCGCTGGAGAGCATCGGTCCCGCCACCATGATGGTCGAAGGCAAGCCGTTTCTCGTCGAGCTTGAATGATTTTCATGAGCGTCGGCAGCTAGATGAGCGACAAGCTTCTGACGCCAATCGAAATCGGCCTGACCGCGGCGATTGTCGCGATCGAAGGCAATGAGCCCTTGATCCTCACGGCGTCTGGCGGCGACAGTGACAAGCTCACTGGCCTGCCCTTCGGGCCGTTCGACGCCGTCGCCCATCGCACCTTCGAAATCGGCCTGCGCGCCTGGGTCGAGGAGCAGACCGGGCTGCGGCTGGGCTATGTGGAGCAGCTCTATACCTTCGGTGATCGCGGCCGGCATACCATGCCCGGCGATACCGACGTCCACGTTGCCTCGATCGGCTATCTCGCATTGACGCGCGTCGCGGAAAATGGCGCCGCCCGCGCGCCCGGCGCGACCTTCGAGCCCTGGTACCGCTTCTTCCCCTGGGAAGATTGGCGGCAGAAACGGCCCGAGATCATCGAGCGCGACATCCTTCCCGAGCTCACCAAATGGGCCAATCAAGGCGAAGCGCCGGAAACGGCGCGGGCGCTGCCGCGCAAGGACCGCGTGCGCTTCTATTTCGGCACCGAGGGAGCGCATTGGGACGAGGAGCGCGTGCTCGACCGTTACGAGCTGCTCTATGAGGCGGGGCTGGTCGAGGAAGCGCGGCGCGACGGGCGGCCTGCGGCACTGCAACGCGCCACGTTGCCCCCTCTCGGCGCCGCCATGCGCTTCGACCACCGCCGGATCCTGGCGACCGCAATCGCGCGGCTGCGCGCAAAATTGAAATACCGCCCGGTGGTGTTTGAACTTTTGCCACCGGAATTCACACTTACCGAATTGCAGCGGACCGTGGAAGCGATCTCGGGGAGGCATCTGCACAAGCAGAACTTTCGCCGGCTCGTGGAGGCAGGTGCGCTGGTCGAGCCGACCGGGGTCATGTCGACCCAGACCGGTGGACGGCCTGCCGCGCTGTTTCGCTTCCGCCGCGAGGTGCTGCAGGAGCGGCCGGCGCCGGGCCTGCGCGTGAGCGGACGGCGCTGACGGTAACTGATGAGCACAGCACTTCGGGCTAGCGCATGAATCCGGAAAAGTGTGCAGCGGTTTTCCGAAAAGATCATGCGCAACCAATAAGCCTGGAGATTTGATGTTCGACTCGCCGTTCGATTTCCTGACGCTGGTGATTGCAGTCGCCGCCCTGGTCGTGGCGCGCAAGGCGTTCACGCGGCTCGACGAAATACGTGAGCGGCTGAGCGCGCTTGAAGCGAGAGTTTCAAGCGCTACTGCAGCGCCAATGCCGCCCCCTGTTCCGATGCAAGCAGAGGCCGAACAGGCTCCGCCGTTGGCCGCCGAACAATGGGCGCCGGCGCGGCCAACGGAAATGCCCGCGGTCGAAGCCGCCATCGAGGAGACTGGTGCGCCGCTGCCGGCGCCTCCACCCCCGCCCCCGCCGGCTGATCGCGGCTTCGAGGAGCAACTCGGTACGCAGTGGGTGGTCTGGATCGGAGGTTTGGCGCTGGTGCTGGGCGGCTTCTTCCTGGTGCGCTATTCGATCGAAGCCGGGCTGATTGGCCCGCGCGTGCGCATCATGCTGGGCGGCATTTTTGCGGCATGCCTGCTCGCGGCCGGCGAATGGACGCGGCACAAGGAAAGCATTTCCGACATCGTCGCGCTACCGGTCGCCAACATCCCCGCGATCCTGACCGCGGCCGGCACCGCCGTCGCATTCGCAACCGTCTATGCCGCCTACGCGCTCTATGGCTTCCTGGCGCCGGCCAGCGCCTTCATCCTGCTCGGCCTGGTCGCGCTTGGCACTTTGGCCGCCGCGCTGTTGCACGGGCCGGCACTCGCGGGGCTCGGCGTCGTCGGCGCCTTTGTCACGCCGCTCCTGGTCTCCTCCGACCAGCCCGACTATTGGGCGCTGTATATCTATCTCGCGGTCGTCACCGCGGCGTCGCTGGGCCTCGCGCGCATCCGGCTGTGGCGCTGGCTTGCGGTCACGACGCTGGCTTTCGCGCTGTTCTGGACGCTCCCCTGTCTCGACTGCGGCCCGTCAATGGTTGCTCCGCATCTCTTCCACGTCATCGTAGGCTTCCTCCTCGTCGCCCTGCTCGTGGTCTGCGGATTGCTGTTCGGTCCCGCGATCGAGGCAGAGCAGATCGAGCCAGTATCGTCGGGATCGCTCGCCGCCTATCTGTTCGCCGCGACCGCAATCGTGCTGGCAAGCGCCCATGCGGACGGAGCCCTGGTCACGTTCGCGATCCTGGTGGCCGCGACGCTGGCCATCGCCTGGCGCGCGCCGGCGGCGACCGGTGCGATCGGCGCCGCTGCTTTCTTTGTTTTCATCGTCTTCGCGGAATGGGCCGTGCGCGGCAATCCGGACATGCTGGTAATGCCCGGCGGGCCCCTGCCGGGCATTGGGCCTGCCGCCACCGACCAATCGGTGACGCTGCATTTGACGACGGCCGCGATCTTCGCCGCCGGTTTCGGCCTCGCCGGTTTCCTCGCGCAGGGTCGTTCCGCCGGCGCCCTCATCCCGACCGTCTGGTCGGGTGCGGCGACATTCGTCCCGCTTGCGCTCCTGATCGCACTCTACGCGCGCATCGCCCATCTCGACCGTTCGATCCCGTTCGCGCTCCTGGCGGTGATGCTGGCCGCGGCCTTCGGCTGCGCGACCGAAATCCTTGCCCGCCGCGAGAGCCGGCCGGGGTTGATGATCTCAACTGCCTTGTTTGCGACCGGCACGCTCGGCGCGCTGGCGCTGGCGCTTACCTTTGCGCTGGAGAAGGGCTGGCTCACCATCGCGCTGGCGCTGATGTCGATGGGCACCGCCTGGATTTCGATGCAGCGGCCGATCCCGTTCCTGCGCTCGCTGGCCGCGATCCTCGCCGGCATCGTGGTCTTGCGGATCGGCTATGAGCCGCGCATCGCCGGCGACGACGTCGGCACCACCCCGATCTTCAACTGGCTGCTGTGGGGCTACGGCATTCCGGCCGCTTCGTTCTGGATCGGAAGCCACTTCATGCGTCGCCGCAACGACGACGCGCCGCTGCGCGCGGTCGAAGCGGCAGCGATTTTGTTCACGGTGCTGCTGGTCTTTCTGGAGATCCGCCACGCGATCTACCGCGATATCTATCACCACATTCCCTCGCTCGCGGAAGTCGCGCTGGAGCTCTGCGCTGCGCTCGCCATGGCGATTGGCCTCGAGCGGCTGCGGCTACGCACCAACAGCATCGTGCACGACGTCAGTGCGGTGCTGCTCACCGTGGCCGCCGGGCTGATCGGCGTGTTCGGAGTGCTGATCCTCGAGAACCCCGTTCTGACCACCGTCGAGCTCGGCGGCAGCTTCATCAATCTGCTGCTGCTTGCCTATGCGCTTCCTGCGATTCTGATGCTGCTGTTGTCCTATGAGGTCGTGGGCCGACGCGGCGCGATTTACGCCAACACCATCGCAGCCGGCGCGCTGATCTTCGCGCTGAGCTATGTCACGCTCGAAATCCGCCGGCTCTATCGCGGCCCCCATCTCAATGTCGGCACGATTTCCGGCGCCGAGCAATACACCTATTCGATCGGCTGGCTCGCCTTCGGCGTGGTGCTGCTCGGCATCGGCATCCTGGTCAATTCGCAGCGTGCGCGGCTGGCTTCCGCCGCGATCATCGCGCTAACGATCGTGAAGGCGTTCCTGATCGACATGTCGACGCTGACGGGAATCTACCGCGCGCTGTCGTTCATCTGCCTCGGCCTGGTGCTGGTCGCGATCGGCTGGCTGTACCAGCGCATCCTGTTCCGCCGGCGGCCGGCCATCCCGTCAGCGTAAGCGTGAGGCCCGGCGCGTACCCGGCCACTCAGTCGAGTGCCTCGCCGAGGAGTCGGATGCGAAACACCGGGTTCTTGGCTTCGTCGAGCAGCTCCATCCGCCATTCGGTGCCGATCTTGAGGCTGCGCGAGATGCCGCCCATCAGGTTGGCGCACACCGCCTTCATCTCGGTCCAGGCCGCTTCGCGGTCCTCGAACTCGTAAGGCTGGTCGGACGCGCCGGAATAGCGGCCCTGGCTGATGCGAAAGAAATAAAGCGTCATTGGCGAGCCTGTTGGTCGGACCCTCCCCCCAAGCAAACTGGCTCGGGAACGCTACCAACGCATGAAATTGTGTATCCGTATGACTACGGCAAAACGGGCGCGTACAGCTTGTACCGCGCCCGCCGAAGCAGAAATAGAATGGCAGTGGTATCGGAGAACGGTGCCGCTCAATCGGTCGAGCGGCGCAGCTCTGAGGTATTTTCGGGTCTCGGGGTCTCTGGCCTGGACTCGGATTTCAGCGGCTCGAGCTTGGAACTCTCGACCCGGGGCGTCTCAACGCGCGCGCTCACCTCGGCTCGCGACTCGATCGAGCCGGTCTGCTCGGCACGACGCAGCGAGCGAGGATGGGCCACCGCGCGGGCCATCAGCATCTGCGTGCCGCGGCCTTGATGATGGAAATCGCAATAGGCGAAGCCCATGCCGGATACCGAGCCTCGGAAGCTGACCTCGGACGTCTTGTCGAGGTTGAAACAGGGCTCGAATGGCAGGCCACGCAGCGAGGCGCACACCGACTGACCGCGGATCTGCAGCGTATTGCCGGGCAGGCGAATATGGCGGATCGGACCGGAGCCCGAGAACTGCACCGCGCCCGCCGCCCCCATGTCGTCGAGGATGCGTCCGGCGCCGCGCGTGCCATCGAAGCAGGTGAAGGAAAACACTTTGCCGGCGACGAACCTGCGGGCCTCTTCGGCGGTCATCATCCCGGCCAGCGCCGGCGTGATCATGGCTCCGGCCGCGATGGCTCCCAACACAAAACGCGCAAGCATTTCAAAAACTCCGACTTGCCCCAAGCCGCGGGTGACGCCTCGGTCCCCTTTACCCGCTGCTTACCATACGAACAGTGGCAACATTGGAGCAGCTTGGTTGGTAAAGTCTGAACATCCTTAGACAATTTTTACCACGATTCGACCGCGGACCTGGCCGGCGAGGATTTTCGGGCTCCATTCGAAAACTTGGTCCATCGAAATTTCATGAGTAATTTCAGATAGTTTTGACCGATCAAGGTCGCGGCTGAGACGTTCCCAGGCGGCCTTCCGCGGCTCAAGCGGACACATCACGGAATCGATGCCGAGAAGGCACACCCCGCGCAAAATAAACGGTGCCACCGAGGTCGGCAGGTCCATGCCGGCGGCAAGGCCGCAGGCGGAGATCGCGCCGCCATACTTGGTCATCGACAACAGGTTTGCGAGCGTGGTCGAGCCGACGCTGTCGACGCCGCCAGCCCAGCGCTCTTTCGCCAGCGGCTTGGCCGGTCCGGACAATTCATTGCGATCGATCACCTCGGCAGCGCCAAGGCTCTTCAGATAAGGCGCTTCCGCCGGTCGCCCGGTCGAGGCGATGACGTGATAGCCGAGCTTTGCCAGCACGGCGGTCGCCACCGAGCCAACACCGCCGGCAGCCCCTGTCACCACGATCGCGCCGCTCTTCGGCGACAAGCCTTGCTTTTCCAGGGCCAGCACCGCGAGCATTGCAGTGAATCCGGCAGTGCCAATCGCCATCGCTTCGCGCGCCGTCATGCCGTCGGGCAAACGGACCAGCCAGTCGCCCTTGACCCGCGCCTTCCCGGCATAAGCGCCAAGATGCGTCTCGCCGAGACCCCAGCCGGTGCAGACCACCTTGTCGCCGGCTTTCCAGGCGGGATGTGAGGAGTTTTCGACGGTGCCGGCGAAATCGATGCCGGCGATCATCGGGAAGCGCCGCACCACCGGCGCCTTGCTGGTGACGGCAAGGCCGTCCTTGTAATTCAGCGTCGACCATTCGACGGCAACGGTGACGTCGCCCTCCATCAACTCGGCTTCATCGAATTGCGTGAGCGCGGCGGTGGTGCCTTTTTCCGCCTTGTCGATCCGGATCGCCTTGAACGTTCCCAAGATGAACTCCCTGAGCTTATGTCTTCAGGGGGTTTTATCGCATCAAGCCGGCTGCGCAACGGCCCGCACGACTGGCTTTTCCACGATCGGCAGATTGATCAGCGCCGAGAGCACGCCGAACATGACCGAGAGCCACCAGATCGGCGTGTAGGAACCGAATTTCTCGAACACGATGCCGCCAAGCCAGACACCGAGGAAACCGCCGATCTGATGGCTGACAAACGCAAAGCCATAGAGCGTGGCAAACCAGCGCGTGCCGAACATCAGCGACACCAGCGCCGAGGTCGGCGGCACGGTCGACAACCACAACAGGCCCGAGACCGCGCCAAAGGCGATCGCGGAGAAAGGCGTGATGGGAAACGAGATGAAGGCCACGGTTGCGAGCGCACGCGCAAAATAGATCACCGACAGGATGTAGCGCTTGGGCAGGCGGTTCTGCAGCCAGCCGACGCCGAGCGATCCCATCATGTTGAAGAGGCCGATCGCCGCCATCACCCAGCCGCCGACAGCAACGGAAATGCCGCGATCGACCAGGAACGGCGGCAGATGCACGGTGATGAAAGCAAGCTGGAAGCCGCAGGTGAAGAAGCCGAGCACCAGCAGCACATAGGAGCGATGGCCGAAGGCTTCGGCAAGCGCGGTCTTGAACGATTGCTGCTGCGCGGCCGGGACATTCGATGCGGTTGCGGGCGGCGTCGAGAGCGCGAGCGACAACGGCACAATCAGGAGCATCAGCGCCGCGAAAACCGTCAGCGCAGCCTGCCAGCCGAAATTGTCGATCAGCGCCACACCGAATGGCGCGAACACGAACTGGCCGAAAGATCCCGCCGCGGTGCCGGCGCCTAGCGCGATGCCGCGATGCTCCGCCGGCAACAGTTTTGAGAACGCCGACAATACGAGATTGAACGAGCAGCCGGAGAGGCCGAAGCCGACCAGCACGCCGGCGCCGAGATCGAGCGACCAGGGCGTTGCGGCGTAGCGCATCATCAAGAGGCCCGCCGCATAAAGCAGCGCGCCCACGCACATCACGCGAAAGGTGCCGAAGCGGTCGGCGATGGCGCCGGCAACCGGCTGACCTAATCCCCACAGCAGGTTCTGCACGGCGAGCGCGAGGCCGAACACGTCGCGGCCCCAGGATAGCTCATGGCCCATCGGTTGGATGAAAAACCCCAGCGCCGATCGCGGGCCAAAACCCAGCAGCGCGATCGCACAGCCGCAGACGATGATGACAAGCGGCGAGCGCCAGCTTGTGAGGCGAGAAGCTGGACCGAGATCGCCCGCAGTCGTCGACATGAAGTGCCCCTTCTTTTCGCCGCTCGTGCAAACGGCCGCGTTGGTTGCGGGGAGTTAATGCACCTGCATGAAAAATCCAAGACCGAGGCAGGAAGGATCTTTGCGCAATGCAGCAATGCAAATCGCTATGGCAGGCACGGCGACTTGATATCGGCGCCATCTAGCGGACTTCGAGAAGTCATGCTAACTCTGATTTGCTCACATTGAGAATAATGCAACAATCGTGAGCGGCCGGCCTCAAGAGGCCGGCTTTTTGAACAACCGAATATGCTCAATATGAGCATAAAATTCTACGGAGGCACCCTATGCCTATCGAAGCCATCTACGGCCCCGAGGATTTCGAGAAGTCCGTGCGCAGGCCTGTCGCGGCACCGGCCCCAGGCCAACGCTCCACCAATCGCGCAACCGATCTGCCGTTGCCCTCGCTGGAATGGACTGACGAGGTCGCGCGCGCCACGGCGCATCTCTATGAGCGGGTGAAAAGCGTCATCACACCGATCGAGTGGCCTCTGATGGCGCCGA
>Ga0070683_100003849_pt1 | contig 12264 bp, 11 predicted proteins | sample KBSC713LmetaG_FD_64662 | JGI IMG/M metagenome (GOLD analysis project Ga0070683, IMG submission 64662) | Corn rhizosphere microbial communities from Kellogg Biological Station, Michigan, USA - KBS C7.1-3L metaG | ecosystem: Host-associated > Plants > Roots > Rhizosphere ...
GCCGAGCTCTCGCCCGAGCAGTACCACGTGCTGCGCGAGAAGGGCACGGAGCGTCCGTTCACAGGTGAGTACGACCACGTCTTCGAGCCCGGCACGTACCAGTGCGCCGGCTGCGGAGCCGAGCTCTTCGTGTCCGACGCGAAGTACGACTCGGGCTGCGGCTGGCCGGCGTTCTCCGCGCCGGCGAGCGAGGACGCGATCGACGAGGAGAGCGACGTGACCTTCGGGATGACCCGGACGGAGGTTCTGTGCTCGAACTGCGGAGGCCATCTCGGCCATGTCTTCCCGGACGGGCCCCACCCGACCGGGCTCAGGTACTGCATCAACTCTGCGGCACTGAAACTGGAGGAGGAGTAGTGGAGAGAAAGGCAACGTTCGGCGCCGGCTGCTTCTGGGGCGTCGAGGCCGCGTTCAGGCAGCTCGACGGAGTCACGAAGACCCGCGTCGGCTACGCGGGCGGCCACACCGAGAACCCGACCTACCGCGACGTGTGCTCGCACACGACCGGACACGCCGAGGTGGTCGAGGTCACCTACGACGACGAGCGGCTGAGCTACGACGACCTGCTCCGTGTCTTCTGGGGCAAGCACGATCCGACGCAGCTCAACCGTCAGGGGTGGGACGTCGGCGACCAGTACCGCTCGGCGATCTTCTTCCACGACGGCGAGCAGCAGGAGGCCGCGACCCGGTCGAAGGCCGAGGAGCAGACGCGGCACAGGAATGAGGTCGTCACCCAGATCGAGCCGGCGCAGACGTTCTACGAGGCCGAGGACTACCACCAGCAGTACCTCGAGAAGCAGGGCCGCTCGACCTGTACGCCCGCACTGCGCGAAGCAGCCGTGAGCTAGAGCTCGTCCACGGCAACGAAGTCCGCGCCACGTTCCCGTAGGCCGGCGATCACGCGACCGAGACCTTCGGCCGTGACCGCCGGCCAGGCGTGGAGTAGCACGATCCCTTCGCCGGGCACGACGCGCTCCACGAGCTCGTCGACCGTTCGGCCGTCCTCCCAGTCGAAGGGGTCCACGTCCCAGCCGACGTGGCGGTAGCCGAGCTCCTCGATCGCGGCGAGCACTCGGGGGTCGTCCATCCCCGACCCGAAGGGGCAGCGGAACCAGGGCTTCGGATCGACGCCCGTGATCTTGAGGATCGTCTCCTCGGCTCGCCTGATGTCCCGCCGAAGCCAGTCGTCGGTTAAGGCGTCCATCGGCGCGTGGTAGTTCGAGTGGTTGCCGATCAGATGGCCGGCCCCGGCGATGCTCCGGGCGATCTCCGGGCTCGCGCGCGTCCAGCGGCCCTGAAGGAAGAAGGTCGCACGGATCCCGACCGCGGCGAGCGTCTCGAGGATTCTGCCTTCCGGGCTGGGCGTCGTCGGCCGTCCGGGGAACTCCGTGTCGAAGGTGAGCGCCACGCGCACCACGCCAGCTTGACGGTTGCCGCTTGGCCGGAGCGCCGAATCGAGCTAGAACGTAGCGGTGCGGTTGGGGAACGGCGCGATCGGAGGGGCGTGCCTGGGAGTGGCGTTGCTCGTGCTTCCGGCTGCTTCGGCCGGACCGGGGGCGACGACGCGCGTCAGCGTCGGGCCGGGTAACGCGCAGGGCAACGGCCGCAGCTTCGTCCCCGCGCTGAGCGCCGACGGCCGCTTCGCCGCGTTCTACTCGGACGCGTCCAATCTCGTCGCCGGGGACACGAACGGGGCGCGCGACGCCTTCGTCCGCGACTTGCAGACGGGGGAGACGACGCGCGTCAGCGTCAGTAGCTCGGGCGGAGAGGCCAACGGCGACAGCTTCGCGCCGGCGATCAGCTCCGACGGCCGCTACGTCGCGTTCGCGTCGTCCGCCTCGAACCTCGTCGACGGCGACACGAATGACGCGAACGATGTCTTCGTCCGCGACCGCCAGTCGAACACCACGGCCCGCGTGAGCGTCGGTTTCGACGGAAGCCAGGCGAACGGCGGGAGCGACCAGCCCTCGCTCAGCGGCGACGGGCGTCTCGTCGCGTTCACCTCGGCCGCGACCAACATCTCCTCCGGCGACGCCAACGGCGTCCGCGACGCCTTCGTATACGACCGACAGACGGCCACTGCCGTGAACATCAGCGTCGATTCTGCGGGCGCGCAGGCGGATCTCGACTCGTTCACGCCGATGCTGAGCGCGAACGGCCGCTTCGTCGCGTACACGTCCTTCTCGGACAACCTGATCCTGGGCGACCTGAACGAAGGCTCCGACGTCTTCGTGCGCGACCTCGAGGCGAACACGACCGAGCGCGTGAGCGAGTACACGGGCCACTACGAGGGCGAAGGCGACAGCTTGCGGCCGTCGATCAGCGCCGACGGTCGCTTCGTCGCGTTCGACTCGGACGACTGGAACCTCGTCTGGGGCGACACGAACGACGACTTCGACGTCTTCGTCAACGACCGGGCCACGACCGCGACGATTCGCCTGAGCATCGACGATTCGGGGACGCAGTCGAGCGGCGCGAGCTACCGGCCGTCGATCAGCGCCGACGGCCGCTATGTCGCGTTCTACTCCGAGGCTTCGAATCTGGTCTCGGGGGATACGAACGGCGCGACCGACGTCTTCGTCCACGACCAGCGGAGCGGCGCGACCAAGCGAATCAGCGTCGGCAGCAGCGGGGCAGAGGCGAACGGAGACAGCGTGCGGCCCGCGTTGAGCGCCAACGGCCGGCTGGCCGTCTTCGAGTCCGACGCGACGAATCTCGTCGCGGGCGATACGAACGGCTTCACGGACATCTTCCTCAACGACCCGCAGGGGACGCCGCCTGTGCCGCCGCCGCCGGTCCGGTGCAGGGTGCCGCGCGTGGTCGGGATGAGGCTCGCCGTCGCGCGGAAGAGGATCGGGCGCGCGAACTGCACAGTCGGCCGCGTTCGCCGCGTCCGAGCGGCTTCGCGGCGCGCGGGCAAGGTGCTCGGACAGAGCCCGAGGGCGGGCGCGGTCCGGGCACGAGGGACCAGGGTCGCCCTCACGGTCGGCCGGCACTGATCGTCCCTGGCTGAACCGCGGCGGGTTCGGGCTGCCAGGCCGGCGGAGGCCCCATGATTCGAGGCTGGTTGAACTCCGGCGCTTCCGGGGTATCGAAGTCATGTCGTGGCAACTGACGATCCAGGTCGACGCACGAAGCAGGTCGACGCTGCGGATGGCCGCGCCTCGGCACGGGTTCCGCTCGACGTGTGGCACCGGGCAGAGGGGGAATTCATCACAAATGCCGCTCACGAGCTGCAGAGCCCGCTCGCGGCGATTCTGAGCGCGGTCGAAGTTCTCCAGGCAGGGGCCAAGGACAACGCCGATCGCGACCGTTTCATCGAGCACATCGAGCGCGAGACGCGGCGGCTCGATCGCATCACGAGGGCTCTCCTCACGTTGGCGCGTGCCCAAACCGGCGTCGAGCCGCCTCGCTCGGAGCTGATTGACCTGAAGCCGCTGCTCGAGGCGATCGCCGAACGATGTGAGCCCGCCCCCGGAGTCGAACTCGTGGTCGAGTGCCCTCCCGAGCTTGCGCTGGTCGGCAACCACGAGCTGCTGGAGCAGGCGATCACGAACGTCGTCCGGAACTCGGTCAAGTACACCGAGCAAGGAACGATCAAGCTCGTGGGCACGCCCGTCGACGGCCGAGTCCTGCTCGCCGTCGCGGACACCGGCGTAGGCATCCCGGAGGAAGCGCTGCCTCGGGTCGCCGAGCGCTTCTACCGCGCCCAAGCCTCGCGCGACGGGTTCGGGCTCGGGCTGGCGATCGTCCGGGCGGCGATGGAAGTCCTGGACGGTGAGCTGGAGATCGCTTCCGAGCTCGGCTACGGAACGACCGTCACGATGAGCCTGCCGATTCGCGCGCTGAGGGTGACGCGTTGACGAAGCTGCTCGTCGTCGACGACGAGCCCGCGCTCCGCGAGTCGCTGGGATACGCCTTGCGCCAGGAGGGATTCGAAGTGGACGTCCGCGAGGATGGGAGCTCCGGGCTCGAAGCGGCCCTCTCCGACGGCTACGACCTCGTAATCCTCGATCTGACGCTTCCCGGCCTTCCCGGAACGGAAGTTTGCCGGCGGCTGCGCGCCCAGAGCGCGGTGCCGATCGTGATGCTGACCGCGAGAGGAGCGGAGATCGATCGCGTGCTGGGCCTGGAGATCGGCGCGGACGATTACGTGACCAAGCCCTTCTCGATCGCCGAGCTCATCGGCCGCGTGCGGGCGATCCTCCGGCGGCAGGAGCTCGACCGCAAGGGCGTCGGAACGGTCCGCCGCGTCGGCGGTCTCGAGCTGGACCCCGTGCGGCACCAGGTGCGCGTCGACGGACAGCTCGTCTCGCTGACTCCTTCCGAGTTCCGCCTCCTGGATTTGCTGGCGAGCGACCCCGAACGGGTCTTCAGCCGAAAGGAGCTCATGCAGCACCTGTGGGACAGCTCGTACGTTGGCGACCAGCGCGCGTGCGACATTCACGTCTCGAACCTTCGGGGAAAACTCGAACCGATTCCCACGAACCCCAGGCGGATCCTCACCGTGCGCGGCGTCGGGTACAAGCTCGCCGCAGTGTGAGCGAATCCTTACCGAACACTGGTGGAAACGCTGAGCCGCCCGTGTCTACTCTCGGGGCGTGTCAGTCATCGGGTTCGAGATCCGCACCGCGCAGCTCACGCCGAGCACCTACGTCGTCTCCGTGACGGGAGAGATCGACGCATTCACGTCTCCTGCTCTCGAGCAGGAGCTCGATTGGGTTCTCGGCGACGGGGCGAGCAACGCGGTGGTGGATCTCGCAGACGTGAACTTCATCGATTCCACGGCTCTGCGGGTGCTGCTCAAGGCACTGCCGGGATTCTCCAGGCGAGGGGGCAAGCTCGTCCTCGTATCGGAAGACCGACGTGTCCTTCGGACGCTCGAGATCACCGGTCTGGACATGAAGTTCACGGTCGAGCCGAGGCTGGCCGGAGCGATCGCTCAATTCGCGGACGGCAGCTCCTCCGTCCGCGCGGAGAACGGGCAGCCGGCGCACGACTGAGGGGGTAGCTCGGTTGCTTCGCTCCGATTCCGGGAGCACCGATGCGAGCGGCGAGGGAAACGGGTTGTCACCCGCCTCGCCGCTTCGCATCACTCCCCACCAGAGCATCGACTTCGACCTCGAGGAAAGCTTCGCCCTCCGAAGCCGCGCGCCTGGTCGACGCTTCGCTCCTTCGCTAGGTCCTCTTCGTCTGCTCTAGAGGAGGAGGCGGGATCTCTCGGAGAGGACTGATGTCGCTTGCTTGCCGAGCGCGGACGCGACGTCGCGCGGCTCCGATGAGAGGAGCAGACTCTCCCGCCTCCCTCCTCAACGCTGGAGGCTACGAAACCGGCGGCTGGGTGTTCAGTGCGGGTTTCGTGTGGTTCCGCTCACACGGCCCTGGTCGTCGGGTCCGACCCAGGTGGCAAGTGCGGCCCATTCCGGGGTCGGTTCTCCTTGCAGGCGGCGCGCCGGCTCGTCGATGATGATCGGGCCCATGCGACGAGCCTTTATCGTCGGAACCGCTGCGGCGCTCGCCCTCCTTGCGACGGGACGGCTCGACGCGTCCAGCAGCGAGGCGCGCCGCGCGACCCGTTCCGTGTGGAACGGAGACATCTACGTGGTCAACTCGGACGGCACCGGGCGGACGAGGCTGACCCGGGCGCTCGCGGAGGAGTTCTCGCCGGCGTGGTCTCCGGACGGCACCCAGATCGCGTTCTCCCGGTTCGTCGGGACGCGCTTCCAGGTCTTCGTCATGAACGCCGACGGAACCGACGCGAAGCAGCTGACCTTCGGGGACAGCGCCGCCACCGGGGCGGCCTGGTCACCGGACGGGAGGCGCATCGCATTCACCCGGTGCGCCGTGTCCTGTGACATCTACGTGATGAACGCCGACGGGGGGGCCGTCAGGCGGCTGACGCGCGGCGCGGCACCGGGCGACGAGTCGCCGACCTGGTCGCCCGACGGCCGCGTGATCGCGTTCGCGGACATCGACGGGATCTTCGCGATCGCCGCTAGCGGCGGGCCGTGGCGACGGCTGACGGACGGGCCGGCAGACGACGCGAACCCGTCCTGGTCACCAGACGGAGCGGAGATCGCCTTCGACGGCTCCCGCGGCCTCTTCAACGGCGACATCTACGACGTCGACGCGACCGGAAGCAGCGTGCGCGCGGTCACGGATAGCGCGGCGCTCGACTCGCACCCGTCCTGGTCGCCGGACGGCGCGAGCATCGCGTTCATGCGCAAGGCGCGGAAAGTGACACAGGCGCGGCTCTGGGTGATGAACGCGAACGGCACGGCACCGTCGAACCTCGGTGCGATCGGCGACTCATACTCGACCCCCTCCTGGTCTCCGGACGGAAGGCGGATCGCGTACTCGTGGCTGACCGCTTGCATCGTGCCGCCGGTCGCCGGGAAGGAGCTCGGCGACGCGCGCACCCGGATCCGGCGTGCGAGCTGCACGGTCGGGCGCCTTCGCTACGTGCGGTCGGCTCGCCCGCGGGGAAGGGTGCTCGCTCAGCGCCCGCAGCCCCGGTCCGAGCGGATGATCGGGAGCCGCGTGAGCCTCGTCGTCAGTCGCGGGACCTGATCAGGCCGCTCGCGCAAGGCCGTGGCGAGCGATGTGCGCTGCGATCCGGTCTGCGTCGAGCGGGAGCACAGCGAGCTCCGGCGGTGGCCTGCGGACGAAGCCGTCGATCAGGAGGAGGTCCTCCGCCTCTTCGGGGGTGAGCGGCTCGGTTCTCCGCTCCGCCGTGCCGCACAGCGCCAGGCCGGCTTCGATCTCGAGCCTCGCGCCCGCTCCGGGAGGCAGCGACCGGATGGCTCGGACAGCGCCGCCGCTGACGAAGAACGCCCGGTGCCAGCCCGGATCGACGGCGGGCGCGAGCAGGCAGAGGTCCCGGCGACCGAGCGCGTCCAGCTTCCTCAGCCGGTCGACGAAGTGCTCGAGCGCCTCGATCCGGTCGCGCAGCCGCCCTGCCTCTTCGTAGCGGAGGCTGTCCGCGAGGTGCGTGAGCCTTTCCCGTAGGCGTGGCAAGGGGCCGTCTCGGAGGAGGTCGTCGAGCTCCGCTTCCGTGCACGAGGCCAGGGCTCTCGCGGCGAGAGACGCCTGGCGCCGGCTCCCGATCGGGCCGAGCGGGCTCGGCTTCGCCGACACGACGAAGTCGTCGCCCCGCCGGCGCAGGTACACGCCGCGCTCCTTCCGGCGGCTGCGCGAGTTGGCCGGCGGCTGCAGCTCGCGGATCAAACGCACCTCCTCGAAGGCGGATTCGAGCTCCGAGCCGAGGACTCGCCACTCGATGCGATCGAGTGCGTGCAGGGCCGCCTCCACTGAAGGCCGCTGGCGGTCGGAGCGGAAATACGAGCGCAGTCGAGCGCGCAGGTCGCGGGCCCGCCCCACGTACAGCACCTGGTCGTGGCGGTCACGGAAGAGGTAGACGCCTGGGCGCGTAGGCGCGCCGTTGGCCAGCGAGCGCTTGCCGTAGACGCGGCGTTTCCGCGGCGCCGCGAGTGCGCGTAGATCGGAGAGCCGCCGCGCCCCGATCTCCTGTGCGAGGCCGATCAGGTGGACGAGGATCTCGGCGGTCGCCTCCGCGTCGGGCAGCGCCCGGTGGCAGGGCTCGGCTCCGACTCCGAAGAAGTTCGCGAGCGAGGCGAGGCCGACTCGCCGACGACGTCCCTCGAGGAGCCTCCGGGCAAGTGCCGCGGTGCAGAGCGGGGGCTCGGAAAGGCGCCGTCCGTGACGCACGACGAGCTGCTGCTCGAGGAAGCGCTGGTCGAAGCGGGCGTTGTGCGCGACGAGTAGGTCGTCGCCGGCGAACGCGAGGAACCGCTCGAGGACCTGCCCGATCCCGGGCGCGCCGCGGAGCTCCTCCTCGCGCAGCCCCGTGAGGCGGGCGATCGGCGCGGGGAGCGCGACGCGCGGATCGACGAGCGATTGGAAGGAGTCCGCGAGCTCGAGCGCTCGAACACGCACCGCGCCGAGCTCGCAGATCTGGTCGCGCGCGGACGAGAGCCCCGTCGTCTCGAGGTCGAAGACGACGAAGACGGCATCCTCGAGCAGCGGGTCGTCGCGAGGCGCCGTCAGCGAGACCGCGCCTGTGGTGCACGTGACCCGGCTGTCGCCCGCGATCACCTCTTCGATGAGCGAGGCGGCGAGGCCGTCCGAGATCGAGGGGGTCGCGAAGAGCGCGCGTGCCGCGTCGACGACGGAGAGCGGCCCGCGCTCCTCGAGGATCTCCACGAGCCGGTCGAGTGCGTCCAGTGCGAGTTGCACCCGTCAGATGAAAGCGAACATATGTTCGAATGGCAAGGCTAGTCTGGAAGCAGCGGGATCGAGAAACCCCTGCTTCGGCCCAGAAGCACCGCCCGGACGAGCGCGGCCGAGCCGAATCGATCGCGCACCTCGTCGACCGCAATGTCGAGCTCCTCGGCCCACTCCTCGTCGAACACGAGGCGCAGCTGGCCGCGGCTGTCCGCGAGGTTGGTGACCGAGATCCCGACGAGCGTGATCCCCTCGCGCTGGATCAGCGGGACGGCCGCGGCGAGGAGCTCGCGGGCCGCGGTGAGGATGGTCTGCGTGTTTGCGCTCGCGTACGGGAGCGTGCGCGAGCGGGTCGCGCGCGAGGAGTCGTCGAAGCGCAGGCGCAGGATCACGGTGCGGCCGAGGCGTCCTGCGGCCCGCATGCGGCGGGTCACTCGCTCGACGAGGGCGACGAGTGAGACATCGACCTCCGAGAGAGGAGTCTCCTTCCAGCCGAGCGCGCGCTGGGCGCCGATCGACCGGCGACGCCGTCCCGTCTGCACGGGTCGCGGGTCGCGGTTGTGCGCGAGCGCGTGGAGCTGGCGGCCGGCGGCGCGCCCGAGCATCGTCACGAGTGCCGCCTCCGGGACGAGTGCGACCTGACCGACCGTCAGCAGCCCGGCTGCGTGGAGCCTGCGCCCCGTGACGTGGCCCACGCCCCACAGTCGCTCGACCGGGAGCGGGTGCAGGAACTCGAGCTCGCGCTCGGGCGGCACGGCCAGCAGCCCGTCGGGCTTCGCGACCCCACTCGCGACCTTGGCCAGGAACTTGGTCCGGGCGATCCCGACCGTGATCGGGAGGCCGAGGCGACTGCGGACCTCGCGCCGCAGCCGGTGGGCGATCTCCGCGGGGCTCCCCACAGAGCGCTGCATGCCGGCCACGTCGAGGAAGGCTTCGTCGATCGAGAGCCCCTCGACGAGCGGCGTCGTGTCGTCGAAGACGCGGTAGACGGCCTTGCTCGCCTCGGAGTAGGCAGACATGCGCGGCCGGACCACGACCGCGTCGGGGCACAGTCGAAGCGCGCGCCGGACGCCCATCGCCGAGTGCACGCCGCGGGCCTTCGCTTCGTAGCTGGGGCAGAGCACCACGCCCGCGCCGACCAGCACGGGCCGGCCGCGGAGCTCAGGATGGTCGCGCTGCTCGACCGCCGCGAAGAACGCGTCCAGGTCTGCGTGCAGGATCGTGGCGTCCCGGCGCACGAACATATGTTCGCATAGCCTACGACTGGGCGACGAGCACGAGCGCGGTGATCACCGCGAGCACTGCGACGAAGGCGACGGCCCGACCACCGCTCGTCGGGCGCACGCGCCTGCTGAGGAGCGCCCAGGCGATGTCGAACACGATGCCCCGCCCGACGGACCCGCGCTGGACCCAGATCCTCGAGACGCCCATTCTCTTCAGCAGCCTGCCGAAGAAGGTCCGCTCGAAGCGCACGAGCTCGGCGTCGATCACGCGCTCCTGCCAGCGTCCCGCCATTACCTTGGCCTCGCGGCGAGCGGAGACGCGGTAGACCGGCAGGCTCTTGCGCCGGCGCTGCCAGAACTCGAGCGACGAGCGAGCATCCTCGAGCGGCGGAGGCGCCAGCATCTCCTGGATCACGACGAGGTCACGGTCTGAGGCGGCGCGCATCGCCCGACGATTGTAGCCCGGCCTTTCGGGCTTCAGCTCGCTCGTTGGAGCTGGTCTTCGACCTGGCGGTAGGCGGAGGAGTCGGGAGGAAGCTTGTCGAGCGCCGCATTGAGCAGGCTGTCCGCGTCTTCGTCGCGACCCTGACGTCGACGAACGAATGCGAGGTTCGCGATCACCTGGCCCTCGTGCTCCTCGTCGCCGAGCTCCCCAAGGAGAACGAGCGCCTGCTCGAAGTGCTCGACTGCTGCCGGAACCCCGCCCCGGGTGTGGACGAGAGCGAGAGCGAGGTTGTTGAGCGTCAACGCCTCGACGCGGCGATCGTCGAGCGCGTGCACGATCGCAAGCGCGGCGCGGTGCTGTTGAGCCGCCTGTTCGTAGTCTCCGTTGCGACGGAGCTGCGCTCCGAGCTGATTGAGCCGACGGGCCTCGCGGTGCTCGTCGACTGCGGCCGGCTCCCTCTTGGGGACCGCCACGAACGCGCGCGCCCGATGAGACGCGAGGGCGGCACCGCGCTGCATGCGTTGCGCAAGCTCACGCTCGTCGAGCCGCGCCTTGAGGGTTCGTGAAGCTCGTCCGGCCGACGCACGGGCCGCCGGAAGCTTGTGTCCGATCTCGTAGCGGCTCAGAAGAGCGATCCCTCCGGCCAGAGCCGCGCCGACGAGCAGGACGGCCAAGGAAGCGAACAGGACGATCCCGATTCCGAGAGCCGCCAGCATTCCGGCCACCAGGAACCAGAGCCCGGCGAACGCGAGCACGCGACTGCGCACTTGCTCACGATCGACTAACCCCCACAGCGACGCTGGAAACCTCAGAGGTCCTGGGCTCACCCTCGCTCCTCCTTTCGAGTCGGGACCCTTCGGCGTAGGGGCGGACGTTCCTTCCGCCAAGCTCCCGTGGAGGCGAAGAGCGCTACTGGAACCGGAAGTAGGCCCGCTTCTCGGAGCCGTCTTTGAGGCGCACGATCAGCTGGCGGCATCCTCGCCAGTTGCGGTCGGTCTTCCAGACGTACTTGTACTGGTCCAGCAGCGGGTCGTAGGTGAATCCCTCCGGGCCGAGCTGGGTCGGCACCAGAGGGCCGGTAACGGCGCCTGCACAGGTGATCGGCTGCGACGCTGGGTAGCCCGCGGCGAAGAGGTTGAAGCTGCGGAAGCCCGCGAGGCTGAACTTGACGGGTACGGTGCTCCCGGGATTGACGTTGTTGATCGCCGGCGGATTCAGGACCGGCGAGAAGAACCCGGTGAAGGAATACGCGGTCACGCGGTACGTCAGGTCGCTGTCGAATACGTGGCCGGCGCGGTCGACGGCGTGGGCATGGATCGTCTTGAGCCCGACCGAGCTCGTTGTGTCGAGGGGATCGGGAACCGTGCAAGAGGCGAGCCCCGAGCCGGAGTCGGCGCAGATCGCATGCGCTACCGCGCCGTAGCCGTACGTCGCGTTCACCGTCACCGTCGGGTTGGACACGTCGATCGGAATCGGCAGAGATCCGTGGGATCCGTCACTTCCCTGGAAGTCCAGCGAGTGGATGCCGGTCCCGTTCACCGAGAGTGACGTGCCGGGCGTGAACTCGGCGTGGTCGAGGCTGTACTCGATGTCGGGCGCGCCGCTGATCGTCACCGAGACCGTGTCCGTGAACCACCCGTTCACCTGTGGGCCCGTAGCGTGCGCCTCGATGTTGCCGGTCGGCGGCGGGGTCTCGACGGACTGGAGGAGCGCCTTGTTGCTCGTCACCGAGACGTTGCCGGCGGCGTCGACCGCCTGGATGAACCACTCGACAGAGGTCCCGATCAGCGGCCCTGCGCCGCTCCAGCGGGGCGAGCTGTGCGACATCTCGATCGACTTCCAGACTCCGCCGCCGTCCCGGTAGAGGACGAGGACTCTCTTGACACCGTCCGCTCCCCCGACGTTGTCCGTGACGTCGACGGCGAACCCGACCGTGTCGGCGGCCTTGGTCACCTCGACCGGGCCGAAGCTGGATGGGGTGAAGTCGGTGACGTTCGGGGCCGTGTAGAGGATGTTGCCGGAGAGGGCCGTGAACCGCCGCTGGGTTCCGATCCCCTCGGCCTCGAGTGTGCCGTCGCTCCGGAACTGCCCGCTGAAGAGAGTGAGCCGCTGCCGCGTGCCGGTCGGGGTCGCGAGCGAAGCGATCGACTGCAGCTTCGTCGGGTAGCTGACGTCACCGACGAGCTCGGGGGTAAAGGCAGAGAAGTCGTCGACGACCCGGCTGAACGCCGCGTCGAAGTCTGGGGCGTCCGTCGAGCTCAGCGCGGTGAGCAGCGCGCCGTGCGCCACGAGGCCCGGCTGCGTGATGTCGAGCTTCGCCGTCGGCTCGATCGGCCGGCGGTTCTCGGCGAA
>Ga0070683_100003853_pt1 | contig 12261 bp, 8 predicted proteins | sample KBSC713LmetaG_FD_64662 | JGI IMG/M metagenome (GOLD analysis project Ga0070683, IMG submission 64662) | Corn rhizosphere microbial communities from Kellogg Biological Station, Michigan, USA - KBS C7.1-3L metaG | ecosystem: Host-associated > Plants > Roots > Rhizosphere ...
GCTCGCGGCGCGCAGCCAGATGGCGTTCACGCTCGGGTTCCACATCCTGCTCGTGCCGTTCGGCCTCTGCCTGCCGCTGCTCGCGCTGATCGCCAACGCGTACGGCCTCCGCCACCGTGACGAGGCGGCGCTGCGGCTGGCGCGCCGCTGGTCGCAGGCGATGGGCGTGACCTTCGCCGTCGGCGCCGTGACCGGCACGGTGCTGTCGTTCGAGCTCGGGCTCCTGTGGCCGGGTCTGCTCGGGCGGTTCGGCGACGTGTTCGGGCTCCCGTTTGCGATCGAAGGCATCGCCTTCTTCCTCGAGGCGATCTTCGTCGCGATCTACATATTCGGCTGGGACCGCCTGAACCCGCGCGTGCACCTCTGGCTCGGATTCCCGCTCCCGTTCTTCGCGGCGCTGGGCGCCTTCTCGATCATCTCCGCCAACGCCTGGATGAACACGCCGCGCGGCTTCAGCCTCGACGCCGCCGGCAAGGTGACCGCGGTCGATCCCTGGGCGGCGGTCTTCAACCCGGCCCTCCCGCACGAGCTCGGGCACTTCATCCTCGCGGCGCTGCTCTGCGCCGGCTTCGTGGTCGCGTCAATCTACGCGGTCGGCATGCTCAAGGGCCGCCGCGATCGCCTGCATCGCCTCGGCTTCCTCATCCCGTTCACCCTCGCCGCCGTCGCGATGCCGCTGCAGATGGTGGTGGGTGATCGCGCGATGCGCGAGGTCGTGCGCCTGCAGCCGGTCAAGTTCGCGGCCATCGAGATGGTGGCCGAGACCGCGACCCACGTCCCCGAACGGCTGGGCGGCCACATGCGGGGCGGCGTCCCGACGGGCGGCATCCCGATCCCCGACCTGGCGTCCTTCCTGACCGGCTTTCACGCCGACACGAAGATCGTCGGGATGGACGCGGTGCCGCCCGCCGACCGGCCGCCCGCCACCATCGTCCACCTGGCGTTCGACGCGATGGTGGGCGCCGCGAGCGCGTTGTCGCTGCTGGCGCTCTGGTTCGTGATCGCCTGGTGGCGAAAGCGCGACCTGCCAAAATCACCCTGGTTTCTCCGGGCCGCCGTCGTCGCCGCCCCGCTGGCCCTGCTGGCGATGGAGGCGGGTTGGATCACGACCGAGGTCGGGCGCCAGCCCTGGGTCGTGTACGGGACGCTGCGCACCGCCGACGCCGTCACGCGCGTCCGCGGGATCTGGGGCTCGTTCGCGATCGTCGTCGCGATCTACGCCGCCGTCGGGACCGCGCTGGTGCTCGTGCTGCGCGCGATGTCGCGCCGCTGGCGCACCGGCGCGCAGCCGAGCGGCACGCTTCCCGGACCGTACGCGCCGCGCGGCCCGCTGGTGCTGCCTGACCCGACCGCGATCCGGGCAGCGCCGGCGTCGACGGCCACCCAGGCAACGACAGAACAGAGGCCGTCATGAGCACCCTCGTCGCGCTGATCCTGTGGCTCGCCGTCACGTGTTACGTGGTCCTGGGCGGGGCCGACTACGGGGCCGGCTTCTGGGATCTGACCGCGGGCGGCGCGCGGCGCGGGGCCCGGCCCCGCGCGCTCATCGACCACGCGATGGCGCCCGTGTGGGAGGCGAACAACGTCTGGCTGATCTTCGCCCTGGTCGTGCTGTGGACGGCGTTCCCGCAGGCGTTCGCGTCGATCATGTCGACGCTGGTGTTGCCGCTGGCGCTCGCCGCCGCGGGCATCGTGTTGCGCGGGTCCGGGTTCGTGTTCCACAAGGCGACCCAGGCCCTGACCGGCCGCCGCGTGTTCGGCGTCGTCTTCGCGCTGGCGTCGATCGTGACGCCGTTCTTCCTGGGCGCGAGCTTCGGCGCGATCGCTTCGGGCAGGGTCCCGGGCGGCTCGTGGCTGGGGCCGACCTCGATCCTGATCGGCGTCCTCGCGGTGGCGTGCGCCGCGTTCCTGGCGGCGGTGTTCCTGGTCTTCGACGCGCGGCGGACTCTCGACGAGGGGCTCGAGGGTTACTTCCGGCGGCGGGCGATCGGCAGCGGCGCCGCTACCGGGTTGATCGCGATCGTCGGTCTGTTCGTGCTTCGCCGCGACGCGCCCCTCGTGTTCCACGGCCTCGTGCGCGAGGGGCTTCCCTTCGTCATCATCTCGGGGATCTGCGGCGTCGCGACGATCGCCCTGCTCGCCCGGCGCACCACCCGCGGCACGCGCGTGCTCGCCGCGGGCGCGGTGGTGGCGCTGCTCGCGGGCTGGGGCGTCGCGCAGTACCCGTACCTGCTGCCCGGCTCGCTGACGATCGCCGCCGCGGCCGGCGCCCCCCGCACGCTCGCCTGGCTGTTCGTCGTGTTCGTGATCGCGGGCGTCACCGCCGTGCCGGCGCTGGCGTTTCTGTTCGTGCTCGACCAGCGCAGTCGCCTGCAGGAGGGCGCCACCGTGGCCGGAGCGGAGCACCGGCCGCGTCACCGGGTGGTGGTCGTGGGCGGGGGCTTCGGCGGCCTGTTCGCGACGCGCGCGCTCGGCTGGTCTCCCGTCGACGTCACGCTCGTCGATCGCCAGCCCCATCACCTGTTCCAGCCGCTGCTGTATCAGGTCGCGACCGGCATCCTCTCCGAAGGGGAGATCGCCCCGTCGCTGCGGCACGTCCTCCGGGACCAGGGCAACGCGGCTGTGGTGCTGGCCGAGGTCACCGGCTTCGATCTGCAAGCCCGGGTGGTCCACGCCCGCCGTCCCGACGGCGCGCCGATCGCCGTCCCGTACGACAGCCTGATCGTCGCCGCGGGCGCCGGGCTGTCGTACTTCGGCCACGACGAGCTCGCGACGCACGCACCGGGCATGAAGACGCTCGCCGACGCGCTTCGCCTCCGCGCGCGGCTGCTGCAGGCGCTGGAGATGGCCGAGCTCAGCGACGATCCCAGCCAGCGCGCCGGCTGGCTGACCGTGGCGATCGTCGGCGCCGGTCCGACCGGCGTCGAGATCGCCGGACAGATCCGCGAGCTCGCCCAGCGCGCGCTCGGCACCAGCTTCCGGCGCATCGATCCCGGCAAGGTCCGCGTGGTGCTGCTGGACGCGGGCCACGAGCCGCTCAGCCATTTCGGCGACCGCCTGTCGGAGATCGCGGCGCGCGAGCTCGGCGGGATGGGCGTCGAGCTGCGCATGGGCGTGCGGGTCACGTCGGTCGACGACGAGGCGGTCGTCGTGCAGAGCCCCGCCGGCTCCGAACGCATCGACGCGCGCACCGTGATCTGGGCGGCCGGCGTGCAGGCCTCCCCGGTCGCCGGCATGCTCGCCACCGCCTCCGGGGCGACCCAGGATCGGGCCGGACGGATCGAGGTCAACCCTGACTGCACGCTCCCCCATTTCCCCGAGGTGTTTGCGATCGGCGATATGGTCAACCTCGATCACCTCCCGGGCGTCGCCGAGGTGGCGATGCAACAGGGGCTCCACGCCGCGAGGGCCATTCGCCGTTTCGTCGCGGGGAAGCGCGGCGGACCGCCTCCCTTCAAGTACCGCGACCTCGGCAGCATGGCGACCGTCGGACGGTTCAAGGCGATCGTCAGCCTCAAGGGGCTGCGCCTCAGCGGGCTGCTCGGCTGGCTGGCGTGGTTGGTCGTTCACATCACCTTCCTGACCGGCTTCGCCAACCGCTTCGCGGCGATGCTGCGCTGGACCCGGTCCTTCCTCGGTCGCAGCCGCAGCGAGCTCGCCTACAGCGCCCGTTTCAGACCTTGACCGCGCGGTGCTAACTTGCGCTCGGTCTCATGCTTCGCGGCGCGTTCACGGCATCGCTGATCTTCGTCGCCATCGGTTGCGACAGAGGGCGGCCAGCCTCCTCGATCGTTGAACCGACGCGCGCCGTCTCCCCGTTCACGGCGACGATCCCGAACACGGCGCCCGCGCCCGGGCCGGCGCCGGCGGGGATGGTCTGGATCCCGGGCGGTGAGTTCTCGATGGGCGGCAGCGCGGACGTGCCCGACGAAGGCCCCGTCCACCGCGCCTACGTCGACGGCTTCTGGATGGACCGCACGGAGATCACCAACGCCCAGTTCGCGGAGTTCGTGCGCGCGACCGGCTACCGCACCGTCGCCGAAAGGACCCCGCGTCCCGAGGACCTGCCCGGCGTGCCGCGCGACCAGCTGGTCGCCGGATCGGTCGTGTTCACGCCGCCGAAGGAACCGGTGCCGCTGGACGTGCCGGCGCGCTGGTGGTCGTACGTGCAACGCGCGAGCTGGCGTCACCCCGACGGGACGCGCAAGACAATCGACCGAAACGACCAGCACGCCGTCGTCCACATCGCGTACGACGACGCGGCGGCGTACGCGCGCTGGGCGGGCAAGCGCCTCCCGACCGAAGCCGAGTTCGAGTTCGCCGCGCGCGGCGGGCTGGCGGGCCGGCGCTACGCGTGGGGCGACGAGCTACGTCCCGGCGGACGCTGGATGGCCAACACGTTCCAGGGCCACTTTCCCGACGACGACACCGGCGAGGACGGGTGGCGCGGCCTCGCGCCGGTGGGCAGCTTTCCGGCGAACGGCTACGGCCTTCACGACATCACCGGCAACGTCTGGGAGTGGTGCTCGGACTGGTATCGACCCGACGAGTACGCGGCGCTCGCGGCGGGCGGCAAGGTGGCCCGCAACCCGACCGGCCCGCCGTCCAGCCTCGACCCGTCCGAACCGGGCGTCCCCAAGCGCGTCCAGCGGGGCGGTTCCTTTCTTTGCACCAGCACCTACTGCACGCGCTACCTCGTGGGCGCGCGCGGGCGCGGCGACGTCTCGACGTCGGCCAGCCACGTCGGGTTTCGCTGCGTGAAGTCCGGATCAGGGCGCTGACGGGGTCGACAGTCGGGGCCCGACCCTGGTAGACCCTTCGCCATGAGCACCGGGAAAAAGCTGTTCGTCGAAGATCTAAACGTCACTGGCAAGCGCGTCATCGTGCGCGTCGACTTCAACGTCCCCCTCAAGGACGGCAAGGTGGAGAGCGACAAGCGCCTCGCGGCGTCGCTGCCCACCATCCAGTACCTGCGGAAGAAGGACGCGAAGGTGATCTTGATGTCGCACCTCGGTCGCCCCGACGGGAAGCGCGTGCCGGACATGAGCCTGCGCCCGGTCGCCGAAGCGCTGTCGGGTCTGCTGGGCGCGCCGGTCGCGTTCGCCGACGACTGCGTCGGCCCGGCGGCGGAGGAGGCCGTCGCGGCGCTGGCGCCGGGCGGCGTGCTGCTGCTCGAGAACCTGCGCTTCCACGCCGAGGAGGAGGACAACGATCCCGGCTTCGCGAAGCAGCTCGCCGCGCTGGCCGACGTCTACGTGAACGACGCGTTCGGCACCGCTCACCGCGCCCACGCGTCGACCGAGGGCATCACCAAGCTGGTGCCGCAGGCAGCGGCCGGCTACCTGATGAAGAAGGAGCTGGACTACCTGGGCGAGGCGCTCGGCAACCCGAAGCGGCCGTTCGTCGCGATCATCGGCGGGTCGAAGGTGTCCGGGAAGATCGACGTCATCAAGAACCTCCTCCCGCGCGTCGACAAGCTGCTGATCGGCGGCGGCATGACGTACACGTTCCTCAAGGCGCAGGGCCTGGAGGTCGGCAAGTCGATCGTCGAGAACGACAAGCTGGATCTGGCGCGCAGCCTGATGGCCGAGGCGGGCGGAAAGCTGGTGCTGGGGACCGACTTCGTCGTGACCGACAAGCTCGACTTCAAGGGGCGCACCGTGGGCGCGCTGAAGACCGTCGCCAAGGACGCGATCCCGGCGGACTGGGAGGCGGTCGACGCCGGCCCGGCGACGGTCGCCGCGTTCACCGACATCCTGCTCGGCGCGAAGACGATCGTGTGGAACGGTCCCGTCGGCGTGTTCGAGATCGACGCCACCGCGAAGGGGACGATCGCGATCGCCGAGGCGCTGGCCAAGGCCACCGCATCGGGCGCGACGACCATCATCGGCGGCGGTGACTCCGCGTCGGCCGTGAAGAAGGCGGGCGTCGCCAGCAAGGTGTCGCACGTGTCGACGGGCGGCGGGGCGTCGCTGGAGTACCTCGAAGGCAAGGTGCTGCCGGGCGTCGAGGCGCTGACGGACAAGTGAGCGGGACCCCTCACCCCGACCCTCTCCCCGCGGAGCGGGGAGAGGGGGAAAGAGCGGAAAGAAGGACGTTCTCGGTTGCGGTGTTTTGCCGCAACGGTGGGGAGATCTTGCTGGTGCGGCACAAGCGGCTGGATCTGTGGCTGCCGGTCGGCGGCGAGATCGAGGCGGGTGAGACGCCGCTGGAGGCGGCACGGCGCGAGCTGCGCGAGGAGACCGGCCTGGAGGGTAACTTCCCGGCCGGGCTCGGCGTCGACGGCACGCCGCCCGGCCTGATCGGTTACGAGGAGCACCCCGCGGGCAGCAAGGGCCTGCACATGAACTTCGCGTTCGTCGCGGACGTCGCCGGCCGCACGCTCACCGCCTGCGACGAATACACCGCCGTCCGCTGGGTCGGCGATCCCGTGCCGGTCGAATGCCCGCTGAACGTGCGCCAGCTCGTCCGCCTCGCGCTCGCCGCGAACGGCGGCTGACGGCGACGCGACGGTCAGCGCTGGTGCTTGCGCGAGACCGCTCGCTTCGAGACATGTCGGGCGTGCTTGGCGTTGCGCTTCGCGGGCTCTGACGACTCTTCCGCGACCTCGGTCGGCGCCTGCGCGGTGGCCGCGCGCGCCGGCGCCGGGACCTCGGCGGCCGCTGCGGCCGCACGCGCGGCGGCGGCGCGCGATTTCAGGCGATACCCCAGCACCGTCGTCGCGCTGGCCAGGATGATCGCCAGGCACAGGAAGCGCGCGCCGCCCGACAGCCGTGAGCGCGACGTCGTGCCGGCGCCGGCCGCGGTGTGCGCGTAGTCGATCACCGCGGCGTGTTCCAGGTCCTGACGCAGCTCGCGCGCCGATTGGTGGCGCTCCGCGGGCCGCTTCGACATCGCGCGCAGCACCACGTTCTCCATCGCGTCCGGGATCCAGGCCCCGGCCGCGACCTCGCGCATCGATCGGGGCTGCGCCGTCAGGTGCATCCGGAGAACGTCGAACGGCTCGCCTTCGAACGGCCGGTGGCCCGTCAACATCTGGTACAGGATGACGCCGCACGAATAGATGTCGCTGCGCGCGTCCGCCTCCAACCCCGACGCCTGCTCGGGCGACATGTACGCGGGCGTGCCCAGCACGATCCCGTGCTGCGTGAGCTTCGCCGACGCCGGCCTGTCGGGATGGTGGCCCAGCTTCGCGATCCCGAAGTCGAGAAGCTTGATCCCCTCGCGAGCGAGCAGGCCGCGCCCCGGGATGACCATGATGTTCTCGGGCTTGAGATCGCGGTGGACCACGCCGCGCTCGTGCGCGTACTCCAGCGCCTCGAACACCGGGCGCACGATCGACAGCGTCCGCTTGATCGACAGGGCGCGCCCGTCCTTGCCGCCGTCGCCGAGCATCGCCGCCAGCGACGTCCCCGCCAGCAGCTCCATCGCTAAGAACAGGCGCCCGTTCCACTCGCCCAGCTCGATGACGTTGACGATGTGCGGGTGGGAGAGCTCGGTCATCACCTTCGCTTCCCGCTCGAACCGCTGGGTCACCTGATCGACGCCGACGAACTCGGGGTGCAGCAACTTCAGCGCGACCGCCTTGTTCGTGGCGAGCTGCTCGGCGCGATAGACGCGGCCCATGCCGCCCTCGCCGATCACCTCGATGAGGCGGTAGCGCTCACCGAGGGTGGTGCCGATGAGCGAAGCTTCGTTTTCCAGCGTGGGCACGGCGGATTGCTCGGATGGAATCGGCTGTTTTCGTACGGTTCTGTCGCCACTTCGTGAACGCCACGTTCGTGGCGCGCAAACCCCGCGCCGCGCGCGGTGACACGCCACGTTGACGGTTCCGACCGTCCGTTCGACACTCATCGAATGTCGTCGCCTATCCGGGTGTGGATTTCAGTGGGTGTTCTGGCGTTTGTGGGCAACGCCGCGCTTCGACCGGCGATCGCCATGGCGGCGCCCGCGCCTGACGACGACGACGGGCCGTCGGTGACGCCTTCGGCGAGCAACGGCGGCCCGCCGCCCGCCCCGCCCCGCCAGGCGCCGCCCAACCAGCCGCCGCCCGGTCAGCCCTCGCCCTACCAGGCGCCGCCGTACCAGGCCGCGCCCTATCAGGGCTACCCGCCGCCCGGCTATCCGCCGCCCGGATACGCGGCGCCTCCCGGGTACCCGCCCTACGCGGCGTATCCGGGATACCCGCCGATGCAGCTCACCAAGGTGCACCGCCCGCGGCGCGGACTGGTCACCGGCGGCGCGATCACCTTCGGCGTCAGCTGGGGCATCGCCGCCTCGATCAGCTTCATCCTCGGCACCAGCACCTGCGGCAACGGCAGCAGCTGCAACGACTCTGCGGACTATCTGTGGATCCCGATCGCGGGGCCGCTGGTGGTCGCGGCGAAAGAATCCAGCTCGGACGGGCCGGGCATCTTCATCCTCTGGAGCGCGGCCCAGGCGGCCGGCGTCATCATGTTCGTGGTCGGCATGGTCGGCCACGACGTGATGGAGTACCGGGTCGCGAAGAACGGCCCGACGCTGACGCTCGCGCCGCTGGTCGCGCGCGAAGCCCGCGGGCTGGGGCTGACCGCCCGCTGGTAGTCGCAACCGTCGAGCGCCATGGTCACCCGCCGTCGCGTGCTGCTGATGCCGCCGGCGGCGGCCGCGGCGGCCGTCGTCTCCTCGCGCGCGCGCGAGGTCGAGGCGCGCCGGACGCCCGCAGCCCCGCCGCCCGAGCCGGTCCACCGCGGACCGTGGATCAAGGCGCCCTACGACACGTACGTCCGCAACCCGCTGGTCGCGCGCAACACGTTTTTGCCGATGGCGTCCGACGCGGCGCCGCTGCCCACGTTCGAACAGGCGCAGCGTCTGCTGCCCGAACCGTTCTGGGACGGCCACGCCGCGGCGATCGACTGCTACTTCAAGGCCTGGAAGCTGGCGTTCGCGAACCTGCGGCGGCCGGACGCGGCGAGCGGGTTCGTCGCGCGCTTCATCGATCCCGCGTTCAACGACTGCGTGTTCATGTGGGACTCGTGCTTCATGACGTTGTTCGGGCGCTACGGCGCGCGCGCGTTTCCGTTCATTCGCACGCTGGACAACTTCTACGCCAAGCAGCACCCGGACGCGTTCATCTGCCGCGAGATCGGGCGCGTGCTGGGCGACGACCGCTTCCCGCGCTTCGATCCGTCGTCGACGGGGCCGAACGTGATGGCGTGGGCCGAGTGGGAGCACTACCGCAACTTCGGCGACGGCGAGCGGCTGGCGCGCGTGTTCCCGGTCCTGCGCGCGTATCACCAGTGGCTGCGCGCCTACCGCACCTGGCCCGACGGCAGCTACTGGTCGACGGGCTGGGGTTGCGGCATGGACAACCAGCCGCGCCTGCCTTCCCCTACTGCCGGCACACCGTACGCCGATCCGGAGCACTACCACGGGCGCATGACCTGGGTGGACACGACGCTGCAGCAGATCCTCTCGGCGCGCCTGCTCGCGCAGATGGGACGCGCGCTGCGCGCCGAGGCGGAGGTCGCCGACATGCGCGAGGAGGCGGTGCGCCTGGGCCGCTTCGTGAACGATCACCTGTGGAGCGACGCCGACCGCTTCTACTGCGATCGGTTCGATGACGGCGCGCTGAACCACGTCAAGAGCGTGGGCGGCTACTGGGCGCTGCTCGCGGGCGCGGTGCCGCCGGCGCGCCTCGGACCGTTCCTCGCGCACCTGGACGATCCGCGCGCGTTCAAGCGCCCGCACCGCGTCCCGTCGCTGTCGGCCGATCATCCGAGCTACGACGCGCACGGCGGATACTGGAAGGGCGCGGTCTGGGCGCCCACGACGTACATGGTGCTGCGCGGGCTGACCGAAGTCGGGCACGACGCGCTGGCGCACGACATCGGCCGCAACCACCTGGACAACGTCGTCGCCGTCTTCGCCCGGACCGGCACGGTCCACGAGAACTACGCGCCCGAATCCGCGTCGCCCGGCACGCCCTCGAAGCCGGACTTCGTCGGGTGGACCGGCCTTCCGCCGATCGCGGTGCTGCTCGAGTACGTGTTCGGCCTGCGCCCCGACGCGCCGGCGCGACGCCTCATCTGGGATGTGCGGCTGACCGACGCGCACGGCGTGCGGCGCTACCCGCTGGGGTCGGACGTCTCGATCGATCTCGCGTGCGCGGCGCGGCGCACGCCGGCCGAGCCGCCGCGCATCGAGGCGAAGGCGAGCGGCCCGGTCGAGGTCACGGTCCGCTGGACCGGGGGCTCGCGCGTGCTGTCTATCGGACGCTGACGCGGCGGGCGCTGACGCGGCGGGCGTTGACGCCGGCGGGCGCTACAATGCCGCGCGATGCGCGACGAAGGCGCCCCAGAAAACAAGGACGAGCCGCTCGAAGGCGAGATCGTGCGCGGCGTGCTCACCGATCTGCCCGTGCGCGTCGTGGCCGCGGTGACGACCGGGGTCGTGCGTGAGGCGGCGCGACGCCACCAGGCGGGGCCCGCCGGCGCCGTCGCGCTCGGGCGCGGGCTGACGGCCGGGCTGCTGCTGGCCACGCTGACCAAGGACGACGAGCGCGTGACGCTGCAGGTGCTGGGCGACGGGCCGCTGGGCGGGATCACCGTCGACGCGAACGGGGCGGGCACGGCCCGGGGCTACGTGAAGCACCCGCTCGCGGGCACGCTCGGGCCAGGCGCACCGCGGCCCACGCTCGCGGCGGCGATCGGACGCGCGGGCGTCGTCAGCGTGATCCGCGACGTCGGGCTGCGCGAGAACTTCAGCGGCACGACCGCGATCGACAGCGGCGAGATCGACGAGGACGTCGAGCGTTACCTGACGGAGAGCGAGCAGATCGAGAGCGCCCTCGCTTGCGACACGGTGGCAGCGGACGACGGCACCATCGTCGCCTCCGGCGGGATCCTCGTGCAGGCGCTGCCCGGCGAAGCGGCGATCGAGGTCGCGCTCGCGCGCGGGCTGTTCGCGGACGGCGCGCTCGCCCGGGCGGTCGCGGCCCCGCTGCCGCCTTCGGGGGACGGGTTGCTGCGCGCGGTGTTCGCGGGCCGCCTCGGCGAGATCCGGGTGCTCGATCGGCGGCCGGCGCGGTTCTTCTGCCCGTGTTCGCGCGAGCGCGCCGGCGTCTCGCTGGCGATGCTCGACGACGCCGACCTGTCGGCGATGATCCTCGACGACGGCAAGGCCGAGGTGACGTGCAACTTCTGCGGGGCCCGCTACGAGTTCGACGAGACCGAGCTGGAACGGATCCGGCGCCGCACCGCGCGCCCCATCGGCCCGCCGAGTTGATCAGCGCGGCTTGCGCAGCAAAGACGCCCGGGCGCTGCTGCCGTCGGCGGCTGGCGGATCCTCGACGCTGAGCAGCCGGCCCTTCACCGACGTCACCTTCTTGAACGGCCACACGCAGGTCGGGCGCGTGAAGCCGACATCGAAGCCGCAGCTGATGGCCGGCAGCGGCGGGATGCGGTACGCGGAGATGCGCAGCTCGTAGCACGCGAGGCCGCCGCGCACGTCGGGCGGAACCGGACGCGCCGCGATCGCCTTCGTGAACGACTCGATCGCCAGGCGATCCAGCGAGGCGTTCCCCGAGGTGCGGCGAAGCGCGACGGTCGTCTCGCGGCCGGCCGCGACGTCCAGGCAAACCTCGGCGATCCGCTCCTCGGCGCCTGCCTCGGCCTGCCGGGTGGCTTCGTTGTAGGCGCCGAGCACGTCGGCGCCGGGCGACGTCTCGTTGCGCGTGTCGCCGCCGCCCTCGCGCGGCGCGTCCGGCCGCGCGCCCCGCTCGCCGCGGTTCGCCGCGTCGACGCTGTTCAGGTAGCCCCGGCCCCAGGCGCGCACCGTGGCGCCGCCGCCAACGGCCAGGTCGTCGGCGAGCCGCTTGGCGTCTTGCTGAAAGCGGGCCTTCGCGCCCCGCAGATAGTCGAACATCAGCGGATCGACGCGCCCCTTCTCGACGTTCGCCACCGCGTCCTGCCGGCGTTCGAGGTCCGCGCGCAGCTCGTCGACCGAGAGACGGTGGGGCCGCGCGCGCAGGACATCCTCCGGGCGCGGCTTCGCCGCAAATTGCCCCTTCACGTCGTCGCGCAACGCCCCGAACGACAGATCGATCGGCGCCCGGTTCTCATGCTCCCCTTCTCCCTCTCCTTTCTGCTCCCCTCTCCCCGCCTGGCGGGGAGAGGGTAAGGGTGAGGGGTCCGGCGACGTCGCCGGCGCGCGCGAACGCGGCGCACTCGACGATCTCCTTTCCGCCGCTTTCTCCGTCGGACGCAATGAAGGAGGCGGCGG
>Ga0070683_100003854_pt1 | contig 12258 bp, 10 predicted proteins | sample KBSC713LmetaG_FD_64662 | JGI IMG/M metagenome (GOLD analysis project Ga0070683, IMG submission 64662) | Corn rhizosphere microbial communities from Kellogg Biological Station, Michigan, USA - KBS C7.1-3L metaG | ecosystem: Host-associated > Plants > Roots > Rhizosphere ...
GCGCAAGGGCTGAGGACGTCCGCCTCGAGGGTGAGGATCTCGTCGGGCGATACGACCTTGCCGCCGGCCTTGTCCGCCAGCTTTTTCGCCTTGGCTTCGTCGATGTCGGCGATCGACAGCTTCGCGCCTTCCGCGCAGGCGTGAAGCGCAACCCCGGTTGCCACGCTGCCCGCCCCTTGAAGGGCGATGTGAAGGCCGCTTAGGCTATCCTTGCCGAGCGCCCATTTGACCGCTGCCTTGATGCCGAGGAACACGCCGAGCGAGGTATGCGGCCCCGGGTCGCCGCCGACATCTCCGGCCGAATTGGGAAGGCCGGCGACGAACCTGGTCGTACGCGCGACCTCGATCATGTCGGCGACGCTCATTCCGACGTCTTCGGCGGTGACGTAGCGGCCGCCGAGCCGGTCGACGGCCTTGCCGAACGCGTGGAGCTGGTCGGGCGTCTTGGTCCGCTCCTCGTTGGCGAGGATCACCGACTTGCCGCCGCCGAGCGGCAGGCCCGCCATGGCGTTCTTGTAGCTCATCCCACGCGAGAGCCGGAGCGCGTCGACCAGCGCTTCCTCGTCCTTCGCATAATGCCAGAACCGGCATCCGCCGGCGGCAGGGCCGAGGTGCGTCGAGTGAACAGCGATGATCGCTCTCAGTCCGCACTTGTCGTTGGTGACGAAATGGACGTCCTCGTGCTCGTCGAAGTCAGGCAGGGCCCAGGGCGTGGTCATGGATGTCGATAGCTCTTGCTGCGAAAGGCATTCAGGAAATGGGGCGATCGAGGGGACTTGAACCCCCGACCCTCGGTACCACAAACCGATGCTCTAACCAGCTGAGCTACGATCGCCACGGTGCGTATTGGGAGCGGTTCCCTTGCCCGCGCGGCGGCACTTAAGAGCCGCCGCCAAGGAACGCAAGGAGCCGGGAGCTCGCTTCAGCGGGTAAACTTTCGCTAACTCCAGACTATATAACGAACAGTATAAAGCTTGCGCCGAACCGCAAGCAAGCGCATCCTCATACTCTTCGGGAGAGGGCGAGATGGCGAGTCGGCGATGGAAGTCGGCACCGCATGCTGTGCCCCTGCGCGAGACGCTGATCTCGGCGGGCTTGGAGCCGTATCTCGCGGACCTGCTCGACGAAATGCCGCACCGGATCGTGCAGGTCGAACCGCGGCGGCCGTTCCGCGAGCCCGGCACGCCGCGCAACGAGGTGCTGTTCGTCCGCTCCGGCATTCTGTCGAAGTTCAAGACCGACTCTTCGGGGCGGCGGCAGATCGTTGCCCTGCGTTTTCCCGGCGAGGGAATCCTGCCGAGCGACGGGATCGCCGAATACGGCATCCAGGCGATCGTCCGAAGCGAAGTGATGGTTGGCCGCTCGCAGGACTTCGAGCCGATCGTCAACACCCACCCGGAGCTGCAACGGTTTTTCTGGCGCCTGATCCAGCGCAACGAGTCGATCGGCTACGAATGGCTCGTCAACTGCGGGCGCCGCGATTCGACTGCGAGGGTCGCGCACCTGCTGTGTGAGACTGCGGTTCGAATGAATGTCGCAGACGGTCACATGACCAATCCCTTCACGCAGCAGCAGATCGCCGACATCACCGGACAGACATCGGTCAACGTGAACCGCGTGCTTGCGGACATGGAGCGGCAGGGACTGATTCGCCGCAAGGGCCGCGAGATTGAATTTCCCGACTGGACCGAAATGCGCCGCGTCGCGAGCTTCCAGCCCGAATATTTAGCTGTCTGACAAATCCTTCCATCGCGCCGCGATGGTGGGCGCGGTAGGGTTTGAACCTACGACCCCACCCGTGTGAAGGGTGTGCTCTACCACTGAGCTACGCGCCCGCCCGGTTAGGCTGGAAAGCGGCGGATATAGTGACCGTTGAAACGCTGTCCAGTTACTGGACGGCGTCCTTGAGGACCTTGCCCGGCCTGAATTTCGGCTGCGAGCTGGCGGCGATCTGCATCGGTTCGCCGGTACGCGGATTGCGCCCGGTCGAGGCCTTGCGCCGAGTCACCGAAAAATTGCCGAAGCCGACCAGCCGGACCTCATCGCCGCGCTTGAGCGTCGACGTGATCACCTCGAGCATGGTCTCGACGGCGCGCGACGCGTCATTGCGGCTCAGCCCCGCGCGGTCCGCGACGTGGCCGATGAGTTCCTGCTTGTTCATGCCCCAGCTCTCCCTCACCGCGGCCAAGACTCGTGCGCGCGAAGCACGCCTTTAAGGCAAGACTCGCCGCGCGAGTCCAGTGACTCTAATGACGAACTGGCGCTCCAGCCTCTCCGGTCGGAGGAATTACCGGCGGTTCGGCCGCGTGCTCATCCGCATCTGTCCATTCGATCGGCTGGACCGGCTCGACGAGCGCACGCGCGAGCACCTCGTCGACGTGCGCAACGGGCACAATCTCCAAGCCCTCCTTCAGCGTAGCCGGAAGGTCGACCAGGTCCTTCTCGTTTTCGGACGGGATGAGCACGGTGGTGATCCCGCCGCGAAGTGCCGCAAGGAGCTTTTCCTTGAGGCCGCCAATCGGAAGCACCCGTCCGCGCAAAGTCACCTCGCCGGTCATCGCGACGTCCCTTCGGACGGCAATGCCGCTCAACGTCGAGATCATCGCGGTGACCATGCCGATGCCCGCCGATGGGCCATCCTTGGGAACCGCGCCTTCGGGCAAGTGGACGTGGATGTCCTTGCGGGCGAAGATCGATGGCTTGACACCGTAAGACGGCGACCGCGCCTTGACGAAGCTCATCGCGGCCTGAATCGATTCCTGCATCACTTCGCCGAGCTTGCCGGTGGTCTTGATCTGGCCCTTGCCGGGCACCGTCACGGCTTCGATCGTCAGCAGCTCGCCGCCGACCTCGGTCCAGGCGAGCCCGGTGACCGCGCCGATCTGGTCCTCTTCCTCGCCCATTCCGTAGCGGAATTTCCTGACGCCGAGGAAATCGCCGACGTTGTCCGGAGTCAGCTCCACGGCGGTGGTCTTGCCTTCGAGGATCTGCCGAAGCGATTTGCGCGCGACCTTGGCGAGCTCCCGCTCGAGGGTGCGGACTCCGGCCTCGCGCGTGTAGTGGCGGATCATCGAGCGCAGCGCGTCGTCGGCAAAGCTGAGCTCGCCTTCCTTGAGACCGTGGGCTTCGATTTGCTTGGGGATCAGGTGGCGCTTGGCGATTTCTACCTTCTCGTCCTCGGTGTAGCCCTCGAGGCGGATGATCTCCATCCGATCCATCAGCGGCTGCGGCATGTCGAGCGAGTTCGCCGTGGTCACGAACATTACGTCCGAGAGGTCGTAGTCGAGCTCCAGATAATGGTCCTGGAAGCGGCTGTTCTGTTCCGGATCGAGCACTTCGAGAAGCGCCGACGAAGGATCGCCGCGGAAGTCCTGTCCGAGCTTGTCGATCTCGTCGAGCAGGAACAGCGGGTTCGAGGTGCCAGCCTTCTTGATGTTGGCGATGATCTTGCCCGGAAGCGAGCCGATGTAGGTGCGGCGATGGCCGCGGATCTCGGCCTCGTCGCGGACTCCGCCGAGCGACTGCCGAACGAACTCGCGGCCGGTCGCCCGAGCGATCGAGCGGCCGAGTGACGTCTTGCCGACGCCCGGAGGGCCGACGAGGCACAGGATCGGCCCCTTGAGCTTGTTGGTGCGCGCCTGGACCGCGAGATATTCGACGATCCGCTCCTTGACCTTCTCGAGGCCGTAATGGTCCTCGTCGAGCACGCGCTGAGCCTCGGCGATGTCCTTCTTGAGCTTCGACTTCTTGCCCCACGGGAGGCCGAGCAGCACGTCGAGATAGTTGCGCGCGACCGTCGCCTCCGCCGACATCGGCGCCATTGCACGCAGCTTCTTCAGTTCGGCATTGGCGCGCGTCTTGGCTTCCTTGGACAGGCGCGTCTTGCGAATCTTCTCGGCCAGCTCGGCGAGCTCGTCGCCGCCCTCCTCGCCTTCATTGCCGAGCTCGCGCTGGATCGCCTTCAATTGCTCATTGAGATAATATTCGCGCTGCGTCTTCTCCATCTGGCGCTTGACGCGGCTGCGGATCTTCTTCTCGACCTGAAGCACGCCGAGCTCGCCTTCCATGAAGGCGAAAACCATTTCCAGGCGGCGCGACGGATTGAGCTCGCCGAGCAGCGCCTGCTTGTCGGCGACCTTGATCGACAGGTTCGAGGCGACGGCGTCGGCAAGAACCGAGGGATCGTCGATTTCCGAGAGCTGGATACCGGTTTCCGGCGGCAGCCGCTTGTTGAGCTTGGCGTAATTTTCGAACTGGTCGATCACCGACCGCATCAGCGCCTGGGCTTCCGGCCCATCCGTTAGCTCTTCCTCGACCTCCTCGATCTCGGCCGACATGTGACCGTCGACTGGGACCAAATTGACCAGCCTTGCGCGCTTCACGCCCTCGACGAGGACGCGCACTGTTCCGTCCGGCAGCTTGAGGAGCTGCATCGCCGTGGCAATGACTCCGAGGTCGTAGAGCGCGTCGCGGTCGGGATCGTCCTCGCCCGGATCGAGCTGGGCCACGAGGAACAGCTCCTTGTCGGCGCCCATCGCAGCCTCAAGGGCGGCTACCGATTTTTCACGGCCGACGAACAAGGGGACGATACGGTGCGGGAAGACGACGATGTCGCGGAGCGGCAGGATCGGGAGAGAGCGAGTCATGGGCGATTATATGGGCTGCGCCAGTCCGGCGCGCAACAAAGGGCAGGAACATTGGCCCGGCGCCGCTCGCTATAAGACGAACCGCCGCAAGGAGGCAGCAATGGCTGAGGACAGAGAAAAAATCAGCAACGGTCCGAACGACCGCCCGATCAACGAGACGATCGCGGGCACCGGGCCCGGGATTGCCGACGACAGCCTCGAACCCGGCGAGGAAGAGATTCCGCAGGCGCCGAGCGACGAAGAGGTCGAGAAAATCGCCGAAAAACTTGGTTCACCCACCGCAGAAGAGGACACGCTTCCGCTGGACGGTGAGTGATTCACGCCTGTTCGAAGCTGAAGATTCTGTATTCGTTCAGTTTCGTTCCTTATCTATGGTGGCGTGAACAGTCGCTATTCCTTGCTCGCGCTTAGCGCGCTGACGCTGCCCGCCGCTGCGTCCGGCCAGTATTGGCCGACGCCCGGTGCCGTGCCCCCGTCCCCGCCCCCGCCGCAGTCGCGCATGGTCGTGCAGCCGGCACCGCGGGCTGTCGTCGACGAGCCGTGGATGGCGCAGCCGCCTCCCGCCGCCGTGCCGTCGGGCGAGCCGTGGCAGTCGCCGATCGCGCAATCGAAGGGCCCTGCGCTGGAGCCGATCGATCTGCCGCCGGCGATCGAGCAGGGCGTCGACATGATCTACATCGACGAATCGCTGGTTCCGAAAGCGGTCCATCGCGGCGGCGGCTTCCTCGCGGGGATGCAGGATGCCGCATGGAGCGCAGCGCCGGTCGACCTCTTCACGTCGGTCAACCCGATCTACACCGACCTTCGGCGCGGACTGATCAAATATGAGCAGAACTGGGGCAGCCTTCCGCAAATTCAGATCCCGTCGGGCCCGACGCTCAAGGCTGGGTCGACAGGCGACCGGGTTACGATGCTGCGCACGCGGCTCGGCCTGCCTGAGGGCGACAGCTATGATTCGGCGCTCGCCGCCAGGGTAAAGGATTTCCAGGCGGTGCACGGGCTCAAGGACGACGGAATCGCGGGCAGCGGCACGATCGAGGCGCTCAACCGTGGCGCCGATTATTACGAGCAGCTGATCATCATCAACATGGAGCGCGCAAAGCGGCTCCCCGCGCCCGAAGAGCAATCAAAATATGTCATCGTCGACGCCGGCGATGCGCGCCTGTCGATGTGGCAGAACGGCCGCAAGGTCGACGAGATGAAGATCGTCGTCGGCAAGGCGGAATCGGCCACTCCGATGATGGCCGCCTACATCAAATATGCGGACGTGAATCCTTATTGGAACGTGCCGCCCGACCTGGTCCGGAACCTGATCGCGCCGCGCGTTGTGGCGCAGGGCGTGAGCTACCTCACGGACCGCGAATACCAGGTGATGACCGACTATTCCGAAGACGCGAAGCTGATCGACCCGCACGACGTCGATTGGCAGGCGGTGGTCAACGGAACGCAGGACGTCCGCCTGCGGCGACTTCCGAGCCCGGCCAATTCCATGGGTATGATGAAGTTCATGCTGCCCAACTATTTCGGCATCTATCTCCACGATTCGCCCGAGAAAGAGCATTTTACGAAGAACGAGCTGTGGATCAGCAACGGCTGCGTCCGCCTCGAGGATTACAAGCGCCTCGCCAAGTTCCTGTTCGACGGCGTGGTCCCGCAGGGGAAGAATCCGAAAGTCGAGCAGCATGTCGACCTGCCCGACCCGGTTCCGGTCTACATGACCTATCTGACGGTCCAACCGACGGCTGACGGAGTGCAGTTCCTCGAGGACCATTACGGCCGCGACGCGCACCTCATGGAACGTTACGGCGCGCAGCTGCTCGCCGCCGTTCACGGGCGCTAGACGGCGCGTGTAGCCCGTTCGATAGGGTTCGCGCTAAACAGCAGTGATGTTCCGGCCGTTTCCGACGAGTCCGCTGCAACTTGCATTTGGGCTGCTTTGGCTGCTGCTGTTCATCGCCGCCGTCGTTGAGAAGCGGCTTCGCACAAGCGGATCGCCGCAGCCGGCAAACGGTCGCTCACAGCTTTCGATTGCCGGCGTTCTGCTCCAGACGGCCGGTTTCTTTATCATCGGGATCGGGCGCATCGGTGCGACAGCGGACGTAGCTGCCCCCGCTTCGCTGGCGCTTTCAATGATCGTGCTGTGCGCTGGGGCGGGCGCGGTGTTGCTGTTCAGGTCGAGCGCAAAAGTCCTTGGCGATAATTGGAGCATCGTTGCGCGGACCCGCGCCGAGCACAGCCTGATCACCGACGGCCCATTCCGGCGCGTGCGCCATCCGATCTATCTTTCGATGCTGCTGTTGTTGGTCGCGATCGGAGTGGGATTTGGCCACCTCGTCGCGCTGACACTCGGGGTTCCATTGTTCCTGATCGGAACGGCGATCCGCATGCGTGAAGAAGAAAGGCTCTTGGTCGGGCAGTTCGGCGATGCTTACCGCCTCTACGCCCGTGAAACGCCGGCCCTCATTCCCCGGCTGCTTTAGAGCGGCGCCTCAGGCGGCGTCGTCGGCCTTGTCCTTGGCCGCGTAGACGCGGACCGGCTCCTTGGTGCCGAGGACCACTTCCTTGTCGATGTGGACCTCGTCGACCCCATCCATCGACGGCAGGTCGAACATCGTGTCGAGCAGGATGCCTTCTAGGATCGAGCGCAGCCCGCGAGCGCCGGTCTTCCGCTCGATCGCCTTCACTGCAATCGAGTGCAAGGCGTCGTCGGTGAATTCCAGCTGGACGTCTTCCATGTCGAACAGCTTCGCATATTGCTTCACCAGCGCGTTCTTCGGCTCGACCAGGATCTTGACCAGCGCGGTCTCGTCGAGGTCGAGCAGCGTGGCGATCACCGGCAGGCGGCCGACGAATTCGGGGATAAGGCCGAACTTCAGCAGGTCCTCGGGCTCGCAATGCTGGAGGATCTCGCCCGTCTTGCGCTCGTCAGGCGCGACGACATGAGCGCCGAAGCCCATCGACTTGCCCTGCATGCGGTCGGAGATGATCTTCTCGAGACCGGCGAAGGCGCCGCCGCAGATGAACAGGATGTTGGTCGTGTCGACCTGGAGAAATTCCTGCTGCGGATGCTTGCGTCCCCCCTGCGGCGGAACGCTCGCGGTCGTGCCTTCCATCAGCTTCAGGAGCGCCTGCTGCACTCCTTCGCCCGAAACGTCGCGAGTGATCGACGGATTATCGGATTTGCGGCTGATCTTGTCGATTTCGTCGATGTAGACGATCCCCCGCTGCGCCTTCTCGACATTGTAGTCGGAGGCCTGAAGCAGCTTGAGGATGATGTTCTCGACGTCCTCGCCGACATAGCCGGCTTCGGTCAGCGTCGTCGCGTCGGCCATCGTGAACGGAACGTCGAGGATGCGGGCCAGCGTCTGGGCAAGCAGCGTCTTGCCGCAGCCGGTCGGACCGATCAGCAGGATGTTCGACTTCGCTAGCTCGACGTCGTTCCCGGCCTTCGAGCCGTGCGACAGCCGTTTGTAGTGGTTGTGGACCGCAACCGAGAGGACGCGCTTGGCGCGATCCTGGCCGATCACATAATCGTCGAGAACCTTGCAGATTTCCGATGGGGTCGGGACGCCGTCGCGGGTCTTGACCAGCGCCGACTTCGATTCCTCGCGGATGATGTCGTTGCACAGCTCGACGCATTCATCGCAGATGAACACCGTCGGCCCGGCGATCAGCTTCCTGACCTCGTGCTGCGACTTGCCGCAGAATGAGCAGTAGAGAGTGCTCTTGCTGTCGCCGCCTGAAAGCTTGGTCATTCCCGTCCTTGCGTTTCGGCCGCGAACGACCGTCCTCTCTTGGGCATGCTAGCCCGCTTTATGACACAATCAACTCTGCGGGTCGGTTAACGCCTCCCCCGCCGCAATTGGTCCTTCGATTTCAAGAATATGGATGGAGCGCCTCTTGCAAGCAAGAGGATGACTGTCACACTTTGAGACGGGTGAATGCTTCGCGTATCGCTTCGTGGAAGCCGGAGCGGGCGTAAATGTCATTGTGCCCGGCACCCGCGATGGTTCGGTCGAACACGAGGTTCGCGACCCTCGCCCTCAGCGCCTCCGTTCGCTCGGCCGGCACGATCTCGTCGCGCTGGGCAGCGATAATGGCAACCGGAACATCGCTGTTCTCGAGCGCCGGGGCGGCCTCGATCTCATGGCTGAAGAACCGGCCGATCGGCAGCCACGGGTACATGGATTGGGCCACCGCGCTCAAGGAGTCGAACGGAGTGACGAGGATCAGGCCGTCGAGCTCGCGGTCAGCGGCGAGCCGTGCGGCAACTCCGCTGCCGATGCTGAAGCCGATGGCGATCACATGCTTCGGCCGCACGCGATCAATGGCGAAATCGTAGACCAGGGGCGCATCAGCGATCAGCGCCTCGGCAGAAGGTAGGCCGTGCGACGGTGCGTAACCGCGGTAATGGAAGGTGACCACGTCCTCGTCGGGGAAAAGCTCGTGGAGATATTCCGCGACGTCCTGAGCATTCCAGGCATTGCCGCCGAAGCCGAGGATGAGCGTTCGCTGCTTGCGCGGCTCGTCCGGCGGGATGCGGATGCCGACCAGCTCTTTTTCGTCGCCTGTCATCAGCGACAGCCGCTCGGCACCGGGCGGCAACGGTCCGGCCGACGGGACGGCGTGCGTCGGAAAGATGAATTGCGACTGGAGGTCGAACATCGTTGAAGCCTGGCCGCGCGCGAAGCGCGGCTATTGCGCGAAAGCCGCGTCGATCGCCGGAGTCACCCGGTCGACGGTATAAGGCTTCTCGATCACTGGCGCGTTATTGAACTCGGGCGGCGGCGGGTCGACGTGCCCGCCCGTCGCGATCACGAAGGGCACGTTCTTCTCGCGCAGCTTGGTCGCGACCGGCCACACGTTCTCGCCCTTCAGATTCACGTCGAGAATAGCCAGGTCGAACCCGCCCTTCTCCACCTCTTCGAGCGCGCATTCGACGGTTTCGCATGTGCCGCGGACCTTGTGCCCGAGCGAATCGAGGAAATCCTCGAGCATCATCGCGATAAGCGGCTCGTCCTCGACGATCAGAATGGAGCGGGCGTCAGCCATGAACCGGTTGGCATAAAGTGCGCGGGCGCAACCGGAAAGACCCTATTTCGCACCGACGGCTCGGCGTGCCGCTTCGGCGAGTTCGGTCACCGAGAACGGCTTGGGGAGGAAATTGACGTTTTCGATGTCGATCGATTTCCGGAGCTGCTCCTCGGCATAGCCGGACATGAAGAGGATCTTGAGCTCGGGACGGCTCTTGCGCGCCTCGCGAACGACGGCGGGGCCGTCCATGCCGGGCATCACGACGTCGCTGATGAGCAAGTCGATCGGCTCGCCGCTGTTGATGATCTCAAGCGCTTCCTCGCCATTGTCGGCCGTCAGGACCTTGTAGCCGTGCCGAGTCAGCGCGCGCTCGGCCACTCCGCGGACCGTTGGCTCGTCTTCCACCAGAAGCACGGTCCCAGTGCCCCAAAGCTCGTCCTTCTTGGCCTTCGCGCGCCGGCGCGGCATTTCGGCTCCGCTCTCCTCCCGGTGGACGGGAAGGTAAATGACGAAGCGGCTGCCCTCGTTCAGCTTCGAATCGGCGAAGATGAAGCCGCCCGACTGCTTGACGATGCCGTAGACGGTCGAAAGTCCAAGCCCGGTGCCCTTTCCCACCTCCTTGGTGGTGAAGAACGGTTCGAAAATCTTTCCGAGCACGCCCGGCGCGATGCCGGTCCCGGTGTCGGTGACCGAGAGCGCGCTGTAATCGGCGATCGGCAGAATATCGGAGCCGAGTTCCGCGACCTGGTTGGCCTTTACCGAATAGGTCTGGATCGTCAGCGTCCCGCCGCCCTTGGGCATCATCGCGTCGCGGCCGTTGACCGCGAGGTTGATGATCACCTGCTCGAGCTGGCCCGGGTCGGCACGGATCGGGCCGAGGTTGCGCCCGTGCTTCACCACCAGCTCGACCGTTTCGCCGAGCAGGCGCTTCAACAAGTGCGACACTTCGGAGACCACGTCGGGAAGCTGGAGGACCTGCGGCCTCAGCGTCTGCTGGCGGGAGAAGGCGAGGAGCTGGCGGGTGAGGCCGGCAGCGCGGTTGGAGTTCGACTTTATCTGCTGGATGTCGTCATAGTCGATGTCGCCCGGAGTGTGCCGCATCAGCATTAGGTCGCAATGGCCGATGATCGCGGTCAGGATATTGTTGAAATCGTGCGCCACTCCGCCCGCAAGCTGTCCCACCACCTGCATCTTGGTCGCCTGCGCAACCTGGCGCTTGAGCTTCGCTTCCTCGCTGTTGTCCTTGAGCAGGAGCAGCACGGCGGCGTCACCCAGTCCGCGAAGGCCCGCGATGGTCAGCGCCACTGGCTCGGTTGGCTGTAGTGCCAGGCGCACCGCAACGTCGCCCGACATCGCCGGTCCGCGCGCATTGCGCCGGACCGCATCGGCAACCGCCGCTTTGTCTTCCTTGACGACGAGATCGCCCGGATAGACGGGTCGCGCCGAGCTGGTGATCCCGGCTGCCTGGCAAAAGGCTTCGTTCATCGTCAGGAACCGTCCGTCCCCGTCGACGAGCGCGAGGCCGATCGGAAGCATATCGAGCAACGTTTGAAGATGGGACGAGCTCGACATCGGCAAGGTGTCGGGACTGTCAAACAGGTAGAAATTGCCATAGTCGCTCGATCCCGGGGGATCGAGCGGCACCATTACGGCGCGTAGACGCCGGCCATTTTCTCCTTCGGCGATCAGCTGGAAGTGGCCCTCCTCTTCGGTCTCCCTAACGAGATCGCTCAGTCGAGGCTCGTCGCCGCCTTGACCGGCAAGAGCGCGCTCTCCGAACAGCAGATTCCAGGCGAGCAGCTTCCCCTGCGGGTCGACAAAGGCGGCAAGCACGCCAGCGCGGCCGAGCAATTCGCCGGCGCGGCCGCGCAGGCGGTTGGCGGCCATTGCGACGGGGTCGGGCAAGCCGGGCCGGACAAAGCGCCAGAGGAGCAAATTGTCCGCGGTCCCAATTCGCTCCACCTCGACCGGAGTCGCGCCTGCGATCGTCTCGACGGCCGCGACGCAGCCTCCTCCGTCTCGCCAGGCCATGGTCTGGGCGAGCTTCAGCCCCTCGGCAGCATCATCGTCGGCGGCAAGTTCAAGCGGAGGCCGCGCGCCGCCGAAGCGCTCGCGAAAAGCGGCGTTGACCAGAAGCAGCGATCCCTCGCCCGTCGTCAGCGCTACCGGGTCGGTGCTGAGGCCGAGAGCCGAGCCGAGCAGCGCATAATCCGGACCCACGACCAGCGGCTCGCTTGGCCGCGATGGCTGGGGCTGTTGATAGAAGAGGATTGCAGCTGCCACCGCCGCCAGCACGACGAGCGCTGCTGCAACCAGCGGCTTTCCGGCAATCAGAAGCAGCACTGCAATGGTGATCGAACCAGCGACGATCAGTGCCGGCGCAATCCATCGCCCCCATCCGTCGAGGGCCGCGGATTCGATTGATGGTAGCTCCTGGTGCAGCATGGGCCTGTCGAGCCCATGCTACCAGATGTGCATCATCCTACCAGATGCGCACGCGGTCGGCGGGCGCGAGATAGAGCTTCTGCCCCGGCTGGACTTCGAACGCCGAATACCAAGGGTCCATGTTGCGGACGAC
>Ga0070683_100003856_pt1 | contig 12256 bp, 7 predicted proteins | sample KBSC713LmetaG_FD_64662 | JGI IMG/M metagenome (GOLD analysis project Ga0070683, IMG submission 64662) | Corn rhizosphere microbial communities from Kellogg Biological Station, Michigan, USA - KBS C7.1-3L metaG | ecosystem: Host-associated > Plants > Roots > Rhizosphere ...
GGAACCTCGGGTCCGTTCGCACGGGATCGAAGATCGGGTTCACGTTCATATATGGGAGCCAGCCGCGCCGCTCGTCAAAGGCGCGTTCGATCCAGGAAAACGCGCGGTCCCAATCCGCGAGGCCGAGAAAGACGGTGGCAAACGCCACGGGAGAGACATAGCCGTCGCGCGCGCGCCCTTCCAGGCCCCGCAACACCTCCTCGGCTTCGCGGCGACGCCCGACGCGCCCGAGCACGTACCCCAGCGCCGCCGCGCCGTAGGCGCCCGATGCCGGCAGGGCCTGTCCGTCGCGCATCACGTGCTCGGCCTCGTCCATCTTTCCCTGTGAAGCCAGCGCCAGCCCCAGCACCCGGTAGGTCTCGGCGGCTGCCGGATTCATCTCGATCGCGCGGCGCAGATGATACTGTGATTGCTCGTAGCGGCGCGCATAATAGTATGTCCATCCCAGGCTTCGGCGAATGGACACCGATGCCGGGTCCAGCTCGAGGGCCGTATGGCCTTCCACGAGCGCGTCGTCGAATCTGCCCAGCGCCGCGAGCAGGAAGGCGTACCACTGGTGCGCCGTGGCGTAGCGGGGATCCAGCTCAATGGCCCGTTGCAATTCGCGCGACGCTGCGGGCCAGTCCCAATCGTAGATGAACAGGCTCCAGCCGAGAGACGTGTGGGCCTCGGCTACGCTGTCGTCCAGCTCGATGGCCTTTCGCGCATAGAGCTTGGCGCGCTCGAAGCCGTCCGCCACCGGCACGCTGCGATAGTCGAGCAGCATGGAATAGGAGTCCGCGAGCCCGGCGTATGCCCGCGCGTATCCCGATTCTTCGGCTATGGCCTGCTCGAAGTAGCCAATGGCGGCCTGCACGCTTTCCCGGGTGCGCTGGTTCCACTCATAGCGCCCTTTGAGGTAGAGCCCATAGGCCTTGAGATTCTCCTCGTGCCTGCGCGGCGGCGGTTCCCACAGTTCGGCGAACCCGCTGTCGCGCAGCGTCCCGACGATCGTGTGCGCCAGCTCATCCTGCACGGCGAACACGTCCTCGAGGCGGCGGTCCAGGCGCTCGGACCAGAGCAGTTGCCCGTCCTCCGTGGATGAGAGCTGCGCGGTGATGCGAAGCTGGTCGCCCGAACGACGCACCGTGCCCTCGAGTACCGTGGACACTCCGAGGAGTGCGCCGATGGCGCGCACGTCGAGCGGCTTGCCCTTGAGTGCAAACACGGACGTTCGCGATGCCACGCGGAAGCCATCGATGCGGGCGAGGGCGCCAATGAGCTCGTCGGTCACGCCGTCGCTGAAATATTCGTTCTCAGTGTCCGCGCTCGTGTTCACGAATGGCAGCACCGCAATGGAACGGGTTCGCGACGGCGAATGGCGCGGCACAGCGGCGGAGCCACTGTCGAGCGCGGCGAGAAACTGGGGAATCGTGGCGAAGCGGTGCGCCGGGTTCTTGGCGAGCGAGCGTGAGAGCGCCTCGTCCAGCGCCGGGGAGACATCGGGCCGTACGGCCCGCAACGGACGCGGCGACTCCGTGACCTGGCGGCTGATGATGGCGCGGGTGCTCCCGCCGGTGAAGGGCGGCTTGCCCGCGAGCATCTCGTACACCACGCAGGCAAAGCTGTAGATGTCGCTCGTGGAATCGAGATTACGCTCGCCGCTGGCCTGCTCGGGGCTCATGTACTCAGGGGTGCCCACGGTGAGCCCGGGATCGGTAAGCGGCTCCCGGTCGGACGATTCGCCGCACGCCTGGGCGATGCCGAAATCCGCGATCAGGGCGTGGCCGTCGGCAAAGAGAATGTTCTCCGGCTTCACATCGCGGTGGACGAACCCGCCGCGGTGCACATAGTCGAGGCCCGCGCCCACCTCCGCCGTGATGCGGAGCGCGTCCTGGATGGAAAGTTGCCCTGCGGCCGCGAGCCGATCACGCAGCGATCCGCCGTCTACATAGGGGGCGACGTAATAGAGAGTGCCGCCAGCGCTCCCGGAATCAATGAGCGGGAGGATGTGGGGGTGGGCCAGGCGCGCGGCAATGCCAATCTCACGCAGAAAGCGCTCGGCACCAAGCGAAGCCGCGAACGCGGGGCTCAGCACCTTGATGGCGACCTTGCGACCGTGCTTCAGATCTTCGGCCAGGAAGACGGTGGCCATCCCACCGTGTCCGAGCTCGCGCTCCAGCGTGTAGCGTCCGGCCAGAGCGTCAGTGAGTGACCCGCCAGCGCGTGCACTTTCCATCTTGCCGGGCTCAGCAGCAATAGTGGCTTGACGGGTCATTCACAGCCGCTTATTAGTCATGAGCTTCACGGCGGATGCACTCATCGCTGTACTCCGTCGTAGTCTTCGATATACGCTGGACGACCCGTATCAGTTCCAACGGTCGAGATTGTCCTGCTTCAATGTTTCGCTGCAATCAGTGCGGACGCCTGTTCAGCCGTTCCAATCTGCTCTACGGTCACCGAGATCTTACTTGTCATTTTCAGCGGCACATCTGCCAGCGCCAGTGTGCGCGGGTGAGATCGTCCCCTGGCACGGGCATGCATCCCGGCCGGGCGCGTTGCCGCCCGCCCACGAACTGCCTGCGCACTCATGACGGTGCGCAGGCCTCTGTCTTCTGCCTCGCGAACCTCCGCCCCGAGCCGTGGCGGAGCGCGTTCGCGAGTTGCAGAGTCACCCGCCTTCGGCCGATGCAGCGGGTGAACGTACCGGAGTCGCTCGCACCCCGGCGGAGCCCCGAGGCGCGTGAGAGGCCGGACCAGGAGTCACCACCGCAGGTGTACCCTTCCACCAGTCAGGGGAAGCAAGGAGGAGGAATGAGAGGTCATCTTCGTACGATTCTCGCCGCCGTGTGCGCGGTCTCGTTGCTGCCGGCAGTGGCAGCGGCGCAGGGCGCGGCCACGATCAGCGGGCGAGTCCTGAACGAGGCAGGGAATCCGCTGCCTAACGCCAGCGTCTTCATCCCCGGCGGCATGGGGAGTCTCACCAAGGACGACGGGCGGTATTCGTTCACCGTGCCGGCGTCCCGGATCAATGGCGAAACCGTGACCATCACGGCGCGGCTGATCGGCTACAAAGCCAGCGTGCAGAACATCACACTTCACGCCGGCGAGATATCCCAGGATTTCGTGCTGGCGAGCAACCCGGTCGTGCTGCAGGGCGTCGTCGTGACGGCGCTTGGGCAGGAGAAGGAGAAGAGCCAGCTCGGCACGGCGCAGCAGCAGCTGAGCAGCGCGGAGCTCAACTCCACGCATGACACCAACCTCATCAATCAGCTCGAGGGCAAGGTCTCGGGCGTCACGATCACGAGCTCCGGTACGCAGGGCGGCTCCACGAGCTTCGTGATCCGTGGACAGAACTCGATTGCCGGCACCAACCAGCCACTCTTCATTGTGGATGGAACCGCAATTTCCAGCAACGACCGTGGCTCCACGGCCGGCGGCGGATGGGACTTCGGCAGCGTGGTGTCCGACCTCGATCCGAACAACATCGCCACGCTCACGGTGCTCAAGGGCCCGAACGCGGCGGCGCTGTACGGCGCGCGTGCGGCCAACGGCGTGGTCGTGATCACCACCAAGAAGGGCGCCAATACCGACGGAAAGATCCAGACGCGGCTCACCACGAGCTACACCTGGGACAACATGCAGAACCTGCCTGAATATCAGAACCTGTACGGTCAGGGTTCGCATGGGCAGTTCAGCTATGTTGACGGCGATGGCGGCGGTGTTCAGGACTTCAACGACCAGAGCTACGGTCCCCGCTTTGACGGACAGCCACGGCCGCAATTCACCGGCCCCGACATGCCCTGGGTTGCTCACCCGGACAACGTGTCGAGCTTCTTCAGCACCGGCCACACGCTCGACGTGAACCTGGCCGCCAGTGGCGGCACCGAGAACGCCGGCGCGCGGCTCGCCGTTGGTGTCGGCAACCAGAACGGCGTCGTGCCGAACAACTTCTTCCAGAAGTTCACGAGCGCGCTCAACGGTCAACTCAAGCTGGGCAACAAGTTCAGCGCGAACGGGAGCCTGCAGTACATCCGCAACAACGCGCTGAACCGCGCGGGCGTCGGATACAACGCGGGCATCATGGAGCAGTTCATCTGGTTCGGCCGCCAGGTGGACATGAACGCGCTCCGTGCGAATTACGACAAGATGAACCAGTTCGGCGCCCACTATAACTGGAACACGAGTTACCACAGCAATCCGTTCTGGCTGCAGTACGACAATCCCGAGCGGGACACGCGCGATCGCCTGATCGGGTCGGTGGCGTTGGACTACAAGCTCACCGACTGGCTCACGGCTGACGTGCATGCCGGTCAGGACTACTACTCCTACAACCAGGAGCAGGACGTCGCGGCACAGAACGTGAGCTGGGCCGGAGCCGGGCTGGGCGACCTCGCCTATAACGGCGCGTTCAGCATCTTCAACAGCCACAACACCGAGCGGAACGTCGGCGCGCTGGTGACGGCGAACAAGCAGGCGACGTCGAAGCTGCTGCTCAACGCGAATGTCGGTGTCAACAAGCGTGACGCCATCTACGCCTCGAACAGCCAGTCCACTGACGGCATCCTGGTGCCCGGCATCTACAACGTGTCGAACGCGGCGATCACGCCGACGCTCAATCAGTACAACGAGCGCCGTCAGATCAACTCGGCGTACGGATCGGCCTCGTTTACCTGGGATGGCTGGTGGACGGTGGAGGGCACGGCGCGCAACGACTGGTCGTCTACCCTTCCGAAAGGCGCCAATTCGTACTTCTATCCGTCTGTCAACACCTCCATTGTGCTGACAGATGCGATTCCAAGCCTCAAGTCCAATTTCCTGTCGTACGCCAAGGTGCGCGGTTCGATAGCGCGCGTAGGCGCGGACGCCGGCCCGTACCAGTTGCAGAGCACGTACAACGGACTGGCGAACAAGTTCGGCTCGCTGCCGCAGTACGCGATCAGCACCTCGATCGCCAACGCGAATCTCCTTCCCGAAATCACGAAGTCCGGTGAAGTCGGGCTCGAACTCGGGTTCTTTGGCGACAGGGCGAGCCTGGACGCGAGCTACTATGAGAAGGCAACGTCCAACCAGATCCTGAGCGTCACGGTGTCTCCGGCCTCGGGATTCAATGCGTTGAACGCCAACGCCGGAAAGATCTCCAACAAGGGCTTCGAGGCGATGCTGAACGTGACGCCCATTCGGACCGCGAGCGGCTTCGAGTGGAACACCACCTTCAGCTATGCGCACAACAAGAGTGATGTCATTTCGCTGGCGCCGGGTCTCACGACGATTCACCTGGACGGTGTTGGCGCAGGCCCAGGCTGGGGCGCCACGGTGGAAGCGCGCGTTGGCGAGCCGTACGGCGCGATCTTCGGCTACACGCTGCGCAGGGACAGTGCGACCGGCCTACCGCTTCTGTCGGACGGTTTTCCGCAGAAGGGTCCGCTCGCCGTGCTGGGCAGCATACAGCCGGACTGGACGGGTGGTCTGAGCAACGAGTTCAAGTACCGGAACCTGTCGCTCAGCTTCCTCGTGGACTTCCACGAAGGGGGCAGCATCCTGAGCATCAGCAACATGTTCGGCGCCTACACTGGTGTCTTCGCGAACACGATTCGCGGACGCGAGGTGGATTGGAACAACCCGGGAATCGTGGCCAAGGGCATTGACCAGGCCACGGGCCAGCCGAACACCACGAATGTGACAACAGAGGACTACAACCAATCGTTCTTCGAGATTCACGAACCGTGGGTCTATGACGACAGTTGGATCAAATTGCGCGAAGTGCGTCTGGGTCTCGATCTTCCGAAGTCTCTCCTCGGGGGACTCCATGCGCAGTCCGCAAGCCTGTCGATTTATGGGCGCAACCTCTGGCTGCATACGAAGGTTCCCAACATCGATCCGGAATTCCAGTACACCACCAGCAACTATCAGGGTGTGGAGTTCGCGGCCATCCCGAATGCCCGCACGATCGGGTTCAACCTTCAGGTGACGCCGTAACCGACGACCATTGGAGATTCCACTACGATGAATATCAGGAAACTTGGAACTATCGTCGCAGCGGTCGCCCTGTCGGTTGGGGCGGTCGCGTGCAACAACGACAAGATCACGGATCTGAACGTTGATCCGAACAACCCCACGACGGCGCCCGCGGCCCCGGTCTTCACGTACGGCGTCCGTGTCGCGACGGCCAGGTGGTTGGGTAGCGGGTATGACAAACGCGGCACCGAGTGGGTGGCGCAGCATCTCGCCGAATGGCAGTACCCGCAGGAGGATCAGTACGCCCGACTCCAGGGCGTTGACACGCAGGGCAGCTTCGACGGGCCGTATACCGCCGAACTGGAGAATCTCGGAAAGGTCGCGGAGTCAGGCCTTGAGAGCGGCCAGGTAGGCATCTATGCGCCGGCGCTGGTCATGCAGACCTGGGCGTATGACTACCTCACGGACACCTTTGGCGACGTGCCCTACTCGGCCGCGCTCAAGGGTGATTCCGGTGTGGCCGGCGCGCTTTCGCCTGCGTACGATGCGCAGAAGGACATTTACACCGGGTTCTTCGCCACGCTGGACAAGGTCCGGACCGATTTGGCGAACGACACGTCGAGCCAGGATCTCGGTAGTGCCGACCCGATCTACGGCGGCGACAAGGCCAAGTGGGCGATGTTCGCGAATTCGTTGCTGGCGCGACTTGCCATGCGCATTGTGAATGTTGATCCCGCTACGGCGGGCGCGGAGCTCACGAAGGCATTCTCGGATCCGGCCGGCACCATTGCGACCGTAGCCGATGAGCCCACGCTCAACTGGCCCGGTGACGGTGTGTACGACAACGGCTGGGCGGACGACTTCAAGACGCGCGACGACCATCGCATGTCGCAGACGTTCATGAAGATTCTGATCGACCGCGCCGATCCGCGTATGCCGATTTTCGCGCAGCCCACGCAGGCGAATCCGGCAGTGTACGCCGGCATGCCGAACGGGTTGGACAATGCGACCGCCGGCAACTACGGCCAGACGGCGTCCAAGCTTGGCCTCATTTTCTATGATGTCACCAGGCCTTCAGTGCTCATGACCGCCGCCGAGATGAACTTCATCAAGGCGGAAGCAGCCGAGCGCAGTCTCGGTGGCCTCACGCCGGCCCAGGCCAAGGGCTTCTACAATGCGGGCATTGAGGCATCAATGGCTCAGTGGGGCGTTGGCGCCGGTGCGGCGGTGGCGTATGAGAACTCGCCGCTGGTCGCGTACGCCGGCGGTGTTGCGGGTGAAAAGCAGATTGCCATTCAGAAGTACATCGCGCTCTACGGCGATGGTGGCCAGGCGTGGTTCGAGTGGCGGCGTACGTGCCAGCCCAACACGCTGGTTGCCGGACCGGCGGCGATCGTGGACTTCGTTCCCCGTCGTTACGAGTACTCCACGAATGAGTTCTCGCGGAACGGCGCGAGTGTGAATGCCGCCATCGCAGCCATGGGCGGTGACACGTTCGACACCCGGATGTACTGGGACAAGAATCCGACTGCCGCACCGACGTACGTGGATGCCAACTCGTGTGAAGGAGTCAGGCCCTGAGGCCTGAGTTGGGCAGAAGTGATGCATTGACAGAAAGCCCCCCGAGCAATCGGGGGGCTTTTTGCAGGCATCGGGGGTACGAATGAGAGTAACGCTGGATATTCAACTTGCGCGCGAGGTGGAATCATGGTGGCCAGAACGATGGTGCTGGGGTGGACACTCGTCTCGCTCATGGCGGTGGCGGGGTGTGCGTCGGGCAATCAGCGCCCGACCACGGATGCCAGCGGCAGCAAGGCGCAGACGTATCTCACCGTGGACAACACGCTGCCCGAAACGTTCCAGATGTACGTGACCGACGGTGTGCGCAAGCTGCGCATGGGGACGGCCATGCCGCTCCGCCAGACGCGAATGCTGATTCCGAGCTCGGTGATCTTCCCGGCGGTATCGCTCGAATTTCTGGCTCAGCCCATGGACAACAGCGGGCCGGCAATCAGCGAGCGGCTTACCATCAATCCCGGTGAGAACGTGGGATTGAAGCTCGCTCGCTGAGTGCGAGCCACGGCCTACTGGACCGCGGACTTGCGCATGAAGAGGATGATCACGCCGTACGGGCTCGAGAGATACCCCGGGCGGTGAACGATGCCGGACGGGTAGACTTCCACGTGTCCAATGTCGAACGTGTTCAGTGCGAGCAGAATGCAGGTGTTGGCTGCGCGCTCCTGACCAACGTAGATGGCGGGATTGGACGCATGCTGCACGGTGGACTTGCCGCGCAGATTGACCTCCGGACAATCGCCGTCCTGACTGACCGTCATGTTGGGAAGGCGCTGCTGCAGGACGTCCAGCAGATTGCGCCCATCCGCGTGCAGTTCGTCTTCGTCCAGACTGGTGGTGCCGTCACTGTCCCGAACGCCGTTGAAGGCTGGTGTGGCGGTACCCGCCATGCCGGCGGGATAGCCCGTCGCGCAGGCGACGAGTACAACGGCTCCGACAAGTCCCGCGAACCTTCCCGCGCCGCGTAACATGGTCCCCCCTGGTATGGGGCGTACTGCGTTTTCAAAGCCGAAGCTGCTATTTGCCGCTAAGGTAGGATGAAGTACCAGGGAACGCAATAAACGCGTGGTGGCAACGGCGCCGACTACGGCAACCTCAGGGGTGCCCTCGGGTTGGCTCCGGCGCCGCCGTCCGGTCCTTCAGGGTCGCCGTCCGGTCCCCTCCGGGGTCGGCGTCCGGTTCCGTCCCGGGTCCCCCATCCGGCCCCCCTCCGGCGCTGTCTTGCCGCGATGCATGGGGACCCATATTCTCAGGAGTGGGTCAGCGCGACGCCAGGTACTGATCGTACTTCACCGGGAAGAGCGCGACGTGAAAGTGCGCCGGGTAGTGCTCCTCAGTGGCGTCGAGCACCCCGCGATGCTCGAGAATGAGCAGCGAATGTCGCAGCCAGGTACGGCACTTCGTGTTGGCGGGCCGTCTGAGGTCCACGGCAATGCCGGCCGGATGCACGGAGCGCTCTGAAGCATTGGCGGGTTGCACGGTCTCCGGGCGCACGGCGCTCGTGATCACGAGCAGCTCGCCACAGGCGTGATGATACTCAGCCGCCAGCCGCCGCACGAACGTGCGCGTGACCGGCGTGACATAGGGGAAACTCACATCTCTCGTCACGAAGTGCGGGCTCGCACCCAGTCGCACCAGCGTGCCGCTGCGCAGTTCCCGCTTCACATCGCGCGATGTCCGGGTGAAGTCGAGATCGTGGGCCACCGCGTAGTGATAGGTGTGGTTCACACTGTGACGTGACCCGCGCAGCGACTGGGCGTTGGCCGGAATGGCGTGCGCACACAGCGCGGCGGCGCACGTCGCGAGCGCCGACAGGCGAAGGGAGCGGATCGAGGAAGGACGCATTGCACGAACGGTGGAGAAGAGTCGGCGGGAACGGCTCCCGCATACGCGGGAGTGACGAGGCAGGAGCGCGCAAGTTATGCGGCTTGCGCTCGTGGCGCTACCGCGGCGGCACAGTCTGATTGCCGTTCGCGCAACATGGCGCATGGATTGCGGACTGTGTTGGGGGCAGGATGAACTGAACGGGAGGGTGCTATGACACAGGCAGGCATCGATCTGACACGGGACGCGGTTTCTCATTCCCATGGCAGTCTGGACGCGGCGCGTACGGTCATGGAGCTGCTGCTTGGTCCGCCGGAAACCAGATCGTGTGCCGTTCGCTACTGGGATGGCAGCCAGGATGCTGTCGCGGCCGGAACGCGCCCTTTCTTCACCCTGGTACTCCGCTCGGCCGGTTCGCTGCGCCGCATGCTGACGCCGCCAACAGAGCTGAAGCTGGCCGAGGCCTACATTCGCGGCGACGTGGACATTGAAGGCGAGATCGAGTACGCGGCGGCCATTGGCGAGGAGGTACGCGTGCGGATGGGCCGGCCCGGTGCACTGGCTCGGCTCGTCCGCCACGCGGTCGCGCTGCCGCACGATGACCCCGCCGAGCGCACGCGCAGGCGTCGCGATCATCTCGGACTCCTGGGCCGGCGGCATTCGCGCGCGCGCGACCGCGCCGCGGTGCGGTCCCACTACGATGTGGGCAACGATTTCTACGCGCTCTGGCTGGACGAGCGCATGGTGTATTCGTGCGCCTATTTCCCCACGGGACAGGAAGACATCAACGCGGCGCAGGAAGCCAAGCTGGATCTGCTCTGTCGCAAGCTGCGCCTCGCCCCTGGCGAGCGGCTCCTGGACATCGGCTGTGGCTGGGGCGGTCTCGTACGCTTCGCCGCCAGCCGGTACGGCGTGGACGCTCTTGGCATCACGCTCAGCGAACGACAGGCCAAGCTCGCCAACGCGCGAATCCGCGCCGAGGGGCTCGAGGAGAGCTGTCGCGTGGAAGTGCGCGACTATCGGGAATTCCCGAAAGGCACCGTGTTCGACAAGGTGGTGAGCGTGGGGATGTTCGAGCATGTGGGTCGCTCGCGGCTCCCGACGTACTTTCACGAGGCGGCGCGGCTGACCAGGCCGGGTGGGCTCTTCCTGAACCATGGCATCGTGCGCTCGTTGGGATCCGGTCCCATGCTGCAGTATCTCACCCGGCGTGCGCTCTGGCGTGAAGGCGCCTTCGTCTCCCGCTACGTCTTTCCGGATGGTGAGCTGGTCCCGCTCGACTTTGCGCTGCACTGCGCAGAGAAGGCCGGGCTCGAAGCACGCGACGTCGAGACGTTGCGCGAGCACTATGTGCTGACGCTGCGCCAGTGGGTGCGGCGCCTCGAGAAGGCCCGGGTGCGTGCCGAGTCGCTCGTGGGTGCGCAGACGTATCGGGTGTGGCGCCTCTACATGGCGGCGTCGGCCCATGCGTTCGAGACGGGGAAGATCTCGCTGGCGCAGGTACTGCTGGCGCGTCCGGACGAGCACGGGCACGTGAACGTAGCGCGCACGCGCGCGGACATCTACGCGACCCCCGGCGATTCAGCCAGGGCCGGCAGTGCAGCGTCCAGGAAGAGCTCCGGGGAGGTTGCCGCATAGTGAGGGCGGTTGTCATCACGCGCCCAGGCGGACCGGAAGTCCTCGAATTGCGCGATGTGCCGCGTCCCAGGGCGGGATACCGGCAGGTACTGGTACGTGTGCACGCGGCGGGGCTCAATCGTGCGGACATTCTGCAGCGACAGGGACGCTATCCGGCCCCCAACGATTCGCCCGCGGACATTCCCGGGCTGGAATTCGCCGGCGAGGTAGCCGAGCTCGGACCGGGCGCGGTGGATTGGCGCGTGGGACAGCGCGTCTTCGGACTCGTGAGCGGCGGCGCCTTCGCCGAGTACCTCGTCGTGCACGGGCGCATGCTGGCGGAAATCCCCGACACGCTGGACTGGCCGGCGGCCGCCGCGGTGCCGGAAGCGTTCATCACCGCGCACGACGCGCTCGTGGCGCACGCCTGCCTGCGCGGCAGCGAGCGGGTGCTGATCCATGCGGTGGGGAGCGGCGTGGGACTCTCCGCCGTACAGCTCGTGCGGGCGCTGGGTGCCGTGCCCTATGGTACGTCGCGCACTGCGGCAAAGATCGTCGCCGCCCGCGAGGTTGGCCTGGAGGACGGCGTCGTGATCGCAAACGGAGAACTCTCGGTGATCGCCGAGCACGCGGCCGCCTGGACCGGCGGCGCGGGCGTGGATGTCGTGCTCGACCTGTTGGGCGGCGCGTACGTGGCGGCCTCACTCGCCGCGCTTGCCGTGAAGGGACGGCACGTACTCATCAGCACGCTTGCCGGCGCGCAGGCCGAGATTCCCATTGGGACGATGCTGCGCAAGCGTCTCACGCTGCGCGGCACGGTGCTGCGCTCGCGGCCGCTCGAGGAGAAGATCGCCGCCGTGCGCGCCTTCGCGCGCGAGGTCGTCCCCATGTTCTCGCGCGGCATCGTGCACCCGGTGGTGGATCGGACCTTCCCGCTCGATGCCATCCGCGCGGCGCACGAGTACCTGGAGTCGAACGAAAGTGTGGGGAAGGTGGTGGCTGGTGGCTGGTAGTTGGTAGCTGGACGGTCTACGCTCGACCAGCGACCGGCAACGAGCTACCAACTACCGCCGTTAAGCCAGCAACCAGCTACCAACTACCAGCGACCGTCGTTAAGCCAGCTACCAACTACTGCCGTTAAGCCAGCAACCAGCTACCGCCTACCAGCTTCCATCCTCAAATACCGGAGCAATCCGGACACCAGGCGCCCAGTGGTTCCAGCGAGCGCAATCAGTGGGGCGATGTCCGTATCGGTGAGATAGCCCAGGCGCACGCACAGGAGCCCATGCGTCTCGAGTTCCGC
>Ga0070683_100003857_pt1 | contig 12256 bp, 8 predicted proteins | sample KBSC713LmetaG_FD_64662 | JGI IMG/M metagenome (GOLD analysis project Ga0070683, IMG submission 64662) | Corn rhizosphere microbial communities from Kellogg Biological Station, Michigan, USA - KBS C7.1-3L metaG | ecosystem: Host-associated > Plants > Roots > Rhizosphere ...
CTGCTGTGGCTGTTCCCGCCGGGCCTTCCTCGCCCAACACGGCATGGGCGTCGGCTGCGCAGAAGGTGGCTGAGTTGGTTGCCGGCCGTCCCGCGTTTTTGCAGTCCAGCGTGGGTGAGTCGTTCGTGGCGGGCAAGCCGGTCACGGTGGGGGCTTCGCAGTACGTGCCGTACGAGCGGACGTACGCCGGGTTGCCGGAGGTGGGCGGCGACTTCGTGTTGGCCACCGACGCCAGCGGTCAGCTGCTGTATGACTCGGTCGCGTTGAAGCGCCCGGTCGGCGCCCTGGCCATCACACCGACGCTGCGCCAGGCGGATGCTGAGGCGGTCGCGGCCAAGCAGCTGCGCAGCGTCTCCCAGGTTGAGGGCAGCCGGCTGGTGGTCGACGCGCTCGGCGCGACGGCCCGGTTGGCGTGGGAGTCCACGGTGGACGGTGTTGGCGCTGATGGGGTCAGCCGGTTGACGGTGTACGTGGACGCGGGTACCGGCGCGGTGCTCGACACCCGGGAGCACGTGGCGCACGGTAGCGGCACGGCGGCCTGGAACGGCCCGAACCCGGTCCCCCTCAACACCACCCACTCCGGCGCCACGTTCAGCATGACCGACCCGACCATCGCCAACCTGTCCTGCCAGGACCTGTCCGGCAACACCGTGTTCGCCGGGCCGGACGACGCGTGGGGCAACGGGGACGCCACCAACCGGGAGACCGGGTGCGTGGACGCGTTGTTCGGCGTGCAGACCGAGACCCGTATGCTGACCCAGTGGCTGGGCCGTAACGGCTTCGACGGCAACGGCGGCGGTTGGCCGATCCGGGTCGGCCTCCAACAGCAGAACGCCTTCTACGACGGTACCCAGGTCCAGATCGGGCACAACACCGCCGGTCAGTGGGTCGGCTCGATCGATGTGGTGGCCCACGAGTTCGGCCACGGTATCGACGACCACACCCCGGGCGGCATCTCCCGCGCCGGTACGCAGGAGTTCGTCGCGGACACCTTCGGCGCTTCCACGGAGTGGTTCGCCAACGAACCCGCGCCGTTCGACACGCCGGACTTCACCGTGGGCGAGAAGATCAACCTGGTCGGTAGCGGTCCGATCCGGAACATGGCCAACCCGTCCGCGGTCGACAACGACCCGAACTGCTACTCCTCCTCGATCCCGAACACCGAGGTGCACGCGGCAGCCGGGCCGGGTAACCACTGGTTCTACCTGCTCGCCGAGGGCACCAACCCGACCAACGGGCAACCCACCAGCCCGACCTGCAACAACTCCACCGTGGCCGGGATCGGCGTGCAGAACGCCATGAGAATCATGTACGGGGCGATGCAGCTCAAGACCACCGCCAGCTCCTACCCCATGTACCGGTCCTGGACCCTGCAGGCGGCGCTGAGCCTCTTCCCGGGCAGCTGCATCCAGTACAACACCGTCAAGGCCGCCTGGGACGCGGTCAGCGTCCCCGCACAACCAACCGACCCAACCTGCACACCGCATCTGGCCTACGTGAAGACCCGCAACACCGGGGCCGGGCTGGTCGAGGTGCACCAGCTGCCCGCGCCCTACCAGAGCTTCGACATGCACGCGCTGACCGGGTTCTCCGCCACCGAGGATGGCAACGGGACCTTCGAGATGCAAGGCGGCAATCTGGTCTACTTCAAGACCCGCAACACCGCCAGCGGCCGGGTGGAGCTGCATATCCGCACCGCGGCCTCAGGCTTCCAGTCCGGTGCGGATGTAGCGACCACGTTCGTTGTCGGCGACGGCGGCAACGGCGTGTTCGAGTTGGTCAACGGCGACATCGTGTTCATCAAGACCCGTAACACCGGCAGCGGAAAGATCGAGGTGCACCGGGTCAGCGCCGCGAACCTGTCCGGACCGCCAGTACAAGACGCCGCGACGGCCCTGTCCAGCGCGGAAGCGGGCAACGGCACCTTCCAAATGAGCGGCAACGACCTGGTGTACATCAAGACCCGCAACACCGGCGGCACCCGGGTCGAGCTGCACGTGGTCGACGGCGGCACGAACTACACCACCTTCAAGGTGCACACGCCCACCGTCTTCGCGACCAGCGACGCCGACAACGGGGTGTGGAGCGTGCGCAACCTGTTCAGCGCCGGCATCGGCGACCTGGTATTCATCAAGACCCGCAACACCGCCAGCGGCACCGTCGAACTGTTCGCCGCCGGCGCCGCCGGCAACTACCAGCAGCCGAACCTCCAGACCTCCACCGGCATCGGCGTCAGCGACGGCGCCAACGGCTTCTTCAACCTCAACCTGGGCTGAAAGCCCAACCCCAGGGCCGACTGAATCCACCGCGGGGCGCCGGCCAACGGCCGGCGCCCCTTCGTTCCAGACCAGTGTCCAGTCCAAGCACTCGGCCCGGACCGTGGCCACCCAGCGTTCCGCGTAGGCGTTCGCGCGAGGTGCCCGTGGTGGGATCTTCACGACGTCGATGCCGGATGTGGTGAACACCGTGTCGAACGCGGCGGTGAACTTCGCGTCGCAGTCTCGGATCAGGTACCGGAATCGGTGCGCCTGTTCCTCTAGGTCCATCAGCAGGTTGCGGGCTTGCTGGGACACCCACGCTCCACCAGGTGCACTGCACGCCGTTGGACCTCGACAACGAACAGCACGTATAGCCGGGTCAGCCCGATGGTCTCGACCGTGAAGAAGTCCGTGGCAGCAGGCCGCTGGCCTGGGCGTGTAGGACTGCGTCCAGCTCGGCCCGCCCCGCCAAGGTGCGGGTCCGATCCGGTGGCGACGCAGGATCCGTCGTACCGAGGTCGCCGACACCCGAACGCCGAGGTTGCGGCACTCCCCCGACGACCCTCAGGTAACCCCAGCGGGGGTTCTCCCGCGCCAGCCGTACCACCAGGGCGACGACCTGTTCGTCCAGACCGCGCCGGCCACGACCGGTCGGCGGATAGGTCCACCGGCGGGCGATTAGCTCCCGGCGCCACCGCAGCACGGTCGAGGGCATTACTAGGAATGCCGCCCACCGCTCGCGCGGCAACATCTTCGCTAACGCCGCTAGCAGCATCCGATCCGCAGGGGGTACCGCGGACGCGGTACCTGGCGGCGCAGCACCGCCAACTGATGCCGAAGTACGGCGATCTCCACGGCGTCGGCGTTCGGTGTCGGACCGCAGCCGAGCACACCCAGAACCTGCCGAACGATCATCAAAGCGATCGTATGAAGTCCCACACCATCGAGCCTGCCGCGCCCACGTCCCCGCAGACCAGCGCCGTCATCCTGACGTGGCACCCCACACGCCGCCAAGCCCTGAATGGAAGGGTTGCGCCCGGCTCAGCACGGCAAGGTTCACCCGCTGGCTCTGCCCAACTTGTCAGCGAATGAAGAAGTTCTGTTAGTGCTCGAACCAGCCGACCCGAGTCCCGGCCGGATCAGCGCGACGATCGCGACAACCGGCCGGGACTCGGCCCGGGCGTTGTACGTCCGGCCGCGCGTAGCCCAGCGCCAGAGCCGGGAACATGCCGAGGTACGGCGGTCGACTCGCGGACCACCAGCCGGGGCGGCGCGAACGGGGCCGGGGTTCCGGCGCCGATGAGTTCGGCCACGCAGGCCCGACCCAACCCGACGAAGTCCATGCGCACCGTCGTCAGCGCCGGTGTCCAGTAGGCCGCGCCGGGTACGTCGTCCAAGCCGACCAGGCTCACCTCGGCCGGCACGTCCCGGCCCGCTTCATGCAGGGCCCGGCGCACGGCTAGCGCGGTGTCGTCGTTTCCGCAGAAGATTGCCGTCACCGCCGCGTCCGCGGCGAGCCGCCGCCCGGCGAGGTACGCCGAGTGGGGATCCCAACCGGCGCGCAGCACTCGGGGGACCGGCGCCCCGGCTTCGCGCAGCGCCTCCCGCCAGCCGGCCTGTCGAGCACTGGTCCCGGTCTCCGAGGGGATGGCGACGTGGTGCACGGTACGGTGTCCGAGGGCGAGCAGGTGCTCGGTGGCCTGCGCGGCGGCGGGGCGTTCATCCAGGTAGATCATGGAACGTGAGGTACCGGGTAAGCCGCCGGCCTCGGTGGCGGCCACCACCGGGATGGTTGGTGGCAGCGCGCGCACCACTGCGGCTCCGGCGGAGTCGAACGCGATCACGACGACGCTGCCCGCGGTCGGGTCGCTCACGTAGTCCACTGCCTGCCTGATGTCGGCGCTCCGGTCGGACTCGACTACCCGTACCCCCACCGCCAGGCCGTTTTGCCGGGCGGCTTCTTCCACGCCCTGCAGCGTGCTCGCGTACCCGTACCGCATGGTGTCCGTAGTGAGCACGGTGATTGCGCCCGTCCGGCCCAGGCCCAGCGCGCGTGCCGCGCGGTTGGGTCGGTAGTCCATCTGGTCGATGACGTCCCGTACGTGCCGGCGGGTGCCGGGGTTGACGTTCGGGGAGTCGTTCAGAACCCGGGATACCGTCTGGTACGAGACCCCCGCCGCGGCCGCGACGTCCCGGATGCTGGGCGGTCGCGTGTTCTTCCGAAGCGGACGGGTCACACGGACATGGTGCCAGCCAGACTGATCAGGCATGCAGCCGGCGCGGCGGCCAAACGTACCGACAAATGCGCCGAACCGCTGTTCCAGCGCAACCCTACGTCCGCGTCCGGCGGGAACAGCACTTCGGCGGTGTCGGCGGTCGCGACAAGGTGGGCGACGGGCAGGGTCACCTCCGCAGCCTCCGGACCGCGGTTCCATACCACCAGGAAGAGGCCGCCAGGTGTGCGCAATCCCAGCGACAGCACCGGATCGTCCCAACCGGGCAGGCCGGTGGGCCAGAACGGCACGGCCTCGGCGAGCAGCGGGCGGATACGCTTGTACAGGTGTACCGCCTGGGTCACCAGGTGCAGCTGCGCCGGCTGCATCTGGTCCAGGTGTCCGGACAAGTACAGTCGGCCGAGCAGCGCAGTGCACAGCGCGAAACCGATCTCGTCGGTGCTGAAGGTCGGCTGTGGGTATGCCCAGTTCGCGCACTGCTCCGGGGGGATCGCGACCGGAGCCGCTGCCGCGATCGGCGGGTACCGCAGGAAGTTCTGCTGGTCGCTCGTCGACTGCAACTGCAGCCGGGCGAGCATGGCCGGATCGGAGCGCATTCCGCCAGATGCGCAGTTCTCCATCACGAGGCCGGGGTGCCGGTCGAGCACGCCGTCGAGCCAGCGGAGCAGTGCACGGTTGTGTCCGAGCAGACCGACTCCGGCAGTTGCGCCGTCGGACTCGGTACCCGGTCCGATGTTGATGTTGTAGTCGAGCTTGAGGTACCCGACGCCGAGCTCTCCGACGAGCCGGTCGACCACCTCGTCCAAGTGCGCGATGGCTGCGGGATGGCGCAGGTCCAGGTGGTACCGGCCGTGCTCGGCGACCCGGATGCCGGCTCGCCGGAAGAAGGCCTCGGCCGGCAGCAGGCCCACGATCGGGCTGTCCACACCGACCACCTCCGGCTCCAGCCAGAGCCCGGGAACCATGCCCGCGGACCGGATACGGTCCAGCACCTTGGCGATCCCGTCGGGGAACCGGGACTGCGACGGTCGCCAGGCGCCGACCGTGCCCCACCAGGCCTCGCCGGTCTCCGCGTACCATCCGGCGTCGATGCAGAAATACTCCGCGCCGACCTGCGCGGCGGCGTCGATCAGCGGTGTCAGGCGCTGCGTGGAGGGATCGCCCATCAGCGTGTTCATATAATCGTTGAACACCACGGGTAGCGTGCTGTGATCGGGGTGCGGGCGGCGCATGGCCCGCCGGTACCGGGTCATGGCGGCCACAGCGCCATCGAAGCCGTCCTCGGACACGGCGAGCGCCACCGGCACCGTCTCAAAGGTTTCACCGGGTCCCAGCACGAGCCGCCACTGGTGCTGCGCGTCGGTCGGCCCCAGCAGCGCCAGGTACAGCCCGCCGCGGTACTCGCCGACCTGCCAGTGCCAGCCGCCGTTGTGCTCGATCTGCCAGAGCCAGGCGCCGCCGCCGTGCCGGTCCACCAGCGCGCCCAGCGGCAGGTGCCTGCCGGTGGACCAACTGCCCTCGGCGGTACGCCCGAAGGAGCCGCGGGGCGGCGCGGTGTGCACGGTGCCATCCACATCGGGCAGCAGTTCGCGTACCGGTCGCCGGCGCCAGCGATTCTCCGCGAGCCAGTCGTTGTCCGCCCAGTACACCTCGATGTCCTCGACGCTCGCGCCGGGCGGCCCGGCGGCGATCAGGGAGGTCACCGCTTCAAGCGCCAACGGCACCGTGCCGCCGTGGTGTAGCCGGACCAGCGCGCGCAGCACGCCGAGTCCGGCCACCGCTCGGAACACCAGTTCGGCGCGCAGCCCGGTCTGTGGGTCCTCCAGTCGCAGCAGGTGCTGCCGCCAGACGCCGTCGTTGGTCTCCTCGTGCCCGCGGTAGCGCATCCGGCCCCCGACTGCGGACTCAACGTACCGGGTACCGGACCATTGCCGGCCGCCGGCCACGGTGAGCACGTCCAGCGGCGGCAGGCCGGGATTGCCGGCCGGCCGCTCGCTGGTCGACCAGCTGACGCGCACGGTCTCATCGGCCTGTACCTCGAAGCGCAGCCGTGCTGGTCCCTCGCCAAACGACCACACGTGTTGCGCCACCATGTTCTCCGTTCGCCGTCTCGATTGGGACCTGATGCTTGACACGGCTCTATGTGACCGGTCACAGTCCTATCATGAATGTGACCGGTCACACCAGTGCCGGCTCCGTGAGCATCCGGAGTGTGGCGGCGGCGGCCGGGGTGTCATACCAGACCGTCTCGCGCGTGATCAACGGCAATCCAAAGGTCAGTCCGTCGACTCGCGAGCTGGTCGTGCGGGCCATCGAGGAGCTGGACTTCCGGCCGAACCGGGCGGCCCGGGCGCTGGCCGGCGGCCCGGTGCAGCAAGTGACCGTGCTGACCGCCAACACGGTGCTCTACGGGTACGCCGCCACGCTCGAGGGGATCGAGGACGCCGCGCGGGCGGCCAACTTCGGCGTGGGCGTCCGGGTAATCGAGACCGACGCGGAGGTGCGGGATGCGGTGGCGCGTTCGGTCGAGCCGGGCAGCGCGCTGCTGGTCATCGCGTTCGACCGGCTCGGCCGACGGGCCCTGCAGGCACTGCCCGCCGGGGTCCCGTACGCCGCCGCGGTGGAGACCCCGCAGGGCGGCAGGCCGACCAGTCCGCGCGTCTGGATCGACGACCGCAGCGCCGCTACGGAGGCGACACAGTACCTGCTCGGTCTCGGCCACCGTACGGTGCACTTCGTCGCCCTCCCGTCCTCCGGCCGTACCAGCCCGCGCACCGCGGGCTGGCGCTCGGCGCTGCTGGCGGCCGGTGCGCCGGTGCCGGAGCCGGTGGGGTTCGACTGGGACGCTGCCGGCGGGTATCGGGCGGGGCAGCGGCTGGCCGCGGACGCGTCGGTCACCGCGGTGCTGTGTGGCAACGACGATCTCGCCATCGGGGTGATGCGGGCGATGGGGGAGGCCGGCCTGTCGATCCCGCGTGATGTCAGCGTGGTCGGCTTCGACGACATGCCTACGTCGGCGTACCTCAGTCCGGCGCTGACCACGGTACGGCTGGACTTCGCCGGGCTCGGCCGGGCCTGTTTCGCGATGCTGCGTGCCGAGGCTTCGGTTGCTGCGGGTGCACAACTGCCACCCCAGCTCATCGTCCGGGAAAGCGCCGCAAAGCCGCGACGCAGGAGGTGATCGTGATGGGTTCGCCCGATCTGGCGGAACAGGTGAATCTGGCCGCGCCGCGGCCACCGGTGCCGCATCCCCGCCGCCGCCGCACTGCCCGGGCGCTGCGCCGGCTCGCCGTGGCCGCGCCATTCGTCCTGCCCAGCTTCGCCGGCGTCGTGGTCTTCCTGCTGATTCCGGTCGTCATCGTGCTGCTGCTCAGCTTCGCGCGGTGGAACTTCCTGACCCCGATGAGCTGGGTGGGTGTCCGCAACTTCGGCCGCATTACGCACGACTACCACGTCTTCCGCGCGTTGCGTACCAGTGCGTACTACGTACTCTGGAATATCCCGCTGCAGACCATCTTCGCGCTCGGGTTGGCGCTGCTTCTCAACCGGCGGCTGCCGGGCATGGGGCTGTTCCGGGCGCTGTACGTGCTGCCGTACATGTCCATGCCCGTGGCCATGGCGGTCATCTGGGGCTGGATGTTCAACGCACGCAACGGTGCGGTCAATCACCTGTTGTCGCTGGTGGGTATCCACGGTCCGAACTGGTTGGGCGACATTCACACGGCCCTGCCGGTCGTCGCCATGGTCAGTACGTGGCAGTACGCCGGATACAACATGTTGTTCTTCCTCGCCGGCCTGCAGGCGATCCCGCCCCACTTGTACGAGGCGGCGAACATCGACGGTGCCGGCAGCGTCCAACGGTTCTTCCGCATCACCCTGCCCCTGCTCAATCCGACGATGCTCTTCGTGCTCGTCACCGACGTCATCGGCTCGTTCCAGATCTTCGACGTGGTCTACGTGCTGACCCAGGGCGGCCCCGGTACCGCCACAGACGTCATCAACTACCAGATCTACTCCACCGCGTTTCGCAACTTCGATGTGGGTTCGGCCTCGGCCATGTCACTGCTGCTGTTCGGCGTGATCCTGGTCGCGACCGTGGCCCAGTTCCGTTTCTTCCGCAACCGAACGACCTACGACGTCGGGTGAGTCATGCGCTCGGTCAAGTACATCCTGTTCTACGCGTGCCTGGTCCTTATCGCTGGCGTGTTCGTCGCACCGTACGTGCTCGCGATCTTCGGTGCCTTCAAGTCGCCGACTGACCTGTTCGGTACCGCGCCGTGGGCCCCCCCGCACTCGGTGTACCTCGACAACTTCCAGACGCTGTTCAACAGCAAGGGTTTCCTGCGCTACCTGGCCAACACGGCGTTCGTCACGGGCGTGCTCACGACCGGCCAGGTGGTCTTCGGCGTGCTGACCGCCTACGCATTCGCGCGCCTGCAGTTCCCCGGCCGCGACGCCACCTTCGCGCTCTACCTCGCGACCCTGATGGTGCCGAACGTCGTCACCCTGGTGCCGCTTTACACCATCATGCGCGAGGCACAACTCATCAACACCTACTGGGCGCTGTTCCTGCCGTACGCCCTCGGCTCGCCGTACACCATCTTCCTGATGCGGCAGTTCTTCATGTCGCTGCCGGAGGACGTGTTCGCCGCCGCCCGGGTGGACGGCTGCTCCGAGTTCAGGATCCTCCTGTCGATCCTGCTGCCGATGGCCCGGCCCATCATCACGACGGCCGCGCTGATCGCGCTCGTCTTTGGCTGGAACAACTTCATGTGGCCGCTCATCGTCACCGACGACCCGTCCAAACAGGTCCTTGCGGTCGGCGTCGCCAACCTCCAGTCGAGCTTCAGTAACCAGTGGAACCTGGTACTGGCCGCATCGCTGGTCGCGCTCGTACCGCTGTTGCTGCTGTTCGCAGCCTTCCAAAAGCAGATCGTCCGCTCCATCCAACTCTCCGGTATCAACCGCTGACGACGCCACCGACAGACGAGGAGACATGACAATGTTAAGGCCCCGACTCGCTATGGCCGCGGTGCTCGGCCTAGTGGTAGCCGTCACCGGAGCCTGTGGCTCCAACTCCAACAGCAAGAGTTCCGGCGGGAAGATCCACCTGACCTACGCCATGTGGGACACCCCCGAGAAGGACGGGTACCAGAAGTCCATCGACCAGTTCGAGAAGACGCACCCGAACATCACCGTGTCGATCCAGACCTTCGCGTACAACGACTACCAGCCGAAGCTGACCACCGAGTTCAGCTCGGGTGGTGGCCCCGACATCTACTGGGTCAACACGCCGATGATCGCCGAGTGGATCAAGGACGGCGTGATGGCCGACCTGACCGACAAAATCAACGCCGCGCACATCGACCTGAGCCAGTACCTGCAGCCGCTGATCGACCTGCACAAGTACAACGGCAAGCTGTACGGGCTGCCGAAGGACTGGGACACCATCGCATACTTCTACAACGCCGACTACTTCGCCCAGCACCACATCACGGTACCGACCGACCTGACCTGGAACCCGACCGACGGCGGTAGCTGGCTCACCTTCGTCAAGCAGCTCACCGTCGACACCGCCGGAAATGACGCCACCTCGCCGCAGTTCAACCCGAACTCGGTGGCCACCTATGGGGTTGACTCCCCGAACGAGATGCAGTGGGGCTTCGAGCCGTTCCTGGCCGAGAACGGTGTGAAAATAATCAACGCCCCGTACGCCAAGCAGGTCTCGATGAACACGCCGGCCGGTCAGCAGACCTTCCAGTTCCTGACCGACCTGATGTACAAGTACCACGTCGCGTCTGCCGGCTCGGACCTCGGTACCGACGCGGCCGCCAACAACAGCGAGGACCAGGCGCTGTTCGCGCAGGGCAAGGTCGCTATGATCGAGGGTGGTTCCTGGGAAACGTCCGGCATCAAGCAGGAGGTGAAGTTCAAGCTCGGCGTGATGGAGGCGCCGGCCGGGCCACAGGGCAAGTGGACTGTCCTCAATGGATTGATTGATTCCATCAACGCACACGGCAAGAACCAGGACGCGGCGTGGCAGTTCGAACAGTGGCTCGGGTCGACCGATTCCGAGCGCATCCTGGGTTCCGGCGGCTACATCTGGCCGGGAATCCCGTCTCTGGACCAGACCTACGCGGACTACTGGAAGCAGCAGGGCGTGGACGTGAGCGCATTCATGACCGAGTCGAAGTGGAACACGGTCACCTGGCCGGTCACGCCCGGCATGAACCAGGCTCAGCTGGACATCGCGAACCTGCTCGCACCCGCGTATCTCAACCAGGAGAGCGTCGCGTCGGCGCTCGCCAAGGCAGCCAACCAAGCGAACAGCGACCTTTCGACGGCAGGCTGAGGAGTCCAACGTATGGGGGAGCGGCGGTCTGTGTGTGGCACAGCCCAGAGCGAACAGCGCGCTCGACGGCGCTGGCGCATTGTTCGACCGGCTCGGCCTCACCACCGGGCAGTCCGCCGTGCTCCGCTGGCGCGGGGAGCTCGCGCTCGCCGAGGGCGACCCGCCGCAGGCCATCGCCCATCTCGAATCCTGCCTGGTTCTGGCCCGCGGCAATCAGGCGCAGTACCTGGAAGCAGTCGCGCTCAAGGGCCCTCGGCGGCGCGCATCACGCGGTGGGAGACGAGGGTCCGCCCGTGCGAGCTGGCGACAGGCTCGCGACCTGTTCGTCCGCATCGGCAATGTGCTGGAAGCCGACAACGTCGAGCAGTTGATGGCGGTTGGCTGATCGGCGCCGGCGCGGCACATCGTCCACAGGAGACAGTCGCGCTGGATTGTGCACCGAATGCGAGGCTTCTAGCATCAACCGGGTGGACGGGCCAGCATGCGACATCGTCACCGACCGGGTCTACGTCGTCCTGCAGGACCGGCCGGTGGTTGGTCTGAGTCCCGGCGTGGTGGACGCGATCGTCGCGGCCGGTCGTGACGATCGCGCCCTGCAGCTGGTGACACCGCGGACCAGCCGGTTGACGATGCCCCTCCGCGTGGCGTTCGCCGGGGGTGACAGCCGGTGGGTCGTGCGGCACAACGGCGAACGGTACTTCGACGGGCTGACCGGCGAGGGGCTGCGGTGGTCGGGCGCCGCCTTCGTCCCGCACGGCGCCGGGGTGGCGGCCGCGGTGCGGGAGGGCGAACCGGCCGATCATCAGCTCGTGCTGAACGTCCAGCTCAGCCACGCCGGACCGCCGAAGGCGTTCGGGCAGGTGGTGGAGACGCTGTGCCGGATGCTGGCCGGCGGGCCGCCGGCCGGTTGGGGGACCGGGGAGCCGGTCGCGGAACGCTGGCGGCCGGGCGAGTTGAGCGCACTGGCGGCCCACCGAGCGCCCCAACCGACGCTGCTGGTCGTCGTGGGTGGCGACCCGCAACGACCGATGATCGGCACACTGGAGATCGCGCCCTTGGCGGGAGGAGTCCTCGAAACGGCCACGCTCGCCTTCGGCTGCCCGGCCGGGCCGCGATCGAAGGCCGAGGTGGCAGCGCTGGCGGAGGCGTTGGCGAACGGGTACCCGCTGACCATGTTCTTCGCGATCTGCCGGCCGGGCCGGCCGGACCTGACCTGCCAGCCCTACGAGGTCGGGACCGCGGTGCCGGCCGGAATCGCGGTCGGGCCGGAGGCCGCGAGCGCCGCGGGAGCGGCCGATCCGATGGCGATTGCGGGTGCTCGCCAGATCGGGCGGGCGGGGCGCCCGACGGCCTGGTTCGATCTGAGCGGGGGCTGGGACGAACTGACCTCGATCGCCGGGCAGCTGCTGGTG
>Ga0070683_100003860_pt1 | contig 12251 bp, 7 predicted proteins | sample KBSC713LmetaG_FD_64662 | JGI IMG/M metagenome (GOLD analysis project Ga0070683, IMG submission 64662) | Corn rhizosphere microbial communities from Kellogg Biological Station, Michigan, USA - KBS C7.1-3L metaG | ecosystem: Host-associated > Plants > Roots > Rhizosphere ...
CTGGCCAAGAACCCGGCCGGCTGGCTGGAGGCCTTCGACATGGCCGAGGATGCACCAACGCTGCTGTCCATCAACGCGCGCGACCCCGACGGCCTCGACACCTCCTGGCTCTACGACGTCGACTTCTCGCCGCTGCGCGGCCGCCGCGTGCTGGTCACCGGCGACCGTGCCATGGACCTCGCCGTGCGCCTCGAGGTCAACGAGGTCCCGTTCGAGCACGTCACCTCGTTCGACAAGGCTCTCAAGGCAGTCCCCCCGGGACGGCTCGAGGTGATCGCCAACTACACCGCCTTCCAGGACATCCGAGCGGAGCTGGACCGTGTCAACTGAGAGTCACCTTCGCCTCGTCTGGATCTATCCGGACCTCCTCTCCACGTATGGCGATCGCGGCAACCTGCTGATCCTCGCCCGGCGCGCCGACCTGCGCGGCCTGCCGGTCGAGTGCGCCGAGATCCGCTCCGACCAGGCCATGCCCTCCGACGGCGACATCTACCTGATCGGCGGCGGCGAGGACGGGCCGCAGGCCTTGGCCGCCCAGCGCCTCATCGCCGACGGCGGCCTGCACCGAGCCGTCGAGCGGGGCGCCGTCGTCTTCTCGGTCTGCGCCGGCTATCAACTCATGGGCTCCTCCTTCTTCGCCAAGGGCGCCTTGTGCACGGGCCTGGAAATCTTGGACCTGTCCTCCGATCGGGGCCCCACCCGCGCCGTCGGCGAACTCGCCGGCGACATCGACCCCGAACTCGGCCTGCCTCCCCTGACCGGCTTCGAGAACCACGGCGGCCGCACCCACCTCGGCCCCGGCGTCAAACCACTCGCGCGAGTGACGGCCGGCATCGGCAACGACGACAAGACCGAGGGGGCCTGGCACGGCAAGGTGCTCGGCACCTATTCCCACGGCCCGGCCCTGGCCCGCAACCCGGCCATCGCCGACCTCCTCCTCAGCTGGGCGACCGGCACGACAGTGGAGCCGATCGACGACCGCTGGCCCGACCGCCTGCGCTCCGAACGCCTCGCCGCCGTCGCCAAGTAGCCGTTTCGTAACCGCGGATCCAGCCGCCCCCGTAGTCGGCTGGATCCGCGGCCGCGATCGCCGGGGATGAACGACTCCCCCGGAACCGTCCATCCCCGGCCGCTCTCCTTCGGGTTCAGCTCACCCGGCGCCCGGCCGCGGCGGCGAGCCGGTCGGCGGCCGGGGCGTCATCGGCCACCGGCTGCTCCTCGTCGAACGGCAGGTTGGTCGACGGGCCGTCGGTGCGCGCCCGCATCCGGCGGAAGTTGTCGATCAGCGACTCGGCCAGCTCCGGGTCGAGGTCGGTCGACTGGCCGGTCGCCCGCGCCAGATCCCAGCCGTGCGTCATCATCTCCGTCACCCGCATTTCGGCGAGGAACTGGCCCGGCTGCGGGCCGAACGGCGTCGGCGCCAGGCGCTCGAGCGCGCCGTCGGCGGCGAAGATCGCGCGCAGCTCGGCCGCGGCGTCCCGGAAGGAACCGGCCGGGTCGGGGCCGAGGTAGTCGAGCGACCGGTCCAGCGGACCGCCACCTGACATCAGGCTGATGAACTGGCGCGTCCCACCGACCAGGTGGTTCATCAGGTCGCGGACCGTCCACTCAGTGCAGGGCGTCGGATCGCCCCACTGCTCCACCTTCACACCGTCGAACACGGCGGCGGCGGCCACCACGGCCCGGTCGAACCGGGTCAGTCCCTCCACGTCATCCATGCCCGCGATGATGCCCGGCGGGTACGACATTTTTCGGCGCCGACCCAAACGGCGGCGGAGCGAGGTGGATCGACCACCGTCATCGCCGGCGGTGTCCACGCCACAGAAACAGCGGGCCAGCGCCGCAACCAGCGGGCCAGCCCCGCAACCAGCGGGCCGGCCCCGCAAAACAGCCAGCCCAAAGCGGACCGGGCCAAAACGCGGACCGACCCCAAACGGACCAACCCAAAAACGGCCGGGCCAAAACGCGGACCGACCCCAAACGGACCAACCCAAAAAGTGGGCCGGCCCAAACGGGCCGGCCCCAAGAACGAACGAACTAGACGACGACGCTCACCATCCGGCCCGGCACGACGATGACCTTGCGCGGGTCCTTGCCGTCCAGGTGCGCCGCCACCGAGACCAGCGCCGCCTCGCGCACCGCGTCCTCGGCGGCGTCGGCCGGTACCTCGACCCGGCCCCGCACCTTGCCGTTGACCTGCACCGGGTACGTGATCGACTCGGCCACCAGCAGCGCCGGGTCGGCCACCGGGAAGTCGGCGTAGGCGACCGACGTGTCGTGGCCCAGCCGCTTCCACAGCTCCTCGCCCAGGTGCGGGGCGAATGGCGACACCATCGCGACCAGCGGCTCGACGACCTCGCGGGGGGCCGACTCGCCGGCGATCGCGGTCGCCCGGTTGGTCAGCTCGATCAGCTTGGCGATCGCCGTGTTGAACCGCATCTCCTCGATGTCGACCCGCACCCCGGCGATGACCCGGTGCAGCAAACGCCGGGTCTCGTCGTCGATGGAGGAGGACGAGACGTGCGTAGCGCCGGTCTGCTCGTCCACGACCAGCCGCCACACCCGCTGCAGGAACCGGTACGAGCCGACGACCGCGCGCGTGTCCCACGGCCGGGAGACGTCCAGCGGACCCATCGACATCTCGTACACGCGGAACGTGTCGGCGCCGTAACGCTCGCACATCTCATCCGGCGTCACGACATTCTTCAGGCTCTTGCCGATCTTCCCGTATTCACGGTTGACTCGCTGCCCGCCCAGGTAGAACCCGCCGTCGCGCTCCACGACGTCCTCGGCCGGCACATACATGCCCCGGTCGTCCGTGTACGCGTACGCCTGGATGTACCCCTGGTTGAACAGCGTCCGGAACGGCTCGCAGCTCGACACGTGGCCCAGGTCGAACAGGACCTTGTGCCAGAAGCGCGCGTACAGCAGGTGCAGCACCGCATGCTCGACCCCCCCGACGTACAGGTCGACGCCGCCCGGGTCGCCGGGGCGGTTTGGGCCCATCCAGTACTGCTCGATCTCCGGGTCGACCAGCACCTTGTCGTTGGTCGGGTCCAGGTAGCGCAGCTCGTACCAGGAAGAACCGGCCCACTGCGGCATGACGTTGGTCTCGCGGGTGTAGACCTTCGGGCCGTCGCCCAGGTCCAGGGTCACCTCGACCCAGTCCTTGGCCCGCGACAGCGGCGTCTCCGGCTCGCTCTCCGTGTCGTCCAGCGCGAACGTCCGCGGCGAGAAGTCCTCGACGTCGGGCAGCACGACCGGCAGCATCGACTCGGGCAGCGCGACCGGCATCCCGGTCCCGTCGTACACGATCGGGAACGGCTCGCCCCAGTAACGCTGCCGGGAGAACAGCCAGTCCCGCAGCCGGTAGGTGGTCGCGCCGACGCCGTGGCCGTTGGCCTCCAGCCAGTCGATCATCTTGGCCTTCGCGTCGGCGACGCCCAGCCCGTCCAGCCACTGCGAGTTGATCGCCGGGCCCTCGCCGATGTATGCCTTGCCCTCGTAGCCCTCCGGCGGCTGGACCGTGCGGATGATCGGCAGGTCGACGACCTCGGCGAACTCCCAGTCGCGCTCATCCTGGCCGGGCACGGCCATGATCGCGCCGGTGCCGTAGCCGGCCAGCACGTAGTCGGCGATGAAAATCGGGATCTGGGCACCGTTGACCGGGTTGGTCGCGTAGGCGCCGATGAAGACGCCGGTCTTCTCCTTGGCGTCGGCCTGGCGCTCGACGTCCGACTTCGAAGAAGCGAAGCGCCGGTATTCCCGCACCGCATCCAGGGGCGTCGCATGGCCACCGGTCCACTGAGGCCGCGTGCCGGAAGGCCACGACGCCGGCGTCAGCGAGTCCACCAGCTCGTGCTCCGGCGCCAGCACCATGTAGGTGGCGCCGAACAGCGTGTCCGGCCGGGTCGTGAACACCTGGATCGGGCCGGCGTCACTCGGGAAGTCGACGTGCGCGCCGCGCGACCGGCCGATCCAGTTGCGCTGCATGGTCTTGACCTTCTCCGGCCAGTCCAGCCGGTCCAGGTCCTCCAGCAGACGGTCACCGTAGGCGGTGATCCGCATCATCCACTGCCGCAGCTTGCGCTTGAAGACGGGGAAGTTGCCCCGTTCACTGCGCCCGTCCGGGGTGACCTCCTCGTTGGCCAGCACGGTGCCCAGGCCCGGGCACCAGTTGACCGGGGCCTCGGAGATATAGGCCAGGCGGTGGTCGTCGATGATCGTGCGCCGCTCGATCGCGGACAGTGCGGACCAGGCACGCCCGTCCGGAGTGGGCCGGGTGCCGGCCGCGAACTCGTCGACCAGCTCGCCGATCGGCCGCGCCTTGCGCTGCTCTTTGTCGTACCAGGAGTTGAAGACCTGCAGGAAGATCCACTGCGTCCACCGGTAGAACCCGGTGTCGGTCGTGGCGAAGCTCCGCCGGTCGTCGTAGGCCAGGCCCAGCCGGCGCAGCTGGCCCCGGTAGCGCTCGACGTTGGCCTCGGTCGTCACCCGAGGATGAGTGCCGGTCTGCACCGCGTACTGCTCGGCCGGCAGCCCGAACGCGTCGAAGCCCATCGGGTGCAGGACGTTGTAGCCGGCCATGCGGAAATACCGCGTGTAGCAGTCGGTCCCGATGTAGCCCAGCGGGTGACCGACATGCAGCCCGGCCCCGGACGGGTACGGGAACATGTCCATCACATACAGCTTGGGCGCGCCGAAGCGTGGGTGGGTCGGATCGCTGAGCGGGCCGGTCGGGTTGGGCGCGTTGAACGTGCCCTGCTCCTGCCAGTAGTCCTGCCAGCAGGCCTCGATCTCGCCGGCCATCGCGGCGGTGTAGCGGTAGGGCGGGATGTCAGCCTGCCCGTCCGTCACGACCTCGTCGCTCATCGTCGTCATCCCTCCAGAAGCGGCGGCAATTCGTCGCTTCGCTTCGCTACGCGACTCATGCCGCCCAACTTCTCGTCAATATCTCCACGGAGCATTCTGCGGGCATGAAAAAACCCCTCACGCAGGAGGGGTCGCCGTGCCGTCGCGTCTAGCGCGTCAGCACGGCCTACGAAGAAGGCGGAATACCCGTGTCATACGGCCAGTGTACCGCCTTCCCCATCTCTGCGGGTCAACCGATTTACCCCGCCGGTACCGGGGCGTCCACCCCGTCCTGGGTGGCGACCGGCTCACCGTTCTGGCAGGTGATCTGGATGCGCGCGATCGACGTATCGCTCTTGAAGACGACGCCGACTCGAAGCGCGGGGCCCTTCTTTTCCCGCATGATCGTGTAGCCCTCGGCCGGCTGGGCGTCGAGGATCAGCGCCTTGCCGCTCTGCCTGCACCGGACCACGACGACCCCGCCCGGGGTGCTGAACGTCCTGTCGACGCTCGCCCCGGACTGGTCGGGCTCGGAGGCGGTCGGGGTGGGGTTCGAGCCCGCCGACGTCGGCCCGGCGGCCGGCCCGGTGGTGGTGTCGGCGAGCGGAACCGCGCCGGCGACCGGCGACTGACCCGGCCCATTTGCCCCGTCGTGGCCGTCGCTGCCGTCTTTGCCTGGTGAACCGGGAACGCCCGGCTGGCCGGGAACGCCCGGCGAGCCGATGGCGCCGGCGCCCTGGGCCCGGCTGGGCGCGAGCGGACCGCTGTCGCCCAGCGTGCCCGACAGCGCGAAGATCGTTGCGACCAGCGCGGCCACGGCCACCCCGGCGGCCGCGATGATCAGCGGGCGACGTGACGCTTTCTTTTTCTTGGTACTGGCCGGAGCCGGCCGCTTCGCGGCGGGACCAGCGGAAACCGGGGACCGCTTCGGCGGGACCCCGCCGGCGACCGGCGCCGCCGAACGGACCGGCTTGGGGTGACCGGCTCCCGCCCGTACCACTGGAAGCGGCGGCATCGTCGTGACCAGCGATGGGTCGTCCTCGACGCCCCGCAGCTGGATGCCGGCCGCCCGGGCCAGGACGGCCGCCACCTCACTGGCCGGCGGACGGTCCTTCGGGTTCTTGGCCACGCAGCGCCGGTAGATGTCGGCGACTTCCGGCGGCACCTTGTCGATGCGCGGCATCGGGGACGGCTCGACGTAGACGTGCGCGGTGAGCATCTGCGTCGTCGTCTCGACCTGCCAGGGCAGGGCGTTGGTGAGCAGCCGGTAGAGAAGGAGGCCCAGCGCGTACACGTCGGAAGCGGCGAGCACCTCGCCGCTGGTGAGCCGCTCGGGGGCCAGGTAGGCCGGGGTTCCGAAGACGGGAGCGTTGGTGTCGTACTCGTCGAGCTGCCCGACGGCGGCCGCGATGCCGAAGTCGACGACCTTGGCGCCGTCCGGGGTGAGGACCACGTTGGCCGGCTTGACGTCGCGGTGCACGAGATGCTCGCGGTGGGCCGCGGCCAGCGCGCTGGCCACCTCCGCGCACACCCGCATGGCGGCCCGGGGACGCAGCGGCCCCTCGGCCAGCCGTTCCGCCAGGGTGTGGCCGGGCAGCAGCTCCATCACGATGTACGGGACACGATCGCCGTGCTCGTCGACGGACTCCCCGAAGTCGTACACGGCGGTGATGTGCGGATGCGACAGCCGGGCGACGGCTTGCGCCTCGGCCCGGATCCGACGGCGGGACTTCTCATCGCGGACAAGCCGGGCAGCAAGCACCTTCACCGCGACGGGACGGCCAAGAACCTCGTCGCGGGCATACCAGACCACGGACATGCCGCCTTCACCGAGCTTCCGCTCGAGTCGGTAGCGACCCACCAACACCTGCGCTGCCTCCACGCGCCACATGATGCCTTAATCGATGCCTGCCTACATAACCGCGAAACAGCCGGGTTCGTTGCGGTCCGATCACACGATTCGCGATCCTTCTTCAGGTCATCCGTCGTCGGCCATCAAGGCACCTTTTTCCGTAACACTTGAAAATGGTTGACGACGCACAGACCCTTTCGCCCGGAATTGACCGAACCGGCGAGCGGCACCGAAGCGGATCGGCGGCTAGCCTGATGGAACAGCGATGACTCGGTCCGGCGGGGAGGCTCCGCAACCGAGCGGGCCACCTGTTGGTCTCTCCCGACAGGTGGTCACAGCATCAACGGAGGAGGCCAGTTGACCAGGCACCGCACCTTTGAGGAGCTCGGCAGCCCGCTACCAGCGGGTGAGTTCCAGGCCGCCACCGATGCGATCGTGGCCAACATCGAGCAGGTCATCGAGGGGAAGACGGCCACCGTGCGGCTCGCCCTCGCCGTCATGCTCGCCGAAGGTCATCTCCTGATCGAAGATGTGCCCGGCGTCGGCAAAACCAAACTCGCCAAGGCGCTCGCTCGGTCCATCGACTGCTCGGTGCGGCGCATCCAGTTCACCCCCGACCTTCTACCCAGCGACGTCACCGGGGTGAGCGTCTACAACCAGGAAAATCGGGAATTTGAGTTCAAGCCGGGCGCGGTGTTCGCCAACATCGTCGTCGGCGACGAGATCAACCGGGCCTCGCCGAAGACCCAGTCGGCCTTGCTCGAGTGCATGGAGGAGCGGCACGTCACCGTCGACGGCGTGACCTATCCCCTGCAGATCCCGTTCATGGTCATCGCGACCCAGAACCCGATCGAGATGGAGGGGACCTATCCGCTGCCCGAGGCGCAGCGCGACCGGTTCACCGCCCGCATCGCGATGGGCTACCCGGACGTCGGCTCCGAGCTGGCCATGCTCGACATCCACGGCGGGCACGACGCCCTCGACGACCTGTTGCCGATCTCCGACGCCTCGCTCGTGCGTCGGATGATCGCCACGGTCCGCGACATCCACGTGGCCGACGCGGTCAAGCAGTACGCGGTCAACATCGTCACCGCCACCCGCGAGTCGCCCGATCTCCGCCTCGGCGCGTCGCCCCGCGCGACGCTGCAGCTGCTGCGCACCGCCCGGGCGGTGGCCGCGATGGAGAAGCGCGACTTCGTCCTGCCGGACGACCTGCAGACGCTGGCCGTGCCGGTGCTCGCGCACCGCATCATCCCGACCGCCGAGGCCCAGCTGTCCCGCCGGACGACCGACTCGATCCTGGCGGACCTGGTGCACCGGCTGCCGTTGCCGTCCGATCGCCAACCCCGCTCTCCCTACGACACCCGGCCCCGAGGCCAGCAGTATGGAGGTCGCTGACCATGCGTGAGGCGCTGCGGGGCTTGACCACACGGGGGCGCAGCTTCCTCGCCGCAGCGGCAGCGGCGGCCCTCGCGGCGTTCATCCTCGGTGAAAAAGACCTGCTCAGGGTCGCTATCCTGCTGGCCGCGCTGCCCCTCTTGGCGGCCGCCTACGTGGGACGCACCCGTTACCGGCTGGCCTGCAGCCGCACGCTCGAGCCGCACCGCGCCCAGGTCGGTGCGAGCGCCCGGGTGATCCTGCGACTGCAAAACCTGTCCCGGCTGCCCACCGGCACGATGCTGCTGGAGGACCGCCTCCCCTACGCGCTGGGCAGCCGGCCCCGGCTGGTGCTCGAGCGCCTCGGCGCCCACCAGGCCAGCTCGGTCGCCTACACGGTGCGGGCCGACGTGCGCGGCCGATACGAGGTCGGCCCACTGGTCGTCCGGCTGACCGACCCGTTCGGGCTGTGCGAGCTGACCCGGGCGTTCCCCTCGATCGACAAACTCACCGTGATCCCCCAGGTCCACCCGCTGCAGGCGATCCGGCTGGCCGGCGAGTTCGCCGGCTCCGGGGACAGCCGCGCCCGGTCCGTCGCCGTCCACGGCGAGGATGACGCCGCCACCCGCGAATACCGCCATGGCGACGACCTGCGCCGGGTTCACTGGCGCTCGACCGCCCGGGTCGGCGAGCTCATGGTCCGCCGCGAGGAGCAGCCCTGGGAGAGCCGGGCCACGGTTGTGCTCGACACACGGGCCACCGCCCACCGCGGCGAGGGCCCGACGGCCAGCTTCGAGTGGGCCGTGTCGGCCGCCGCGAGCATCGCGGTCCACCTTCGCCACGGCGGCTACAAGCTGCGCCTGGTCTCCGACGCGGGCATCGACGTCGACGCCACCGAGGTCGACGGCGACGGCCCGGTGCTCGACCAGCTGGCCGACGTCCGCCTGTCCCCGCAGGCCGACGTGGCCACGCTCGTCGAGCGGGTCCGCCGGCGCACCGACGGCGGCCTGATTATCGGCGTGTTCGGCCTGCTCACCCCGGCCGAGGCCGAGCTGCTGACGGCGCTGCGCGGGAGCAACACCACGTGCGTCGCGCTGTTCATCGACACCACTACCTGGCTCACCCTGCCCACGGCCGCCCGCGAGGAGGCCGATCAGATGCACGGCCTCGCCGCGCTGGCCATGCTGCGCAGCGGCTGGCGGGTGGTCGACGTGCCACACGGCGCCAAGCTGCCGGCGCTGTGGCCTCAGCTGGCCAGCCGGTCGCAGGGCTTCGCCTGGCGAGCCGCCTCGGCCGAGACCGTCGCGGGAGGCGTGCGGTGAACCAACGCAAGCACCTGACCCTCGTCGCCGCGGCCGCCTCCCTGCTGGCCGCCTTGCCGCTGGCCACGGTGTTCGAGCAGTGGACGTGGCTGATCCACTCGTTCCTGATCGTCGCCGTGCTCTGCGGAGTGGCCGTGCTGATCCGCAGCCTGCGCGCACCGAGCTGGGCGCCGACGGCCGGCATGTTCGCCGCCGGGCTCCTCGTCGTGACCTGGCTCTACCCGAGCGGCCACGAGATCGCCGGGATCATCCCCAGCCTCGACACGTTCAAGCACTTCAACAACCTGCTCACCACGGCCGCCACGGAGATGAGCGAGTTCTCCGCCCCGGTCGAGGACCGGGAAGGCTTCCTGTTCCTGACGACCCTGGGCGTCGGGGGCGTCGCGATCGTCATCGACCTCTTCGCGGTCGTGCTGCGCCGTCCCGCCCTGGCCGGCCTGCCGATGTTGGCGATTTATTCGGTACCGGTGGCCGTCGCCGAAGACAGCGTGAGCATGTTCCCGTTCCTGCTCGGCGCGGCCGGCTTCCTCTGGCTGCTGGTCACCGACAACGTCGACCGGGTGCGCCGGTTCGGCCGCCGGTTCACCGGCGACGGCCGCGACGTCGACCTGTGGGAGCCGTCCCCGCTGGCCGCGGCCGGTCAACGGCTCGGCCTCATCGGCCTGGCCCTGGCCGTCCTCCTGCCCATGGCCTGGCCGGGCATGACCACCGGTCTGCTGGAGCGCTTCGGCAATGGCACGGGCGCCGGGTTCACCGGCGGTTCGGGCAACGGGCGGTCGGTCAACCTCACCGCGGCCCTGAGCGGCGAGCTCAACCGCACCAAGGCCGATCCGATGATCAGGGTTACCAACGTCGATGACGACAGCCCGTTCTACCTGCGCTTCGCGGTCTCCGACCAGTTGCGCAACGACGGCTTCGTCAACCGGTCCCTGGGCGGCGGGGCCCGCATCAACAACGGCCTCCCGTCACCCGACTTCACCGACTCCGGCGTGGCCACCTCGACCCACCGGGCCACGGTCGAGGTCCTCGACCTGAACCAGGCCTTCCTGCCCGTCTACACGGCGCCGACCAAGATCGAGGGCTTGGACAGCACCTGGCAGTACGACCGGGGCACCGCAACGATCTACTCCGGCCGCGAGACGACCAAGAAGAAGAAATACTCGTTCACCTACATCCGGCCCGAGTTCACCCCGGAGGATCTCAAGGCCGCCGCTCCGTTGGATCCCAACAGCCCGATCGTGACCAACTTCGCCCGGGTGCCCTCGCAGATCGACAAGGTCAAGAACATCGTCGACAAGCAGATCGCCGGCAAGACCACCGAATACGACAAGGTCATGGCGCTGCTCACGTACTTCTCCACGACCAACAACTTCGTCTACGCGCTGTCGACCGACTACGGCACGAGCGGGTCCAGGATCGTGGACTTCTTGGACAAGAAGAAGGGCTTCTGCCTGCAGTACTCGGCGGCGCTCGGCTGGCTGCTGCGCCAGGCCAAGATCCCGTCGCGGGTGGCGTTCGGCTTCACCCAGGGCGGCACCAAGCAGGGCAACACGGTCACGCTGACCAGCTTCAACCTGCACGCGTGGACCGAGGTGTACTTCCCCGGGTTCGGTTGGGTGCCCTTCGACGCGACCCCGGCCACCGGCATCACCGGCTCGGTCAGCCCGAGTTGGGCGCCCAACCCGAGCAAGGTGGTGACCTCCGACCCGAACACCGACGTCGTCCCCAAGGCTCCTGGCCAGGCGCCGGCCGTCGACCCCAGCTCGGGCGCCAACGGCGCACAGGCCGGCGGAGCCGACCCGACCGGCGGCTCGGCCGCGGACAAGCTGGACGTCAAGTTCCTGGTCACCCTGATCGCGGTCGGTGTCGGCGTCCTCCTGGTGGCGCTGGTGCTGCTGAGCCCGGCGCTGAGTCGGCGCCGTCGTCGGCGCCGTCGCCTGCGCTTCAACCAGGCGTCGGAGGCCGCGTTCGCCCGCGTGAAGGCCGATGCCTCGGCCGACGTCGCCGGCGGCCCGAACGGCCACGGTCCAGGGGTCCCGACCGGGATCCCGCCGGACGACGTTGTCTATGAGTCCGCCCGGGCCAACGCTCACCAGGCGTGGGACGAGCTCATGGACACGATGACCGACTACCACGTCGAGATCGACGACGCCGAGACGCCCCGGCGGACCGGCGTGCGGCTGCTCGAGCGCGAGCGGCTCCGGGACCAGGCGGCCGACGGCGTCCAGATGCTCAGCACGGCCGAGGAGCGGGCGCGATACGCGCTGCGCCCGATCACCGGCCAGGAGCTGCGGACATCACTCACCGCCGTCCGGTCGGCGCTGTCGGCACGGGCCAGCCGCCGGGTGCGGATCATGGCCGTGCTCCTGCCGCCGTCCGTGGTCCAGCGGTGGCGGTTCTCAGCCTGGCGCCGGTTCACTGACGTGGCCAACGCCGTGGGCGGCCGCCGCGACGCGGTGGTGCGGACGCTGAGCGTGCGTCGCATCGTGACCCGGAGGTCGAAGCCCAAGCGCTAGATCGTTCTGCCGGCGTGGATCGGCGACCGTCTCGGCGTGCCGCAGACGCTGGCCAATCCACGCCGGACCACCCCCAGACGGCGATGGATCTAGACCCGACCACTCCCTGCGCGAGCCCTAGACGGTGGCCGATCCACACCCCACGACCGCCCGGGCTTGCCACAGACGACGGCCGATCCACACCCGACCACCCCCTGCGCGAACCCCAGACGGTGGCCGATCCACACCCGACGACCGCCCGGGCTTGCCGCAAACGACGGCCGATCCACACCCGACCACCCCCTGCGCGAACCCCAGACGGTGGCCGATCCACACCCCACGACCGCCCGGACT
>Ga0070683_100003866_pt1 | contig 12243 bp, 16 predicted proteins | sample KBSC713LmetaG_FD_64662 | JGI IMG/M metagenome (GOLD analysis project Ga0070683, IMG submission 64662) | Corn rhizosphere microbial communities from Kellogg Biological Station, Michigan, USA - KBS C7.1-3L metaG | ecosystem: Host-associated > Plants > Roots > Rhizosphere ...
TCGGGCGCGCCGCGGACCAGGCCAGCGGACTCAAGCGCAGCGATCGCCGCGCTCATCGACTGCGGACGCATCCCCTCCGATCGCGCCAGGCTGGATACGGTCGCTGGACCATCCTTTTCGAGGCGAAGCAGGACCGCGACCTGGGAAGGCGGGAGGTCCTCCCGTTGGCCCTGCTCGCGAAGCCGGCGCTTCAGCGTTCCAATCAGCAAACGAAGGTCTTCAGCGAGCGCTGAGGTGCGCGCCGACCCGGTAGCGCCTGCTGAATTGCTCATGCGGGTTGGATTAGCACATATGAAGATAAACTGTAAAGATTATCTTCTCAGTTTTCCTGTAGAGCTATCTGCGGGCGGTCGCGTTCCCGGCGCGGGCCGGGGGCCGAGACGCCCTGCCGCCTGGATCATGCGGCCATCAGCGCGTGGATGTCGTGGTCCTCATCCAGCCCTGCGATTTGGCGCTGGAGCTGGCTTGCTCGTTCGGCTCCAATGACGGGATCGGCGAGGCTGTGAAACTTGGCCACGAGGCGGCCGCCTTGGCGATCCAGATCTCGATCGGGGACCGCTACGTCGAAGCTGGCCTCGGCAGTTTGGCCATCGCCAGTCGTGATCATGACGTGGGCATCCCGGCCTGCACCGCGGTCGCCATGCACTGTCACCCGTTCGCGAACCGTCGTGAGCGTCGCATCATGGGCGTTCTCATCTGAATAGGTCTGGATCGCCGCCGTGTCCTTGCCGCAGGCCGCAAGTGCCGCGGTGTGGCGCAGGCTGAACTTGGTCTCTAACCCGCTCCGCGGCGAGGCAATGTTGCAAACCGATAGGTGTCCCGGCGCGACATGGAGGTCGATGCTTGCCACGTCCGGGCCGTTAAAGGACAACTGTCGGCGCAACAGCTTGATCGCCTCGATGCTGGAATGGGTGAGATAGCAGGCAGCGTGATATTTGAAGAGCGTCTCCACGACCAGGCTACCCGGACGCGGCAACGGCCGATCGACCACTGGATCGACATCGCTCTGGGTCGCCATAAAACCCTGCGCCACCTCGAGCACGTCGGGATTGGCTGTGAATCCGCGCGCAGCAAGACGTGCAGCCAACACGCCGTTGGCGGCAGCGCGACCGGCATGGAACGGCTTCGCCATCGTGCCGAACATCGATTTCAGGCCGGCCGCCTGGGTGCCGGCAAGACCAAGCGCAACCGCCATCTGCGCTTCATCGAGATCGAGCAGGAGCCCGGCCGCTGCGGCCGCACCGAACGAGCCAATGGTAGCGGTAGAGTGAAACCCACGCTCATAATGCGAGCGCATCACCAGGGAGCCGACAAACCCGGCCGCCTCATAGCCTGCGATGTAAGCACGCAGCACGTCCATTCCCGAACGGCCGGTCGCTTCGGCGGTTGACAGCACCGCCGGCAGCACCGCGGCGGTGGGATGGCCGATCAGCGGATGAACGTCGTCGTAATCGAGCGCATGGGAGGTCGCGCCATTGATCAATGCGGCGTCGACCGGCGAGCAGCGGAGATTGAAGCCCACGATCGACGATGGTCCTTGCGCGGCGGCCGCTATCTCCTCACGCAGAATGCGCGCGACCGGCTCGCTACCGCCTGCGAGCGTGACGCCGTACCAATCCAAAATGCACTGTTTCGCCACGGTCAGCGCCGCCCGATCGAGCTCGGCGCTGCGATAGCCAACGATGTGACGGGCGAGCTTCGCGGTCAGATTCGGCATGTTCGCTCCCGTATTTTTGGTTCTGCTTTTTGGGCACGGCACTGTCAGGCGGCGCACGGTCATATGCAAGAGGCGTCGCGGTCGGTGTGCATGGGGCCACTCGCAATCCGCCAAATTCAATCCGCCGGAACGCAAACTACATTGTGCGCTTCAACGCGAAGCGCCGTATCCCAAAATAGCCGGTCTTCGATCTTGAGCGCTAAAGACCGTATCATGGGGCATAGCCTGCCCGAAGCCGAACGGGGCTGCAAAAGACCCCTGTTCGCCGCGTTGGACTATTTTCGAGATGGTTCGCAGACTTTGTGACACTTTTGCGTCCGGTGCCGCTCTCGGTTAGAAGGCAGGCCCGTCCTGAATATTGGAGTGTTGCCGTGGCGTTGATGCCGGTTGCCGATGCCCTTGCCGCGATCCTTGCCGGCGTCGAGCCGCTCGGCGAAGAGATGGTGGCGCTGGAGGAAGCCCATCACCGCGTGCTGGCGCGTGACGTGGCCGCAAGGCGCACCCAGCCGCCGCAGGCGATGTCGGCGATGGATGGTTACGCGGTCCGCGCGGCCGATGCAGAGGTCAAGGCGAAGCTCAAGGTGATCGGCGAGGTCGCGGCCGGGCGGCCCTTCGATCGCGCGCTCGGCCAGGGCGAAGCGGCGCGCATCTTCACCGGCGGCGTGATCCCGGATGGCGCCGATGCCGTCGTGATCCAGGAAGACACGGTGGCGGACGGAAGTTGCGTCACAATCAACGAAGCCGCGGTGACCGGGCGGCACATCCGCCCCGCCGGGGTCGATTTCAGGGAGGGCGACGTGCTGCTGTCGGCCGGCGGCCGACTCTCCGAGCGTGATCTCTCGCTCGCCGCCAGCATGAATTATCCGCAGCTGCCGGTCCGGCGCCGGCCAAAGCTCGCGGTACTCGCGACCGGCGACGAGCTGGTCATGCCGGGCTCGACGCCCGGCCCCGGCCAGATCGTCTACTCCAACGGCTATGCGCTCAGGGCGCTGGCGCGCGCCGAAGGCGCCGACACCGTCGATCTCGGGGTAGCGGAAGACACCATCGAGGCCACCACGTCAGGCATCCGCCGCGCCCGCGAGCTCGGCGCCGACATTCTGGTCACGACCGGCGGCGCGTCCGTCGGCGACCACGATCTCGTCAAGCAATCGCTGGAGGCCGAGAAGGTCGCAATCGCGTTCTGGAAGATCGCGATGCGGCCGGGCAAGCCGATGATGCACGGCCGCCTCGGCGCCATGCGCGTGATCGGCGTGCCCGGCAATCCCGTCTCTTCCTATGTCTGCACGCTGCTGTTTGTCGTGCCGCTGATTCGGGCTCTGTCGGGCCGCAAAGTGATTCATCATACGCGGGAGACCGCCCTGCTCGGCCGCGATATCGGCGCAAACGACGTCCGCGAGGATTACCTTCGCGCGCGCCTCGAGGAGCGCGCAGACGGCAGCTTGATCGCGACGCCCGTCAATCGCCAGGACTCCTCGCTGCTTGCGAATCTCGCTGCGGCACAGGCATTAGTGATACGCGCGCCGTCTGCGCCGGCAGCCAAGGCCGGCAGCGTTTGCGAGATTCTGCGGCTGCCCAACTAGCGTTTGCGCCAGCCTCGCTGACCAAAGTTTCTCGCGTTCACCAGAAATTAAATGGTTGCGGAACACATACCGAACATATAGTGTCCGTTCATGATTTGTTTCGAGTTCTAGTATCTGCTGATGTCCTGGAAGGATGTTTTGGAATGGGAGCTTGCTCCCGTCTTTCCTGGAGGTCGGAGTCTCGGAATCGAACGGCACCATCAATCGGGGGACTTGCTCGAGATGCTCACGCGCAAACAGTACGAACTTCTGCGTTTCATCAACGAACGGCTGAAGGAAGCCGGCGTGCCGCCCTCCTTCGACGAAATGAAGGACGCGCTCGATCTGCGCTCGAAGTCCGGCATCCATCGCCTGATCACGGCGCTGGAGGAGCGCGGCTTCATCCGCCGGCTGCCCAATCGCGCCCGCGCCATCGAGGTGATCAAGCTGCCCGAGCTCTCGCCCAGCGGCGGCAACCGCCGCGGCTTCACGCCGAGCGTCATCGAAGGCAATCTCGGCAAGGTGCGCGGCGGTGGCGCGAGCGCCGATGACGGCGAGCGTCCGGTCGCCGTGCCGGTCATGGGCCGGATCGCGGCCGGCACGCCGATCGAGGCACTGCAGACCCGCAGCCACACCATCAGCGTACCGCCGGACATGCTCGGATCCGGCGAACATTACGCGCTCGAGGTTCGCGGCGATTCCATGGTCGATGCCGGCATCCTCGATGGCGACATGGCGCTGATCCAGCGCAACGATGCCGCCGACACCGGCGACATCGTGGTGGCGCTGATCGACGACGAGGAGGCAACGCTGAAGCGCTTCCGCCGCCGCGGCGCGTCGATCGCGCTGGAACCGGCTAACACCGCCTATGAGGTGCGCATCCTGCCGCCAAACCGGGTCAAGATTCAGGGCAAGCTGATCGGCCTCTACCGCAAGTACTGATTTTTCTCTTTCCTGCGCATTATTGCCAAGCCGCCGGACTTTGCTCCGGCGGCTTTTGCGTTGTCGCACGTTTGTTTGCGTTGTCGTGCGTTTGAAGGAACGAACCGCCTCAAACGGATTTGTGATCATGTTCACCATCATGAGCCGCATATTTGCCCACAAGCGGGCAGACGCTCAGACGCTGGTGTCCACTCTGATAGAGGCCTGCGCCTCTCTGGCATGATCCAGAGGCGATCATGCTGAACAACAATGAGAGTGCGCGGGTTGGCTATCTCGAACGAGGAGCAAAATCCGATGTGTGACTATAGTCTGCATGCCGTGGCATCGCGCCCTGCCCAAGTGGGAGAGACGCTGGTTACGACAACATTCCGCGGCACCTCGACCCGCGGCTTCGCATCAGAAAAGGATCCGAGCGTTGCAGTGTGCATGCTGCCCGGAACCGAACTCGCCTTCGAAGAGGACGTGAAGTACGACAACCGATGGATCTGGACGCGCTCGGTCAATTCGCGTGTCGGCAAATTCGGCAAGATCGATCCGCACGTTCCGGACCGGCATCACGATGCCATCGAATTTCCTGATGGAAACTACGTGCTGGTCACGCAACTCTGCGAGGGCCAACGAGTGAGCGTGCTGCAACTGCCGGTCACTGAGCCGGTCAATCCGCCTGTGCGCATTGCAGAGAGCACGCCCGAAGCAAGGACGCTGCCGGTCGACTGACCAAACGCTTGACGACTGCGATGGTCCCGCCGGAGCAGTTCCGGCGGTGCCTTCGCCTCAAACGTAAGACCAGCAGGGGGGACGACAGCGTGGTCAACAAGATTACGTGGCAAGGAGCCGGCGGCGTCACCGAACCCGGCCGGTACATGTTTACATTCGGCTGGCTCACGGTGACATCGGACGATCTGAGGATCTGGAGCCAGTTTCCGGACGCCGCTTTCACGCTGGTCGAGATGCCGGCCCATCCGGCGGATTCCGACGAGGCGGAGAAAGCCCAGGCCGAGGAATTTCATCTCGGCACGTTCGAGCTGCCGCTGCCGCGCACATATAGCTAGGTTGCCGCCAGCCGGCCCCCGCGCACCGCTGATGCCGCGAGGGCCTCCTGCTGTGCTTTAATCGTCCGCCTGCAGATCGGATTCCGACGGCGTCGCATCGCGACCGCGCGCAGGCTGAGGGCGCGACACGAATGCCGTGTCGGCTTCTGCTTCGCCGCCTGGCGCTGGCGCCCATGGCCGATCAAAACCCCGTGGTCTGACCGCCTCGATGGCAAATCCATCCCTCTTGCGCCATAGCGCCAGCGCGCCCTGCCGGCGCAAGCGCGCAGCATCAATGATAGCTGCGGCACAGTCGGACGGCGGCTGCCGAGCCGTCACCACCAGCGCCGCCCGCTCGCAATCATCGCCGAGCCCATCGGCGCGCAGGGCCTGCGCGACAAAGCCGCCCTCGGCCATCTCGGTCACGCAACCCGTCTCGTCGCAGGAGACGGCCTCGGCCAGCGATGCCTCGGCCGGAAGCCGTGCGTCCGCATCGGCCGCGAGCCATTCCTTGACGAGGAACGCATCCTTGGCGGCCTGCATCAGGTGCAGCCGCCCATCCTTGCCACGCACGGCGACGCTGTGGCCATCGCCTGCGATCAGGATATCCGGTTGGCGCGTGGCGACGGCCCAGAGAATCGAAAGCGCCAGCACCAGCGCGCCGGACCAGCGCAGCGGCGTGCGGAGCAGCCCCATCAGGATGATGCCGCAACTCGCCGCGATCAGCGGGCCGGTGCCGAAGGCGGCCATGCGACCGATCGCGCCGGGCAGGTTGGCGACCCACTCCGTGACCACGATCATCCAGTCGATCCCGATCCCCATCAGCCACCAGAAGAAGCCGTCGAAACCGAAGGGCATGGCGGCCAGCCCGAGCAAGCCCGCCGGCATCACCAGCGCGGAGACCACCGGCATCGCGGCAAGATTGGCGAGCACGCCATAGGGCGTCACCCGGTGGAAATGAAAGGCGGCATAGGGCGTGGTCGCAAGCCCCGCCACCAGCGAAGCCAGCAGCAGCGTCACCAACTCGCGCCCGCCCCAGAGCGCGATCCGTGCGGTGGTGGAATGGTCGGGCGTCGCAAACAGGCGCGGCATGCCGATCTGCACCAGCGCCACCAGGCCCAGCGTCGCCGCAAACGACATTTGGAAGGCGGGATGCACATCCGGAAATCGTTTTTATCTTCAACATACTAGCTGACTTTCCGCGCCCCGCTTCGGGGATTTTTTCGGGACTTTGCGACGCGATCGATGGCGTCGGACACGTCGTCGTCGAGCACATGGGCGTACCTGAGCGTGCTCTTGATGTCGGCGTGGTTCATCGCCTTCTGGACCAGCTTGAGGTTGCCGGTCTCGCGCAATAGCTCGGTTGCGAAGGTATGCCTGAAGTCATGGAACCGGAAGTCGGTCAGGCCAGCGTTACGGCGGATCGCCTGCCAGGCCGACTTGGCGCCATTGTAGCTGAGCGGGTAGCGCTGGCCCCTCACCCGCCCGAGCCGCTTGTTGGCGCAGGCGGCGGTGTAGGTAAACACATGCTCGGGATGCTGGCCTACCAGTGGAAACAGAATCTCGCGGATGGTGTTGCTGATCGGAAAGGTGATGCGCCGGCCGCCCTTCCCTGTCCGCACGATCCGGCGCGCTCCAAAGTTGACCTCGGTCCACTTCAGCGTCACGCATTCCTTCAGCCGCATGCCGCTGGCCCTGACGAAAGCGAAGAACGGTTCAAGATCCGAGCGCATTGCGGTATCGATCGCAGTGGCCTCCTCGAACCGCAGCTCGCGCAGCCGCTCCGCCGGCTCTTTCAGGAGGAGCTGATCCCACTTTGGCTCGTTGTCGAACACCGCGCCCTCGGCCTTGGCGAAGGCGAACAGCCGTTGCAGCACTGCGGTGGTCGAGCGGTTGACGGTGGCATTGGAGATCAGCGGCAGCGCCGCCCTCTCCTCCTTGGTGAGTTTGCCGCGCCGTGACACGCGATGACCACGGCGCCACGATACAAGCTCCTGGGCCGATCGGTGGTCGATGTCGGTGAGCGGCTTCGTCTTGCCGAAATAGTCGACCAGGCGCGCGAGGTTGCGATCGGTGGCCTTCGGATCGGCGTCGTGCTGCCCATGGTCGTTATAGAGCCGGGCGGCAACATCATCGATCGCGAGCGACCCCTTGGCGAGGCGCGCGGCCTTCATCTGCTTCTTCGCCTGGTCGCGCTTTACGGCTTCAAATCGTTCGGCTTCCTTGCGAGACGTGCAGCCCGTTGAGCCGTGAAACCTACGACCACCGAGTTGGAAGTCGAAGTGGTAGAACGGTGATCCCTCGTGTGGGTAGACAGACATGCCCCCTCTCCCTTGCTCCGTCGTTTTTCTTGAAACGCAGCGATGTCCTCTTCCGCGTAACGCCAGCGCGGACGCTTCTCGCCGCGCCCGACGTCGATGCCCAGGATCTCACCATCATGGGTGAGTGCGCGGAGTTGATCCACTGTGATGCTGAGCCGGTGGGCGGCTTCGCGGGGCGTCAATAGCGTCGATGACATGGTGGGAACGCCTGACATCAGTTTCGCAGGCGCCTTGGCGTGTTGGGAGGAAGCATTAGGGCGTGCATCAGATGATGCAGCATGGCGGGGGCTTGCACGCCAACAGCCCAATAAAACTCATCGGGGAAGTCTTGAGCGTACGCGTTAAGCGTGTCCTGCAATTCGGCTTGCAGCGCAGGATCGGCAGAGCGCACGACCTTTTCGACCACGTCCAAGAGTTCAAAAATCCCGGTTAGCTCGTGACCGTCTGTTTCGCTGATGGTGTTCATGACGCATCTCCCTTCGGAAAATTTTCGAAGGCGGGATCGTGGGCGACGATGCGGATCGTGTCGCCGTGGCCCAGCTCGACGCCCTCCAGCATGACGGCGATCGCGGCCGACAGCGCACCCTGTTGCGAGACGTGCTTTCTCCGCAGCTCGCCAGCGGGTGTGTCAAGGATGATGGTGTAGGTCTCTGGCATCGGAGAAGGTCTCCAATCTGGGCGCTCGGCCGGCCAAGCCACAGCGCGAAATCGTGGTTTCGATAAATCGAAAACCGAGGCGCCCAGATTGAAGTGGGAGAAAAGGTTTTCGCAGCTATCCGTTGGCCACGGAGAAAGTTCAGCCACGACGATCAGGCAGTGATTGCGCGTCGGCCGTCAATCGGAATTTCCTCACACAGAATGGCGCTTGGCTGGATGAATCCCGGTCGCAGCAAAATCAAAAACTTATCTTCGGGCAACGACGTTTTGGCGCGCGATCACATTGTTGAGAACTCGCGGCGCGGCTGCTTGTTACCCAGCCGCGCCGCTCAACGGTCGTCAGACTCGTTGGCATCCTTCCCGCCAGAAGTCTTTGAACCGTGTCGGCGTGAGCGCCGCATAGATCACCGTGTTCTGAATGTTGCGATGCCCGAGCCATGCCTGCAGAGCCCGCGTATCGTGTCCCTGATTGGCCAGCGCGAAGCCACAGGCGTGCCGCAGCATGTGGGGATGGGCTTTGAAGCCGAGCCCGGCGGACGCACCAGCGCGCTCCACAAGCCGGGCGAAGCCCGCCGTCGTAAACGGCGCCTCGCGTTCCGACGTGAACACGAACGGCGATCTGGGCTCTTGCTCGCGGGCCAGGCGGCGCAGCGCCCGGAGTTCATCGCCCCGGATCGGATGGGTCGCAGGCGTGCCCTGCTTGACCCTGCGGACGTGCAGGAGCGCGCCGTCGAAGTCGATCTGATCCCAACGCAGGTCGACCAGTTCCGACGCTCTGAGGCCGTGCCTGTAAGCCACAAGCACCATCGTGGAATTGCGATGGCCCCACCGGTTGTCCTTGACGGCCTTCATCAGCTTGTCGACTTCGGCCGGGGTCAGGTATTCGCGGGTCCGATAGGCCGAGTTCGGCTGCCGGCCACGATTGACTGTCCGGTTCTCAGCGTCCGGGACCAATAATTTGAGATGCGATTTCGTCATGGTTTTCAATCCTCCTGCAATTGGACTGTTCGAATAATCGTTGAAAAGCGTACGCCCCGGTGAGAGGCGGGCGCGTTCGTTCAGGTCCACGATTGCCACACCCGCAGCTCGGGCGTGTCACGATCGCGGAGCGCTTCTCGCTCCTCACACTTTTTGATGAGCCGATCAGCAATCCGGCCCCCTAGGGGGCATCTGGTGATCAGGAACGCTTGCAATAAACCGAACGCGACGACGATCAGCAGGACATAGGAAAAAATCATTGGTTGTGTTCTCGCTCTTGTTCAAAAGAGTGCCTGTGACAGACAGGCAGCCGGGGGTTGAACACGTGCGAGAACACGTCGAACGCTTTTGGGCTTACGCCTTGGACATGGCGTTCGCCCCCGGCCTCATGGCCAACTGAATGTACGGCATCTCGCGGGCGTTCAAACCCGAGTCAGGATATTAGCGATCGCTGGTTACCGAGGCAACAACGGGCCGCTGGCGAGCGGCGGGCCCTGGCTACCTTCTCGGCCTGCTTTGCCATCGCCTCGGCGTACAGCACCTCCGAGGCCCGCACGACGGCGGAGAAGGTATGACCGGTCGGAAGAGCGCCGGCATAGTCCCGGCCGAGCTGCAGGAATACCTCGGCCAGGCCCGCGAGGATCTGTTCCGGAGTGCCAAAGGTGGGCGAGCAGTAATCCTTCTCCGCGATCGCCGACCCAGGATCACGGCATATGTGGGCCGGTATGTCTTTGCGGTTGGCGGTGCCGATCGATTTTGCGCGGGGCATTCGTGTCTCAATCGCCTGAGTAGCCAAGGCGTGAACGGCGGGCCGGCGCGGACCAACGCGGCTCCTCCACCGGCGGCACCTCCGGGTAGTCCGGCGCGACGAGTGTGTTCCACCATTCGTCGAACGATGCGAAACCCAGTTCCTCCAGGCTGTAGCCCGACAGACCGCCCACGATCAGCATGGCCTCCCCGAAAGCGAGTGCAGCCGTGGCGGATAGCTCGATGAACTTTTCCAGATCTTCGTCGGCGTCGCGTTTCCAGTGGTGCTCGCCTGCAGTGGCGAACATGATCGGCCCCGGCAGCCCGCCCTCGATCAAAAGAATCCGGAATGCCGATTGATACTTCGCATTCAGCTTTGCTTCTATCGCCGCGATGCGCTTCTTATGATCACTCATGTCTGTGCCAACCTTTCTTCCAACGCCGCGAGGCGAGTTTCGATCTCGGCAGTTTCGATGGCCTTGCGTTGTAGCTCAACGACGCCCGCGATCTCGACCGCCTCTGCAGGCGACAGCTCGCCGCTCGCCATGGCCTTTGTGACGGCTGCCAGCGCCGCGACAATACCGGCCGGGCTTTCCACCTTCGGCAGCTTAAATCGCACGGGACGGCCCCGGCGCGCCGGCGCGATGCGATCCAGACAAAGCTTGAGCGCCGTGGTGTCACCAGCCAGCGCCATGCGGATAGCTTTCCGCGTTAGCCTCTCCGCTTCGCCTTCCAGCAACGCCTCGATCGCGACCGTCGTCCGGTTTCGAGAACCGCGCGGCCTACCCCCGTTGCCGCGCGCGAATGGCCGTCCTCGCGCCACGTTTTCCTCACGTATTTACGCGAGCGTCACTGCCCGGCTGCGAACACCTGGCCGCCGGCTGAGCGCGGAAATTTATCGTTTGCGCCGATGCTGATGACGTGCCGGACCGGGCGCGACATCTGTTTGAAGATCGTGCCGTTGCCGACGAAGGTTGTGATCCGATGGCCGCCGGGCGATTCCGTTTTGATCTCGCGATGCTGAAACTCCGGCATGCCAATCGGGCTGATGCCAGCCTCATAGGCCCCGGCACGTACCGAATCGCATATCGCGGCAAAGGTGGACGGATCGCGAGCAGCTACGGCAAGCTCTACGCCCTTCCATTTCGAATCCTTAGGTAGGTGCCGCTGAAGCCCGCGGTGGAGCCGAATGGCATATTCCACTGTGCCCTCGCCCATCATGGGCATGTCGGCGCGCTCGCCGAGAGCGCGATAGGCGACGTCGGCCTTGGCCTGCAGGTCCGCGAGCGCGTCGCGATCGGACGGGGTGCGGGTCGGCTGGCGCACTTGCAGATCGCGCACCTGTGCGCGCAGGACTTCGAGGTCCGCGCGCGAGACGCTGTCGGCCGCGGTGCGGCGAGCTGCATGCCGTTCCTCGCCGACAGGATCAGCGTCTTCGTCTTCGTCTTTCTTCTTCGCGTCGAGCTTTTTCATCGAGTCGGCGATCGCGTCGTACTTCGCGTCGAGCTTCTTGCAGTGCTCTGCCATGTCGGCGCGCAAGCCATCGGCGAGCTTCTCGGTGAGAGCTTTCACGGCTTCGAGTAACGCTTCGGGATCCATACTGATCTTCCTTTGGTGTTGTGGTGACTGTCCTGTGTCGGTCGAGATCACGTTAACGCAATTCGGCTTCGCGCGCGAATAAGGTTGTGCATAAGGGTAACAAGCGCTCAGGTTGATCTCTGATCGCGCGTCATGCATGATGCAGGCGGTCTCCGAGATGTGATCGTGACCATCCCTGTGTCTAGAGCGGCGACCGTCCCAAACCGGTCGCCGCTCTTTTTTGGTGATGACCATGATGCAGACGAAGCAGAACACCGAAGACCGCATCGCCGAGCGCCGCAGGCTGGAAGCTTGCGCTCGCTGGCATGAACGGCAATCGCACCTGGCCAAAAAGAACGGCGACTACCGGGGCGCGCAACGCCATGACGAAAACGCCGACCGTTGCAGACTTCGCCAGCGCTGACACTGTGCCGATACCGCCTCTTCTCCGAACAGTCGCCAGATCCCGCGCCTGAAATCGCGGGCAAAAACCAGCGCCTCCGGAGGGCGCCCGGACATCGCAAACCGAACAGTTGCTCACGCCTGCAATCGCGGCACTCGGCCGGGCGACCTTCGACAAATTCCTGAGAGAACCCTAGGGTCTGTCCTCAATTGAGCCAGATGATAGCAGCCGCAAGGTGAATTGCGGCGAGGAAATTTCTGGCGGTTTTGTCGTAGCGGGTGGCGATGGCGCGGTATTCCTTGAGCTTGCA
>Ga0070683_100003867_pt1 | contig 12243 bp, 8 predicted proteins | sample KBSC713LmetaG_FD_64662 | JGI IMG/M metagenome (GOLD analysis project Ga0070683, IMG submission 64662) | Corn rhizosphere microbial communities from Kellogg Biological Station, Michigan, USA - KBS C7.1-3L metaG | ecosystem: Host-associated > Plants > Roots > Rhizosphere ...
CTATTCTCCCTAAAAAGAAGGCCGCCCCTTTGCCAGGGCGGTCTTTTTATTTCAGTCGTCGGTCTTCAGTCGTCAGGAGATTCAAAGTCTCGTTCGACGAAGACTTAATGGGCCGACAGCCAAAGGGTGACGGAACTGACGACTGCTTTTCTGACGACTGAAGACCGACGACTGATGACTGCTTTGTTAGAATCGAAGCAGGCCGACGTAGCTCAGTTGGTAGAGCAGCCGATTCGTAATCGGCAGGTCAGCGGTTCAAGTCCGCTCGTCGGCTCCAGTTTCTTCTCCCGCCAGATTTTCCTCGCATCTTGCACTCCGAATTGGGCAGGTTGTCGGCTGAGATTCCCTTTGGGGCGACTTTGCACTTGCCAACTGGGAGTAACCTTTCCGATAATATGGCAAGAGCTCAATAGCCATCGTGTATCGATACACTCAAGCGGATCTGCTTCGCATTCTGCGGATCACAGCGCGCCAGTTGGCAGCCTGGGAGAAGGCTGGGCTGGTGGCGGCTGCCGAGAGCTATTCTTTTTTCGAACTCCTGCAAATCAAGAAGGTACGCGACCTGTGCGCCCGCAAGGTGCGGCCAGCGGTAATCCGGCAATCGCTTGAAGCCATGCTGAAGCAGGTTGCGGGGATGGAAAACCCGCTGCTTGAAGCTGGCGCATTCTCCACCGGACATCGCATCGCCTTCCGTCATCAGGGAAAAGTAGTCGAACCCATCGCCGGCCAGTTCATGTTTGACTTCACTCCCGGACAGCGGCTGGTGGCCAGTACTCCGATCACGAGTCGCAAGGAAGCGGCGGCACCCAACGACGCGGCGGAATTGTTCGCGCGCGGCATCGCACTGGAGGAAGACCCCAACCATCAGGCGCAGGCCATCGAGATGTACCAGCAAGTGCTCGAGATCGATCCCGATCACGCTGCCGCGCATATCAATCTGGGCACGCTGCATTACAACCGTCAGGAGTATGCGCTGGCGGAAAAACATTACCGCCATGCCATCGAGGTGGATGCGCGCTACGCCCTGGCTTACTTCGATCTGGGCAACGTGCTGGACGAAACCGGCCGGGTGGCGGAGGCCATCCAAACTTACAGCACCGCCCTGCGGCTGGCGCCGACTTACGCTGACGCACATTACAACCTGGCCCTGGCTTACGAAAAAATCAAAGAACCGCGCAAGGCCCTCAAGCACTGGCGCGCCTATGTGAAGCTGGACACGGTTGGCCCCTGGGCGGTGCACGCCCGCAACCAGATCCAGCGCATTCTGCAAGTGGACGGACTCAAACTCATACAGGGTGGGAAGCAGTAATAGGTTAATCACCTGGGCCAAGCGTGTTGGCGCAGATATCTTCCATCATTCTTCCGGCATCTGAGAAGTCTTGTCAATCTTACTGAAAAATGCGCGCTACGTGTTGAGTTCGATTTGGCGCGAGCCCTCCAATCGTGGTCAGCGAGTCAAAAGAGTTCTGCAATTTTTCGGCTGGCAGTTCTGGAAGCGGGCGGTGCGCATGCCCGTCGTCGTGGAACTTTTCAACGGGCACAAATTCCGGGCCTACCCGGACTGCCAGATGTCGGCAGGAGCAATCTACACTCGCATTCCCGACTCGCAGGACATCCTCTACCTGCGGAAACACATTCGGCAGGGGACCCTGATTGATGTTGGCGCGAACGTGGGACTGGTAACCCTTCTGCTCGCCGACAGGATTCAGCATGCTCTGCTCTTTGAGCCCAATCCCCTGGCCGCTGAGCGGGCTCGGGACAATCTGGCGCTCAATGGTCTGCGGTTCGAAGTCCACGAAGTGGCGCTGTCAGATAGGATCGGGACAGTCGAGTTCGAGGACGAAGGCGGAGTGAGCAGTTGCAACCGCACCGTCGTCGGTTTCACGACCTCGGCACCCACACGCATGGTGCCTTGCACCCAACTGGACCGATTCCTCGCGGACCGGGTCTTGCCCTATCCCGTCAGCGCGATAAAGATTGACGTCGAAGGCCACGAAAACAGTGTGCTGCGCGGAATGGCTGAGTGTATGCGCCATCATCGGCCGCGAGTCGTGATGTTTGAGTATCTGCAGCGAACCAATCTGCGCGAAACCATTGGTTTGTTCCAGGATGCCGGATACACAGTGTTGCAACTCGCCCCTGGCGGCGCCGTTATCGCAACCGCCGATGTGCAGCCGCTGCAGGACCTGTTCGCCTGCCCCAATGAGTTACGGCAGGAATTTACGTCGGACAATACCAGAAACTCTTGAGGTCCGTATCCTGCTGCTCGGCGAAACGAGTGCTAAAATTTAAACTTTGCCATCCTCCGATTTGAGGCTGTTTCCATGCCCGACGCCACTTTGCAAATTCCGCCTCCCGCGCCCCTGACTTCTTTCACCGAAGACGAAATCATGTTTCGCGACAACATTCGCCAGTTTGCGGACGAGAAGGTCCGTCCGTTGGTCAGGGAGATGGACGAGAAGGGCGTCTTCGATCCGGACCTGATTCGCCAGTTCTTTCAGCTTGGCTTGATGGGAATCGAGATTCCCGAGCAGTACGGTGGCGGTAGCGGCAAGTTCTTCGAGGCCATCCTGGCGGTCGAGGAAATGTCGCGGGTGGATGGCTCGGCCGGCGTCGTGGTGGACGTGCAGAACACGCTGGTCAATAATGCGCTGCTGCGCTGGGGCAATGAGGAGCAGAAAAAGCGCTTCCTGCCACGCATGGCGGCCGATACCTGCGGCGCCTACGCCCTCAGCGAAGCTGGTTCGGGGTCGGACGCCTTCGCGCTGCAGACCCGGGCGACGCTCAAGGGCAGCGATTACGTCCTCAATGGCCGCAAACTGTGGATCACCAATGGCAAAGAAGCTGGTCTCTTTGTGCTGTTTGCCACGGTCGATCCCGCCGCGGGTTACAAGGGAATCACTGCTTTTCTCATCGAGAAAGGTTTCCCCGGCTTCGCCGTGGGCAAGAAAGAAGACAAGCTGGGGATTCGAGCTTCGTCCACCTGCGAGCTGATTCTTGAAGACTGCCAGGTGCCGAAAACGAACGTGCTGGGCGAGGTGGGCAAAGGCTACAAGATCGCGATCGAGACCTTGAACGAGGGCCGCATCGGCATCGGAGCGCAGATGGCAGGAGTGGCCCGCGGCGCGTGGGAGTACGCGGCTAGGTACGCGCAGGAGCGCAAGCAGTTCGGGAAGCCGATCAGCGACTATCAGGGGATCCAGTTCCAGATCGCGCAGATGGCCACCGAAATCGAGGCGGCGAGGCTGATGGTGTACAACGCGGCGCGCATGAAAGACGCCGGCGTGCCCTTCGTAAAGGAAGCAGCCATGACCAAGCTCTTCTGCTCGCAGGTGGCGGAGCGCGTGACCTCGCTCGCCATCGAAATCTACGGCGGCTACGGTTTTACCAAAGATTATCCGGTGGAGAAGTACTGGCGCGATTCCAAAATCGGCAAAATTTACGAAGGCACCTCTAACATGCAGCTGGCCACCATCGCCAAACTGCTGATGGGCGGAAAGTAGGGTGGGTAGGTTTTCTTTGCGACCTTTGCGTTATCTTGGCGACCTTAGCGGTAAAAGGCTTTGAAGCTGGCTCGACCAATATCCTGACCTGACCTGCTCACAAATTCCGGCCATGCACGTCGAATGGAAGGGTCAGCCTGTCTGCGTGCTCGTGGATACTCAAAGGAAAAACAAATGACAAAGCAATCGATAGCTGCGCTCGTTCTCGTGACAGCTTTGTGTGCCGCATCCCTGGCGCAAACGCCAGCCAACGGAAAGGCTGAGGCGGGAACGCCCCCTGTGCGTTTGCCTGGTCTGGACAAGCGGTTGATCGACACCACCGCCGATCCCTGCACCGATTTCTTCAAGTACGCCTGCGGCAATTTTTCCAAGCTGTACCCGATTCCCAACGATCGTTCCGCCTACGGCACCGGCGCCATGATTGCCGACTACACCGAATACATCCTGCACACCATGCTGGAAAAGGCCGCCGCGGGGGGCGCGGGCCGCACTCCGAATGAACAGAAAATCGGCGATACCTATGCTGCCTGCATGGACGTGGACGCGATCAACCAGAAGGGGCTGAAACCGCTGCAGCCCGAGTTCGATCGCATTGCCGCGCTCAAGAGTAAAGATGACTTGCCCGAGCTCCTCGCCCGCTTCCAGTTGATCGCCGCCAACGCCTTCATGAGCTTTGGCGAACAGCAGGATTTCAAGGATGCCCGCAAGCAGATCGCGGTAGCCGATCAGGGTGGCCTGGGCCTGCCGGAACGGGATTATTATTTCCGCACCGGAGACGCCGCCGAGAAGACCCGCACCCAGTACGTGCAGCACATCGCCAACATGCTGAAGCTGGCAGGCGAGCCGGAAGACAAAGCTGTCAGCGACTCCAAAGCCATCATGCAACTGGAGACCGCGCTGGCCAAGGTCTCCATGGACATTACCTCGCGGCGCGATCCCAACAAGGTTTACCACCTGATGCCGGTCTCCGAGTTCGCAGCACTGGCTCCGGGACTGGCTTGGGACCGCTTTCTGGCCGCTTCCGGGGCGCCTCAGATCACCGAACTGAACGTCACCACTCCCGACTTCTTCAAGGGTATGAACGCCCTGCTCGCTTCCACCGATCTGGAGACGATCAAGGCCTATTTACGCTGGCAGCTGATTCTTTCCAATCCCGGCTACGTTTCGCCCAAGGCGCTCGACGATGAACGCTTCGATTTCTACGGTCGTAAGCTGCGAGGCCAGCCGGAACAAAGGGCGCGCTGGAAGCGCTGCGTGCAGGCCACTGATGGAGCCCTGGGTGAGGCCCTGGGCCAGGTCTATGTGGCACAGGAATTTCCTCCTGCCAACAAACAAGCCACGGTGCAAATGGTGAAGGACATTGAGGCCGCGATGGACCAGGACATCGACACCCTGGACTGGATGAGCTCCGCCACCAAAGTCCGCGCCAGGGAAAAGTTGCGCGCCGTAGCCGACAAGATCGGATATCCGGACCACTGGCGGGATTATTCCACCCTGACCATCGCGCGCGACGACGCCTTCGGGAATGCGCAGCGCGCCACCGAGTTTGAGGCCCGGCGCCAGCTGGCGAAAATCGGCAAGCCGGTCAATCGCGGGGAGTGGTTCATTACCCCGGCAACGGTCGATGCCTACTACAACCCCAGCATGAACGACATTAACTTTACTGCCGCCATCCTGCAGCCTCCGCTGTATGACAGCCATGCCTCGGACGCGACCAACTATGGGCACGTGGGAGGCATCGTGGGACACGAACTGACCCACGGCTTCGACGACGAAGGTCGCCAGTTCGACGCCAACGGAAATCTCGAGGACTGGTGGACTCCCGAAGACGGCAAGAACTTTGACGAGAAAGCGGAGTGCGAAGTAAAGGAATACAGCAACTTTGTCGCGGTCGATGATGCCAAGGTGAATGGCAAGCTGACACTGGGCGAGAACACCGCCGACAATGGCGGCTTGCGCCTCGCTTACATAGCGCTCCTGGCCGATGCGAAACGGAAGAACATCAATCTGACGAAAAAGCAGGACGGCTATACGCCGATCCAGCAGTTCTTCCTGGGGCACGGACAGAGTTGGTGCGGCGACACCCGTCCCGAGCAACTGCGCCTGCAGGTGCAGACCGACCCGCACTCGCCTCGGCAATTCCGCGTGAACGGCGTGGTGCAGAACATGCCGGAATTCGGCAAGGCCTTCGGCTGCAAGCCCGGTCAACCCATGATGCCGGTGAATGCCTGCCGCGTGTGGTGAGCTCTCCCGCCCTGTCTCTCCAAAAAACGGAGAGACGGGGAGGGGGCACCCAGGGCACTATGGAGGACGGGCGTCCCCGTTGCCCGTCCCTCCAGCGCCAGCATCCAGCAGTAAACTTCGGGTAACCGGCTTAGGACTTCATCAGCTTGGAGAAATACCGGTTGTCGTAAAACATCGTGCTGTTGTGCACGAACTCGAGGACCTTGTGCATCTTGTCGCGGTCTTCGCGGTTCATATCGTTGAACTGGATCGCAATGCCTGAACCGGGATCGATGCGCACAACGAAGCCTGAAGCCTGCAGCCTGCCATCATCAATCGAGAAAATAACTTTCAACTTTGACCCCGCCGGCATGAGGGTGCTGGTTTCCACGTAGCAGCCGCCCAGGCTGACGTCGATCAGGTTGCCCAGGACGGGCACGTCGCCTTCGTGCGGCCGCAACTCGATGGTGACCCGGCACTTCATGCGGGGATACAAGCGGCGGTTCTTACGCGAAGGTTGCTTCTGCTTTTCGATGTACATGCGACGGTCGGCTTCGGCCAGCAGCGCTTCCGCATCTTTTCCGTCTTCCGGGTATAGGGCCTGTCCCACGCTCAGCGACAGAATGTCCTCGCTGCACACCTCCTGGCCGGCCCGCCGCGCCAGTTCACGCAGGCTTTCCGCCTTTTTGGCGGAGGCCTCCGCGGTCAAGCCCGGCGCCACCACTACAAATTCGTCTCCGCCCATGCGGGCCACGTAGTCGTACTCGCGACAGCTCTCTTTCAATGCCTGTGCGAACAGGCGAAGCACGCGATTGCCCTCCAGGTGTCCAAAGCGGTCATTGATCTGCTTGAAGCCGTCCATATCGCTGACCATGACGACCAGGGATGTGGTGTCGCGCTTGCAGCGCGCCAGTTCGCGGTCCAGTTGCAGGAACAGCGAGCGGGCGTTGGGCAGCCCGGTAAGGTAATCGGTGACGGCCGAGCTTTCCGCCTGCTCGAACTTTACGGCGTTTTCGATGGCCAGCGCCATCTTCGAGCTGATGGCCAGCAGGATGCGCAAGTGGTCGGAAGTGAAGGCGTCGATTTCCGCGTGGTAGAGCGCGAGCACTCCCACTACGCCCGCGAGTCCTTCCAGAGGAATCGCCAGTGCCGAGCGCAGCGTGCTGAACTTGGTCGGATCGTTGAGATACCCCGGCTCCACCGAGGGATTGCCATTGATGATGGGCTTCCGGTTCTGCGCCACCCAGCCGGAGAGGCCGCTACCCCAGGGAATGCGCAACGACGAGAACAGGCGATGGTTGTCCCCGCTCACATGCTCCGGAACCAGCTCCTCGTCCCGCTTTACATAGATCGCGATGGCATCGTAGGGGACCAGGCGTCGGAGCTTGACCGAGAACACCGAGAGGGTTTCGCCCAGACTGAGTGAGGCGCCCAGGTCCTGGCTCAGTTCGAACAGGGTCTGCGCTTCCTGCCGCGCCGCCGCGATTGACGACAGGAACGTCGCTTCCTGGCCAGGCGCGTCCTTCACCGTGATGTCTTCAAAGCCCGCCGCCGGTGCAGCGCCGGCCTCCACTTTCATTTCGGTGGAGAGCGGCATTATCGGCTCGCGCCTGAAAGTGGACTCCACCAGCTTCTCCAGCTGACGGTAGCGTCTCTCGAGAACGCTCACCACTTTGGGATCGAATGACTTTCCTGACTCCGCCGAGAGCCGCTTCATGACCTCTTCCAACGGCAGTGCCCGCCGGTATTGCCGGTCCGATGCCATGGCATCGAGAAAGTCCACGGAAGAAAGAATCCGCGCTCCAATCGGAATCTCTTCCCCCTTCAGCCCGAAGGGATAGCCTGATCCGTCCCACTTCTCGTGATGGGCCCGCACAATCGGCACCACCGGGTAGGGGAAGCGGACTCGTTCCAGGATCTCCGCTCCCACCAGGGGATGGATCTTCATCTTTTCAAATTCTTCCGGTGTAAGACGTCCCGGCTTCGAGATGATGTGCTCGGGAACGGCCAGTTTCCCAATGTCGTGCAACAGCGCCGCCGCATGCAGCGCTTCCATTTCATCCGCGGTCACGTGCAGTTCCTTGGCTACCTCGATGGCATATACCCGCACCCGTTGCAGGTGATCGTGGGTAGTGTGGTCCTTGGCTTCGATGGCCAGCGCCAGGGCCTCGATGGTGCGCAGGTGAAGAGTGGCCATTTCTTCGACGTGGCGCTTTTCGTCTTCAAGTTTCCCCAGATACAGACGATAGGACCGGTAGATCAGGTAAATGATAGGCACGATCAGCAGCGAGGTTTCCCATCCGAACTCGCGGTTGAACCAGCCGATCATTCCGGCAAAGGCGGCGCCCACCAGGTAATAAGGGAACGACCAGAAGTAGCATTCCACCCACAGATTCTTGATCGACCTCTGCTCGGTGAGCGCGATCACGGCAGCGATGGAGCCGGTGTTGGCGGCAAAATAAGAGATAGCGGCCAAGCCCAGCAGCAGGGGATGGCTCTTCACCTGCGCCCCGGAGATTGCCAGGTGGTAAACGCTGTAGGCGATGGCAATCGAAATGGCGCTGGCCGACAGATTGAACGTGACCTGCAGCGGGCTGGGGCGGTCGCGATAGAAGCACTGGACCAGGATGGCGCCGGTCGCCAAAGCCAGGGTCTCGGCAAAGCCCAACTCCAGTATGCCCAGCAGGATGAACAGGAAGTTGACCGACATGGTGCCGGTGATCCCGGGCAAGCGGACCTTGAGCCGGGCGGCCAGAATCGCGATGAGCAGGTAGCAGATGAACTGGGCGATATTCTTGCTGGTAGGCCGTGCCGCGCCGTACACCAGCACACACGTGCCCGCCATGACGACAAGGCTGATAAACACCTTGGCGCCCAAGGTCAGTTCTCTCCACCGCTGAGAGCCGCTACCCACGTCCCTCCGATAGGATTCCCGGTCGAAGTACATGCTGGAATCTGAGCTTATTGATAACAGCTAAGATGTTCTAAAACAACAACTTGCGCTATCTTCGGGGAAACTTTCGTAACCAAAATTGTTTACCGTGGATCGGTGCGGATAAGACACGCGATTTCAGCTACTTGTGCCGTCATGTCAGGCGCGAGCGTCCCGCTCGTGCAATCCTGCCTAGTGCCGTCGTGCCTCTTGTCCATCTCGTAAAAAATCCTTGACAGCAAATACTGTACGGCATACAGTGTATGCCATACACTATGCAGCACACGGTAGAAGGGGCGATGAACACCGAAGTTCTCGAAAACCTGCGGCTTGAACTCAGGCGCGGCTGCCTGATCCTGGCGGTGCTGGCTGAACTGCGGGACGAGCGCTATGGCTACACCCTGCGCAAAGCGCTTTCCGAGCAGGGCATGGAGATCGATGAAGGCACTTTGTATCCGCTGCTGCGCCGGCTGGAGAGCCAGGGCCTGCTGGTCAGCGAGTGGCGCGAAGAAGAGAAGCGCAATAAGCGTTTCTACCGTTTGTCCGCCGACGGCAAGCTGATCCTGAAGCAACTCTCGGCCGAGTGGAAAAGCATCAACGCGTCGCTCGAGGGGATTCTCTGAAGGTTTGCGGGTTGGTCCCTGAGCGCCACGGGCGCCGGAACCGCATTTTAATAGTTTCCAAGGAGCACGATATGGAATTAATCGAACGCTATCTGCAGGCGGTAAAGTTCGCGCTTCCCCAGGAGCAGCGTGAGGACATCATCAAGGAGCTGCGCGACAACCTCCTTTCCCAGATCGAGGAGAAGGAGGCGGAACTCGGCCACCCCCTCAGCGAGGACGAACAGGTAGAGCTGCTGAAGAAACTGGGCAGCCCCATGCGCCTGGCCAGCCGCTATCGCAAGCAGCAATACATGATTGGAGCGACTATGTTTCCCATCTATTGGAAGGTATTAAAGGCCTCACTGGGGCTCGCGTTCCTGGTGCTGGTGGCGGCCAGTATTGCGACCGCTGCCGCCGGCAAGACTCTCATGGAAAGCCTGGGAGTGCTATTCCGCTATCCCGGCGTCGCCTTGATGACCTTCGCCTGGATTACTCTGGCTTTCTCTGCTCTGGAGTTTTTTGGAGCCCGGCTCCGCTTGAAGGACACATGGGACCCGCGCAAGCTGCCGCCGCTGGTAAAGCACAGCCCGCGCAAGTCGCGCTTCGAGTTGATCACGCAACTTCTGCTGCAAACCATATTTGGTGTCTGGTGGCTGGTCGGATTGCACTATCAGTACCTCATCCTCGGCCCGGGCCTTGCCTTCCTCCGCTTTGGCGTGGTGTGGCAAGCCATCTATCCCCTGTTTGTGGTGATGGTGCTGGCGGATGTTTCGATCACCGCCGCCATGCTGATATGGCCGCAGTGGATCCAGGGTAGAAGCGTGTCGCGGCTGGTCATGAGTGCGCTCGGTCTGGTTGTCCTCTATTTCCTGATCAACGCTCCCGAGTTGTTTGTACCCGCAGACGCGAGCGCGGCACAACTGCAAGCCCTGGCGAAGGGTATTAACACCGGAGTTCACCTGGGTCTGGTGATTGCGGCCATCGTGAATGCCGTCAATATCGTGGTGGAATCTGCACGGTTGATCGGACGGAGGCTTGGCCTGCTGCATCAGGCGACGGTGTCGTAATTTACGGATTGTCGGATTTACGGATTGTCGAATTTGAGGCCCTGCTGATTTTCAATTCGTCAATTCGTCAATCCGGCAATTCGAAAATCCGCCAAACTTCTACTTCGTACGGTAGAAACTCAAGGCCGCGTCTCCCTGCTCCAGCTTGCGATAGCGGAACAGGGGCGCAAAATCCGCGCCGGGATCGAACCTCTTATCATGCTCGGCGAAGACTACCGCATCCGGCGCCAGCAAAGTCGATTGCGAGAGCTGCTGGAGTATCTGAGCATAGACCTTCTCCAGGCGGTAGGGAGGATCGAGAAAGACGAAGTTCGCCGTGATGTTCCTGGCTTCCAGCTGGCGCAGGGCGCGAGCGGCGTCTTCCTTCAACACTTCGTAGCCCGACTCCACTTTCAGGGAGTCGAGATTGCGCCGGATGAGGGTGGCGGCGGAGGCCGAGGATTCCACAAAGTAAACTTTGGCCGCTCCGCGGCTCAGGGCTTCGATGCCGACCGCACCGGTGCCGGCGCAAAGGTCGAACCAGACCTTGCCCTCGAACGCCGCGGCGTTTCCCGCGCCCAGCACATTGAACAGGGTCTCGCGCAGCCGGTCGGCGGTGGGGCGCAGGTCCATGCCGCGCAGCGAGTGCAAGGGGCGGCTGCGAAATTTGCCTCCAATTACTCTCATGATGCCGCCTCGCATGGCGCCGCGCTGGCGGGCCTGCGCCCTGCCATCGCATTACCTTGGATATGCTGAAAGTACAACTCCCCGCTCCAATCCGTTGTCTAAACTATATAGAATGGCAGTAGCGGAAGAGGGCTCAGGTTTCTCATGAGAAGTTGGTCTATTTCGGCAGGCCGGGTGTTTGGGGTTGAAGTTCGCATCCACTGGACCTTTTTCCTGATGCCACTGTTTGTGTGGTACACCGAGTACGCCGCCCATCGCACAGCCAACGAGGGGCGAGGCCTGGCCCTGGTCGGCATCATCTTTGCTTGCGTACTGGCGCATGAGTTCGGTCATGCCCTGGTGGCCCGGCGCGCCGGAGTTCGAGTAAAGGCCGTCATCCTGCTGCCCATCGGCGGAGTTACCCAACTGGACGACAGCCAGCCCGCAGCCGATTCCAAACTCGTTCCCTGGAAGCGGGACATTCGAATCGCCATGGCGGGGCCGCTGGCCAACCTGCTGCTGGCTTTGATTTCCGGCCTGGTTATCGTGGCCATCGCTCCCCATTTCGACCTCTGGAGCTGGCCCTTCATGCGTTCCGGCAATCTTCCCCGCAGCCTGGTGTGGATCAATCTTTATATCGCGGGATTCAATTTGCTTCCCGCCTATCCCATGGATGGCGGGCGGGTGTTGCGGGCGCTCTTCAGCCGCCACATGGACCCGATCCAGGCCACGCGCCGAGCCGTATCGATTGGCCAGGCCTTCGCCACCATGTTCATCCTGGGCGGCATGCTCTTGCCCAACTACTGGCTCACGCTGGTGGGATTGTTCCTGTTCATTGCGTCGCAGATGGAAGAACGCTCCGCCGTCTTTCAGTCGGTGCTGGAGAAGGTGCATCTGGAAGACGTGATGCTCACCGATTTTGCCACGCTCTCTCCGGCCGACACCCTCGAAGACGCGCTGGAAAAAGCCGTGCACTGCCTGCAGGACGATTTCCCGGTAATCCGCGGCAGCGACATGGTGGGAGTGATTTCGAAGCAGAAGATCCTGGAAGCGCTGCGCGCCGAAGGCAACGGTTATGTTCAGGCCGTGATGAACCGGATTTTTGACGTAGCCCAGAGAGGCGAGTCCCTGGCCTCAGCCTTTCGCAAACTCACCACGAAAAACCTGAGCATTATTCCGGTGGTCGAAGATCAGCGCCTGGTAGGTATCGTCACCCTGCAAAACCTGATGCACTCCATGGCGCTGCTGGCGGAAAGCCGCAAGCTGCGCAA
>Ga0070683_100003869_pt1 | contig 12240 bp, 4 predicted proteins | sample KBSC713LmetaG_FD_64662 | JGI IMG/M metagenome (GOLD analysis project Ga0070683, IMG submission 64662) | Corn rhizosphere microbial communities from Kellogg Biological Station, Michigan, USA - KBS C7.1-3L metaG | ecosystem: Host-associated > Plants > Roots > Rhizosphere ...
GACGGCATCGAAGGCCTCGGCGAAGGGTGGCGATGCCTCATAGAGCTCGGCGCCCATGCCCACTCGCTGGGCGCCCTGGCCGGTGAAGAGGAAGGCGGTCTTGCCGCCGGCAGCCCTGGCCTCGACCAGGTTGGGTGCCGACTCGCCGCGGGCCAGGGCGCCGAGGCCGGCGAGCAGCTGCGCGCTGTCGGAGCCGGTGAGGACGGCGCGCTCGGAGAACAGGGCCCTGGTGGTGGCGAGGGAGAAGCCGACGTCGGCGGGGTCGGGCTCGGGGTCCTGGGCGAGGTGGGCGAGGAGGTTGGCGGCCGCCTCGCGCAAGGCGGGCTCGGTCTTGGCCGAGAGCGGCAGGGCGATCGCGCCGGGAAGGGGTGCGGGCTCTGGCTCCCCGGTGAGCTTGGGGGGCTCCGGGATCGGCGCTTCCTCGAGGATCACGTGCGCGTTGGTGCCGCTGATCCCGAAGGAAGAGACGCCGGCGCGGCGGGGCCGGCCGTTGGGCTCCCAGGCCGCCTCCTCGGTCAGCAGCTCGATCTGCCCCGCCTCCCAATCGATCCTGGAGGAGGGGGCATCGACGTGCAGCGTGCGCGGCAGCATCCCGTGGCGCATCGCTTCCACCATCTTGATCACCCCGGCGACGCCCGCCGCGGCCGCACCATGGCCGATGTTCGACTTGACCGAGCCCAGCCGCAAGGGCCGCTCGCGATCCTGTCCGTAGGTGGCGAGCAGGGCGCCGGCCTCGATCGGGTCGCCCAGGGTGGTGCCGGTGCCGTGGGCCTCGACCGCGTCGACCTCTGCGGCCTGCAGCCCGGCGTTGGCCAGGGCCTGGCGGATCACCCGCTCCTGGGAGGCCCCGTTGGGAGCGGTGAGGCCGTTGGAGGCGCCGTCTTGGTTGATCGCCGAGCCGCGCAGGACGGCGAGCACGCGCCGGCCGTTTCGCCGGGCGGTGGAGAGCCGCTGGAGAACGAGCATGCCCACTCCCTCCGACCAGCTCGTGCCGTCTGCGGCCTCGGCGAAGGACTTGCAGCGCCCGTCGGGCGCAAGGCCGCGCTGGCGGGCGAACTCGGTGAACATCCCCGGACTGGACAGGACGGTGGCTCCCCCTGCCAGGGCGAGATCGCATTCGCCGCCGCGCAGCGCCTGGGAGGCCAGGTGCATCGCCACCAGAGAGGAGGAGCAGGCGGTGTCGACGGTGAGCGTCGGGCCCTCGAGGCCCAGGGTGTAGGCGATTCGGCCGGAGGCAACGCTGGGGGAGCTTCCGGTTAGACGGAAGCCCTCGAGGTTGCCCTCGGGGGCTCGCATGCCGGCGGTGTAGTCCTGGGCACCAATTCCAACAAAGACCCCTGCCGCCGCTTGCCCCCGCAAGGCAGCGGGGTTGATGCCGGCCGACTCAAGGGCCAGCCAACTCGACTCGAGCAGCAGTCGCTGCTGCGGATCGGTCGCCAATGCCTCGCGTGGTGCGATTCCAAAGAAGCCGGCGTCGAACTCACCTGCGTCGTAAAGGAAGCCGCCCTCGCGCGAGTAGGAGGTGTCGGGTCGATCGGGGTCCAGGTCATAGAGCCGCTCCAGGTCCCAACCACGATCTGAGGGGAACTCCGACACCGCATCGCCGCCGCCTGCGACCAGTTGCCAGAGCCCCTCCGGGGAATCGACGCCGCCGGGGTAGCGGCAGGCCATGCCGACGATCGCGATCGGCTCGTCGCTCGATTGAGCCCGGACCGTCACCTGCCGGGCGCTTCCGCCCGCGATCGCCTCCTCCAGCAGGAAGGCGGCGATCGCTTCGGGGGTCGGGTGGTTGAAGACGACCGTCGCCGGAAGCCGCAACCCGCTGAGCGCATTGAGCCGGTTGCGCAGCTCGACTCCGGCCAACGAGTCGAAGCCGAGTTCTTTGAAGGCCTTGGCAGGTTCGACCTCGCCGGCCGATCCGTGGCCGAGGACCTCGGCTACTTCGCTGCGGACAAGATCGAGCACAAAAGACGAGTGCTGCTCCTCGGGCAGCGCGGCAAGCCTTGAGGCCAGTGCTCCTGAACCGGTGGTGCGACGTTTTGGCACCCGCACCAATCCACTGAATATCGACGACAGCGACGCGTCGGTCGCCTGGCTCCTGAGAGCTGCTCGATCCAAGCGAACCGCGAAGGCAACCGGCCCCCCGGTGAGCAGCGCCACATCGAAGAGCCCCACCCCCTGCTCGTCGCTGAGCGCCGCGATGCCCGAGCGCTGCATGCGCGCCAGGTCGGCCTTGCCCAGGCCCGCGGTCATCGCGCTCTCGCGCTCCCAAAGGCCCCAGGCGATCGAGGTCGCGGGTAGGCCTTCGGCACTGCGCGTAGAGGCCAGCCCGTCGAGGAAGGAGTTGGCGGCGGCGTAGTTGGCCTGGCCGGAGGCGCCGAGGACGCCGGAGATCGAGGAGAAGAGGACGAAGCTCGACAGCTCCATCGCCTTGGTCAGCTCGTGCAGGTGCCAGGCGGCGTCTGCCTTCGGGGCGAGGACCCGTTGCAGCTGCTCGGCGTCCATCGACTCGACCGTGGCGTCGTCAAGCACTCCGGCGGCGTGGATCACGGCTCCCAGGGGATGCTCGGGATCGATCGAGCCCAAGAGTCGCTCCAGTTGCTCGCGCTCCGAGACGTCGCAGGCGGCGAGGGTGGCCTCGGCTCCGAGCTCTCGAAGCTCAGCTTGCAGCTCGGCGGCTCCCTCGGCCCCCGGGCCGCTGCGGCTGACCAGGAGCAGGTGGCGGGCACCGTGGGCCTCGGCGAGGTGACCGGCGAAGAGGGCGCCGAGGCCGGAGAGGCCGCCGGTGATCAGGACGGTGCGCTCGGGGTCGAAGGCCGGGGTCTCTGGATCCTGCTCGGCCGCCTCGGCCTGAGCCAGGCGTGGGACCAGAGCGCTGCCCTCGCGCAGGGCGATCTGGGGCTCCTCTGCCGTGGCGGCGATCGCGCCGGCCAGGGCCTCGGTCGATGCCTCGCCGTCGGTGTCGATCAGGGCGAAGCGCCCGGGGTGCTCGGAGTGGGCGGAGCGCAAGAGGCCTGCCACGGCCGCGGCGGCAGGGTCGGGCGCCTCGCCCTCACTAGCCGCGAGAGCGCCTTCGGTGAGAAAGACGAGGCGGCCCGATGCCAGGGGCTCGGCGGCGAGGAAGCGCTGGGCAGCCTCGAGCGCTCGCGCGGCGGCGTGGTGGGCGGCCTCGGGCCGCTCCCCCTCGGCTGCCCAGGTGCGGGCGTCGAGGAGGGTGGCCTCGGGGGGGTCGCCTTCTACCTCGGCGAGGGCGTGCTCTTGCCAGCGCAGGCCCAACAGATCCTCTCCCCGACGCTCCCCTCTCTGGAACTGCTCGGCCGAGACCGGCCGCAGCGCAAGGGAGCCGACGGTTCCCACCGGAATGCCGTCTTGATCGGCGAGGTTCAGTGAGACGTCCCACTCGTCGTTGAAGACCGTCTTCACCCGCAGCGCGGTGGCGCCGGTCGTGCCCAGGGAAACGTGGCGCCAGGAGAAAGGCAGCCGAGCGCCCATTGCTCGGTGCTCGTCCGGACCGCCGGCGTTGAGCATCGTGGTGTGCAGCGATGCATCGAGCAGGACCGGGTGAATGCAGAAGCGATCCGCTTCTCGGCCCTGCTCGCCGGCCAGGGAGACCTCTCCGTAGTACTCGCCGTCGAGGCCCCTCCAGGCCGCGGTCAAGCAGTGAAAAGACGGACCAAGCTCGACGCCACGCTGTGCGATTTCCTCGTAGTAGGCGTCCAATGCGAGCGGCTCAGCCCCCCTCGGCGGCCAAACGTCGAGCGCCTCATGGTCGGTTGCCTCCCGGAGCAGGGACCCGGCCGCGTGCCTGATCCACTCGTGCTCGCCTTCGCCCTCCAGGCGGGAGTGAATCGCGATCTCGCGCCGACCCTCTTCGTCGGGCCCGGAGACCGAGACCTGAAGCTGCACCGCACCGCCCTCGGGGAGGCTCAGCGGTGCCTGCAGGGTCAGCTCCTCAAGCGTCTGCGCACCGACCTCCTCCCCCGCCCTGAGGGCAAGCTCGACAAGAGCCGTGCCGGGCAAGATGATCGTTTCGAAGACGAGATGGTCCGCCAGCCAGGGCTGGGTCTCGGTGGAGAGCCGCCCACTGAGGATCAGCCCTCCATCGCCGGGGTCCTCGATCGCCGCGGCGAGCATCGGGTGATCGAGATCCCCGAGCCCGGCAGCGCCCAGGTCGCCCGCCCCGGCGCTGGCCGTGAGCCAAAAGCGCTCCCGCTGGAAGGGGTAGGTGGGGAGCGCTACCCGCTTCGGCGCGGCGCCGGCGAAGAAGCGCCGCCAGTCGACCGCGGCGCCACTGACCTGGGCGACGGCGAAGGCCGCGAGCAGGGACTCAGGCTCGGGACGGCCCTGGCGCAGCGAGGGAGCGAAGCTCAGCGCCTCCTCCTCGCCGTCGAGACAGGCCGCCGCCATCGAGCTCAGCACCGGGTCGGGGCCGAGCTCGATGAAGGCGCCGGCGCCCTCTTCGCGCAGGGAGCCGATGCCGTCGGCAAAGCGAACCGGCCGGCGCACATGGGCGACCCAGTAGGCGGGGTCGGTCGCCTGCTCGGCGGTGAGCGGCTCACCGCTGAGGTTGGAGATCACGGGAAGCCTCGGCTCGTTCAGGCTCAAGGAGGAGACGACCTCCCCGAACTCCTCCAGCATCGGCTCGATCAGGGGCGAGTGGAAGGCGTGCGAGACGGCGAGGCGCTTGGTTTTTCGCCCTTCCGCCTTGAGACGGGTCTCCACCTCCTCGATCGCCTCGACCGCGCCGGAGATCACGGTGGCGCCGGGCGAGTTGACCGCGGCGAGCGAGAGCAGCTGCTCCTTGCCCTCGATCGCGGCAAGCGTCTCTTCCTCCGTCGCCTCGAGCGCCAGCATCGCCCCGCCGGCGGGCAGCGCCGCCATCGCCGCGCCGCGGGCGGCAACCAGCTTGACCGCGTCCTGCAGTGAGAAGACCCCGGCAAGGTGAGCGGCGACGATCTCTCCGACCGAGTGCCCGAGCAACAGCTCGGGCTCGAGCCCGAACGACTCGAGCAGCCGGTAGAGCGCCACCTCGGTCGCGAAGAGGGCCGGCTGGGCGTAGGCGGTGTTGTCGAGCAGCCGTGCCGCGCGCACGCCGGAGCCGAAGACGACCGCGGCCAGCGGGCGCTCCAGCTCGGCGTCGAAGAGCGCGCAGACGTGATCGAAAGTCTCGGCGTAGACCGGCCGGCTCGCATGCAGCTCCCTGCCCATGCCGAGCCGCTGCGAGCCCTGACCGCTGAAGAGGCAGGCAAGCCGCCCGCTACCGGCGCGTCCCAGCGTGGTGGCCCCGCCTGGTGCTCCCGCGGCGAGCGCCTCCAGCTCGGCGAGCAGCTGCTCGCGCGAGTCGGCCCGCACGAGTGCCCGCTCCGGCAGCGCGGCCCGCGTCGTCGCCAGCGAGTAGGCGACGTCGGCGAACTCGAGCCCGGGATTGGCGCGCAGGTGCGCGGCCAGGCGCCGCGCGGCATCGCCGAGCGCGGGTTGCGAGCGGACCGAGAGAACGAAGGGCAACGGCGCCGGTTGAACCGCTTCCCTGGAGGAGGTGCCAGAGCCCTCCTTCCCCTGCTCGTCCTCCCAAGCGGAGGACTCCGGCGCCTCCTCCAAGATCAGGTGGGCGTTGGTGCCGCTGATGCCGAATGAGGAGACGCCGGCGCGGCGCGGCCGCTCGCCACGCTGCCAGGGCTCCGCCTCGCTTAGCAGTCGAATGGCGCCGGCGTCCCACTCGACCTGCGGCGAGGGCGCGTCGAGGTGCAAGGTCTGCGGCAGCACGCTCGCCCGCATCGCCAGGGCCATCTTGATCACGCCGGCGACCCCGGCCGCGGCCTGGGTGTGGCCGATGTTCGACTTGACCGAGCCGAGCCGCAGCGGGGTCTCGCGATCCTGCCCGTAGGTGGCGAGCAGGGCGCCGGCCTCGATCGGGTCGCCCAGGGTCGTCCCGGTGCCGTGGGCCTCGACCGCGTCGACATCCCCCGGCTCGAGCCTCGCGTTGGCTAGCGCCTGGCGGATCACCCGCTCCTGCGAGGGGCCGTTGGGCGCCGTCAGCCCGTTGGAGGCGCCGTCCTGGTTGACGGCGGAGCCGCGGATGACCGCGAGGATGCGCCGGCCGTTGGCTTTGGCCGCGGAGAGGCGCTCGAGCGCGAGCATCCCGACCCCCTCTGCCCAGCCGACCCCGTCTGCGGCCGCGGCGAAGGACTTGCAGCGCCAGTCGGCGGAGAGACCGCCCTGTTGGGCGAACTCGGAGAAGACGGTGGGGGTTGAGAGCACGGTGACGCCACCCGCCAGGGCGAGCGAGCACTCCCCGGCGCGCAGCGCCTGCGAAGCAAGGTGCAAGGTCACCAGCGAGGAGGAGCAGGCGGTATCAACCGTGATCGCCGGGCCCTCGAGGCCGAGGGAGTAGGCGATCCGTCCCGAGATCACGCTGGTGAGGCCGCCGGTGAGGCGGTAGCCGTCGAGCTCCTCCTCCGGCGAGCCCTGGCTGGCGGGGTAGTCCGAGGAGCTGACCCCGGCGAAGATCCCGGTCGCACTTCCCCGCAGCGCCAGCGGGTCGAGCCCGCCATCCTCCAGCGCCTCCCAGGCCGCTTCGAGCAGCAGGCGTTGCTGGGGATCGGTGGCGAGCGCCTCGCGCGGGGAGATGTTGAAGAACTCGTTGTCGAAGTGCCCGGCGTCGGCAAGGAAGCCCCCTTCGCCCTCCAGCCCCCAGCCCCGATCGGCGGGGAACTCGGCGATCGCGTCACCGCCCTCGGCAAGCAAGCGCCAAAAGCGCTCCGGCGAGGTGGCCCCGCCGGGGAAGCGGCAGGCAATCCCGACGATTGCGATCGGCTCCTCGCCGGCAACCGCAGCGACCGCCGTCTCGGCGCTCGCTGCGGGGCCGCCGCTTGCCAGCTGCCACAGATGGGCGGCCAGCGCGGCCGGGGTCGGGTGGTTGAAGACGACCGCGGCCGGCAGCCGCAGCCCGGTCGCCGCGCGCAGCCGGTTGCGCAACTCAACTGCGCCCAGCGAGTCGAAGCCGAGCTCCCGGAAGGCCGTGTCCGGATCGATCTCGGCGATCGCCGCGCCGTCCAACACGGCGGCGGCCTCGGTGCGGACGAGCTCGAGTACTCGCTCCTGCCGCGCGGGCTCGACGCCCGAGGGCTCGCTCTCGGCCAGGTCCACCGGCTCGATACCCGCCTCGCCGGCGCGACCCAAATCGACCGCCACCCCGGCAAGCCCGCACTCGGCGAGGGAGCGACCGAAGCGATCGGGACCGCCCTCCCCGCGCCGCAGCGTCCCGATCACGAAGGAGCCGACCTCCCCCTCGCCGCGCCCGGCGTCGATCGTTTCCTCGATGCCGAAGGCGAGCACCGGGTGGGGACCGATCTCGATGAAGGCGCAAGGGCCGTCGGCGAGCAGGGCGCGGATCACCGGGTCGAGCTGGACCGTCCCACGCAGGTTGCGATACCAGTACTCGGGCCCCAGCCGGCCCATCTCGATGACCTCGCCGGTCACGGTGGAGTGGAACGGAATCTCCCCCGAGCGCGGGGAGATCGGCGCGAACGCCTCCAGCAACCGATCGCGCACCGTCTCGATCTGGGCCGAGTGGGCGGCGTACTCGACGGCGATGCGCTGGGCGCCGATTCCCTCCTCGGCAAACTCCGCCAAGAGCTGCTCGAGGGCATCCGGCTCGCCGGAGATCACGCTCAGGGACGGTCCGTTGAGACCCGCCAGCTCGGCGCGGCCGCCAAATGGCGCCAAGCGCGCCTCGACCTCCGCCGCGGGCAGGCTCACCGCGACCATGCCACCATCGCCGATCAGCGGCAGCGAGACCCTGCTGTGCAGGGCGGCGATCCGGGCCGCGTCCTCGAGCGAGAGCCCACCGGCGATGTGCGCAGCGGCGATCTCGCCCTGGGACTGGCCGACGACCGCCGCCGGCTCCACCCCGCAGTCCCGCCACAGCTTCGCCAGGGCGATCATCGCCATCACCAGCACCGGCTGGACGACGTCGAGGCGCGCCAGTGCAGTCTCCCGGTCGTCGCGCAGGACCTCGCTCAGGGACCAGTCGACGAACGGCCCGAGCGCCTCCTCGCAGGCGTTGACGTGGTGCTCGAACCGCGGCGAGCGGTCGAGCAGCTCGGCCGCCATCCCCGGCCACTGCCCGCCCTGACCCGGAAAGACGAAGACGGCAGAGGTCGCGCCATTGCTTGAATTCTTCTTATTAAACTGGCTCATTTCCCCCCCACAGGAACAGCGATCCAAGGGCTCTTCCCAGAAGCCCTGGTCACATTCACCCCTCCCTGGCTACTCGCAGGTGCAGCGAAAACAGCGTAGTCCGCAAATGCCGGGGACCCAAAACGGGAATGCCTCAGCGATCGTCGCCGGCGGGCACCGCGATCGCGCTGAGCACGAGCCCGTCGGCGATCAGCCAGCGACCGCGAAAGCCGTCCAGGTGGCGCCCCTGCAGGGTCGGGCCGGGAACGAGCAGTTGCGCCGCGAAGGTGCCGCGCTCGCGGTCGAGGCTGACGCTGGCATCCTCGAAGCCGAGCCAGCTTCGGGTCAGCGGGAACCAGGCCTTGTAGATCGACTCCTTGATGCTGAAGAGCAACCGGTCCCAGCTGACGCCGGGAGCTTCACCAGCGAGCCGCTCGAGCCGGCGGCGCTCCTCCGGCAGGGCGATGTCGTCGATCAGGTTCGGCGGCAGCGGCTCGGCGACCTCGGCGTCGATCCCGATCGTGGTCAGGTCGCTCGCCGCGGCCACGGCGCAGGCCCGGTAGCCGGCGCAGTGGGTAATGCTGCCGACGACGCCCTCGGGCCAGACCGGCTCGCCCTTCGACCCGGTCGGGATCGGCCGCGGCGCGATGCCGAGCCGGCCGAGCGCCTCGCGCGCGCAGGCGCGGGCGGTGACGAACTCGCGCCGCCGCTTCTCCACCGCCTGGCCGAGCGCCTCCTCCTCGGCCGGAAAGAGCTCGACCTCACGGTCGCCGGTGCCGGCGACGACCACCGCCGACTCGGGCAGGAGCCGCTCAAGCACCGCCCACCTCGGGCAGGATCCGGCGCGGCCACGACGGCCACTGCGGCCGATGCGCCCGCTCGCGCGGGTAGCCGATCGAGACCTCCTCGAAGCGAACGCCGTCGTAGCGGGAGGTGCGCGGGATGTGCAGGTGGCCGTAGACGACCGCCTCCGCCCGGAAGCGCAGGTGCCAATCGGCGGTCAGGGTCGTGCCGCACCACTGTGCGAACTCCGGGTGGCGCAGCACCCGGGTCGGCTCGGCGATCAGCGGGAAGTGGTTGACCAGGACCGTCGGCAGATCCGGGTCGGCGGCGGCCAGCCGCCGCTCCGCCTCCGCCACCCGCGCTTCGCACCAGGCCGCGCGGCTGGGGTACGGGTCGGGATAGAGCAGGTACTCGTCGACACAGACGACGCCGGCTTCGTGGGCGAGGCGCATCGCTTCGACCTTGCTCGGCGCCACGTTGCGCCCGAAGGAGTAGTCGTAGAGGAGGAAGAGCGGCGCTACCAGGACGGGTCCGCCGGGACCCTCCCAGCGGACAAACTCGTCCTCTGGGGTGAGCACGCCGATCTCGCGACAGAGCTCGACCAGCCGGCGGTAACGCGGCTCGCCGCGCAGCCCCAGCGGGTCATCTTTGTAGGTCAGCAACTCGTGGTTGCCGGGTGTCCAGATCAGCTGCTCGAAACGCTCGCCGAGCAGCCGCAGCGCCCACTCGAAGCCGGCGTGATCGTCGGCTACGTCGCCGGCGACGATCAGCCAGTCCCGCTCCGAGCGAGGCTGCATCCGCTGGACGAGCTCGCGGTTCTCAGCGTGATCGACGTGCAGATCGCTGACCGCGTAGAGCCCGCCGCTCACCTGCACCCCGAGGCCGTCACCGCTCGCCCCCGAGGGCGGTGAGCGCGCCCAGCAGGCGGCGCCGCGTCTGAGCCGGCTCGATCACCTCGTCGACGAAGCCATCGGCGGCGGCGACCTCGGCACCGAGGTGCTCCTGGGCGTAGGCCGCGGCCAGCGCTTGGCGCAGGGCGACGGGGTCCGAGGCCGCCGCCAGCTCGCGGCGGCGCACGATCGTCGTCGCCGACTCGGCGCTCATCACGCCGATCTCGGCCCCCGGCCAAGCGAGGACGAGATCGGCGCCGAGGTCGCGCGAGTTCATCGCGATGAAGGCGCCGCCATAGGCCTTGCGCAGCACCACGGTCAGGCGCGGCACCGTGGCACGGGCGAAGGCGCGCACCAGCGTCGCGCCGAAGCGGATAACGCCGGCGCTCTCCTGGTCGCGTCCGGGCATGAAGCCCGGCGTGTCGACGAAGACGAGCAGCGGCAGTCCGAAGGCGTCGCAGCGCTCGACGAAGCGGGCCCCCTTCTGCGCCGACTCGGCATCGAGGATGCCGCCCAGGTAGCGCGGCTGGTTGGCGATCACGCCGACGGGCCGGCCGTCGAGACGGGCGAAGGCGGTGAAGATGCTGCGCGCCCAGCGCGGCGCGACCTCGAGCAGCGAGCCGGCGTCGACGACGCCCTCGCAGACCCCGCGCACGTCGTAGACCCGGCGCGGCGCGTTCGGCACGACAGCACCGGGGTCCTCCCGCGCCGGCCCCGTGCCGATTGTCCGCGCCGGCGCGACGCCGGCGTGCTGGGGCAGGTACCCGAGCAGTTGCCGGGCCAGCTCGGCCGCCGCGCGATCGTCGTCGACGACGAAGTCGCAGACACCGTTTCGCTCGTGCACCCGCGGCCCGCCCAGCTCACGCACGCCGATCTCTTCGCCGGTCACCTCGCCGACCACGGCCGGCCCGGTGAGGAACATCGTCGCGTCCTCGGTCATCGCGACGAAGTCGGTCAGCGCCGGGGAGTAGCAGCCGCCGCCCGCCGAGAGGCCACCGATGATCGATATCTGCGGCACGACCCCGGAGAGCAGCGCGTTGTGACGGAAGATGCGCCCGTAGCCACAGAGCGCGGCGGTGCCCTCCTGGATCCGCGCCCCGCCCGACTCGACAAAGCCGACGATCGGAATCCGCGCCCGGGCGGCCAGTCCCAGCAGGCGGTCGATCGTCTCGGCGTGGACCTCTCCCAGCGAGCCACCGAGGTAGCTGACGTCCTGGGCGTAGCAGGCCACCGGCCGGCCGGCGACGCGGCCGATCGCGGCGAGGACACCGTCGCCGGGCGCCGGCTCGCCGCCCAGCCGCCGCGAGGTGGCGCTCGAACGGATCGCTTCCAGTGAGCCCGCGTCGCAAAGCAGCTCCAGCCGCCGGCGACAGCCGCCCGCGGCTAGTCCGTCGGCTCGCTCAGCTTGTGTCCGCAATGCGGACATACGTCTGCCCCCCGCCCCTCGCCCCGATCGCTTTCGGCGCCCTTTCCCCGACGGGCGCCGTGTCCCCTGGCCCGCAGCTCCAAACGCAGGTCGGCAACCGAGAGCCGCGCCTCGATCGCACGCCCGATCCAGCCTTGTTGTTCGTCCGGCTCCAGCGGCGCCAAGAGCACGTGATGACTCCAGGTCAGCTTGTCACTACGTAGTGACACATCGAACTGGGCGGCCACCCAGGCCATGTTCCTGAGGCTGGCGACGTCGTAGCCGGTGACCCTCGCCGCCTCGACGTATTTCTCGCCCCAGCGAGAGCTGCCGTAGCGAATCCAGTCGCCGATCCACCACTGGCTGCAACGCCCGATCGCTCCCAGCCGGCGGCCGGCGGCCAACCACTCGCCCTGGTCGAGGTCCTCCTGCGGAACCCAGGCGACCCTGGTGATCCCGGTCGCCTCACGGCGGCCGGCCTGGCGCTGTTCCAGCCGCGTGGTCGCCAGGCCGCCCGGCGAACCGGACGCCTCTGGACGAGATCGCGGAAGTGTGTGGACGACTTCTGGGGACCCTGACATCGCCTGCCCTCGCTGACTTTCCCAATTGGGCGCCGAGCACTCGACCACCGAGTGTCACGCCTCCCTGCTGACACCCACATGTCTACCGGGCAGGTTCAACGCCCGCTGCACCAATGTGGTGCGCCGGCGCATCAAAGGCTCGCCAAATTGTCCCATTTGAAGCCAAATACACCACTTTTAACTACTCCCGACCACGCTCAGATTGGGTAGCGCCATGTCCTTGTCGAGTTCCTCCAAGACCAGCGCCACCTCGAGCTCGGCATGGCAGGAGTGCAGCAGCCGCCCCAGCGCCTCCTCGGCCTTGCGCAGCCGCCGCTGGACCGTGTGGCGGTCGACTTCCAGGGCCGCGGCAGCGGTGGCAGCGTTGAAGCCGGCGTCGAAATAGGCACGCAGGGTCTCGCGC
>Ga0070683_100003871_pt1 | contig 12238 bp, 16 predicted proteins | sample KBSC713LmetaG_FD_64662 | JGI IMG/M metagenome (GOLD analysis project Ga0070683, IMG submission 64662) | Corn rhizosphere microbial communities from Kellogg Biological Station, Michigan, USA - KBS C7.1-3L metaG | ecosystem: Host-associated > Plants > Roots > Rhizosphere ...
CAACTCGACCTTCGTCACCCCGATCGACCGCGAGGACATCTACGCGCTGGCGACCCAGATGGACGACATCGTCGACTTCACCGAGGAGGCCGCTGACTTCCTCGGCCTCTACAAGATCGAGGCGCCGATGGAGCAGGCGCAGGCGCTGACCAAGGTCCTCGTCGCCTCCTGCCAACAGTTGGCGATGGGGCTGGAGAACCTGCCCTCTTTCAAGGACCTCGACAAGTACTGGATCGAGATCCACCGGCTCGAGAACGACGGCGACCGGATCTCCCGCGACGCCGTCGCCTCGCTCTTCTCCAATGGGATCGACCCGATGGTCGTGATCCGCTGGAAGGACATGTTCGCGGTCCTCGAGGAGGCGATCGACGCCACTGAGACCGCCGCCCAGATCATCGAGGGCATCGTGATAAAGAACAGCTAGGCCGTGTCCTCAGACGTAATCCTCGTCATCGTCGTCGCCACCGCGCTGGCTTTCGACTTCACCAATGGGTTTCACGACACCGCCAACGTCGTCGCCACTTCGATCTCGACCGGGGCGGCGCGGCCGTCGGTCGCGATCGGGTTCGCCTCGATCCTCAACTTCGTCGGCGCCTTCATCTCGATCAGCGTCGCCGCGACCGTCGCCAAGGACGTGGTCGATGCGGAAGTGATCACGCCGACGATCGTCTTCGCCGGCCTGATCGGGGCGATCTCCTGGAACCTGATCACCTGGTACTTCGGGCTGCCGTCGAGCTCCTCGCACGCGTTGATCGGGGGGGTAGTCGGCTCGGCCGTGGCGGCCGCCGGGTTCGACGCGGTGCTCGCCGAAGGACTGGTTGGCAAGGTCCTGATCCCGGCGGTGGTCGCGCCGATCCTCGCCTTCCTCGTCGCCGGCACCGCCATCGGCCTCTCCTACCGGGTGATCGGCAGGCAGCGGCCCGGGATCGTCAGCCGCGGCTATCGCTACGGGCAGATCGTCTCCGGCGGCCTGTTGGCCCTGGCGCACGGGACCAACGACGCCCAGAAGACGATGGGCGTGATCACCCTCGCCCTGATCGCCAACGGCACCCTCGGGGCCGAAGCCGATCCGCCGTTCTGGGTGATCGCCTCCTCGGCGACTGCGATCGCCCTCGGCACCTACAGCGGCGGCTGGCGGATCATCAAGACGACCGGAACCCGGATCATCAAGATGGACCCGGCGCAGGGGTTCTCGGCCCAGGGCGCCGGCGCGGCGGTGATCCTCGCCTCGACGCACTTCGGCTTCCCGCTCTCGACCACGCACGTGATCAACGGCGGCGTGATGGGCTCGGGGGCGGCGAAACGGCTCTCGGCGGTGCGCTGGGGCGTGGCCGGCAACATCTTCGTCGCCTGGCTGCTGACCCTGCCGGCGGCGGCGCTGATCGGCGGCGCCACCTACGGCTTCACGCGGATCTTCGGAAGTGGGGCGCTGGGCCCGGTCCTGGTCACCCTGATGGCACTCTCGCTGGTCGCCGCCGCCTTCACCAGGCGGGCCCAGCGAGGCGCTCCCGTGGAAGCGGCCGGCGCGTGATCGCGACGATCGTCCACACCGACGAACTGCTGCAGACGGTCGCCGCCTCGGTGATCACCGGCGTCGGGGTCACCTTCCTCTTCTCGCTGGGGATCTGGGGGGCGGGTCAGTTCAGCGAGCTGAGTCGAGACAAACGGCCGGTCGCCGCCACCGCGGCGGCCACGGTCGGGGTGCTCGGGCTCCTCTGCGTGGCCGGCGCGGTCGTCACCGGCATCGTCGTGATGACGCAGAAGTAGGCGTTTCTCGGGAGGTCCGAAGGGAGGGGGTCCGGCGGACAACAGCGGGGAGGGTCCGGCGGACCCCCTCCCTTCGGACCTCCACTCGTGCCTTTAGCTAAGGGAATTGGCCTCCATCCAGACGCGCCAGATGCCGGCCACCGCGGCGGCGAGGAGGATGATCCAGAGGAGGGTGCCGCCGCCGGTCGAGAACATCTTGTCGCTGCCGGCGATCAGGAGGGCGATCAGGCCCAGCGAGCCGTAGAGGACCGCCCGGCGGCCGTCGGTGAGGGTTGCCAGGGTCAGCTGGTTTTCGCGGCTGAAGGTGTAGAGCATCCAGGCGATCCCGGCGAGGAGGCCCATCGTCAGCGCGGTCAGCAGCGCTTCGGCGAAGTTGTCGCCGCGCGGCAGGAAGGCGATCGGCAGGGCGAGCAACATGATGATCGCGGCGTTGCGAGCGGCTCGCATGACCTCAGTTTACGAATGCGCTCCTAAGTCGGGGCGAAAATTTTGCGATCTGCGCACCACGGGTGCGCTTTGTCTCGGCACGGTTCAGTCATGTCGCCAGGGGCCGGGGAGGCAGCGCACGGGGAGGAGGGGACCGCGTCGGTCGAGCTGGTCGCGGCGGTCCCCTTCCTGCTGCTGGCGGTCCTGGTGGCGGCGCAGATCGCGCTGGCCGGCCAGGCGCTCTGGTCGGCCGGCGTGGCCGCGCGGGCGGGGGCGCGGGCGGCGCTGGTCGGCGGGGACGCCTCCGACGCAGCCCGCTCGGGGCTCCCGCCGTCGCTGCGCCCGGGGTTGAGGGTTCGCGACGAGGACGGGGTGGAGGTGCAGGTCGAGGTGCCGCGGCTGCTCCCTTCGCTGCCGCGACTGCGACTGGAGGCGCGGAGCGGGCTGGGGGCGGAAGATGGCTGAGCGGGGGCAGGCGACGGTGGAGCTGGTCGCGGCGCTGCCGGCGCTGTTGCTGGCCGCCCTGGTTGCCCTGCAACTGCTGGTCGCGGGCTACGCGATGACGCTTGCCGACGGCGCCGCCGAGGCGGGGGCGCTGGCGCTGGCCTCGGGCGGCTCGGCCGCCGAGGCGGCCCGGGCGGCGCTTCCGGGATGGGCGAAGGACGACGTCGCGGTGGCGATCGAAGGAGATCGGGTCTCGGTGCGCCTGCGCCCGCCGTCGCCGATCGATGCCCTCTCCGACCGGCTCACCGTCAGCAGCACCGCGGCGGCGAGGCGAGCGCGATGAGCCTCCTCAGCACGCCGCGGACCGCCCGACCCGACCACCAACCGCCGGAGCGGACGTTGAGCTTCGTCAACCCGCTGGCGAGGGGGCGTGTTCTCGCGGTTACGGCGGTCGGCGGGGCCGAGGGCTCGCGAGGCGCGGCGGCAGCGCTTGCCTGCGCCCGCGCCGAGGTCGACGCGGCGACGCTCTTGATCGACGTCGGCGGCCGGCCGCCCCGCCCGACGATGATCGCCTCGGCGGCGGCGCAGAAGCTGGAGGAGCGCCTGGTTGCGCAGCTGCCCGAGCAGAGGGTGGCCGCGCGAGGTCAGGTCTGTCATCTGGCGGTTTCGCCTGAGGAGGAGGGCTTGGAGACGGCCGCAGCCGCGGCGACGGTCGCGCGAGAGGGGGTGACGGTGCTGCACCTGCCGCCAGCGCTCCTGCAGCCGGCTCTGGACACCGCGAGCCTGCGGCCAACGGGGGTGCTGATGCGCGCGGACCTGACCAATGACCGCTCCCTGGTGGCGCTGCTGGCGCGCGACCTGCTCCATCGAGATCTCGCCGTCGGGGTGCTGAAGCGCCGCCTCAGCTGGGTCGCCGAGCGGCGCGCGCTCTTCGGGGTCCTGCCGGCAGGCACCCCCGGCGGCCTTCCGGAGCGGCTGGTGCGACGCCTCTGCGGACCGGTGCGATGAAGCGATTTCGGACCGAGTCCGGGCAGGCGCTGATCCTCGCCCTCGGCGGCTCCTTCGCCTTGCTCGCCGCGGCCCTGGCGTTGGTAGCGATCGCGGGCGCCGTCACCGGCAAGGGGCGGGTCCAGCGCGCCGCCGACCTGGTCGCGATCTCGGCGGTGCGTTCGATGCGCGACGACCTCTCGCGCCTGCTGGCGCCGCCGCGGCTCGCCGGCGGGCGCCCGAATCCCGAACACCTCGACAAGACCCTCTACCTCGCACGGGCGCGCGCGGCGGCGATCGAGGCGGCGCGGTCGAACGGCGTCGACCCGGAGCTGGTCCGTCTCGACTTCCCCGACGCCGCGTCGTTCGCGCCGGTGCGGGCGAAGGCGACGATCGTCGCCCGGCTCCGCGAGGCAGGCCAGCGGGTCGAAGCGTCCGCTGTCGCCGAAGCCGCCGCGCCCTACGGCGCCGTCGCGTCTGGCGGCACGCCGATGGCGACCGGAGGCGGTTATGGCGGGCCGCTGGTCTACCGGGACGGCGAGGGAATGCGACCGGACGTGGCCTCCGCGTATGACCGGATGGCAGCGGTCGCCCGCGCCGACGGAGTGGTGCTGGTGGTGGTCTCCGGCTTCCGCTCCGACGCCGAACAGGCCGAGCTCTTCGCCGCCCATCCCGATCCGACCTGGGTCGCTCCCCCCGGCCATTCCCTGCACCGCTGCGCGACCGAGCTCGACCTCGGCCCCTCGTCCGCTTACGACTGGCTGGCGAGCAACGCCAGCCGCTTCGGCTTCACTCAGCGCTACTCGTGGGAGGCCTGGCACTACGGTTTCGAAGCTGGTCCACCGCCCTGCTCAGCGGCCGGTGAAGCTCTGTCCGCGGGCGGGGGAGAGGCTGCCTTCGCTGCCTCCTCGAGCAGCCTTCCGTCCTTCGTTCCTCTCCGCTACCGGGGGCCGATCCTCCGCTCCGCCGCCCGCTGGCACCTGCCGCCGGCGTTGATGGCGGGGCAGCTGATGGCCGAGTCCGGCTTCGACCCCGACGCCGGCTCGCCCGCCGGCGCCCAGGGCATCGCCCAGTTCATGCCCTCCACCGCGGCCACCTACGGCCTCGCAAACCCCTACGACCCGGTGGCGGCAATCGACGCCGAGGCGCACCTGATGTCCGACCTGCTGCGGCAGTTCGGCTCGCCCGAACTCGCGCTCGCGGCCTACAACGCCGGCCCCGCCCCGGTCGAAGCCTGCCACTGCATCCCGCCCTATCCCGAGACCCAGGCCTACGTCACCCGCATCCTCGCCCTGATCGGAGGCGCCGGCGCGATTGCGATGCCGAGCTTCGAAGTGCGGTTGATCGCCTGATCGATTAAGTCAAACATGCTGTATCACGCGTGATACCTTGGAGGTATGAGCCAAGTGAGCATCAGAGAATTGAGAAACCAGGGAGGGGAGATCGTCGATCGGGCCGCGAAAGGCGAGCGGATCACGATCACCCGTGACGGCAAGCCGGTGGCCGAACTGAGCCCACTGCGCCAGGAGATGACCACCGAGGCTCTTCTCGAGCGGTGGCGTCATCTGCCGTCTATCGACTACGAGCAGTTTCGGGCCGACGTGGACGAGGTCATGGGGGAGCTGCTGTGAATTTGCCCCACGTCAGGCACCAGCGAGGGATCCTGGATACCTCGGCGCTCATCCCTTTCAATCGCTTCCGCGAGGTCGAGTTGTTCCCGGTGGTGTCGGTTATCACGACCATCACTCTGGCAGAGCTCAGTGTCGGACCCCTGACCGTGAGGAGCGATGTCGAGCGGGCCCGTCGATTGGCGCACCTTCAGCAGGCAGAGGCAAGCTTCAATCCCCTCCCCTTCGATGTCGATGCGGCGAGGGCGTTCGGAAGTGTCGCTGCTTCGCTGCGCCAGGCAGGCCGGAAGATCGAGTCTCGTCAGAAGGACGCGATGATCGCCGCGATCGCCCTGGCCAACGATTTGCCTGTCTATACCTGCAACGCACGTGATTTCGAAGGGATCGATGGACTCGAGGTGGTCTCGGTCCCGGTGCCTGCCTGAGCGATGCCGAAGCCGACTCTCCTCGTCCAGCTCAGCGACCTCCACATTGGCGGCAACGAGAGCGGACTCGATCCGATTCCGCGGCTCGAAGCCGTCCTCGATGCAGTGCGCTCACTGCCGAACCAGCCCGACGCGGTGCTCGTCTCGGGCGACCTGACCGACGACGGTGCTGCCGAGGGGTACCGGGTGGCGCGGGAGATGTTCGCCGGCCTCCAAGTTCCCCTGCACGTGATCCCCGGCAACCACGACGATCGCCGGCTGCTGCGCGAGGCGTTTGGCCTGCCGGGGAGCGGTGACGAGCCGGTCAACTACTCGGTGCGGGTGGGGGACCTCCGCCTCCTCGCCTTCGACTCGATCGTCCCCGGTCAGGACCCCGGCGACTTTCCGCCCGAGCAGTTGCGCTGGCTTGACGCGGAGCTGGCGGCCGAGCCGCAGGCGCCGACCCTGCTGGCACTGCACCACCCGCCGCTCGCCACCGGCATTGCCGAGTGGGACGCGATCAATCTCTTAGCGCCGCAGCGCCAGGCGCTGGCGGAGGTCGTCTCCCGGCATCCGCAGCTCCTGGGGATCGTCGGCGGCCACCTGCACCGGGTCGCTGCCTCGACCCTGACCGGCCGCCCGGTACTCGCCGCGCCCAGCACCTACTGGCAGGTGCGCCCCGATTTCGAGGAGGGCGAGGAGTACGGGGTGGTCGACAGCCCGGGGTTCGCGATCCACGCCCTCCGCGAGGGCGAGCTCTACTCGCAGGCGGAGTCGGTGCCGTTCAGCCTTTGACCGCGCCCGGCGCCAGCTGCTCGTGCACGAAGCGGACGACCGCGGCCCCCTCGCCGACGGCGATCGCGCAGCGCTTGATCGAGCCGGCGCGGACGTCGCCGGCGGCGTAGACGCGGGGGACGCTGGTCTCGAGCAGCCCCTCGGCGCCGATTTCCGAGCCGGTGCGGATGAAGCCCTTCTCGTCACGCTCGACGGCCTCGCCGAGCCAGCCGGTGCAGGGCGAGGCGCCGAGGAAGAGGAAGAGGAACGAGTAGGGGAGGCGGGTGCCGTCGGCGAGGGTGACCGCTTCGAGCCTGCCGTCGCTGCCGTGAAGCTCGGCGATTTCGCTGCGGTCGCGGACGCTGACCCCGAAGCGGTCGAGCTCGTCGAGCAGGTAGCTCGACATCGTCTCGGCGAGGTTGGCGCGGCGGTGCAGCAGCGTCACCAGGGCGCCGCCGCGGGCAAGCCAGACGGCCGCCTGTCCGGCGGAGTTTCCGCCGCCGACGACACCGACTCGCTGGCCGCCGCAGATCTGCGCCTCGGGCGGGCCGGCGGCGTAGAAGACGCTGAGCCCCTCGTACTCCTCCAGGTCGGCGATCGGGAGTTTCCGGTATTCGGCGCCGGTCGCGATCACCACCGCCCGGGCCGAGATCTCGTTCCCCTCCTCGAGGCGGACGAGGTGGTGGCCGTCGCCCGGCTCGAGCGCCTGCGCCCGGTAGGGCGTCGCCGTGCGGGCGTTGAACTTGCGCGCCTGGGTGACGGCGCGGCTGGTCAGCTCCGAGCCGGTGATCCCGGCCGGGAAGCCGAGGTAGTTCTCGATCCGCCGCGAGGTCCCCGCCTGTCCCCCCAGCACGGTGCTCTCGACGACGAGCGTCTCGAGACCCTCGGAGGCGCCGTAGACGGCGGCGCCCAGGCCGGCCGGACCGCCGCCGATCACCAGCAGGTCGACCTCCTCGCGCTCCCCCAGCTCGAGGCCGATCCCGAGCGCCCGGGAGAGCTCGCCGTCGCTCGGCGCCCGCAGCTCGGCGCCGCCGGGCAGTCGCACCAGCGGGATCTCGTCCGGCTTCAGACCCTCCAGCGCCCGCGCCGCCTCCGCGTCGTCGATGGTGTCGCTCCAGCTGAAGGGCAGCCGCTGCCGTTTGGCGAAGTCGACCAGCTGCCGCGTTGCCGCCGAGTCGCGCGGGCCGACGATCTCGATCCCGATCCCCTGCCGCTGCTGCAGCAGTTCGCGCCGCTGTACGAAGGCGGAGAGGAGGATGTCGGAGAGAGGCGCGTCCTCGAGCAGCAGCTTGCGAAGCGCTTCCCGCTCGACCGCGACGTAGCGCATCGGCTTGGTGACGACGGCGGTGAGGAAGACGGTCTGGCCGGAGAGCAGGTTCATCTCGCCGAGGAAACCGGAGGCACCGTGGCGGACGACCTCGTTTCCAGCCCCGTCCAGTACGGCTGCCTCACCCTCGCGGATCGCGATGAAGGGGTAGGTCTCGTCGCCGATCTCGAAGAGCTTCTCGCCGACCTCCGCGGTCCGCTCCTCTCCGTGCGCGGCGAGCGTCGCGAGCTGGCTCTCGGAGAGGACGCGACTGACTGGACCGGCCACGCGTCAAGGCTACTGCGCGCGGGTAGGCTGCCTGACTACAGCAACCGAAAGGACGACCATGCGCAACCCCTTCACTCACAAGAAGCTGGAAGAAGTCAAGAACTCAGCCGAGGACTTCGGCCATGGGGACGCGATGGAGGCCCGTTTCGCCAAGGGCGACCTCGAGACCGAGGAGACCGGCTTCAGCTTCCACCGCCTGAAGCCGAACAAGCGGCAGCCCTTCGGCCACCGACATGAGGACGCCGAGGAGGTCTACGTGATCGTTCGCGGCGACGGCCTCTTCAAGCTCGACGACGAGATCATCGAGGTGGAGACGCTGGACGCGATCCGCGTCTCGCCGGAGGTGACCCGAGCGTTCGAAGCCGGCGACGACGGCCTCGAGGTGATCGTCTTCGGACCCCGGAAAGACGGCGACGGCTCCCTAGACCATGAGTTCTGGACCGATTGACGCGCGGATAGACTGCCCGCCGATGCCAGCCGCAGAGGTCAACGGGGTGGAGGGGATGGAGTCCCTGGTCGGCCAAGAGATCGGCCCCAGCGGGTGGCGGACGATCGCGCAGGCGGACATCGACGCCTTCGCCGAGCTCTCCGGCGACCACCAGTGGATCCACGTCGACCCCGAGCGGGCAAAGGCCGAGAGCCCCTACGGGACCACGATCGCCCACGGCAACCTCACCCTCGCCACCGTCGACGGCTTCCGCGCCGGATTGATCAGCTCCACCGGCTTTGCCCTCGGCGTCAACTACGGCTGGAACAAGATCCGCTTCCCCGCCCCCGTCCCCGTCGACTCCAAGATCCGCGCCAAGGCGGAGGTCGTATCGGTCGAGGAGAAGGGCGGCGGCTGGTACGAGGTCGTCACCCGCTTCACCCTCGAAGTCGAGGGCGCCGACAAGCCCTGCTTCGTCGGCGACTCGGTGACGCGGGTGATGGCCGCCTCTGACTGAGTAGTCGAGATAGCCTTGCGTCGATGAGCGCGGGGCGATGGGCGAGACGCGGGGGAGTGGTGGGCGCGGCACTGCTCGCCTCCCTCGGGCTTACGCTGGGCGGGGGCAGCCCGGCAGAGAGCGCTGCCCCGGCCCCGCGGGTCCTGCACGCGACCTTCGCTTCGTTCCCCGACTACCTGGATCCGCAGCTCTCCTACACCTTCGAAGGGTGGAACGCGATGTACGACACCTACATCCCGCTTCTCACCTATCGCCATGCCTCCGGCAGGGCAGGGAGCGAGGTGATTCCCGGCCTTGCGCGGGGGCTGCCCAGGATCAGCGACGGCGGCAAGAAGTACGTCCTCTTCCTCCGCAAGGGGCTGAGGTACTCGAATGGCCGGCCCGTCCGGGCCTCCGATTTCGCGTACACGGTGAGGCGCATGCGCCGGCTCTACTCGGGCGGCACTCCGTTCTTCGCCGACATCCAGCGGATCGTCACCAACGACAGGACCGGCCGGATCGCGATCCGGCTCGACCGTCGGCGCGGGACCTTCACCTACGAGCTGGCGCTGCCATTCGTGGCGCTGGTGCCGAGCGGGACGCCGATGTACGACCTCAGCGCCGATCCCCCGCCGGCGACCGGGCCATACGTGATCGACAGCTCCGAGCCGGGGGTGGGGTGGAGCTACCGGCGCAACCCGCAGTGGGGTGCCCATAACGCACAACTGCTGCCCCAGCTGCCGAGCGGTCATATGGATCGGATCAAGGTGGAAGTGATCCGCAACGGCGCCGCCCAGGTGAAGGGCCTCGAAGACGGCAGGATCGATTGGATCCAGAATCCCCCGCCGTCGAACCTTTTCGCCAGGATCAAGGGCCGGTACGGGGGAACCCAGTTCCGGCTGGAGCCGACGCTCAGCCTCTACTACTTCTGGATGAATACGAAGAAGCCGCCGTTCGACGACCTCAGGGTGCGGCGGGCGGTCAACTACGCGGTCGATCCCGTCGCCCTTGCGCGAGTCTACGGGGATCAAGTCGCGCCGACCCAGCAGATCCTGCCCCCGGGGATGCCCGGCTACAGGAAGTTCGAGCTCTACCCACACAACCTGAAGAAGGCGCGCCGGCTGATCGCCAAAGCCGATCCGGGCGATCGTGAGATCACCGTTTGGACCGACAGCGAAGCGCCGAACAGCGAAGCCGGCATCTACTACGCCGAAGTGCTGCGGAAAATCGGCTTCCGCGTTCACCTCAGGGTCCTCGGAGCGGACTCCTATTTCACGGCAATCGGAAGGACCTCCAGGCCAGATCTCGACACCGGTTGGAGCGACTGGTTCGAGGACTACCCCCACCCCAACGACTTCTTCCAGCCGCTCCTTTCTGGGCGGTCGATCTTCCGCAACTACAACTCCAACTTCGCTCAGATCGATGTCCCGGCCCTGAACCGCCGGATATCCGAACTGAGTGAACGGCCCACGGTGCCCCAAGCGGGCTATGCGGCGCTCGACAAGAGCTACATGAAGCTGGCGCCGATAGCCCCCTACGGAACGCGCGTCCTCACGACCTTCGTCTCCAAGCGCGTCGACCTCAGCAAGGTCGTCTGGAGCGACACCTTTGGCGCCGACCTCACCAGCTTCCGCTTCCGCTAGGCGCGAGCCGGCAGCCGCCCGAGCGAGTCGACGGTGTGGGCGCAGGCGCGGGCCGCCTCGATCCCCTTCGTCTCGAGGTGGTCGAAGAAGAAGCCCCGGTGGGTTTCGTGCTCGTGGAAGTGGTGCGGGGTGAGGACCGCGGAAAGGACCGGAACGCCGGTCTCGAGTTGCACCTGCATCAGCCCGCCGATCACCGCTTCGGCGACGAACTCGTGGCGGTAGATGCCGCCGTCGACGACCAGGCCGGCGGCGACGATCGCGTCGTAGGAGCCGGTTTCGGCGAGCCGGCGCGCGTACAGGGGGATCTCGAAGGCGCCGGTGACCTCGAAGTAGTCGATGTTCTGCGCCGGCGTGCCGAGCTCGGCGATCTCGCTCGCGAAGCCGTGCTTGATCTGGTCGACGAGGTCCTTGTGCCAGCAGGCCTGGACGAAGGCGATGCGCTGGTTCTTGTTCGGGGCGGCGTCTGGGTCCATCGGTGCCTCCTTGGATCGATCTGGACAGCGGTGCGCCTTTTCCCCGCTATAGGGGGGATAAGTCGCACCGCTGCGGCGTTGCGGCTACTTGACCGTCAGCGTGCCTTCCATGCCGGCTTCGCGGTGGCCGGGGATGGAGCAGTAGTAGGTGTAGGTGCCGGGTTCGAGTTCGACTTCGGCAGAGTCGGAGCCTTCGGAGACGACTTCGGTGCCGCCGACTTCCTGGCCACTGGAGTCTTCGATTTTGACGTCGTGGGGGACGGGCGAGGAGTTGGTGAAGTTCAACGTCACCTTGCCGGCCTTGGCGGTGGCTTCGGTGGTGGTGAAGGCGAGCTGCCCGGTGGGGTCGGCTTCGATGTCGACCGCCGCGGCGGACCCGGCGCTGCCGCCTTCGGCTTCCTTTTCGGTTTCGGCTTCCTGGGTGGTTTCAGCCGGGGCGGCCGATTCTTCGCTGGTGGTGTTGCTGCCACCGCCGCAGGCGGCGAGGGCAAACGCAGCTAGGAGCAGGGCGAACAGCGGTACGAGCTTCTTCATCTCGGTTCCTTTCCCGCGGAATACTGGTCAGGGAGAATCTAGCCGCGATACGTGCCCCGCGGCTACCCGGTTCAGCGGCCGTGGAACTCCGGGGTGCCGCCGCTGAAGAAGGTCTCGACGCCGTTGCGGAGGTCCTCGGTCGCCATCGAGTCGGCGATCCCGTGGCGCTCCAGCTGCAGGTGCTCGGTGATGCTGTTCTCGATGCTTACCCCGCAGAGGAGCTTCGCCATCCGCACGTAGTGGGGCGCCTTCTGCGCCAGCTCCCCGGCCCGCACCTGCGCCCGCTGCATCAGCTCCTCGGCGCCGACCACCTCGCTCACCAGTCCCAGCTCCTTCGCCTCCTCGGCGCTCAGGTTGGGGTCGTCGAGGAGGAGTTCCAGCGCCTTGCTCGGCCCGACCACGCGCGGCAGGAAGTAGGTCATGCCGCCGTCGGGAGAGGCGCCGATTCGCCCATAGGCGGGGGCGAAGAAGGCAGTGTTGGCGGCGATCCGGATGTCGCAGGCGAGCGCCAGCGAGAAGCCGGCGCCGGCGGCCGGCCCGTTGACCGCGGCGATCACCGGAAAGGGGATCCTGCGCAGGTCGACGATCGCCTGGTGCAGCGCCTCGGCCCCGCGCCGCACCTCGGAGGGGAGGTCGATCTC
>Ga0070683_100003874_pt1 | contig 12236 bp, 5 predicted proteins | sample KBSC713LmetaG_FD_64662 | JGI IMG/M metagenome (GOLD analysis project Ga0070683, IMG submission 64662) | Corn rhizosphere microbial communities from Kellogg Biological Station, Michigan, USA - KBS C7.1-3L metaG | ecosystem: Host-associated > Plants > Roots > Rhizosphere ...
ACCGTCAGAACGGTGTCGACTACACCGACATGGTCAACTGGAACTACAGCTACCACAGCAACCCGTGGTGGAACGTCCTCCGGAACGAGAACTTCGACGACCGTAACCGCATGCTCGGCTCGGCCCAGCTCCAGTGGAAGCCGATGCCCTGGCTCACCGGTATGGTCCGCACGGGGACGGACTTCTACAACCAGAACCATGGCTTCGACATGGCTCAGGGCTGGATCGGCGGCTACGGCGGCGATCCGAACACGAACGGCGACTACACGCAGGGCGGCTTCAACAACACGACGGACTTCGTCAACGAGAACAACACCGACTTCCTCCTCACCGCGGTCAGCTCGCCCCTCGAGCGCCTCGGCCTGACGGTGAACCTCGGTGGCAACCGTCGCGTGCGCTCGCTCAGCCAGCGCTGGATCGGCACGGACAAGCTGGTCACGCCTGGCGTGTACAACATGTCCAACGCGGCCACGCTGTATAAGCCGGTGCAGTACGACGAGCGTCGTCAGATCAACTCGCTGTACGGCACGACGCAGTTCGCGTACAACGACATGTTCTTCGTCGACGTCACCGGTCGTAACGACTGGTCGTCCACGCTGCCGAAGGGGAAGAACTCCTACTTCTATCCCTCGGTCTCCAGCTCGCTGGTCTTCACCGACCTCGTCCCGGCCCTCAAGAACATGGGCCTGAGCTACGGCAAGCTGCGTGGCGCCTGGACGCGTGTGGGTAGCGACGCGAACCCGTACCTCCTGACGCTCACCTACACCTCGGCCGATCCGTACTTCGGCAACCCGCGCTTCGCGGTCCCGAACACGGTGACGAACCCGAACCTCAAGCCTGAGCAGACGCAGGCCTGGGAAGTCGGCACCGAGATGAGCTGGTTCGACGGCCGCGCCGGACTCGACGTGACCTACTACCAGAAGCGCACGACGGACCAGATCCTCACGGCCTCGGTCGCGCCGAGCACGGGCTTCACCTCCGCCGCGGTCAACGCGGGCGAGCTCTCGAACAAGGGCATCGAGGTGCAGCTCACCGGTTCGCCGATCAAGTCGAACCGTGCGGACGGCTTCAACTGGGATGTCACGGCGAACTACGCGCAGAACAAGAACAAGCTCGTGTCGCTCTACGGCAAGTCGGACACGTACCTCATCGGCCAGAAGTTCTTCAACGTGAGCATCGAGGCCCGCGTCGGCCAGCCGTACGGCAGCATCGTCGGCCGCGACTTCCGTCGTGATTCGGCCGGCCGTCTCGTCCTTTCTGGGACGACCGGCGCGCCGCTGGCCGCGTTGACGACCTCCGTCCTCGGCAACATCCAGCCGAAGTGGACGGGTGGCTTCATCAACACCTTCCGCTGGAAGGGCTTCGACCTGACGGGTCAGATCGACGCCCGCATCGGCGGACAGCTCTACAGCGCCACGAACTCGTGGGGTATCTACGCTGGCATCCTCGCCAGCTCGCTGCCCGGTCGTGAGGACAGCATCACCGTCTCCGGTGTGCTGAGCGATGGCACCCCGGTCACGCGCAAGGTCAGCGCTGAGAACTACTACCATGGGCTCGGCTACAACTCGGGCGATCGCACCTCGGTCGTCGATGCGAGCTACGTCAAGCTCCGCGAAGTGCGGCTTGGGTGGGCGGTGCCACAGGCGCTCCTCAACAACTTCGGTGGCTATCGCATGAACGTCGCCCTGATCGGCCGCAACCTCGCCATGCACGCGAACGCTCCGAACATCGATCCGGAGACGGCGTTCAGCGCGGGTAACCAGCAAGGCCTCGAGATGGGTCAGCTTCCGTCGACGCGCAGTCTGGGCTTCCAGATCAGCGTCACTCCCTGAGCGCACTGACGCCTAACAGTCTTCATATAATGATGCGAAAGACATTTCTCAGCGCATCCCTCGCGGCAGCGTCGTTGGTTGCAGGCCTCACGGCCTGCAACAACGACAAGCTCACCGCGGTGAATGCCAATCCGAATGCCCCGGAGCAGGTGCAGTCGTCGTCGCTGTTCACGAACGCGACGGTCGGCGCGCTCTCGACGATCCGCGGTACCACCTTCGAGCACGGCACGTCCGGCCTCTGGGCTCAGCACTACGCCGAGATCCAGTACGCCGAGGCGGACCTCAACCAGCCGCGTAACGCGACGACCGAGGGTCTCTGGACGAGCTTCTATTCCGGCCCGCTCCAGGACTACAGGCAGATCACCGTGCAGTCGGCGAACCAGCCGAACCTGCTCGGACCTGCGCTCATCATGCGCGACTTCGTCCTCGAGACGATGACCGACTTCTGGGGCGACATCCCCTTCTCGGAAGCCGGCCAGGGCTCGGAGAACTTCACGCCGAAGTACGACACGCAGGCGGCCATCTACGACACCATCTTCACGTCGCTGACGAAGGCGGCGTCGCTGATGACGGATGCCGGTCTCCGCTACGGCAGTGCCGATCCGGTCTACGGTCAGGCCGGCGAGGATGCGGCGACGCAGGCCGCGCAGTGGGTGAAGCTCGCCAACTCGCTGCACGCCCGCGCGGCGATGCGGATCAGCGTGAAGGACAAGGCCAAGGCGACGACCGAGCTGACCAAGGCGCTGGCCGGCCCGGTCTTCACGAGCAACGCCGACAACGCGTTCGTGGCGTGGCCGGGTGGCGTGGTCGCCAACCCGCTCTGCCTGAACTGGGCGGACTCGCCGAACTGCGGTGGTACGCGTGACGACCAGCGTATCTCCGAGCGGTTCGTCGACACGCTCAAGGTGACGGGCGATCCGCGGCTCGCGATGTATGCGCTGCCGACGGGTGCCTCGCAGAAGACCACCGGCAAGACCGCGTGCGACATCACCTATCGCGGCTTCCCAAATGGTCACAGCTCTGCGGACGTCCCGAATCCCTGCGATCCGACGGGGAAGAACTTCAGCTTCTCCGACTACTCGCGTCCGACGCTGACGATCCGTGAGGAAGGTTCGCCGAGCTACATCATGACGTACTCGGAGCTCCTGTTCATCAAGGCGGAAGCGGCGGAGCGTGGGATGATCAGCGGGTCGGCGGCCCAGTTCTATGCGGACGCCATCACCGCGTCGATGGAGCAGTGGGGCGTGGACGCGGCGAGCACCACCGCGTACATCGCGGCGCACCCCTACCAGGGCGGCGCGACGGGGCTGAAGCAGATCGCCTACGAGAAGTGGGTGTCGCTCTTCAACCTCGAGACCGAGGCCTACTCGGAGTACCGTCGTCTCGACTACCCGGTGCTGACGCCTGGCCCGGATGCCGTGACGAACACCGTGCCGACGCGCCTCCCCTATCCCGACATCGAGAACTCGCTGAACGCGACGAACCTCAATGCGGCGAAGGGCACGCAGGGCAACACGGACATCACCGGCAAGGTGTGGTGGGACGTGCCGTTCGCGCCGTAACTCGCAATACCCTCCCGGCGTCAGCGACGCGCTGACGACTGAGACACGATGCCCCATGCGTGCATGCACGCATGGGGCATCGTGCATTGTGTGCGACGCGTGGTGCGCCGTCGATCGTCACGAGCGCTGAGGGTGCGACGGGCGTGGACGAGCCGTTGCACTCGCCTTTTTTCCGCTCGCCACGGGTACCGCGCGCGCTGCTGCATACGAATGCGTCGCCAGGTTCGTTCACAATGCAGCGCAGCATTTCCACGGGTGCGCGACGTCGATGCACGGGCGCATTTGAAAGTTCCAAAAACTTTCAGGCGAGCCCTAGCGCGTGCACCAAACAGATGCGATCATGGCGCCACGAAACGACCGCGATCCCGGACATCCCCACCTGATCGCGGACATTCACTATTTGTGGAGGCGACATGAGAAAGCTCGGTGTCTGGCTCGGTGCGCTCCTGCTCGTGCTCGTCGCGAGTGTGGAGGCATCCGCGCAGCGACGTGTCACCGGCAGTGTCACGAGTACCACAGGAGAGCCGATCGGCAACGTGGTGGTCAACGTGCAGGGCACGGCCCTCGGCACCTACACCACGGATGACGGGAAATTCGTCCTGAACAACGTGCCGAACAACGCGCAGACGCTCGTCGTTCGGCGCATCGGCTACCGCCGCGTGCTCCAGCCTCTCGCTGCGGGCGTCAACCAGATCGACATCCGTCTGGTCAAGGACGTGCTCGAGCTCGAGCGTCAGGTGGTAACTGGAACTACAACTTCCATCTCCTCCGTCAACGCGGCCAACGCCGTCGCGCAGGTCAGCGGCGAGCAGCTCAACAAGGCGCCGACGCCGACGATCGAGAACGCGCTCCAGGGCAAGATCCCGGGCGCCGTCATCTCGCAGAACTCCGGCGCGCCCGGCGGCGGCATGCAGGTGCAGCTGCGCGGTACCACGTCGATCAACGCGAACTCCAGCCCGCTCTACGTCGTCGACGGCGTGATCGTCAGCAACGCGGTCATCCTGAACGGCATGAACTCGATCACGACCGCAGGCGGCGGTGTCACGAACAGCCAGGACCAGCCGGTCAACCGCATCGCCGACCTGAACCCCGCGGACATCGAGAACATCGAAGTCCTGAAGGGCGCGTCGGCCGGCGCCATCTACGGCTCGCTCGCGTCGAACGGCGTGATCGTCATCACGACGAAGCGTGGTCAGGCCGGCCGCACCTCGGCCAGCATCACGCAGCGCATGGGTCAGTTCACGCTCGGTCACAAGCTCGGCCTGCGCTGCTTCGGATCGTTCGACGAGGTCGTCGCCGCGTTCGACTCCTCTCGCGCCACTGAATGGCAGCAGTCGGGCGGGACCTGCCACGACTTCGAGGAGGAGTTCTACGGCGGCAACCCGCTGTCGTACGAGACGGATCTCTCGCTCCGCGGTGGCGGCGGCGGCACGACGTTCTACGTCGCCGGTCTCGCCAAGCGCGACAACGCGATCCAGAAGAACTCGTACTACCAGAAGCAGTCGGTCTCGGCGAACGTGAATCAGCTCATCGGCCCGCGCCTGACGCTCCGGTCGAACAACGAGTTCATGCACTCGCTCACCGACCGCGGCATCTCGGGCAACGACAACAACGACATCATCTCCCCAGGCGACGTCTTCTCCGCCACGCCAACCTGGATCGATCTGCAGTCGCGGATCCGGAACCCCTACCTGCCGTCGGGCTCCAATCCCTTCCAGAACGCCGACCTCGTGAAGCTGCCGGAGGACGTGTATCGCTACATCGGCAGCGTGAACACGACCTTCTCCGCGTACGCCTCGGCGCGCCAGTCGCTCGACCTGTCGCTGCTCGGTGGTGTCGACGCCTTCTCGTACAACTCCAAGGTCGTCTCGCCGCCGGAGGCCTACTTCGAGTCGAACGACGGTCTTCCGGGCACGATCGTCGTCAACAAGTCACAGAACGTCAACGCGAACCTGAACCTCTCGGCGCGCCACAAGTACACGATCAGCCTCGCGACGGCGACGACGTCGGCGGGTCTGCGCCAGCAGCGCCGCCAGGTCAGCCTGATCACGAACTCGGGGCGCAACCTTCCCTCGGGTGTCAGCGACGTGAACTATGGCGTCGTGCAGGTGGTCGGCGAGAACCAGTCCATCATCAAGGACTTCGCGTACTTCGCGCAGGAAGAGCTCCTCGCCTTCAACGAGCGGCTGCTGCTCACGGGCGGTGTCAACGCCGAGCGCTCGAGCGTGAACGGCGACGACAAGAAGTTCTACGTCTTCCCGAAGGCGGCGGCCTCGTATCGGCTTCCCTTCCTGCCGCCGTTCACGGATGAGCTGAAGCTGCGTGTGGCGTTCGGCAAGGCGGGCAATCAGCCGCCTTATGGCTACAAGTTCACCACGCTCCCCATCTCGGTGTACGGTGGCCAGTTGGGTGCCCGCCCGTCCACGATCTCGGGAGACGCGAACATCCGTCCCGAGACGTCGACGGAGCTCGAGGGCGGTCTCGACGCGCAGTTCCTCGGCGGTCGTGCGGCGCTCGACTTCACGGTGTTCAAGAAGAAGGTCACTGACCTGATCCTGTCCGCCTCGGTCGCCAACACGTCGGGTTTCACGACGCGCTACATCAATGCCGGCTCGCTGCAGAACACCGGTACGGAGATCGGCCTCAGCCTCACCCCGGTGCAGTGGCGCAACCTGAACTGGGTGTCGCGCACGACCTACGCCAACGTCGACGGCCGAATCCTCAGCCTTGGCGGTCTGCCGTGCTACAACGGCGGCTCGTACTTCTCGGCCACCTACGGCGCGCCGTACGTGTGCACGGGTTACTCGCCGACCGCGGTGCAGGCGCGTAACGGCTGGGACTCCACGTTCGTGAACGGCGTCTACGCCTCGCGTGTCCGGCACATCTCGACGTACGAGAGCGCCCCGAACTTCAACATGGGCTTCTCGAACGAGATCAACTACGGGCCGGTCCGCCTGTACGGTCTCGTCGACTGGCGTCAGGGCGGCAAGGTCGCGAACCTGACGAACGCCTACTTCGATCCGGTGACGAGCGACGGCCTTGGCTTCTTCGCCGACACGGCGAAGAGCGCCGCGCGCATCAAGCGGAACTCGCAGCAGGGCACCTCGTACCTCGAGGACGCGGGCTTCGTGAAGCTCCGCGAGATCTCGGTGTCCTACCTGATCCCGCGTCGCCTCACGCAGGCGGCCTTCTCGTCGCTGACGCAGGACATCCGGCTCGAGGTGAGCGGGCGGAATCTGAAGACGTGGACCCCGTACACGGGCTACGATCCCGAGGTGTCCAACTTCTCCAACCAGAACATCGGACGGTTCCAGGACGTGACGCCGTATCCGCCGAGCCGCAGTGTGTTCGTCTCGATTTCCGCCAACTTCTGACGACCGTTCATCACGGATGAGGGATAGAATGCTTAGACGAACTCTGGGACTCATCGCGGGCGTCGGTATCGCCGCGATGGGCTGCAAGGATTCGACCTCGGTCACTGACCTGAACAACGTGTCGGCCGAGGCACTCGCCGGCGGACTGACGAAGTCGTCGGCCGGCCTGCTCGCGACGGGACAGGTCAACTCGACGCGCGGCGATCTCGACTCGCGCTACCTGGTCTTCTCCGAGACCATGGCGCGCGACTTCTACCGCCTCGACAACGCCGAGAACCGCTACATCACCGAGACGATCGGTGGGCCGGCGGACTTCTCCGGCTTCCTCGGCGGCGGCGCCTTCTCGCAGTTCTACGTGACGGTGCGCGCCGGCAACACGATCCTCAACGCGATCGACAAGGCGCAGGGGATGACGCCGGCCGAGATCGCGGCGACGAAGGGCTTCGCGCTCACGTTCAACGCGCTCGCGCTCTATCGCGCGCTGGAGCTGCGCGACTCGCTCGGCATCGCGATCGACGTGAACCACCCGATCGAGGACCCGCCGGCGGGTTTCGTCTGCAAGCCGAACGCGCTGGCCTCGATCTCGGCGACGCTCGACAGCGCCGCGACGTTCCTCGCCGCGGGCGGTGCCGAATTCCCGTTCAAGGTTCCCCCGGGCTTCACGTTGAACGGGAGCTTCGATACGCCCGCCACGTTCCTGCGGATCAACCGCGCCATCAAGGGCAAGGTCGAGCTGTATCGTGGGCTGGACCACCAGAAGCCGAATGCGGCCAGCTTCGCCGCGGCGGTCACCGCGCTGACCACGGCGATCGGTCCCGCGCCGACGTCGGCGGCGGACCTGAAGGCCGGCCTCTGGAACACGTACAGCACGGACGCCAACGAGACGCGGTACCCGATCGCCGACGCGAACATCTACCTCAACCCGATGGTCGCGGACAGCATCCAGGCCGGGGACCTGCGCGCCGCGAAGATCATCACCGTCCCGGCGAAGACGCTGTTCGGTGTGAGCTCGACGTACAAGACGCCGCTCACCGATCCGTCGAACCTCACGCAGCCGGCTCCGATCATCAAGGTGTCGGAGATGTTGCTGCTCCGCGCCCAGGCGTACATCGAGCTCAACGACCTGCCGAGTGCCACGGCGGACATCAACACCGTTCGCACGCTCGCGGGTGGCCTGGCGCCGATTGCCGTGCCGGCCACGAAGGCGGCGGCGATCGACGCGGTGCTCTACGAGAAGCGGTACACGCTGCTCGCCGAGAGCGCGCACCGGCTCGTGGATCTCCGGGCGTACAGCCGCCTGAACGGAACGTTCTTCAAGAAGGAGCTGACGGGCGACATCTATCAGTCCACGCTCCCGATCCCGAAGCGTGAGTTCGACGCCCGTGGTGTCACGGCAATCACGCCGACCTGCTCGTAAGCGGTACTGCAACCCTGTAGGACCAGAACGGTCCCGGCATGTGCCGGGACCGTTCGTCCGTCCGCGAACCCCTGGAGGCTCCATGCGCTGGAGATCGCTTCTCGTCTTCCTCCTGGTAACAGCGTGCCATCACCAGGCGTCGGGGCCGGGCTATGGAGGGCAACGAAACGTCATCACGCAGGACGAGATCGACGCGTCCACGGCGAGCAACGTGTACGACCTCATCGCCCAGCTTCGCGGCGAGTACCTCAAGGACCGGGGCAAGGTCTCGATCCGTACCAATCAGCACGAAAAGGCCGTCGTGTTCCTGAACGATCAGGAGTACGGGATCCTCGAGACGATGCGCAACATCCCGATCGGGCGCATCTCCGAGATTCGGTACTATCCCGGCACCGACGCCGTGAACCGGTTCGGCGCGCAGTATGGCGGGGGCGTGGTGATGCTCATCTCCCGCAACAATTGACGGGTGAAGGTCCAGATCCCTCGACGCCAGCCGGTCACGATCCCTCGACTTCGCTGCGCTCGCTCGGGATCTGCGCTCGCTCGGGATGACGGCGTGTCGGCCCCCGGCGGTCAGCGATATCCGGCGGCCTGCATCTCGAACAGCTCGGCGTAGAGGCCACCGCGCGCGACCAGTGCGTCGTGCGTGCCTTCCTCGAGGACGCGTCCCTCGCCGAGCACGACGATGCGATCGGCCATGCGCACGGTGGAGAAGCGGTGGGAGATCACCACCGCCATCCGCCCCGCCATCAGCTCGTTGAACCGGACGAACACCTCGTACTCGGCACGCGCGTCCAGCGCCGCCGTCGGCTCGTCGAGGATGAGGAGCTGCGCCTCGCGCATGTAGGCGCGGGCGAGGGCGACCTTCTGCCATTCGCCCCCCGAAAGGTCGACGCCCTCCTCGAAGCGGCGGCCGAGCATCTGGCGGTAGCCGTTGGAGAATCGCGGGAGCAGCGTCGCGGCGAGAGAGCGCTCGGAGGCGTCGACGACCGCGGTCGGAGGGGGCGGGGGCGCGCTCCCGTTCGTCGCATCGCGGACCTCGGCGAGGTAGTCCGATACCTCTTCAATTTCACCGACGCCGACGTTCTCGTCGAAGCGCATGTCGTAGCGCACGAAGTCCTGGAAGATCACGCCGATCGCTTCGCGCAGCGACGCGAGGTCGTAGTCGCGCAGATCGACGCCGTCGAGAAGGATGCGCCCTTCGGTCGGATCGTACAGGCGCGCGAGCAGCTTGGTGATCGTCGTCTTGCCCGCGCCGTTCTCGCCGACGAGCGCGATCCGCTCGCCGGGCGAGATGGTGAGGTGCACGTGTCGCACGGCCCACCGGTCGCTCCCCGGATAGCGGAAGCCGACGTCCTCGAACACGAAGCCCGTCCTGATGGGGCGCGGGACTGGCGCGGCGCCCGGCTTCGAGTGGATGGAAGGCCGCATCTCGAAGAAGACGAAGAGATCTCGCAGGTACAGGCTCTGCTCGTAGATGTCACTGGCCGAGAGCAGCAGCTGCTGGATCAGATCGCGACTGCGACTGAACGCAGCGGCGAGGAAGGTGAGGGTGCCGAGGGTGATCGTGCCGGCGACGGCGCGCAGGAGGATGGTGACGTACGCGCCGTAGTAGCCGAGGGTGCCGAGCAGGGAGAGCAGGGCGCTGACGAATCCCTTTCGAATGCTGAGCTTCTTGTTCTCCTCGTAGTACCGCTGCGCGACGGCATCGTACCGATCGGCGAGCCAGCCGGCGAGCCCGAACATCTGGACTTCCTTGGCGGTGGTGTCGCTCGCGCCGACGTAGCGGAGATAGTCGAGCTCGCGGCGCTCGGGAGTACGGCTGAAGAGCAGGGAGTACGACAGCGAGGCGTAATGCGTCTCGCCGAGGAAGCTGGGAAGGATGGCGACGGTGAGGAGGGCGAGCAGCCAGGGATTGTAGGCGACGAGTGCGGCGCCGAGGGTGCCGAGTGTGAGGAGGTTCTGGCCCATCGCCAGCAGCATCGCGATGAGTCCGATGCGAGCGGTCGTCTGACGGCGCGCGCGCTCGAGGTGGTCGTAGAAGTCGGGATCCTCGAACTGCGCCAGGTCGAGGGTGGCGGCGTGACGCATGAGGCGCACGCTGATGTGGTTCGAGAAGAGGTCGCCGAGGAGCGATTCGACGAGCGCCGATGCGCGCGCCAGCAGCTCACCGATGACGACGATCCCCAGCTCGAGGGCGACGACGCGCCAGAGCGGCGTGAGAGACGCGCCGGGTGTGCGCGTGAGCGCGACGACGGCATCGATGATGAGCTTCGCCGCCCAGAGCGAGGCGACGGGGACGAACGCGCGGACGAGCCGGAGCGCGACCATCGCGACGGTGTAGCCGGCGTGCGTCTGCCAGACGAGGCCGAGCAGGGCCGGCAGATAGCTGAGCGCGGCGAGCCGCTCGCGCAGCCCGCGCGGGCGCTCCTCTTCGGGGATCCGGACGCGACCAGCGATCGGGGGACCAGGGGACGTCATGTGGTGAAACTAATCCGCTGGTCCTACCAAACGTTTCGGCGTCATGCGCCCGCGTGGCGCAAGGAGCAGTGGGGTCAGAGTCAGTGGGGTCAGAGTCAGTGGGGTCAGAGTAGGTGGGTCAGAGTAGGCCCAACTCTGGCACCGTGTACTCTGACCCCAGGGGGTCAGAGTTGGTGGGGTCAGAGTACAGACTCTGACCCCAACGTCTGACAAGGGGGTCAGACACCTTCGGTATCTGACCCCATCATCCGACTCTTCTTCTACCGGGTGCTGGTCGTGGCGGCGCGGCGGAAGGTCGCGGCGCGCGACGGGCTGGCGTGATGCTCGTCGAGGAAGGCGCGCGCGATCACCGAGATGCCGTCGGCCGGGATCGTGAGGTGCAGCGGTCCCGTGTACTTCGTCGACGTGATCGTGGGCTCGCTGCCATCGAGCGTGTAGCGGACCTCCGCCTCGGGGATGGCCGAACTCAGCTCGAGGGTGAGCGTGTCGGTGGCGACGACCTGGTTCTTCTCCAACCCCTTCTCCACGCCGGGAAAGCGGTAGTTGACGCCGAGGCGATCCAGCGCGAGCAGGCGCGGGAGCAGGCGTCCGCGGAAGCTGTCCCAGCTCTTCGCCGCCTTGGGCGACCACGCGACCTCGGCGATCGCCATCTCGCGCGGGAAGGCCATGTACTCCATGTCGCGCGTCGTCTGCATGTACTCGGTCCACATCTGCCCCTGGGTGCCGAGGACGTGCTTTCCCTGCTCGGCGGTGAGCGAGTCGGGGATCGGCTCGTAGGCGTACACCGTCATGAGCGGCAGCCGCGCGCCCATGTAGATCGACTCGAACCGCGGGTCGCCCTGGTTGTAGTCGAGGTAGGTGTTCGACGTCGGCGTCATGACGACGTCGTGGTTCGCGCGTGCCGCGGCGATGCCGCCCGAGATGCCGCGCCACGACATGACCGTCGCGTTCGGGGCGAGGCCGCCCTCGAGGATCTCGTCCCATCCGATGATGCGCCGGCCGTGGGCGTTGAGGAACTTCTCGACGCGGCGGATGAAGTAGCTCTGCAGCTCGTGCTCGTCCTTCAGGTTCTCGCGCTTGATGACGTCCTGGGCGACCTGGCTTGCCTGCCAGACCGTCTTCGGCGCCTCGTCGCCGCCGATGTGGATGTACTGGCTGGGGAAGAGGGCCATCACCTCGGTGAGGACGTTCTCGATGAAGGTGAAGGTCTCCTCCTTCGGGCAGAGGATGTTCTCGTCGACGCCCCACGTGGTGCGGACGTCGTACGGGCCGGGCTTGCAGCCGAGCTCCGGGTAGGCCGCCAGCGCGGCGACGGAGTGGCCGGGCATCTCGATCTCGGGGATGACCGTGATGTGGCGGTCCTTGGCGTAGGCGACGACGTCGCGGATCTGGTCCTGCGTGTAGAAGCCGCAGTAGCGGATGGAGTCGCCGACGTACGGATTCCGGTTGCGGCCGAGCTGCGTCTCCTTGCGGCAACCGCCGACCTCCGTGAGGCGCGGATACTTCTTGATCTCGATGCGCCAGCCCTGGTCCTCGGTGAGGTGCCAGTGGAAGGTGTTGAACTTGTAGC
>Ga0070683_100003875_pt1 | contig 12235 bp, 14 predicted proteins | sample KBSC713LmetaG_FD_64662 | JGI IMG/M metagenome (GOLD analysis project Ga0070683, IMG submission 64662) | Corn rhizosphere microbial communities from Kellogg Biological Station, Michigan, USA - KBS C7.1-3L metaG | ecosystem: Host-associated > Plants > Roots > Rhizosphere ...
GGAGGCGTCCTCGACGAGATCACCGAAGAGCGGCGCGCGGAGGAACGCGTCCGCTTCCTGGGCCGGGCGAGCGAGCTCCTGAACCAGACGCTGGCGATCGAGGAGACGCTGCGCGCCCTCGCCGAGGTCGCCGTCCCGGCCTTCGCCGGCCATGTCACGGTCGACATCTTCGAGGACGGCGTGCTCCGCTGCGTCGCCGCCCGCCACGTCGACCCGGAGAAGTCGGAGCTGATGCTCCGGCTGCGCGAGCAGTATCCGCCCACCGTGGCCGACCACCCGGTGCAGCGTGCGCTGCGCACCGGCCGGCCGCAGTTCGTCCCCGACGTCCAGGCCGCCGCGGCGTCCATGGCGCACGACGCGAAGCACGCGGCAGCGATCGGCGAGCTCGGCAACGAGTCGGGGATCGTCGTGCCGCTGATCGCGCGCGGCTCGACCTTCGGCGCGATCACCCTGGGGACGGTGCCGCCGCAGCCGCGATTCACCGACGTCGACCTGGAGCTCTCGGTCGAGCTGGGCCGGCGCGCCTCCGCGGCGCTCGACAACGCCCGACTCTTCGAGCAGAGCCAGGCGCGCGCGCACGCGGCGGAGGCGCTCGGCGTCGTCGACGACGGCGTCTTCCTGATCGACGGGGACGGGATCGTGCGCCTGTGGAACCCGGCCGCCGCCCGGACCTTCCACGTCCGCGCCGAGAAGGCGATCGGCCGGCCGGTCGCCGAGTCGATCGCGGACTGGGCGCCGTTCGCCGGCAGCTCGCGCCGCCCGCGCACGATCCCGGTCTCGGTTCGCGGCGAGGAGCGCTGGCTCTCGGTGTCCGCCGTCCGCTTCCTCGGCGGCACCGTCTTCGCCTTCCGCGACCTGACGCAGGAGCACGCGATCGAGCAGCTCCGCAGCGACTTCGTCTCGACCGTCTCGCACGAGCTGCGCACGCCGCTCGCCGCGATCTACGGGGCCGCCCTGACGCTGCAGCGCGACGACGTGCGCCTGGAGGAGTCGCAGCGGAACGGGCTGCTCGACGTGATCTCGAGCGAGGCCGACCGGCTCGCGCGCATCGTCAACGACATCCTCTGGGCGAGCCGCCTCGACTCGGGCCAGATGGGGGTCACGATCGGCAAGTGCGACGCGGAGGCACTCGCCCGGCAGGTGCTGGACGCCCTGCGCTCGCACGTCCCCGACGGCATCTCGGTCGACGTGGACGCCGAGCCGGGCCTGCCGACGGTCGCGGCGGACGGGGACAAGCTCCGCCAGGTGCTGACGAACCTCGTCGACAACGCGATCAAGTACTCGCCGGACGGCGGCCAGGTGTACGTCCTCGTGACGCGGACCGGCAACCGGATCCGCTTCCGCGTCCAGGACGAGGGCCTCGGCATCCCCACGTCCGAGCAGTCGCGGATCTTCGAGAAGTTCTATCGGCTCGACCCGCAGCTGACGCGCGGCGTCGGCGGGACGGGGCTCGGGCTCTACATCTGCCGCGAGCTCGTGGAGCGGATGGACGGCCGCATCGGCGTCAGCTCCGACGGCCGCTCCGGCTCGACCTTCTGGTTCGAGCTCCCCGTCGCAGGTTGACGGAGCAACCGCAGCCGCCGCGAGAGCGACGGCTCTTCAGGGATCTATTGGCCGCACCAGGAACCCGCGCGAGCGGGTTCCTGGTGCGTGCGCCCTGTCAATACGGGCCGGGGCCCTCGTCGATGGTGGTCGTGCGACGCCGGCGGTCGCCGGCCCAGTAGCCGGGGCCGGCCCAGCTCGACCAGAAGATCATCGACAGGATGATCCCGACGATCCCGACGATCAGCAGAATCCAGCCGACCGTGTGGATGTTCACGCCCGAGACGTCCGTGTTCACCGCAAAGGCGAGCACAGCGCCGACGGCCGCGAGAAAGATGCCTACACCTAGACCCATTGATCCGTCTCCCTTCGTTACCAGCGGGTGTCGAAGGTGCAACGGCGAGTTACCCGTTTTGGGTGCGGGTCAAAACGGCCGCGCGTCAGCGTTTCGATAGGCTCGCAGCTGATGCGCAGGGGTTCGCTCTTCACCCTGATCGGGCTCGGGGTACTTGCGGGTGGGATCGCCACGGCCGTCGCCGTGCTCCTGCCCTGGCTGCCGTCGCCGGCGTCGCGGGAGGCGGGACGGATCGACTTCGTCTTCTGGTTCGTGACGATCATCTGCATCGTCATCTTCGCCGTGGTCGCCGCGGGCATCCTCTACGCCGTCGTCCGCTTCCGGGCGGCGCCCGACGACGACTCGGACGGGCCGCCGACCCACGGGCACACGGGCCTGGAGATCGCGTGGACCCTGATCCCGACGCTCCTCGTCGTGGCGATCGGGATCGTCAGCGCGATCGTGCTCGCGAAGAACGACGCCCTCGCCAAGGACACGCTGCGCGTGAACGTGACGGCTCAGCAGTTCGCCTGGTCGTTCCAGTACCCGGGCGGCAACAACCTGACGAGCGGGACGCTGCGCGTCCCCGTCAACCGCTCGCTGCTCCTGACCTTCACCTCGAAGGACGTGATCCACTCCTTCTGGGTCCCGGAATGGGGCCAGAAGCAGGACACCGTGCCGGGGATCCACCCCACCCTGCACATCACGCCCGACAAGGTCGGCCGCTACCCGGTGATCTGCACAGAGCTCTGCGGCCTCGGCCACGCCACGATGCGGACGTACGCGATCGTCATGACCGAGCAGGCCTTCGACAGGTGGCTGAAGGGCCAGACGAAAGCGACCGGGTCGCCCAACCCGGCCACGTCCGGCGCCGCCGTCTTCAAGAACAACGGCTGCGGCGCGTGCCACACGCTGACGGCGGCCGGAGCGACGGGGAAGGTCGGCCCCGACCTGGACGACCTCACGCAGTCGGCCCAGAAGGCGGGCCAGCCGCTGCAGCAGTTCGTCGAGACGTCGGTCACCGACCCGAACGCCTACGTCGCGCCCGGGTTCCCGAAGAACGTCATGCCGCAGACCTTCAAGTCCCTGCCCAAGGACCAGCTCGACGCGCTCGTCCAGTACCTGATCCAGTCCAGCAAGAAGGGGTGAAACCGAGCCAGTGACCGCAGTCACCGCGCAGCACCACCACGCTCCCGTCACGCCGGCGCAGCACGGCCCGCTCCGGCGCTACCTGCTCGGGCCGGGCTGGATCCGCGCCGCCTGGATGTTCTGCCTGCTCGGCGGGATCGGCTTCGGCCTCGTCGTGCTCGCCCGCTGGGGCGGCGGCTGGCACCCGATCCTCGACGGACCGCCGATCGTCCTCGTGTCACTGCTCGTCGCGGCGCCGGTGGGATTCCTCGCGGGCCTCGGCACCTTCGACTACTGGACGTACTACGCGCTCGGGCATCCGACCCGGGCGGAGGACCACTCCGGCCACGGTGCGCGCACGTGGAAGGACTACTTCCGGGTCAACACCGACCACAAGGTGATCGGGATGCAGTACCTCGTCACCACGGTCGTCTTCTTCCTGATCGGCGGCATGCTCGCGCTGCTCGTGCGCGCGGAGCTCGCCAAGCCGGGCATGCAGTTCGTCGACACGCAGACGTTCAACGGGCTCTTCTCCGTGCACGCGTCGCTGATGATCTTCCTGTTCGTGATCCCGGCGTTCGCCGGCCTCGCGAACTTCGCCGTGCCGCTGATGCTCGGCGCCGCCGACATGGCGTTCCCGCGCCTGAACGCGCTCTCGTTCTGGCTGCTGCCGATCGCCGGGGTCATGATGGTCGCGTCGTTCCTCGTCCCCGACGGCGCGTTCGCGTGCGGGTGGACGGGCTACGCGCCCCTGTGCTCCGACCACCAGCCGCTCGGTGCCGTCTTCTTCAACCAGGGCGTCCAGTGGGCGGGGGCCTCTTCGATCATGACGGCCCTCAACTTCCTGGTCACGATCATCACGATGCGCGCGCCGGGGATGACGTTCTGGCGCATGCCGCTGCTCGTGTGGGCGAACTTCACGACGTCGCTGCTCGTCGTGATCGCGACGCCGTTCATCGCGGGCTCGCAGTTCTTCTCCATGTTCGACCACGTCATGCACACCGCGTTCTTCGATCCGAACAACGGTGGCTACGTGCTCGGCTACCAGCACATCTTCTGGTTCTACTCGCACCCGGCGGTCTACATCATGATGTTGCCCGGGTTCGGGATCATGAGCGAGGTCATAGCCGTGTTCTCGCGCAAACCGATCTTCGGGTACCGGCTGATGGCGCTGTCGCTGATGGCGATCGTCGTGCTCGGCTTCTCCGTGTGGGCGCACCACATGTTCGTCAGCGGCATGGCGACGTGGCTGCGCGTGCCGATGATGGTGACGACGCTGCTGATCGCGATCCCGACGGGCATCAAGATCTTCAGCTGGCTCGGGACGATCTGGAACGGGAAGCTGCACTTCAACACGCCGTTCCTGTTCGCGCTCGGCTTCCTGTCGATGTTCGTGATCGGCGGTCTCTCCGGCGTCATGCTCGGCGCCGTCCCGATCGACATCCACGTCAGTGATACGTACTTCGTGGTGGCGCACATCCACTACGTGCTGTTCGGCGGCTCGGTGTTCACGATCTTCGCCGGGATGTACTACTGGTTCCCGAAGATGACCGGCCGCATGTACGACGAGCGGCTCGGGAAGCTCCACTTCTGGATGACGTTCGTCGCGTTCAACTGCACGTTCTTCCCCATGCACCTGATCGGCGTCGAGGGGATGCCGCGCCGCGTCGCCGACTACGCGCCGAGGTTCGCGAGCATGAACATGTTCATCTCGATCTCGTCGTTCGCGCTCGGCGCGTCCGTGATCGTGTTCCTCTACAACATGATCACGAGCTGGCGCACGGGCGAGATCGCGCCGGCAAACCCGTGGCGCGCGCTCACGCTCGAGTGGCAGGTGAGCTCGCCGCCGCCGACGTTCAACTTCACGGAGATCCCGCAGGTCGTCGGCTCGCCGTACGAGTACGGCGTGCCCGGCGCCCAGCACGCGATTCTCGCCCCGTCGCGCGCGACCGAGGTCGAGAAGGAGGTACACGCGTGAAGCACGTCGTCGTGATCGCGAACGAGACGGCCGCGTCCCGGTCACTCGCGGACCTGCTGCAGGAACGGGCGAAGGAGGACGAGGTGCAGGTCACCGTCGTCGCGCCCGTCAACCAGCCGCGGCAGGGGTACGTCGTCTACTACGACACCCGCCGTGCCGCTGCGCGGCGGCGCCTGGACAAGACGCTCCACCTCCTGCACGAGCACGACGTCAACGCGACCGGAGTCGTCGTGGAGTGCGACCCGGTGGCGGCGCTGCGCGACGCGATCGACCAGCTCGACCCGGACGAGGTGATCGTCTCGACGCACCCGCAGCAGAAGTCCGGGTGGCTCCGCCGGAACGCGGTCGACCAGATGCGCCGCGTCGCCGGAGAACTGCCGTTCCAGCACGTTGTCGTCGACCTCGAGCGCGAGGACGGCGCGGCGAACGTCCTCGTCGTCGCCAACCAGACGGTGCTCGGAGAGCCGCTGCTGCGGAAGATCCGCGAACGTGCGGCGCAGGGCAACGCGAGCTTCCTCATTCTCTCGCCGCAGGGCGATTCGGAGGGCAGCTACGAGGCGGCGGAGCGGCGCCTGCTCCGCGCGGTGTCGCTGCTGCGCGGCGAAGGGCTCGACGTGCACGGGCAGATCTCGCACCCGGATCCGTACGCCGCCGTCATGCAGATGCTCGAGGACGAGCGCGTGGACGAGCTGATCGTCTCGACGCTTCCCAACGCCCGCTCCGGCTGGCTGCGGCGCGATCTGCTGGGCCGGCTGCGCACCGACACGAAGCTGCCGGTCGAGCACGTGGAGTCCGACGTGGCCGAGACGGTGAACGCCTGATGGTTGCGCACGCCGAAGCGCATCTCGACCACCACGGCGAGCATCCGCCCGAGCCGCACTACTCGTCGCGGATCTCTCCGTCCATCCTCGGGATGTACCTGTTCATCGGGTCGGAGATCATGCTGTTCGGCGCGTTCTTCACGGCGTACTTCTTCGTGCGCGTCGTCAACGGGACGCCCTGGCCGACGCCGCCGTTCCACCTTCCCGTCTACCTGGCGTTCCTCAACACGTGCATCCTCGTCACGTCGTCGTTCACGATGCACTGGTCGCTCCAATCGGTGAAACGCAACAACCCGTGGGGCCTGCGCGCCGGCCTGCTGTTGACGTTCCTGATGGGGCTGACGTTCCTGATCACGCAGGTCGCCGAATACCTGCGCATCGGCTTCAACACGTCGGACGGCTCGTTCCCGACGATCTTCTTCTGCCTGACCGGTCTGCACGGGTGCCACGTGTTCGTCGGCCTGACGATCCTCCTGTTCATGACGATCCGTGCATTCCGCGGGCACTTCGACGCGGAGCACCATCACGGCGTCGAGATCGGCGGGATCTACTGGCACTTCGTCGACCTGATGTGGATCCTCGTGTTCCTGACCGTCTACGTCCTCTGATGCGGAACCCGCTGCGCAGCGAAGGCGAGATGTTCCGTCTCGTCGGGGTCGTCGTCGTCGCAGCGGTGCTGATCTTCTTCGGCGCGTGGATCAACACGTGGGTCGGTGTGGCCGTCGCGGTGCTGGCCGTGGCGGCGCTCGTCTGGTGGCTGATGCAGGAGCCCGTCCCGGGCGCGGCCGACCCGGCGCCGCGCCTCGCGTCGGGGACGCCCGCGGGGACGCACCGCGTGCTCGTCGTCGCCGCGCCGGGGACGTCGTCGGTCGCCGTGCCCGACCGGGCGACCGACGTGGTCGTCGTCGTGCCGGCGCTCGCGTCGGCCACGGAGGCCCTGACCGGCGCCGTCGACGACCGCCGTGCGGACGCGGAGCGGACGTCGCTCGCGCTCGCGCGCGCGCTGTCGCGCGACGGCCGCAACGTGCGCGGCGAGGTGGGCGCCGACGACCCGGTGCTCGCCGTCGAGGACACGCTGCGGACGTTCGGTGCCGACGAGGTGCTCGTCGTCGGCGACGAGGCGATCGCGGACGCGATCCGGGCGCGCGTGGCCGTGCCCGTTACGCGCGCGTAGCGGGCGCAACGAGGCGGTACCTGACCTCTACGACCTTCACGCCCAGCAGCTCGTGCTCCTTGCGGGCGCCGTCGAGCGCCCAGCCCTCCCGCTCGTAGAAACGGCGGGCGCGCGGGTTGTCCTCGAGCACCCAGAGGATCGACGCCGGGTAGCGCTCGCGGAGCGTGTCGCGCGCGGCGCCCATCAACCCGCCGCCGGCGCCGCTGCCCCACGCCTCCGGCAGGACGTAGATCGCGAACAGCTCCCCGTCCGCGTCCTCGTCGCGTGCGTCGCCGATCGAGACGAAGCCGACGACGCGGCCGTCCGCCTCGGCGACCCAGACGCCTCCGGAAGCGATCGCCCGCTCGGCCGCCGCACGGCGCCGCGCGTGATCGATGCCGGCGAGCGTCTCCGCCCCGAACACGTGCTCGTACGCGACCTGCCACGTGCGCACGTGCACGTCCGCGACCGCCGCAGCGTCCTCCCGTCGCGCCGCGCGAATCAGCATCGCCGGGCCACGACGAGCCACGCGTCGGCGCGCTCGACCGGCATGCCCGGGTTGAGCTCGAAGTGGGAGCGCTCGAGCCGCTCGAGCTCCCAGCCGTCCGAGAACGTCTCGCGCAGCTCCGCCTCGCGAATCCGCTGCGGGCCCCAGTCGCCCGCCGTGCGCTCGCTGAAGCACATCAGGTAGATCATCCCACCCGGCTCGAGCACGGAGGCGACGCCCGCGGCATACCGCTGCCGCTCCGAGACCTCCGGCCACGTGTGGTAGAGGCCGGAGTCGAGCGCGAGGTCGAAGCGCTCGCCGAGCGAGGGCAGCTCGAACGCGTCCAGCACCTGGAAGCGGGCCGCGATCCCGCGCGCCGCGGCCTTCGCCCGCGCGAGCTCGATCGCCGTCTCCGCGAAGTCGATCCCGAGGGCGCTCGCGCCGCGCTCGGCGGCGAGCAGCGTGTGCTCGCCCGTCCCGCAGCCGACGTCCACCACCCGACCTGCGTAGTCGAGCCCGGCGAACGGAGCCTGCGGCCGGCCGATGTCCCAGGGTTGGGTGGCCTGCCGGTAGCCCGCGTCCCAGGGCGCCGGATCGTGCACGTGGTTACTTGCCGGCGTTGTCGGCGACGAACTTCGCCACAGCGGTGATCTGCTCGGGGCTGAGCTTGCCCTTGAAGGCCGGCATGACCCCGCCGCCGTTCTCCACCTGGTGCTGGACGATCGCCTGGGACGGCTTCAGCTGGTCGAGGTTCGGGCCGACCGTGCCGCTCGCGCCCGCCGCCTGCAGCGTGTGACAGCTCGAGCACTCGGTGGAGAAGATCTTCTTGCCGTCGGTGCCGAGCTGCTGCGGCGAGCCCGAGCTCGCCGTCCCCTCCCCGGCGACCGCCGCGACGTAGGCCGCCACGTCCTGGGCGTCCTGGCCCTTGACGAGGTTCTTGGGCATCGGCGCGGAGGGCTGGCGGATCTGCAGGAGCACGACGTTCTCGATCGTCGACTTCTTGAAGCCCTGCTGCTTGTCGGCGCGGAAGGCATCGTCGAGGTTCGGGCCGACCGTGCCCGGCGTGCCGGCGGCGGCGAGCGTGTGGCAGCCGCCGCACTTGGACTGGAAGAGCTTCTGGCCGTTCTGCTGGTCGCCGTGGCCGGAGGCCATGCCGCCCGTCCCGCAGCCCGCGAGCAGGAACGCCGAACCGATGAGGACGAGGCCCTTCCGCACTAGGCCGGCGGATTGCTTCCCGTCGCGCCGAGCTTGGCCACCGCGTCGTCGCGCGTCGGATAGATCGTGAAGACCCGGTCGAGACCCGTGATCTCGAAGATCTTCGTGATGTTCCGGTCGCTGCAGACGAGCGAGAGCTGACCGTCGTTCGAACGGAGCCGTTTCACCCCGCCGACGAGGACCCCGAGCGTCGTCGAATCGATGAAGGTCGTGTTGCTGAAGTCCACGACGACCTCCTTGCCACCCTGACCGATGACTTCGAGCAGCTGCTGCTTGAACTCCGGCGCCGTGTACAGGTCGACCTCGCCCGCGAGCGAGATGACATAGGCGTCGCCGCTCAGCTGTTCGGTCTTGATGTCGAAGTTCATCGATCCCCCCGCGCTCGCTGTCGAGCGAGATCCTACTTCGTCGGGGGGGAGAGCTGCTTGAGGATCTGCCGGATCTGCGCGGCGTTCGACGAGGTCGGGTCGAGCTTCAGGTACTGCTTGTACGCCTTCACCGCCGTCGTCGTGTCGCCGGCGGTCTGCGCGGACTGGCCGAGCTGGAACCACGTGTTCGCGTCCTTCGGCCGCAGCTTCGACAACTCCCGCCACGAGTTCTCCGCGCCGTTGTACGCGAGCTGCACCTTCGACTGCAGGTCGCTCACGGATCCCTGCGCCTGGCTGGACTGCGCGGCCTCGATCGGGTTCGTGCCGATCGCCGTCCCGAGCGTGCCGGTCGGCAGGAACGGCCGGCTGGGCGCGGCGAGCTGCTGCACCTGGTACGCGTTCACGTAGTCGTTGTAGTAGGTCTGCGCCTGCGTCGTCTGCAGGCCCGCGAGCTCCGCCCAGACCTTGGCGTCCTTCGGCTTGTGGATCGTGTACTGCTGCAGCGCCGTGATCGCGTTGGCCGTGTCGCCCTTCGCCTCGTACGCCGTCGCGAGGTCGCGGTAGCCCCTGGGGTCGTTCGGGTGCTTCGCGATGTCCTTCTGGGCGGACGAGACGGATTTGCCGCCGCCGCCGCCGAAGATGTTGAGCCCGCTGAAGAGCTGGTCGAGGCCCCCGTTCGTGCCGGAGCCGACGCCGAGGAACGCGAACGTGACCCCGAACAGCACGGCGAGCAGCACGTAGATGTACTTCGCCTGGCGGCGCAGCCGCGTGAAGAAGAGCTGCTGGTTCTGGTTGCCGCCGCCGGCATGGCGGCGCCGCCCGTGCGGGCGGGCCTTCGGGGGCGCGGCCTTCGCGCGCTCCGCCTGCTTGGCCTTTACGGCTGCGCGTGCCATGGAGCGGTCAGGGTAGCGTCAATGCGGCGCCGCTCCACGACGCGCGACAGCCAGATCGAGAGCTCGAACAGCACCCAGAGCGGCGCGATCTCGATGCAGGTGGTGACCGGGTCGACGCCCGGCAGCGCCACGGCGATCGCCGCGACGACGAAGTAGCCGACGCGCCGGTTCTGCCGCAGCTGCCGGCTGCTGAGGATCCCGAGCCCGACGAGGGCGAGCACGAACACCGGCAGCTCGAAGACGAGGCCCATGGCGAGCAGGACCATGGTCACGAACGAGTAGTAGGACGCGGCGCCGACGTGGATGTCGAACTGGTGCTTGTCGAAGTTCGTCAGGTAGTGGACGGCCGCCGGCAGCGCGACGAAATAGCCGAAGACGATTCCGGCCGCGAGCAGGCCGGAGGCGATCAGGACGAACCAGACGACCTTCCGCTCGCTGTCGGCGTCGACCGCCGGGGCGAGGAACGACCAGAGCTGCCAGAGGATCACCGGCAGCGCCAGCAGCAGCGCGCCCCACAGGCAGAGCTTCATCACGGTGAGGAACGGCTCCGCGACGCCGAGCGTGAACGGCTTGTCCGCGTGCTTCGGCAGGTAGCGGTTCAGCCAGTCGAGAACCTGGTGGTGGAAGACGTAGGAGACCACGAACCCCAGCACGAGCGCGCCGAGGCAGACGAAGATCCGCTGTCGCAGCTCCTCGAGATGCTCGACGAGCGTCACTTCCTCGCCGTGGTCGAGGCGGCGCGGAAGGCGCTTCATGGGCGCCCTAGACGGTCTCGCGCTCGCGAGGCGAGGCGGTCGCCTGCTCGGCGGGGCTCGCGGGCAGCTCGGGCTGCTCGGGCGGCGTCTTGCCGGTGACCGAGTCCTTGAACTCCCGCATGCCCGACCCGAGCGAGCGGCCGATCTCCGGCAGCCGCTTCGCGCCGAAGAGCAGCAGCGCGAGCAGGAGCAGGAGGATGATCTCGCCGGTTCCGATGTTCGGCATGGGAATAGCGTACCGCGTTCCCGGGCAGACGGGCGGTGAGCGGACAGGCCTCCGCTAGACTGGGAGGCGACTTCGTGCGGGAGAATTTGCCGCACTTTCCTGTGAAAGGAACGCTGTTTGTGGGGACGCTGAAGCTCGAGAACCTGCACGTCGCACTGGAGGACGGCACCGAGATCGTCAAGGGGGTCGACCTCGAGGTCGGCCTGAACGAGGTGCACGCGATCATGGGCCCGAACGGGTCCGGGAAGTCCACCCTTTCCTACGCGATCATGGGCCACCCGGCCTACGAGATCACCGAGGGGCGGATCCTCGTCGACGACGAGGACGTGACCGAGCTGGCGGCCAACGAGCGCGCCGAGCGCGGCCTCTTCCTCGCGTTCCAGTACCCGCATGCGATCCCCGGGGTCACGGTGACGAGCTTCCTCCGCAGCGCGATCAACGCCGTGCGCAAGGCGCGGAACGGCGGCGCCGACGACCCGATCGCGATCCCCGAGTTCCGCAAGACGATGCTCGGCGCGATGGACCGGCTGAAGGTGAGCCGCGAGCTGGCGTCGCGCTACCTGAACGACGGCTTCTCCGGCGGCGAGAAGAAGCGCGTGGAGATCCTGCAGATGGCGATGCTGAAGCCCCGCTTCGCCGTGCTCGACGAGACCGACTCGGGCCTCGACATCGACGCGCTTCGCGTCGTCGCGGGCGGCGTGAAGGAGCTCGTCGGCCCCGACATGGGCGCGCTCGTGATCACGCACTACCAGCGGATCCTCGACTACATCGAGCCGAACTTCGTCCACGTGTTCGTGGACGGGAGGATCGTGCGCAGCGGCGGCTCGGAGCTCGCGAAGCAGCTCGAGGCCGAGGGTTACGACCAGTTCATCCCCGCAGGAACGGAGGCCTGATGGCGCAGACGGAAACCGAGATCGTCGAGGGGATCGGCAGCGACTACGCGATCAAGTACGGGTTCTCCGTCGCGGAGGACTACTTCTTCAAGTCGGGCCGCGGGCTCTCGCACGAGCTGGTCGACGCGATCTCCTCGCACAAGAACGAGCCCGACTGGATGCGCAAGTTCCGCCACAAGGCGCTCGACTACTTCGTCGCCCGCCCGCTGCCCGAGTGGGGCGGCAACGTCGCGGAGATCGACTTCGAGAACATCTTCTACTACATCAAGCCGACGGAGAACCAGGCGAATTCCTGGGAAGAGCTGCCGTCCGATATCAAGGACACCTGGGACAAGCTCGGCATCCCGGAGGCCGAGAAGAAGTACCTCGCCGGCGTCGGGGCGCAGTACGAGAGCGAGGTCGTCTACCACAAGCTGCAGGCCGACCTCGAGGCGAAGGGCGT
>Ga0070683_100003876_pt1 | contig 12234 bp, 7 predicted proteins | sample KBSC713LmetaG_FD_64662 | JGI IMG/M metagenome (GOLD analysis project Ga0070683, IMG submission 64662) | Corn rhizosphere microbial communities from Kellogg Biological Station, Michigan, USA - KBS C7.1-3L metaG | ecosystem: Host-associated > Plants > Roots > Rhizosphere ...
GCGGACGTCACCCGTGCGCGCGCCGACATGCCGCTCATCGCCGACCTCGAGACGATGATTCCGCATCTGCGCGTCAGCATCGACGAGGTGATGGCGAGTGTCCCGACACGATGCGACTACGATCCGCCATCGCTTCAATCGGCTCACCGCATCGCTTCACCGAGCGAGCGGAGTGCATCGACGGGACCGCTGCCCGTCGTTCAAGGCACCCCCCTTGGCGCGAACTCGCCGGCACCTTTGGCGATCGACGAGACACTGGTCGAAGCGTGGCTCGTCCAGTTCATCCGCGACGAAATGGGTCGGCGCGATTTCCAGCACGCCGTCATCGGGATCTCGGGCGGCGTCGACTCCGCGGTGACTGCGTATCTGGCCGCAAAGGCGCTCGGTCCCAAGAATGTGCTCGGCGTTCGCATGCCGTATCGGACGTCGAGCAAGGAAAGTCTCGACCATGCGCAGCTCGTGATCGACGCACTCGGCATCGAGTCGCGCACGATCGACATCAGCGCCGCCGTCGATGGCTATCTCTGCAATGAGCCTGACGCCGAGCCTGGTCGTCGCGGGAATGTCATGGCGCGCATGCGCATGATCACACTGTTCGACCTCGCCGCCAAACATCGCGGAATTCCGCTCGGCACAGGGAACAAAACGGAGCGCCTCTTCGGCTACTTCACCTGGCACGCGGACGATTCGCCGCCGATCAACCCACTCGGCGATCTGTTCAAGACGCAGGTGTGGGTATTGGCCAAGCATCTTGGTGTTCCCGACGTCATCGTCAGCAAACCGCCCACGGCGGATCTGGTGGTAGGCCAGACCGACGAAGGCGATTTCGGAATCAGCTATGCGAAGGCTGACGAGATCTTGAATTGGCTGCTGAGCGGGTTCGCCGACGACGAGCTGGTCGCGCGCGGTTTCGATGCGAACGAGGTCGCGATCGTGAAGAAGCGCGTGGCGAGCACGCACTGGAAGCGCCGCTTACCCACGGTCGCGATGCTCAGCCCGACCGCGATCGGTGAGTCGTATTTGAGACCGGTCGACTACTGAGGCGACTAGTTGCTAGTGGCTAGTGGCTAGTGGCTAGCGGTTTGGTGGCTGGCACCGCGGATTGCAGTTGCTAGCAACCAGCAACCAGCAACCAGCAACCAGCAACCAGCAACCAGCAACCAGCCACTAGCAACTATCCTCACGCCGCTCGCGCGTACGCGAGACTCACCGCCCGCCGCGCACACCGCTTGAGCGCTCGATGCACCGCCCGAGCATACGCGATGAAGTTGAGGCCCGCCCACGGATAGCGGGCGAAAAATTCAGTCGGCAACATGTCCCCCTTCTGACGGTTGCACCGCGCGCACGCCAACACGACGTTGCCTGGAACATGAGCGCCGCCGTGCGACAGCGGATACACGTGATCCAGTGTCGCGAAGTCGAACTCGAGCGGCGCGGCGCAGTACACGCAACGGCGGCCGCAGTCACGCATCGCGGCGCGCTTGATGGCTCCTTTCTGCTGCGCTGAGGGGATTTGTTTTGCCCGGCGGCTTGCGCGCGGGACGCGGGGGAGGGAGACACGGTGGAATTGCCGACGTCGGGACAATGTCACCTCGCTAAAAAGGCAACACCCCGCACCGGGAAACGCTCCCGTGACGGGGTGTCGCGCCGATTTTCCATGAACCGGCTACTCCGAAGATCGAGCACTTGCCGCGCGGTCATGGTCGCTGGGCGACCCGCGGCGATCGACATTCGGCTCGATGTTGGATATGACGGCTCATTGGCCTCCGGTAGGACGCGCAATCTCGAGGCGCGCGACATACAGATGCAATCAGACTCGTCATGACGCAAGAGTCTGTAGTGATCTCGTTACTTCTATGCGCCGGCGTCCGGCCACGGCTCGTAGAGCAACTCGCCATGTGCACCTTCCTTCACCCGCCACCGACCAGGACGACGCTCGGTCGACGGCGGCTGCAACGGTCGTGAGGGCTTCTTGGAGGACGACTCGTTGAATAACGGAACCGTAACAACCCGCTCGGCCTGCCCGTCACCGTCGGCGTCCGAACCACCGGCCGTCGCATCGATCCGCATCGGATCTCGCAGGGCCGAGATGATGCGCGCCGCATAGGCGTCGAGGACCGTGCGGTCCGGCATTTCCGACCCGTTGAACGGAAGCGGAATGTCGAACCCGTCGCCCTCGCGTCGCGGAATGATGTGCACGTGGTAGTGCGGCTCGTCCTGCCCCGCCGCCGCCCCGCTGTTCACCACGATGTTGAAGTCCTCACATCCGGTCACATGTCGAATGGCCGACGTGAGTCGCATCGTGACGCGGAAGAGGTGCAATCCCAACGCTTGCGGGACATCCAGCACCGACTCGTAGTGCTCCCGCGGCACCACCAAGACATGCCCGTTGTTCACGGGCTGAATGTCCATGAACGCGATCGCGTCACTGTCTTCGTGACAAATACTGACCTCGGCGGCGCCGTGGATGAGATCGCAGAAGTTGCAATGCATGACCTTGGGAAATGCACGGAGAGTGCCAAGCGCCGGCCGCCCAGGAACGGCCCAATCGCCGGGTTAGGCGCTCTCGCAGTCCGGGAAACCAGCCTCACCGGAATTGCGCGCGACATTTACTTTACACGCATGGCTACCCAGACCCGTGCCGAGCGCAAGAACGCCGGCGGCCTCACGCGCGACCAACTCGTTGCCGCATACCGGACCATGCTGCTCTCGCGTCGTATCGACGACAAAGAGATCCAGCTCAAGCGGCAGAACAAGATCTTCTTCCAGATCTCGGGCGCCGGACACGAAGCGGTCCTCACGGCCGCCGGGCTCGTGCTCCGACCCGCATACGATTGGTTCTACACCTACTATCGCGACCGAGCGCTCTGTCTCCACCTCGGCATGACCGCCGAAGAGATGCTGCTCTCCGCCGTCGGCGCGGCGAGCGATCCGAATTCCGGCGGCCGCCAGATGCCAAGCCACTGGGGCCACAAGAAGCTCAACATCGTCTCATCGTCGTCTCCCACGGGAACCCAATTCCTGCAAGCGGTCGGCTCCGCCGAGGCGACGCTCCGCGCGAAGCTGCTCGGCATCACCGACGGATTCGAGAAGGACGAAGTCGTGCTCTGCACCACTGGCGATGGCACGACCAGCGAAGGCGAGTTCTGGGAGTCGCTCAACAACAGCTGCAACCTCGAGCTGCCGATCGTCTATCTCGTCGAAGACAACGGATACGCGATCTCCGTCCCCGTCGAGGTGAACACGGCCGGCGGAAGCATCTCGAAGCTCGTGTCGGGATTCCCGAATCTGTTCATTCAAGAAGTTGACGGATGCGACCTGCTCGCCAGCTATCAGGCCATGCAAAAGGCCGTCGAGTACGCACGCAAGCGCAACGGCCCGGCACTGGTCCACGCGCATGTCATTCGCCCGTATTCGCATTCACTGTCGGATGACGAAGTGCTGTACCGCCCGCCGGAGGAGCGAGAGGCCGAGGCGGCGCGCGATCCGATCACGCAGTTCCCCAAGTGGCTGGTCGCCGAAGGATACGCCACCGACGCCGAGATCGCCGCGATCCAGGAAGAGGTCGACGCCGAGGTGCTCGCCGCAACCGATGCGGCCCTGGCCGCCGAGCAGCCGGGCCCGGAGACGATTTACACCTCCGTCTATTCGCCCGACGTCGATCCGACCAGCGAGCAGTTCGACACCGAGGACGATCCGCAGTTCTCGGGCAACGAAACGACCATGGTCGATCTGCTCAACGCCGCCATGCGCGACGAGATGCGGCGCGATCAAAAGATTCTCATTTTCGGCGAAGACGTCGCCGACGTCTCACGCGAGCAGAACATCGGGAAAGTCAAAGGCAAAGGCGGCGTCTTCAAGGTCACGTACGGGCTGCAAAAAGAATTCGGATCCGCTCGCGTCTACAACTCGCCATTGGCCGAGGCGACGATTGTCGGCCGCGCGATCGGGCTCGCGATCCGCGGGTTCAAGCCGGTCGTCGAGGTGCAGTTCTTCGATTACATCTGGCCGGCGTACATGCAGCTCCGCGACGAGCTCGCGACCATGCGGTGGCGCTCGAATGGCGAGTTCTCGTCCGCCGTCGTCGTGCGCACCACGTACGGCGGCTACATCCGCGGCGCGATCTACCACTCGCAGACGGGCGCTTCGCTCTTTACCCATTGCCCCGGCCTCCGGGTCGTCTGCCCGGCCACGGCACTCGACGCCAACGGCTTGCTGCGAACGGCCATTCGCTGCGACGATCCGGTGATCTTCCTCGAGCACAAGCATCTGTACCGCCAGACGTACAACAAAGCCGCGTATCCTGGTCCGAACTTCATGATTCCGTTTGGCAAAGCCAAAGTCGTGCGCGAGGGATCGGACGTCACGATCGTGACCTATGGTGCCACGGTGCAACGTGCGTTCGCTGCGGCAAACCAGCTCGCCGACGAGGGCCTCTCGGCGGAGGTCATCGACCTTCGGACCCTCTCTCCGTGGGATCAGGAGGCGGTCTACCGCTCGGTCAAGAAGACGAACCGCGCCATCGTGCTGTACGAGGACTCGCTGTCTTGGGGCTACGGGGCCGAAATCGCCGCCCGAATCGCGGATGACTGCTTTGCCTGGCTCGACGCGCCGGTTAAACGGGTGGCGTCCACGGATACGTTCGTCGGCTACGCTCCAAGGCTCGAAGACGCCATTCTGCCACAAATTGACGACATAAAACGAGCGTGCCAGGAAATCGTCCAATTCTAGGTGTGACGGGGGTCCGAAACCCCTGTGACATCCAGGGTTGACGGTAAGCGGCCCCAAGCGCATTGTTGACCCGGTGTATCTTCAAGCCCGACAAGCGTTTCAAGCTTTGATCGACCCTAGCTGATTCGCCGGTCTGGGCCTGATGTCCTTCCTGCCCGGGCTCACGTGCGCCTTCCGCTTCGCCTTCTCACCACCCTCTTCATCGCCGCAGGTGTCGCGAGCTGCTCCGACACACCGCCGGCGGCCGTGAAGCATTCGCCGCTCGGACCGAGTGGCGGGGCGGTCGGACGCGTCGCATTTGAACCCGTCTTTTCCGCCGCGGCCTTGCAGGTCGCGCAACACTTGGGCGATTTCGGAATTCAATACGACCGCGCCCGCGTTTCGCTCATTCGCCCGCCCGGCGACACCGTTCGAGACACCACGGTTGCGTTCACGCCGAACGGACCCGACGTCACCCTCAGCCTCACCGTCGAAGTACGCTCGAACGACGAGGTGTTCGACGTTGCCATCGACTACCTGAATTCCCGCGCCATCGTGTTTCACGGGAAGGGGCGGGTTCGCTCCCACGCACCTGACCAGCCGGCGAAACCGCAGCAGCAGATTTCAGTCGACTACGTCGGGCCGGGTTCCAACGTCTCGAGACTCGATGTCTCGCCAAAGACGAGCACGATCCGGTCCGATCAGTCGACCGCACTCACAGCGGCCGCGTTCGACGCCGCAGGCAATACGGTTTCCACTGTTCCGCTGAGCTGGTCCACGTCCGACTCGACCGTCGCGACGATCTCCAACGCGGGGCTGCTTCAGGCGCTCGGGCAGCGCGGGATCATCACCGTGACCGCGTCGACGCCGAACGGCGTGACCGACCGGGCAACGGTGGTCATCGTGCCACCGCCGTCCACCATCACACTCGTTAGCGGCGGCGGACAAACAGGAACGGTCGGCACGTCGCTCGCCGCTCCCGCCACCGTCCAAGTCAACGCCGCCGACGGAGCCGGAGTGCCGGGCGTCAGCGTGGCGTTTGCTGCGCCATCAGGTGGCCAGGTGGGCGCGGCAAGCGCGGTCACGGATGCCAACGGCCGCGCGTCGACGACGCTCACCCTCGGCACAGTGTCCGGTCCACAGAACTTCGCCGTTGCAGCAGGGAGTCTGAGCGCGATCATTCCTGAAACGGCCAACGCCGGCTTGCCGGCGCGGATCGACGCGATTTCCGGGGAGAGTCAGGCCGACACCATCCGCACGACGCTCCCGCCGCTGGTAGTCCGAGTGACCGACCAATTCGGCAATCCAGTGCCCGGTGTCGTGGTTACCTGGACGCGGAACGGCAACGGCTCGCTCGGGTCCGTGACGTCTGCGACAGGAACTGACGGACGAGCGACGACGAGCTACACGCTTGGAAGCGTTGCGGGGAGTGAGGCGGTCACGGCATCCGCCGGCGGACTCACGAGCCACGTGGTTTTCGCGTTTCAGGTCGCGGCAGGATCGCCGTCCACCGTGGCGGTCGTATCCGGCAATGCGCAGACCGCGGTCGTCGGCACCGCGCTACCGGCGCCGCTCGTCGTGAGAGTACTCGATGATGCGGGCAACGCTGTTGGCGGCGCAACGATCCGCTGGACGGCATCCAACGGAACGATCGCGGCGATTTCGTCCACCACGTTTGACGGTCGCTCTCCGGCCAACCTGACCCTCGGCACGCTCGCGGGACCGGCGTCGGCATCCGCCTTGATCGCCAGCGGCCGCCGCGTCACCTTCTCAGCGACGGCGCAGCCGGGGCCGTTCTCCCGTCTTGCGTTCGCGACACAGCCGGCAAACGCGGTCGCCGGCGTTGCAATGCCGGCAGTTCGAGTTGCGCTCCTCGACGCCCACGGGAATCAAACAACCGCCACGAACGCGGTGACAGTAGCCCTCGGCAACAATGCAAGCGGAGCCACCCTCGGCGGAACGCTCGTTCGCAACGCCGCCAGCGGCGTCGCAGCGTTCGGCGATCTCACAATCGACAACGCCGGCAATGCCTTCACGCTCGTCGCGTCGGCTGGAGGCGTGGCAACCACAACGAGCGCGCCCTTCAACGTCGCCGCCGCTCCGACGCCAAAGCTGACCATCGTCGCCGGCGACGCCCAGCTCGCGGCGGCGGGGAGTGGCGTCGCGATCACTCCGTCCGTAAAAGTCACCGACGCGAGCGGCAGCGCCGTGGCCGGGGCCGTCGTGACGTTCTCGCCGAGCAATTCAGGAGTCATCAGCCCGGCCACGCCGGTCGTCACCGACGCGGCCGGCGTCGCGTCGCTGACATCATGGACGCTCGGACCCCACCCGGGGCCGCAGACACTGCTCGTGTCGTCACCTGGGTACACGAGCATCTCGATTCGCGCCACCGCGTTCGCCGGACCGCCGGCAATGCTTGGAATCATGACGCAGCCGTCCACGGTCGCGCTGAGCGGTGTCGCGCTCGATGTTCAACCAGTCGTCCAGTTGCTGGACCATTTTGGAAATGCCACCGCCGCGAACAGTCTGACGGTCACCGTATCAGCCAGCAGCGGCACGTTGCAGGGGACGACGAGCGTCGTCGCCAACCCCACCACTGGTGTGGCGGCGTTCACCGACCTCAAGATCGTCGGCAGCGGTGACGTGACGTTGACGTTCACCGCGACCGGCGTTCAATCGGCAACCTCGACGGTCATTACCGTCTCGGCCGGTCCAACGACGACGGAGACCGCCGCCGCTCGGTTCTAGTCGGTCGTGGCCGGGGCGCAACGCGCCACTTGGCCCCCGCGTCATCGGAGCTCGGCTGCGCGACTCCGGGAAGCGTTCGCGGAACATAGTCCGCTGGCAGCACGAGCAACGAGTCGTCGATGTCGCGCGGTTCGATCCCAGATACGTCGGACGTCTGCTCGCTCATCGTGTTCGTACCCTGGCCGTCAATGAGGCGGCTCACCGTCGTCGTCTTGAGCGCCACCGCCGTTCCCATCCGCCTCGCCGCCGAATCGACCTTGGAGGCAATCGACTTGAACATTCCCGTCATCGCCGAGGGACCCGCGAGACCATTGGCGCGGAGGAGCGGGTTGCGCGGCAACCCCGGCACGGACGCGACCCAATAGTTCGTAATGCTCTCCGTCGCGAGCCGCTGCTGTACGACACCCGCGTCGAGCGACAGGGTGAACGCCGTCGTCATGCGATAGTGATTTGTCGCGAGTCCCGCGACGGTGTCGCCGGACCCGAGACTATCCAACACTACCTTTTCGTCGGCGATCGCGACCTTCACGCCCATGGATGCCAGCCGATCCATCGCCTGCCCCGCGACGTCGTGCGGCAACGGCACGAAAGTCTTCGTCGCGGGATGCACGATCACGAGATCGGTGCTGTCGAACAGGATGTAGTCGCCTTTAGTGAACAGTGATTCCACCGCGCCGTCGACGACGTCCATGCGTCCGCGATCGGCGGCGAACAACGCGTTGCCGATATAGTTCTGCGCCGCTCCGGCCATCGCACCCGATCCGCCGTGTGGCGTGCTCGTCACGCGAATCGTGTACGCGACTCCAGCCACGCGCGTACGCGGCACGACTTGAGCGACGACACTGGAGGCAGCGCCGAGCAATGCGGCGATCGCCGTGAACAGTCGTGGATTGAAATGGACCATGTTTCCGGCGTGGTGCGCGCGGGCTATTCTCGTGAGTGAACGATGCGGCCACCGACCACAGTCATCACGACCCGTGCCTGCGCGATGTCCTCGGGCGCGATGCGAGTGAGGTCGCGATCGATCATCGCGAAGTCGGCCAGCTTTCCACGTTCGAGTGTGCCTTTGTCGCGCTCGTCGTACGAGGCGTAGGCGCCGCCGCTGGTATATGCGCGTAGCGCCTCTTCGACGGTGATCTTCTGCTCCGGATACCAGCCGGCGGGATTCGCGCCATCGAGCGTGCGACGCGTCACCGCGGCGTAGATCCCTTCGAGCGGCGCCGCGGGAGCGACGAACCAATCACTCCCGAACGCCATGCGCGTGTGGTGATCGAGCAGCGAGCGAAACGCGTACGTTCCCTTCCCGCGCTCGTGTCCGATCACCTTCTCCGCCCATCGACCGTCGTCGATCGCGTGATAAGGCTGCATGCTCGCAATCACGCCGAGTGCGGCGAATCGAGGCATGTCCGATGGCGCGACGTGCTGCGCATGCTCGATTCGAAATCGTCGATCGCGCGCGCCGTCCTCGTGCTCGACTCGTTGAAAGATGTCGAGCTGCGTGCGAATGGCGCGATCACCGATGGCGTGGACGATCACGTGCAATCCCGACTTGTCGGCGCCTGACGTCCACGCATAGAGCTGTTCGGGCGCGTTCACGAACAAGCCGGTGTCGTTCGGCGCATCGGTGAACGGCTCCAACATCGCGGCGGTGTGCGAGCCCAGCGAACCGTCTACGAATCCCTTGAGCGCGCCGATCTTGAGCCACTGATCGCCGCGGCCGCGCGCCTTCACCGTGTCGCGCAATCGCTCCCATGTCGACAGCGGCACCGCCGCGTAAATGCGCGTGCTGAGCCGCCCGGTCGCGTGCGCTCGTTCGAACACGGTCAAATCGCTCCAGGACCCCATGTGCGTCACCGATGTGACCCCGTTGCTCGCCACGTATCGCATCGCGGCATCGAGCGCGCGATCCTCCGCCTGCGGTGAGGCATTCGGCTGAACTCGGCCCACGAGCCCCGTCGCGTTGTCCTTGAAGATTCCCGTCGGTTCGCCCGTTGCGTCACGCACGATCGTCCCGCCCGGAACGTCGGCCGTGGACTTCGTGATCCCAGCGGCTCGCAACGCCGCTCCATTCGCGAGCGACATGTGGCCGTCGAGACGATTCACCCATACCGGATTGTTCGGTGTCACCGAGTCGATCCAGTCGCGTCGCGGCAGCTCGCCGCCCCACAGCTCGTGATCCCAATCGCCATTCGTGATCCACGCACCCGGTTGCAGCGTCTTTGCATACTCGCCAATGCGACGTACGAACTCAGCGGGAGTCTTGGCGTCTCGGAGTTGCACCGACGCCAAACCGAAGCCGCCCTCGAGAAAATGGACGTGCGAGTCGATGAAGCCCGGGACCACCATCATTCCGTGCGCGTCGATGAGCCGCGTCGCCGGCGTGACCAGCTTTCGAACTTCGGCACTCGAGCCCACGGTGGTGATGCGCTCTCCGCTGATCGCCATCGCGTCGGCCCACGGGCGACGAGTGTCTCCCGTCCAAATCCGGGCGTTCACGACGGCCAGGCTGATCGACCCGGCCGGTTGATTGGATTGATGCATGACGCTCGTGATCGAAGTGACGGTCAGAAGGGTAACGATATCGAATCGACGCATGCGTAACTCTCGCGGTTCACGTGCGGGCGATGCTGTCCGCTGATCGAAGTGATAGCTTATGCCGGCCGCCGGCCTGACCGCCAGCCAAACGCAAGCCCCCACGCTTTCGTCGGCTCATCCCTCGCAGAGACGATTGGTCACTCGATAGACGCCCGTCGAGCGCATCGACGCGAACTTCCACCATGACCTCCAACCGCGAATCGTCGACCCGCATCGTCAAGACCGCCGCGATTCTGATCGGAGCATGGGTTGCGTTCTTCATCCTCCAAGGTCTCGTATCCGTCGCGCTCGCGCCGCAACGGCCGGCGAACCGCACGGGAGCCATCGAGCTCGAGATCGTCATGGGAGCGCTGTGGGGGTTGCTCAGTCTCGCCATCGGCCTGTGGCATCGACGCCTCCGCGCGGCCACGTCGAGCTTGTTTGGGTTGATCGCCGCACACATCCCGCTGCTTCTGCTCGCCGCCGTACTCGATTGCGTCGTGGCCCGCGTCGCCATCACCGCGTTCTCGCATCCAAAGCAACTCATCTCGTTTTGGGCGATGCTCACGCTGTACGCGGATCTCGATGTCGCGAGCTACGCCATCATCGTGGCCGCGGCCGAACTAATGCTCGTCCGCCAAGCTCTGGCCGCGCGCCAACGCCAAGCCGCGCGCCTCGAGGCGTCGCTCGACCGGGCGAGACTCGATTGTCTCGAAGCGCAACTTCAACCGCATTTCCTCTTCAACTCGCTCGGCGCCGTTTCGGAATTGGCATACGATGCGCCCATCACGGCCAGCCGCGTCGTTCGACAGCTCGCGTCGATCTTTCGTACCACGCTGGGTGTGAGAACCGATGAGATCACACTCGGCGAGGAGATCGTCGGCATCGAACCGTACTTGGATATTCAGCGGATTCGGTTCGCTGATTGGCTGACGATCGAATACCGACTCGACGACAGCGCGATCGATTGTCTCGTTCCGCGATTCATTCTGCAGCCGCTCGTCGAGAACGCGATACGGCATGGCCTGAGCGGACGAAGCGCCGCCGGCACGATCGAGATCGGCGCTCGCCTCGAGGGCAGGTCGGTAATCGTGCGCGTCGCCGACAACGGCGTGGGACTCGACGCGGCATCGGCAGCTTCGGGTCATGGTATCGGGTTGGCGAACGTACGCGATCGTCTCCGCATTCTGTATGGCAATGACGACGGCTTGCGGCTCTCTGCCGGCGATACCGGAGGCACGGTCGCCGAGTTGGCCATTCCCGCCCGTCATCGTGCTGAGGACTCGACGCGAGACGAGCTCGCATCCGACGCCGACATGCCAACGGCGGGCACCGAAAGTTTGCGTCCGGTCCAAGTGCCCCGCTTGCTGCGTCGTCCGGCGGTCGCGACCGCCGTCGGCTGGCTGATCTGCGGAATGCTCTGGACGCAGCAGAGCTTCGTCTACCTCATGCTTCGCGGCCGGCTCGGCGAAGCGTCGTGGCTTTCGATCGCCGGCGTCGACTTGTTGTCGGCGCTCATCTGGGCATTGCTCACACCGGGCGTGTTGCTCATCGCCCAACGATTTCCCTTGCGACGGCCGCGGCTGGCGGCTCAGGTAGTGGCGTATCTCTTGTTGGCGACGACCACCACGCTGCTGCATGTGTTCGTGTGGCAGCGCCTCACCGCGCCGCAGACTCCAATGTTGTCGTCGGCGTTTGCCTCGACGATCGTCGTCGATTTCGTGTTGTTCTTCGTGCTCGTCGCGATCGGACACCGCGGGCTGTTGATGGAGTGGCTGCGCTCGCGCGAAGCGGCGGCTGCAGAGTTGCACATCGAGGTCACCGATGCGCGGCAGCGCGCGGCCAAGCTGCAATCGGTCCCGCCAATTCTTCTCCGTTCGCTCGACGGCATCGCCGAAACGGTGCGAAGCGACGCTGGCTTGACGGAACGCCAGCTCATGCGTCTGGCCGACTATCTTCGCGTCGCGCTCGAGTGCAGCGACGAGCGTGGCGTCACGCCGGAGCGGGAATTGGCTCTCGACGCCGCCGTCGCCGCGTTGAGTGAAACCGGCGCGTTTTCAGTCGATCTCACCTTGAGCGCGTGACATGCTGACCGCCATCGTTGCCGACGACGAAAAGCTGGCGCGCCGCCGCCTCGTCCGATTGGTGGAAGAAACCGGCGAGGCCGAAGTCGTCGCCGCGTGCGCCGGAGGTCGCGACACC
>Ga0070683_100003877_pt1 | contig 12231 bp, 9 predicted proteins | sample KBSC713LmetaG_FD_64662 | JGI IMG/M metagenome (GOLD analysis project Ga0070683, IMG submission 64662) | Corn rhizosphere microbial communities from Kellogg Biological Station, Michigan, USA - KBS C7.1-3L metaG | ecosystem: Host-associated > Plants > Roots > Rhizosphere ...
ACGTACTCGGCGAGGTCCGCATTCAGGAATCCGCCGTAGCGCGGATCGACCTCCGTCGCCTCGCGAAGCGCCGCGCCGATTCCCCACACGACTCCTCCGCGCACCTGACTCGCTGCCGTTCTCGGGCTGATCACGCGCCCGCAATCGACGACGCTGACCACACGCGGCACTCGAATCCGCCGTGTGCGTTCTTCAACGTGCACTTCGACAAAATGCGCGACGTAGCTGAACGTCACCGTGTGCGGATATTCGGGTCCCGCGAGAGAGACCAAGCCCGCACGGAGCCGGTCGAAGATCTCGTCCGGTTGCCCGGGTGCCTTGCGTCGAATCTCCACCTCGAGCTCGCGCTGCCCGGCCGCGCGAAGCAGCTCGGCGGGCGTGCCCTGTAGCGGCGCCGGCACCAGCTTCGCGAGCGCCTCCAGCAGTGCATCCGCGGCATCGGAAGCGGCGGGTGCGACCGACGCCGTCCCCCATGCGCCTGCCGTCAGATGCTGGGGCACGGCGCGTGTGTCGCCGATCGACGCCACGATGCATTCAGGCGCAACGCCCAGCTTTCGTCCAACGATCGCCGACAGCACGTTGCGAATTCCTTGCCCCATCTCGTGCGCGCCGATGTCGATGAAGACGCGGCCGTCATCGGTCGCCTTGAGCCGAACGATCTGCGGCACGATCAGGCAAGGATACGTGCCGAGCGCGACGCCCCAGCCGACGCACGCGCCGTCGGAGGAACGCATCGATCCCGGAGCCATCGATCGACCTCGCCAACCAAACCGATCGGCGCCTCGACGCAGACACTCCGCCACATGCCGTGACGAGAGCGGCAGCTTCGTCACCGGATCGGTCGCAGTGTCGTTCGCAAGCCGCAGCTCGACCGGGTCCATGTTGAGTTCATAGGCCAGCTCGTCGACACAACTCTCCATCGTGAAGCACGCGACGTGCTCGAACGGCGTCCGCATGTAGCCCGGCGTCTGCACGTCCGTGCGAACGAGACGCTCGTGCCCGCGAAAATTTTCGATGTTGTGAAGCCGCGACGTCGTCGCGACGTATTGCAGCGGGAAGAAATCGTGACGCGACGTTTGTGCATCCACTTCGTGAATGGCGGCGAGCATTCGACCCGAGTGATCCGCGCCGAGTCGCAGGCGATGCCGCGTCGCGGGCCGGAAGCTCGCGTCGTGGAAGATCTGCCAGCGTGGAACGACCAGCTTGACCGGCCGGCCCAAACGCCGCGCCGCAATGACGGCGAGAATGGTCTGCATTTGGAGAGAGTTCTTCTGACCGAACGCGCCGCCGGCGAAGGGCGATACGACTCGAATCCGGTCGGCGGAGATCGCGAGCGCGGTCGCGACGCCATGCCGAATGGCTTCGGCGTTCTGCGTACTCTCGTGGATCACCAGCAACTCGCCGTCCCATTCGGCCACCGTCGCGAGCAGTTCCATGGGATTCTGGTGCTGCGGCGGAAAGCTGAATCGCGCATCGATCGTCACCGGCGCGTCGGCGAGAGCGCGATCCGCGTCGCCGATGACGACTTCCGGGATGAATTGCGCGATCGGCGTGTCCGCCTGATTCACAATATCCTCATCAGGCGCATCGAGCGTGACGTTGAATGCCTCAGACGCGTACGTCGGAGTGACCAATCCAGCACCCTCGACGGCCGCCTCCAGCGTATCGGCGGCGACGAGCGCGATCGGTTGGCCTCGGTACGCAATCAGGTCCGACGCCAGCGGCTGGATGCTCTGAAATCCGTAGCCGCCAGCCATCACGAATCCGTGCGTCTTCAACGGCCCGATGTTCTCGTGCGTCAGGACCAACCGGACGCCTGGGACGGCCGTCGCCGCGTTCACGTCGATCGTCACGATCCGTCCGCGCGCGATCGATGCCGTCGCCAGCGACGCGTGGATCATCCCCGGTCGAACGTCGTCGGCGCAGAATCGGACGGCGCCTCGGACTTTGGCGATCGCGTCGACGCGCGGGACGTCTGGAAATGCAGCATCGCAGATTCCGTTCATTCGCAACCTCAGGCACGTGCTTTCGCGATCATGAGGGCGTCCGCGACGGTTCGCGCGGCGAGCTCGACCCGGAATCCGTTGGCGGTTGTTGCGCTCGCGCCGGCGAGCGCAGCGTGTCCAGCCCGGAGTGCCGTATCGGATGTCAACGAATGTCCGACCAGGCCACGTTCAGCATCGTGCGCGCGCCACGGACGCGTCGCCACACCGCCGATCGCGATGCGTGCCTCGGTCACCGTGTCGTGCTCGAGCGTCAACGCAACCGCGGCCGACGCGAGCGCGAACGCATACGACTCGCGATCGCGAATCTTGTGATAGACCGACGCACGGCCGACCGGCGAAACGGGAACGCGAATACGTACGATGAGCTCGTCCCGGTCGAGCGTCGACTCGATGTGCGGTGTATCGCGCGGCTCGAGATGCAGATCCTCGACGGCGATCGAACGTTCGCCGCGCGGTCCGATGATATCGATCATTGCATCGAGCGCGACGAGACCAATCGCCCAGTCGCCGGGATAGACCGCGATGCAGGCGTCGCTCCCTCCCAGGAGGGCGTGTCCGCGGTTGATTCCGTCTTTCGCCGCGCAACCAGTTCCCGGCTTCCGCTTGTTGCACGCGAACGGTTCTCCACTTCGGAAATACTCGCATCGCGTTCGCTGCAGCAGGTTGCCGCCGACGGTCGCCATGTTGCGAACCTGCTGTGACGCCGCGCGCCACAGCGACTCGGACAACACGGGATAGTCTGCGACGAGCTTCGGGTCCGCGGCGACGTCGCTCATACGAGCCAGCGCGCCGAAGACGAGCTCGCGCGAGCCGGACGTGTCGAACCGGGTCAGCGCGGCCACTGAATTGATGTCGACGATGTTTCGAGGCGTCTCCACGCCAAGCTTCATCAAGTCGAACAGCGTCGTGCCCCCGGCAAGGAAGCGCGTCTCCGGACCGCTCGACGCCATCGCACGCACCGCCTCGTCGGGCGTCGCGGCTCTCGTGTACATGAAGGGACGCATTGGATCACACACCCGTCATCTTGGCGGCGGCCGCTTCGACGGCCGCGACGATGCCGACGTAGGCGCCACAGCGACAGATGTTGCCACTCATGTATTCGCGAATCTCGTCCGTCGAGGACGCGTGCCCTTCGTGCACGCAGGCGACCGCCGCCATGATCTGTCCGGGCGTGCAGTAGCCGCATTGCAGTGCATCGTGATCGACGAACGCCTGCTGCATAGGATGCAGCGGCTCGCCGTGGCGCGAAAGCCCTTCGATCGTCGCGACCTCGCGGCCGTCGGCCTGGACGGCAAGCATCAGACACGAGACGACGCGGCGCCCGTTCACATGCACCGTGCAGGCGCCGCACTGCCCGTGATCACAGCCCTTCTTGGTTCCGGTGAACCTCAACCGTTCGCGAAGGACGTCGAGCAACGACGAGCGGGGATCGAGGCGGATCGTGTACGGCGTTCCGTTGACGGTCATGCGCGTCTCGACGCCGACAATCCGTGCATCGCGCTGGTTCACACGCGCTCCCTGAGCGAGACGGGATACAGTCACCGGCCGCGGGTCGAATCGTCCATTCGACCAAAGTCTCATCGCTCAGGATCAGTCGAGGTTCGCGACGGTGCCGCGCTCGGAGTCACTCAGTTGGGACCGATCACACCTTCAGCACCGACAGCCATACACAGAAACGCAACCGTGTGATCACGACGACATCACGCGGCCATTATCAATAAGCACTGTCCGTAGTAGCGCTCCCTGCCTCAGGTCGAAGCTCCACAGCTCCTTCGCAGCAACAGAGAACGGAGGCCGATCGAGATACACGCCGGACCGGTAATAGCCCCGCACATCCGGCCCATGCGGCTTATCGCGATTGATCGACCGTGGCTTTGCCGGGACGTCTTCGGCAACGAGTACCATTGGAAAATTCTTAACATTCGCAAGAACTCTCGCAATTTCATCATTGGAGAGATGTTGGAGCACCTGGCGGACCAGGCACAAATCCGCGGCGGGCAACGGGTCGCTGGTGATATCGGCCAGGCGGAAGCTGACGTTTGGAAGGTTTACGGTTTGGATGTGATGTTCAATCAACTCCGGAACCACGTCGATACCGATGTAGTCTACTCCCGTTGCCTCGACAATCTGTCGCCCGACGACGAAGTCACCGCAGCCTAGATCGACGACGCGTCGAACCTGATGATCGCGGATAAACTCGATGACAGCATCGCAGTATTGCTTTGACACCGGACCGCGCGATCCTTGCCCCGAACAGAATGGTGAGCCATCATCGCCCCAACTTTTGGAGGAATAGATCTTCTGGAAAGTCGCTTTCAGGGGCAAACTGCCATACTTTCGATGGATCTGCGGCAAAACCCAAAGGTGCACGTAAAGTCGCTTTAGAAGGCTACGGAACATTCAGAGTCTCCATATCTACCCATAGTGTGGTGAGCCGCGGACGGTCTTGCATTGGGATGACCACGTCACACAACCGCGCCACACCGCATACAGCCAGCCGTGCAGAATCTAGCCGAGGCTGTCGGCGCCGTGGGAAGGCGGGAGTCGCGCGTGCGAACGCGGGATCTGGTTGCGAGAAAGCTGCCGACGACAATGCGGGCAGCCAACGCGTGGCGACGCGCGATGTCATGCGCGACCGCCCCGAATGAGCATCGATCTCCATGCCCAACGGCATCGAGGCCCAGTATGTCGGCCATGATGGTGATGATGGCCGTCGCCGAAGCCCGCTCGAAGAAACGGCCTCCTCGATTCCGAAGCGACCAGAGCAGATTCCGGGCGATGTGGTAGTCGACAGGAACGAACGGATGGAAGTGGCGGCTTCGAAACATGTCGTCGAATCGCCACCAGATCTCCCATCCGTCCGCCCGCTGCCCCTTTGTTAGACGTCCGTCAAAGGGCGCCGTCTCTCAGCTCAATAGCGTCGCCCACCGCCACCACCAGCGCGCCCTCCCCGATCGCCGCCCCCGCCCATGCCTCCACTCCCGCCGCCTTCTCCTCGCGACGGGCGTCCGCCGCCGAGCCGCGTCACATTCTCGGCGGCCGGTCCCTTCTGCCCCTGAACGACGTCGAACTCGACGGCCTCGCCCTCGTCCAGACTCCTGAATCCTCCGCCTTGAATGGCCGAGTGGTGCACGAACAGATCCTTGCTGCCGTCCTCGGGCGTGATGAAGCCGAAGCCCTTGTCATTGTTAAACCACTTCACGGTTCCCTTCACGGCCGGTTCCTCAGTCTGGAGATCGGTGGCGTCCGCACGATGAAAGCGTCCAACGCGGTTCGGCGTTCGTGATGCAGTTTTCGCTCCGGCGACGCAACCGGACGACCGCACGGGCGCGGGACGGGGGCGATGCAGACCACGAACGCGCAAAAGCGCTTCGGATCCATCACTCTAGCAAAGCACAGGAGACCCCCCGGCTCTGCCGGGGAGGCAGCAGAAGTTTGACAGTTCCGGGAGTAGAAACAGAACCGTCCATCAGCGAATCTCTGGCCGTGAGCCGCCAAGCACACGACCAAGGAGAAACACGATGGACGGTACGGAAAGCCTAAGTCACTCGAAATGGGAGTGCAAATACCACGTGGTGTTCATTCCCAAGCGACGGCGTCGAACGTTGTACGCAGCATTGCGGAAGCACTTGGGAGAAGTGTTCCATCGGTTGGCGAGGCAGAAAGAGAGTCGGATCGAGGAAGGTCATTTGATGCCCGATCATGTGCACATGCTGATTTCGATTCCGCCGAAGTACGCGGTGTCGAACGTGATCGGGTACATCAAAGGGAAGAGCGCGATTCACGTCGCACGCGTATATGGCGAACGGAAGCGCAACTTTGTCGGCCAGCACTTCTGGGCGCGTGGGTACTACGTGACGACCGTGGGGCGCGACGAGACGGTGATCCGCGAGTACATCCGGACGCAGGAGGAAGCGGATCACCGTCTCGATCAGATGAATATGTGGAGACGTTGAGCAGGCCACCGGCACGGTGGTCCATGATCTCGGGGCCGCGTTAGCGTCCCCGTTCAGCCGCTTTGAGCGGCTCACATCCTAAAGCCCCCGGCTCTGCCGGGGGATACTTACTCCATGCCGAAACGGTAGGCTACGGGTCGCAAGGTATTGCACAACTCGAAACAAGCCAGCATACGGTGCCCCCGGCCGCTAGGAACCGTGGCACCCGCGAGCCGGACACTGCGCAATGGCAACGGCCCTCTGGTGATGAGAGTCTGTTCAAGCTCGGGCGATGCGGGCGAATGTATTCTGCGTCGAACCGGCGGCAAGTCGTGGCGCGCCTGACAACACGAGCCAGAGCCATCACGGCCAGCCGAAGATCGGCGACGCGGGCATTCCCGCGCGGGTCGCCGCCAGATCGCTCGGATCGCGCCAGAACTCGCGCGTCGCATCGACCGACGAGAATCGCAGCACGAAACGCTTCGCCGCCCCGCCGGTCACCGGCACGGCGATGTCGGCGCGCAGCATACGTCGAGACTTCGGCGGGACCGCCGCGAGCAACGACACGCCGACGCTGCCGCGCGCGACCGTCGTCTGGCCAAAAGGAACGTCGCCCGACCAGGTCTTGCCGATATCGCTGAACACCGCGCCACCCCACTGCGCGAGCCGGCCCGTCGACAAGAGCGTCCGTCGCTGCTCGAGTCGCAACACGGTGCGGCGCCCGCCGGCGATCGCGGTTCCGTCGTATCCGCGCACGCCGGACGGCGTCTCGCCCAGGGATAATTGCAGTGGAAGCCGCTCGCGCCAACCGCCCGAGAATTCCAGGCTGGCTTCGAAGACGCTGAAGTTGGACGTCTTGCGATACCATGCGCCGCGACCGCTCAGCGTAGCGGCACTCCACGCCTCGCCGCTCGCGCCGGCGAGGCCGTCCCCCTCGAGTCGAAGCGCCGCGAAGGAGCTCGCCGTGCCGGCGCCCGAGTAGACGTCGAACGTGAGCAGCGTCGACCCGCCCATGCCCGCGCCTCCGGAGAGCGCCCGCTGCGCTGTCATTCCCAACTGGACGCCGCGCGCAAGGTCCTGTTCGCCGAGCAGCGCGTCGAACCCTTGCACGTGCAGGTAGTCGAGGACGCGGAGCCCGATCGCGCCACCGGCGCGGAACGCACGATATGGCGCGTAGCGTCCCACCAAGATGGACGTGTCGGCCGGCAGCAACCCGCTGCTTGCCACGATCACACCAGCGGAATCCGGGCGCGATCGTTCGTACGTCGCCAACGGCCCAACCAGCACACTTACACCGCGCCACGAATAGCGCGCGACACCACCAACGGCCCACACGGCACGAGCGATCGGGAGCGAGAGAGGCGGACCGTCGTTGCGAACGAAGCCACGATACGACGTGTTCTGCGTGCCGCCCGCGTACCACGCAATGTGCTGCAGATCGCTGAGGAACGGCTGTGTGATTGCCGCGTTAAGCTGGCCGCCAACCGGATTTCGGTTGATGTCCAACGACGCAACCAGTGAACGATCGAAGAGGCCGTACTGTCGGAGCGACAGTGCGAGTCCATCCCGGTACGAGCGCCCGTCGCGCCACGTGCTCGACGCCGAGAGACCAGCGCCTGCAATGTTTGCGTTTCCGTATTTGATGTTGGAAAAACCTCCCTTGCTGTAGCCGCCACCCAGGATCAGCGGCACCTCGTCGACCGTCTCGACCGTCAGCCGCACGCCGTCGGCGCCATCGCTGGCCGCGCGCACCGAAGCCGAGGCGATATACGGCTGCGCACGAAGGACGCGCGCCACCTCAGCCAGCCAGCGATCGGAGCAGCGATCTCCAACGCGTGCGCGCAAGAACGACCGAACGGTCGACTCGCGACTGGTGCTCGACTGGAAGACCGCATGCTTCACGGCGCGGCGCCACGCCGAGGGATCGTCGCCGACCATCGCCGGCGGATGCGGATCGATTTCGATGGCCGTCACGAGGCGACCGTCGCAACTGAACTGCGACGAGTCCGGCGTCTGCGCACGGAGACGCGCGGCACCGGCGGCGATCGCGGCGACGACGATGAGACTTCTCATATTCCACCTCGAGCTGCGACGGCGATGATCCCTGCGATGTCGGACCACAGACGTTGGTTGAGCGCGGTCGCATGCGATAGGGGCCGGCGCGCGACACACGAACGTTTTTCGGCGAATCGCGGCGTCGAGACCCGACGACGCTGCAAATTCGTGGGAGCCCAGGAGGTCTGCCGATAAAACGAGACCGCGCGTCGCCGATCCGCCCGTGGGGAGTTCGTGAGAGATATCTCTAATTCGGATGTGCCGGCGAATCCGCGGCTTCGGAAAGCCGCCACCGAGCGGGCCGGGACGAGGTCCGCACGCGGTTCGACATCACGCCGAGAAGATCTTCACGAAGCTCGGTGTGCTTCGCCGGTCGGTCCTCGCGGTCTCTCGAATCGCCGAATCCGAAGCGTGGCCGATTCCAGCCAGAACCTGCCTCTCAGACCTGAGCCCGCTGCGAAACGTCTCTTCCGTTGCGTCGTACTACCGGTATGACCCAACTCTCCGCCGAGTTCCTCCAGCTCCAGGCCGCGCTCGCTGGCGAGTACTCTCTCGAGCGCGAGCTCGGCCGCGGTGGAATGGGCATCGTCTACCTCGCGCGCGACGTGCAACTGAACCGCGACGTCGCCATCAAAGTGCTGCCGTCGCATCTCGCGCTGACCGCTGAATCGCGCGAGCGATTCATCCGCGAAGCACGCACGGCCGCCGGTCTGTCGCATCCGCACATCGTTCCGATCCATCGCGTCGGTGAAGTCGGCGGCTTCGTTTTCTTCGTCATGAGCTACGTCGAAGGCGAAACGCTTGGCGAGCGGCTGCGCACGAAAGGACCGCTGCCCGCAGCCGAGGCTGCGCGCGTGCTCCGCGAAGTCGCGTGGGCGCTCGCCTACGCGCATGGGCGCGGCGTCGTCCATCGCGATGTGAAGCCGGACAACATTCTGCTCGAGGCAGGAACGGGCCGCGCGATGGTCACCGACTTTGGCATCGCGCATCACGACGACGGCGCCTCTTCGCATACGGATCCGGGTAAAATCGTCGGCACGGCTCATTTCATGAGCCCCGAGCAAGCTGCCGGCGAGCGCGTCGACGGACGCAGTGATCTCTACGCGCTCGGAGTCGTCGGCTATCTCGCACTGAGTGGCCGGCTGCCGTTCGAGACGTCGAATCTTCCAGCGCTACTCGTTCGACAGGCGACTGAGCCCGCACCTCGCCTTCTCGATATCGCCCCCGGGCTTCCGCCGGCGCTCGCTGCGGCGATCGATCGCTGCCTCGCTCGCGATGCCGCCGGTCGCTTTCCGGATGGCGAAGCGATGGCAGCCGCGCTCGCGCCCGCTCCCGAGACGCGGCCCGCACTGCCGACGACGTTGCGTACCTGGCTCGGAGCGCGGAACCCGCTGCTCGTTCCGTATCTCGGTTGGTCGGGACTTTTCAGTGTTCTCACGGCCGGGAACATCTTCGCCGTGACGACCGGCAATCCGGGAAGCAGCGTCTGGGATGTCGTGCTGCTTGCCTCCCTGGCATCCGCGCCTCTGCTGCCGATCGTCGGGTTCCACGTCAATCAGGCGCGACGGCAATTCCGTGCCGGACATACGCTTGCTGATCTGCGCGCCGCACTCGAGATCGCGCGCCGCGAGCGTGCGGAGAGCGATGCGCTCGCGCTCGACGAGGAGACGACGCCCGCGCACCGGCTGCTCCGCATCGCAACGGTCGCCTCGTCGAGCTGGCTGGCCGTCACGATCGTCCTGCTCCTTCAGGGAACCATTCACGAAAACAGGACACCGATCGCATGGTTTCTCACTCCGGTTCTCAGCACGATGATGCTGGGCGGAGTAAGCAACGCGCTCGGCGTTCGGTTCATTCCGACGAAGATCCGCGAATGGTGGCAGACCGGCATTCGAGATCGGATCTGGAACAGCCGGGCGGGCGCCTGGCTCGCTCGCCGACTCGGTGCGCCTGAACGTTCACGTGCGGTCGGTGGCGGCGTGTTCCGAGCGACGGAGGTCGCGCTTGGCGTTGCCGCGTCGGAGTTGTTTGCGGCGCTTCCGAAGGCGTATCGCGAACAACTCGGCGAATTGCCCGCAATGGTCGACGCACTCGAGGCACGCGCGGCGGAAGCGCGCGCGGAGCTCGATGTCGTCGCCGCGCTCGCACCCGTCGGCTCCAGCGACGCTGAAGTGCTCGAGGCGCGCCGCGTCTCGGCCGCGAAGCATCTCGCCGAGAGTGTCGCGGCACTCGAGGGAATTCGCCTGGATCTGTTGCGGCTGCACGCGGGAGAGAACGATCTCGCGCCGCTCACCACCCTTCTCGACGCCGCGCGCGCACTCGGCGAGGACGTGAACCGCCTCGCCGAGGCGCAGCGCGAGCTGAATGCCTCGACGCCGCGAGCGCTCGATGCCGGAAGGATCCCGACGCCTGTGTGATTCGTCGGGCTATTGCCGCAATACCAGGTTGTCGAGCACGCCGACTCCCTCGAACGCGAGATATTTGGGCGTCGACATCGTGGCCGGGAAGGTGCCGACGACGCTCCCCCCGAACGAGAGCGTCACCGTGGCCGCTACGGGCGAATAGCGAATCGCCATCTGATTGAAGCCCGCGGCGCCGCCATCACCCGATGCGATGACCTTTCCACTCGCGAGACTTCCCGAGCGCAGCTCGTAGTGCAGCGGCACGCCGAACGGATAGGGGTTGGTCACACGAAGCCAGATGAGCCCCGAGCTCGTGAGATTGCTCGTCGTGATGTTCGAGTTGGTGAAGCCGATGGCGATGTAGGCGCCCGGAACGCCCGGGTCCGGCGCGGGATAGCCGTCCATGCTGAACTCGTAGCCGGCATTCGGGAGAGCGACAGTGATCGGCATGAGCGCGGCCGGGGACGACGTCGGCGGATCGTGCCAATCGGAGATGACACACCCGCCGGTAGCGTCGGGTGCCAGCAGTGGCGAGGGCAGCTCGTTGGGGTTCACGCTGCATCCGGCAAAATTCCAGCTCTGGCCGACGTCTACGCCAAGCCACTGCGCGTCCTTGGAGCCGGGGTACTCGAGCCAGAATCCACCGAGGCTCGTCCCGCCAAAGATGCTCTTGAGCGTGCCCTTACCGCCGGCCGGGCGCTGATTGTTCGGACCGAAGCTGAACGATTCACGCATGAGGATGTCTGGAGCGGGCGGCGTCGTCGGCAGCAGTGAGGCACCGCTGACGCCACCACCGCCGCCGCTACTACCACCACCACCACCGCCGCCACCCCCGGACAGGGCCGGCGCCCCAGGCGCGAGAGGGCGCGTTGGCGCCGACGCATCATTGCAAGCGGCTAGAGCGACCAAGCCGCCGAGGACCGGGAGCACGAGCAGGCGACGGAAGAACATGGGAAGACCTCTGCGAGCGAGAGAAATCGATAACTCGCCTATAGTTTACTTGTTAAGTATTAGAACGCAAGTCCGCCTTCCCCCGGCGCGGATCCCTGAATGCCAACTCGTTATGAGATAATCGCTTACCCGAAAAACAAATACGGCAAGGGCTACCTGTAGGTCAGCCCATACCCGAATGGATAGAGCGGCTGCGCGATGTCTCGCGCCACGTCCGACCGCTGCCTGAGCACCGCGTCCATCGACGCCGGAAGCTCGAAGGGCAGCTTCCCGGAAGGTCGCCGACGCCCGGAAAGCACGTCGATCAACGCCTCGTCAGTAACCCCAAACTCGCCGATCACGGCCCGGGCGCCCTGTTGGATCGGCGTCAGGATCGCCGGGCGATCCAGGTGGACCACCGCAATCGTTGGCACCTTCGCGCTCACCCGTACGAACTCGGCGAAGCCTGGCGTGCTGTCGGTGAACGCTAGGCTCCCCTCGTGGAGCTGTGCGCCCGTTCGATACTGCGTCTGTGACGTCTGGTAGGGTGCTCCAATTCGCATGATCGCCACATCCGCCTGCGCCGGGTCACTCACCGCGAGCCAACCGTCGTGCGCGACCGCCGAGGGGTCGATGCCGCGCAGAAAGACGCGATGTCCCGTCCCGCGCAACGGCAGGATCGCGCCCTTGTTCTCGAGCAGCACGAGCGACCGCCGCTGCGCATCGCGACCCGCGGCCCGGAAGGCGGCGCTGCCAACGACACGCGACGCCGCGGCAGTGTCGACATACGGATTCTCGAATAGCCCGAGCGCGAACCGTTGTGTGAGAACTCTCGCCACCGCCGAGTCGATCTGCGCGGGCGCGAGCTCGCCGGCTTCCACGGCGTCGACGAGCATGTTTGCG
>Ga0070683_100003880_pt1 | contig 12229 bp, 10 predicted proteins | sample KBSC713LmetaG_FD_64662 | JGI IMG/M metagenome (GOLD analysis project Ga0070683, IMG submission 64662) | Corn rhizosphere microbial communities from Kellogg Biological Station, Michigan, USA - KBS C7.1-3L metaG | ecosystem: Host-associated > Plants > Roots > Rhizosphere ...
GGCGCGGAGAACACGAAGGGCTACATCCCGAACGAGATGCTGCGGAAGTTCACGACGCAGGTCACGGGCACGCTCGACATCAATAGCCGCCTTTCGACGACCGCGGCGCTGTCTTACGCGAAGAACGGCGGCACGGACCGTCCGGGCGTCGGCTACAACCAGGGCATTCTCGAACAATTCATCTGGTTCGGCCGCCAAGTCGACATGAACGCGCTCCACAACTACTACGACCAGTTCGGCAACCTGTACAACTGGAACTACAACTACCACAACAACCCGTACTACCTGCAGTACGCGAATCCGCTCGTTGACTCGCGCGATCGGTTCATCGGGAACGTTGCAGCGACGCTCAAGATGACGGATTGGGCGGACGCGACCGTGCGTGGCGGATCGGATCTCTATCGCTTCCACGTCGAGAACGATCTTGCGAAGGGAAATCTGAACGGCGCCGATCCGGCTTATAACGGCGCGATGGCGCTCTCGGACGAATATCGCAATGAGACCGATTTCGATTTCCTACTCACGGCAAACCACAGCGTCGGCTCGCACTTCTCAGTGCGCGGCATGGCGGGCGGCAACCAGCGACGCGAAGTCCAGAACAACTCCGGCACGTCGACGGGCGGCCTGCTCGTTCAGAATCTCTATAACATCTCGAACGCGGGCATCACGCCGACCGTCACAAACTCGACGTCGCGCCGAATCGTGAACGGCGTGTTTGGTTCCGCCTCAGTGACCTTCAATCAGTACCTGACGATCGAAGGGTCGCTGCGCCAGGATGCGTCGTCGACGCTGCCGAAGGGCCAGAACACCTATCAGTATCCGAGCATCAACGGCTCGCTCATGCTGAGCGATCTCATTCCGGCGATCAAGAAAGGACCGCTCAACTACGTGAAGATTCGCGCGGCAGACGCGCGCGTCGGCGCGGATGCAAGCCCGTACTCGCTCGCGACGACGTTCCAGGGTCAATCGACGAAGTTCGGAAGCCTCCCACGCTTCACGCTCGGCGACGCGATCGCCAACGCGAACCTCAAACCCGAGATCACGCAGTCGAAGGAAGCGGGCTTCGAGCTCGGCTTCTGGAACGGGCGCGGCTCAGTGGATGCGACGTGGTACAAGAAGGACACGCACGATCAGATCATCAATCTCAACGTGTCGACGGCATCGGGCTTCAGCGCGGTGACGATCAACGCCGGTGATCTGAACAATCAAGGCTTCGAGGGAATCATCAACCTCACGCCGGTCCAGTACGGAAAGTTCGAGTGGAACACGACATTCAACTATTCGCATAACTACGAGACGGTTCGGTCGCTCGCGAATGGCCTGACGAACATCCCGATCGGCAGCCAGTGGGTGATGAACCTGGACGCGCGCGCTCCAGACCCGAAGACCGGTAAGGTCTATCCGTACGGCACGTTCCGCGGCAACGACTACCTGTACGACAGCGTGTCGCACCAGATCATCACGTCAGGCGGCCTGCCGGTGAAATCGGCCAACCCCAACATGGGCAACATCCAGGCGCGTTGGGTCGGCGGCTTCGGCAACACATTCAAGTACAAGAACCTCACGCTGTCCGGCCTCTTCGACTTCCACGTCGGTGGCAAGATCTTCAGCATCAGCAACATGTTCGGCATGTACTCCGGGGTGTTTAAAGAATCGCTCGCCGGCCGCGAGGTCGACTGGAACAACCCAGGCCTCGTCGTGAAGGGCATCGATCAGAAGTCGTGCGGCACCGGCAGCCACACCGGCACAAACGGTACGTACGTCTGCGTCGGCGGCGGCACGCAGAACTCGACGAACGTGACAGCCGAGCAGTACAACCAGGTCGGGTTGTTCGAGCTTCACACGCCGTTCCTGTACAACAACACCTACACGAAGCTTCGCGAGCTGCGCGCCGGCATCGATCTGCCCGAGCGCTACGCGGCGCGGTTCCGTGCGCGTGCGTTGAACGTCTCGCTCGTCGGCCGCAACCTCTTCACGTGGACCAACATTCCGAACATCGATCCAGAGTTCGCGTACTCGACCGGCAACTTCCAGGGTATGGAGTTCGCCGCGCTTCCGAACGCGAAGTCCGTTGGGTTCAACATCCGAGTCACGCCATAATCCCGCGAGGAAACCAGTACATGCGTCGAAGACATCTTGCAGTGCTCGCGGCTCTAGCAGCGCTGACCGCGTGCAACAACGACAAACTCACCGACATCAACGTCAATCCGAACAATCCGACGGACGCGCCCCTCGGACCGCTTTTCACACAGGCGGTCGTGAGCGCGGTTCCGCGGTGGATGAGCAATTTCAGATACGCGGGCCTCATCTCGCAGCAAACGGCCGAGGTGCAGTATCCCGACGAGGATCGCTACGTACGACTCGATCCGGCGTCGACCGGCGGTTTGCTGACGGGACCGTATTCGTCCGAGCTCGAGGATTTCCAGCAAGTGATCAAGAAGGCGGATGCGCTCAAGCGCGGCGCCACGTCGGGACCAGCGCAGGCCATGCAGGCGTGGGACTACTCCTACATGACCGATACGTTCGGAGACATTCCTTTCTCGCAGGCACTCAAGGCCGATTCGGGAGTCTTCCTCCCGGCGTATGACGCGCAGAAGGACGTGTACAACGGATTGTTCGCGCTGTTGAGCAAAGCGGTGGCGAATCTCGCCGGCGCAGCATCCGGCGAACCGCTGCTGGGCAGCGCTGATCCGGTGTATGGCGGCAACATCGCCAAATGGGAGAAGTTCGCTAACACACTCCACGCTCGTTTAGCACTCCGTATCGTGAACGTCGACCCGGCAACCGCGAGTGCCGAGCTTTCAAAGGCGTTCAGCGCACCGGGCGGAACGTTTACCGCGAACTCCGACAACGCGCAGCTCAACTATCCGGGCGACGGCGTTTTCGACAACTCGATCGCGGCCGGTCTCAAGGGTCGCGACGATTTCCGCATGTCGCAGACGTTGATGAACCAACTGCTGGCGCTCAATGATCCGCGAATCGACATCTATGCAACGCCGACGGTGAACTTCCAGAACGGCGTCGCCGGCGCGGCGAAGTACGCGGGCATGCCGAACGGTCTCCTCACGGATTCCGCAGGCAAGTTCTTCAACATCGCCTCACGTCCTGGCCTCATCTTCTATCCTGGCGCGACGGCGTACGGCACGCTCGGCGGAAACGGTGCCAAGCAGCCGATGGTGTTCTTGACCAACGAGGAGCTTCAGTTCATCAAGGCCGAAGCGGCGGAGCGCGGCCTCGGTGGATTGACGGCATCGCAGGCGGCGGGCTTCTACAACGCCGGCATCACGGCCTCGATGCAGCGTTGGTCGTCGTACATCGGCGCGACGCAGATCAGCGCGGCGCAGATCGCGACGTACCTGGCGCAGCCGGCGGTTGCGTACAAGGGCGGCACGGATGGTCTCAAGCAGATCGCGACGCAGAAGTACATCGCGCTGTTCACCGACGGCTACAACGCGTGGGCAGAGTGGCGCCGCACCTGCGTGCCGAGCACGATCAAGCACGGCCCGGGCACGACGGTTCCGTACACGCCGCGCCGCTACTACTACGCCACGGGCGAAATCTCAGCGAACGGCGCGAACGTCGCGGCGGCCGTCGCTCGCCAGGGTCCGGACAACTTCCAGACGCCAGTGTGGTGGGATTCGAAGCCGTCCGCTGCACCGACGTACGTCGATGCAACGACCTGCACGGGCGGCTGATCGCCCAAACAGACAACCGATCGTAGGGTGACTAAACTGCGCGACGAGGAAACTCGTCGCGCAGTTTTCATGTGTGCTCCCAGGCCTCGAAACGAAGAATGAGCAATACTACTTCTCGCCTCACGGTTCACATGGTCGCGAGCCTCGATGGCTTCATCGCTCGCAAGGACGGGAGCGTCGACTGGTTGGAGACCGCGGACGAATTTCCGGCGGGAGAAACGCTCGGGCCAGAGGCGATTGAGGAATTTCTCAAAACCATCGACTGCTACGTCATGGGATCGCGGACGTACGAAACCGCGCTCGGCTTCGAGGCCAATGGGTTTGGTTGGTCATACGGTGACAAGCCGACGTTCGTGTTGACACGACGAGAGCTACGGCGCGCTCGAGAAACCGTCGAGTTTTACTCTGGCGATCTCGCGACGCTCGTGAACGATCACCTGCGGCCAAGATTCGGCAGCATCTGGTTTGTCGGCGGTGGAGCGCTCTCGGGCGAGTGCGTGCGCCTCGGACTCGCCGACGAGATTCGGTACTCGATTGTTCCTGTTCTCATCGGCGAGGGAATCTCGTTCTTCGACCGGCTCGACGAGGATGTCTCCCTACATCTCGTCGAACAGAGAGCGTACAGGAACGGAATGGTGGAGCTTCGCTACGAAGTCCGACGCTAGGCTGTCATCGGTCGACCCGCATGATGGAACGCTCAGCGAGCCGGCGCGCCGCGTTCGGGTCGTGCGACGGTAAGTAGACCAGCGGACGGTCGGCGGCGAGTGCTTTGATCTTCGACAATGTCCCGGCCGCGACCTGCATGTCCGGGCTGACGCCGTCGATCGTTCCAGCGAGCAGCAGCTCCTGTGTGTAACTCGTGTCGCCGGCGAGAAAGATCGTCGGGTCGCCGAGCACTGCCACCGAGACGTGATTCGGTGTGTGGCCAGGGGTTGGAATGATGACGACGTCGCCTCGCGACGTGAGCGGCATCGATCCGTCGAATGGCCCGAGTGGAGTCCGCGCGAATTGAATGGCTTCTGGCTCGAACCACTTCGGCCAACGATGCGGCAAATACCCCTGAACACGTCCGCCGGCGCCGGCGGCTCGCTTCATCTCTCCCGGCGCGACCCACGTGCGTGCGCCGACGACGTGCGCAAGTCCGCCGGCGTGGTCGGTATGCATGTGCGTGATGACGACGTGCTTGATGTCGCGCGATGAGATTCCGAGTGACCGGAGCTGCGGGCCAAGCTCCTCCTCGGGCTGCACCGAGAAGTGCACCGCCCGGCGATAGAACGGGTGCCACTTCGGATGATATCCGACGTCATGGACGCGTGACGTCTCGCCGGTGTCGACGAGGATGACGCCTTCATCGTGCTCGATGACCCAGACGTAGATCGGGAGCCACTCAGACCATTCGTTGCTCGTGAGCATCGCGGTCATGCGACCGAGTCCAGTGCCGCGTGACGCCATCTGGGGGATCTGGACCTGAACGAGACCGGTGCTGATGGCGTGAATCTTTGGGGCTGACATGAGTAATCTCTGATTTTCGGTGAGCAGTTGCTAACTTCGGGGATGTGAGCTGACGCCGCGAAGCGCCAGACGAAATTCAGGGACGAGTCATTTTCGTTAGAACGGAGTCGATCGCGTCCGCGAGCTCTTCGGTCGGCTGCTCGAACTCACCGAAGTACTTCGCGCGGGCGATTTGCTGGAGGGTTCCAATCCAGGCGACAGTCAGGAGGCCGAGGTCGACAGCGTTCGTGACTTTCTTTTCGGCGCGGCCACTCTCGAGGAAGCGACGAATGTCGCCGATGATGGATTGACGGCGCACGGTCGCCGGCATTTTTGGCCAGAAATGGCGCAAGTTGTCCTGAACGTAGAGAACGCTGTCGGCGTCGCGATCGAGCATGTCGAGGTACGTGTCCACGATCGCGCGCTGACGTGACGCGAACGAGCCGCCACTGGCAATCGCCGCGGCGACGCGTCGCGCGAGCTCGAGATAGCAGCACTCGAAGAGAAAGCGCGCGAGCTCGTCCTTCGACTCGAAGTGCTTGAACAACGCCGGATTGGTGACGCCGGATTCGGCGGCAATATCGCGGACGCTGGTCTCGCACAGTCCGTCGCGCACGAACAGGTGCAGCGCGGCGGTGAGGATGTTGACCTTGCCGGCCGAGTCGTCGGGCGAGACGTAGAACGGCGGGGTTTGGCGTGCGACGGGACGCGTTGGCATGGAGTTAGGTTAGCGACTGCTAACCTCGCGCGCAAGCCCCTTGACCGAGCGTGACAGACGTCTCGCGAAAACCTAGAATTCGATTACGAACGGTCGCCGGCCGCGGTTGGGGCCGAAGGAGCACTGCATGGAAATGGCGGGTCGAGTTTTACAAGCTGGATGGCGGACGCCTGTGCGGGTGGTTCGCGGCGCCGCCGAAACGCCGGCCATGCGCTCGAGCGTGCGCATTACGATGCGCTCATGGAGCGTCGAATCCGTCGTGAACGATCACTTCGGTGCATGGCGAAATGGCGCGCCGACACCGCTCAAGCCAACGCTCGACGTGATGTATGCGCGTTGGCTCGCGCTTCGTGAGAATGAGCCGCTCATGCTCGACTGGCCGATGCGACCGTTGGTGAAGGCGCGGAGACGGTGATGACATTCGTTCGCGCTTAGTCGTCGAAGCGAGTCGATGCCGTACGAAGCGGTCGTGTGCGAAGCACTGGGCTTTGGATGGATCGACAGTCTCGTGAAGCGCATCGACGACACTCGCTACGCAATCAAGGTCACGCCGCGTCAGGAGGCGAGCAAATGCTCGGATCTCAATCGGCGGCGATGGAAGGACCTCGCGGCGTCAGGGCTGCTTGCTGCGCCCGGGCTTGCGGCTGCACCGACGGCCAACGCGTACGCGCCACGTCCATCGGTACCGAAGTTACCGACGTATGTTGCGAAGGCTTTTGAAGGTGAATCCGGTCGCGTGGAAAAACTTCAACGCGCTCAGTCCGAGAAACCGACGTGACTTCGTCGTGTGGAGTCACACCGCGAAACGGACTGAAACGCGCGAGCGGCGAATTCAAGAATCGATTGCGATACTCGTAGCCGGAAAAACACTCGGCTTGAAATGACGGAGACTCAATGGTGAAAAAGACGACAGCACAGGCAGCGGCGAGGAAAACCGGTCGCACAACGAAGAAGACATTTGTCGGGACACCGTCCGAAATGATCGACGGACGAATCGCCGAGTTGCCCGATTGGCGGGGCGAGACGCTGGCGCGTGTGCGGGCGCTCATCAAGCAAGCGGATCCAGAGGTCGTCGAAGAGTGGAAGTGGGGCGGCGTTCCGATCTGGGAACACGCGGGCATCATCTGCACCGGCGAGACGTACAAGAGCGTTGTGAAGTTGACGTTCGCCAAGGGCGCTTCTCTTCCCGACCCGTCGGGCCTGTTCAACTCGAGTCTCGAGGGAAGCACGCGGCGGGCGATCGATTTTCGCCAGGGCGAGAAAATCGACGCAACGGCGTTCAAGGCGCTGATTCGCGCAGCGATTGCGTTCAACGAGGCGTCCGCTGCGAAGAAGCGAACTCGCCGGTGAGGTTGGTTCCGTTAGTTCTGATCTCGCTAACGAGCTGTGGGCATCTCGACATCACTCTCACGAGTTTCTAAAATGGCCGATGATCCGAACTTGAGCGCCCTCGACCGACTTGTTGGCGAATGGACGACGGAGGCGACGCATCCGATGATGCCTGGCGTTGCCGCACGGACGCGTCACGATCGAGTGGCTCGAAGGTCGACGGCTTTTGATTCATCGCGCGACGAGAGACCATCCTGATTTTCCGGACGCGATTTCCATCATCGGATATATGGATCAGGATCGAGCGGACGACGACTCGACGTGATCGACGGTCTCTCACAGCTCCGCAGGGATGACGTGCACTGGAAGGACGATTTAGCGATCGTCTATCGCCCGCGCGCGTGAGCTCCGACGCGGCGGCGCTTGCAGAGCGTGCGATGAAGTTTCTGGGCGAGCAGCCGTGGTGTTCGCGGGTGTTGTCGATGACACCGGCGTTCGCGCAGGGATCATCAATCGCCGTGTTTCGCGGCGCGCTGATTCCGCGACAGCCGGACGCCGACATCATGGTTTGGGTCGTCGTTGGCGATGTGCCGTCGGCCGTGGTGACGCACGAACCCGGGGATTCGTGGCAAGACGCGCTCGCGAGCTACGTGAAGCTCATGCGTAAATGGGAAAACGCGGACAAGGACTCCACTCGCCTCGAATGGATCGAGAAGGAGCTCGTCGATGTAGATCCGCGCCGCGTGAAGAACGACATCTAGCGTCGTGCCATTCGTCGAGACCGGGTCGTATCCGACTCGTGAAGGCAATTCCGTGCGTCCCTGGATCGACGGCGAGCCGGCATTTCGCCGCATCTGCGAAGCCATCGAGGCCGCGCGCGCGAGCGTCTGGACGACTGTGACCTTCATGTGGGCGTCGTTCGTCATGCCGGACGGTCGCGGATCGGCGCTCGAGTCTTGCCGCTTCGCGGCGATCAGGATGACAGGTTGAGTCCCTCGTGCATAAAGACGAAGCTCAGCGCGAGCGTCAGCACCTGATCCATCACGACGCGACGACCCGCGTCGGTCTCCGGCTTCGCGAGATCGTCGAGCACGGCAACGATCTTCCCATGATCGAGGAACGGAACGTCCGCGGCCTTCGAGCCGCGCAACGTGTCTTGCATCAGCATGTTGAGCGGCTGATCCGGATTGAGTGTCGCGGGAGGGCTCAAGAACGGATGCTTCTGTCGCTTGAAGACCGTGTCCGTGATGACGTCTTTCACCGCCTCGCGCAGAATGTATTTCTCCGTCATCCCGCGAATTTTGAGCGACACCGGTACGCGCTGCAGATACTCGGCGACGCGGTGGTCCATGAACGGCACACGTCCTTCGACCGAGTGTGACATCTCCATGCGGTCGCCAAGATTCGATAGGATGTAGTGCGGAAGGATCGTCTTCGCCCAGAGATAGAGCGCCGAATGCACGGCGTTTCTTCCCTTCAAGCGACGTTCGACGTCAAGCGACGAAAGAAGAGTTCCGACCGCGTCATTTCCGGCGTGCTGTCGCAGGAAATCGTCGCGCATCAGGTCACGCATGCGATGCGCAGTTCCGCCCATCGCCTCGAGCCATGACGGCGCTTGACCGAGGAGCGACGTGCACATCTGGCCGATGTCCCCGTCGCCTTCGGGGAGTAACAGGCCGCGCGACACTTGATTGGCGTCCGCAAGCTGCTCGAGCAAACGCTCCGCTTCTTTCGGATCCTGACCGGTGCGGTGGTAGAGGAGCATGTCGCGGCGGAAATGCGGATAGCCCGCGAGCAACTCGTCAGATCCTTCGCCGGTCAGCACGACTTTATAACCGCTTTGCCGCACGGCGTTGCTCAGCACGAACTTCGCAACGGTGTGGCCGTTGATGAACGGGATCTCCGACTGAATCACCGCCGCGCGAAAGTTCTCCGCGAGATCGGATTGCTTCATCGGAATCGGCTGATACGTCGCGCCGGCGTGACGCGCCATCTCCTCGGCGATCACACTTTCATCATACTGTGCGTGGTCGAAGGTCAGCGTGTATGCGCGAACAGGACCATCGTGATGCAGTGACGCGAGTCCGAGCACGGCACACGAGTCGATGCCACCGCTCAGGTAGCAACCGACGGGAACGTCGGCGCGCAGTCGCGTCTTCACCGCCTCCTCGAGGACTTCGCGAAAGCCGGCGATGTAGTCCGCATCGCTCACCGTGGACGGCGACGCGTCGTCGCGCGGATAATCGACGTCCCAATACTGGTGAACGCGATGGGCTTCGCGCGTCGCACGCAGATAGTGGCCGGGCGGGACAGCGTAGACGCCGTTGAATAGGGTGCGCTCGCCGGGAATGATGAAGCCACCCGCGTAGACCGACTCAGAGCTCCACGTCGCCGGAACACCCATCGCGAACAGCGCCTTCACCTCCGACGCGAGGTACAGCGCGCCGTTGTGCTCTGCGTAGAACAGCGGCTTCACGCCGAATCGGTCACGTCCCGCGATCAATCGCTGATTGCGCTCATCCCAGATCACGAACGCGTATTCGCCGCGGAGATGATGCAGGCACTCCGGCCCGTACTCCTCGTACAAATGCAGCGCGATCTCGCTGTCGGACTTCGTTCGGAATCGATGGCCGCGCGACTGTAGCTCGGCGCGTGTCTTCTCGAAGTCGTAGAACTCACCGTTCACGACGATGTGAATCGTCTTGTCTTCGTTCGAGATCGGCTGGTCGCCTGTCGAGAGGTCGATGATCGACAGTCGAGTGTGGCCGAGGGCGGCGCGGCAGTCGTTGGACATCCAGTATTGTTTTCCGTCGGGACCACGATGGTGGAGCGACGCCATACCAGCACGCATGGTCTGCGGGTCGATTGATGACCGCCGCGACAGGACCGCGGTAATTCCGCACATAGTTGTCTTGCGGGAGAAAGGAGGCGGGGCGCAATTACCAAGACGTCGAATATGCCTCTCCGAGGCCATCATGCAAATCAACGATTCGCCCTTCGGCACGACGGATTGGAACACAATCGAGCCGACACATCATTCCGGAGAAACGGGAAGTGCGATATGGCGCACTCGCCACTTCGGGCCGATCCGAGTTCGGATGGTCGAGTTCATCGTCGACTTGTTGATGCCGGGTCTTCGCGCGGCGGTGCCGTCTTGTCTCGCGACGTCCGAACGTCGCGGAACTTGGCACCATCGCGGACGCGGAGCTCGCCGACGAGACTGTCGCCTCGAACCGTGAACCGCCATGTGCCGTTCGCCATCGTGCAGGTCACTCCGTGCGCGGCGCGGGCGAACAGACAGGCTAGCACGCCCATCTCCTCTTCGGTCCCGTTGACGATCTTGCGAGCGTCCAACGAAAGGGTGTCGCCGGTTCCAATGCGCGTGATCCGATAGACGACACGCTCGTCGTTGCACGGCGACGGTCGGACGAGACACAACGACGTTCCGCGCCAGGTGCCGACCGCATCCGGCGCCGACTGGGACTGTGATGCAGCAGCGGCAAAAGCCAGCGAGAGAAGTGCGACAATACTGATCCCTCTTCCAAGAAGCCGTTTCATTCGCCAGTCCTCTCGCGCGAGTTGTAATGCATCGTTCGCTAATGAAATCGATGTGTGACCGCTGAGCAAACGGTGAGACGGCCAAAGCCGCCCACCGTTTCTCATTCCATCGTTCGTCCTAGTATCGCGAATACGACGGCATCAGCTCGTAGCCGATGATCGACGTCAATCGCTGGACGGTCTGACGTTGCGCGAGCGGCCCGCGAACAAGCGAGGTCTGAAACAGGTCGAACCCGTTGTTGTTGGATCGGGTGCTGACGAAAATGATCTTCTTGCCATCGCTCGACCACACTGGATAGAAGTCGGAGTACTTGAGCGGATTCGGGATATACCCGACCTCGGCGCCCGTCGTCGCGTTGATCGCGAAAATCCCCTTGAAGTCGTTGTACTCGAAGGCGATCTCGTTCGCGACCGGACTCCAACTAACGTCGCCACATCCTGCGTTCACCTCCGGGCACGACAGGATCATCTTTCGGTTGGTGCCGTCGGAGTTCATCGTCCAGATACTCTGCACCAGACTGTCGTTGTTCGCCGTGTACGCCATCTTCGATCCGTCCGGAGACCACGCGAAGGACTGGATATTTCGACCTGTATTCGAGACTCGGTGCGGGTTGCTGCCATCGGCATTCATTACGTGGATCTCGGGGCCCGACGTATCGAACATGTCGATGTACGCGATCTTGGTTCCGTCGGGCGAGAAACGCGGGCGAGTCAGCACCGAACCGGAGTTCGTCAGTCTTTTCCGATTCGTTCCGTCGAGATTCTGGGAATAGATCTCCGTTCTGTTCCAATCCAAGTTTCGAACCCACACGAACGACGGGCTCGCCGGCGATATGTCCGGGTACGAATCGACTGAGTCATCGGCCGTGAGGCGAACGATGTTCGTACCGTCAGCGTTCATCGCGTACACCTCGCCACGGAAATCGTCCTGATTGCCGATGAACAGGATGCCGTGAAAGTTGAATTGCGGTACCAGCTTGGTCCCGCTTGGCGCCGATGCGGCCGCGTGTTTCTGTAGCGGTTGCGTCGGATTCGCGTCCTGACACGCTGTCATTCCCACGAGCGCCGACGACATCACCGCAAGGCGCCGAATCGAAAGAGAGATGTTGTACGACATTGCTTGCTCCTGTCCGTCACGCGGACGTCACGCGATTTATTTGAGAGCCGAGTCGGTTGTGGCTCGGCCGAGTGGCGAGAACAGTAGGATTTGCGAAAACGCGCAAATCACCTCCGAGAGAGTGGCGCAACACGTTGTCGTGCAACCATCTACCGCGTCGCTCTCTCGATTCCGGTGATCACTGACATCCACGGAGTGATTCGCAGGGGATATTCGCGAGACAACTCGCGCTTGCGTGTTCGCCGAAACCAGTCGTATGTCGTCCCGTCTCAACGAGGCAGTTGTCGAGTCGATCACCCCAAACTTGTGATGCGACATCTG
>Ga0070683_100003883_pt1 | contig 12226 bp, 1 predicted proteins | sample KBSC713LmetaG_FD_64662 | JGI IMG/M metagenome (GOLD analysis project Ga0070683, IMG submission 64662) | Corn rhizosphere microbial communities from Kellogg Biological Station, Michigan, USA - KBS C7.1-3L metaG | ecosystem: Host-associated > Plants > Roots > Rhizosphere ...
GGCGCGGCCGCGCATCGAGCAGCTTGGGCGCGATCGAATCGTCGAGCGTGAGAATCTCGAGGACGCGCGAGGTCAGCGTCAGCGTCACGACGCGCCCCGAGAGCGGGTCGCGACTCCAGGCGGCGGGCCGCGCGTCTTTCAGCACGACGCGGAAGTTGACGTGTCCGCGAGCGGTACGGGCGACGACGGAGACATCGCGGGCCGGCATCCCCGCCGTGAGCTGCGCGGTCAGCCACGATTGATCGACGGACGTCGCCGCGCCGAGCTCGAACGTGACCGGGTCGGGCGCGTGCAATGCGCCGCCAGCCGTGCCGTTCGCTACATATCCTTCGTTCCATCGGATTGCCGACATCGCCGTGACCGCCCCCGCGACGCCGCCTTCGAGCTTCACGTTGCGCACCTCGACCGCCGGCCTCGGCTGCACGCCTCCGATCGACACCAGGTGCGGCGGCACTGCGACCACCGTCCAGGAGAAGCTCGACGCGGCGGCCAGCATGCCGTCGGTGACGGCGATCGAAACGGCGTAGCTGCCCGCCAACGTGGCACGGCCGGAGACCAGCCCTGTCCTGGCGTCCAGGCCCACGCCGGGAGGCAGGCCGGCGGCGATGAACCTGAGCGGATCGCCATCCGGATCCACGGCGTGGAACTGCAGCGACACGACCTGGCCGACCGTCGAGCTTTGGGCGGGGAACGTGGAGATCGTCGGCGGCCGGTTCACGATCGTCCACGTGAACGTCCTCGCGATCGACGTGCCGTCGGCCGATGCCGTCAGCGTCACCGTATGCGGTCCGAAGGCGGCGGCCACCGGCGTGCCGTCGATCCACCATCTCTGCCCGCCGTTTTGCGTGCGCAGTGTCAGGCCAGCCGGCAGTCCCGTCACGGACATCGAGATCGGCAGAGCACCGGCCGCGGCTTGCAGATCGAGGCGGAGCGCGAGGCCGGCCGGATCCGTCCGCGGCCCTGGATTGGTGAACGTCAGCGGACTCACGTGCCAGGTGAACGACTGCAGGCTCGTGGCGATGCCGTCGGTGACCGCGACCGTCAGTGGATAGTCTTCCGGAACAGCGGGTGTCACGGGACCGGGCCCGATACGCCCGGTGAACGAATCGAGCCCGACGTAGGCCGGCAGCCTGCCGGCGACGATGGCGAACGACAGCGCGTCGCCGTCCGCGTCGCTTGCGCTGAGCTGGATGGCGATGGGCTGTCCCGCGGCACTGCGAACGGCTCCGGGATTGATCAGGATCGGGCCGTGATTCGGCGTGGCCGCCGCGGGCGACGGCGACCGCGCGACGGCGACGTTGTTCGACGGATCGTAGTCGGCGAACGGCGAGACGGCGACGACGCCGGCGACGACGGCCGCGGATGGAAGGGGGCCCGTCTGCTGCACGCGATTCTGGATCACGCACGACACGCTGTGGTTCACCGCCAGGCCCAGGGTCAGGTCGCCGTTCGGGTTGACCGCGTTGACGAGAGTGTCCAGCGCTCTGCACGACCAGTCACCCGGATCGAATCCCTGCGACGTCGCCAGGTGCAGCACGAGGCCGCCCGCCGTGATGGCTGCCGGGCCGTCGTTGGTCAGCAGCACGCCGAGCCTGAACACGCCAGCGCCCAGCGGTTCCGCGGTCGCGGACACGCGGAGATCGGCGTCGTTCCGTCCGACGATGAGCCATGTAAAGGTGATGCTGGCGGACGTGGCGTTGCTCTCGTGGACGATCACCGTGACGAGCGTCGCAGGCATGCCGACGTCGCTGAGATGCGGCGTACCGCTGATCACGCCGGTCTGGCCATTGATGGTGAAGTGGTTCGGTAGACCCGACGCGGTGTAGGTGAGGGTGTCCCCCGGGTCGCCGGCCGTGGCGTGCACGACGACGGCGTCGAGATCACCCGCGACGCTGACCGTGCTGGTCATCGGCCGAACCACGGGCGGATGGTGGATCGTCCACGCGAAGCTCTGCGACGCGCGCACGCCCCACGTGTCCTGCACCCACACGACGACGGTGAAGTTGACGGCGCCCGCGCCCGGCTGGCCGGAGATCAACCCGGTTGCCGGATTCAACGAGAGTCCCGGCGGCAGCGGATGCGACGGATCGAGGCCGTAGGTCAACGCGCCGCCGTTCGGATCGCTGCCGAACAACTGCAGGCGCACGTCCTGACCGGCAAAGGTCGTTTGCGCGCCCGGGTTGGCGAGGACCGGCGGATCGTTGCGCCTGATCGTCCAGGTGAAGGTCAGGGTAGCGGTTTGCGCGCGGACCGTCGCGCTGACCTCGACGACAAAGACACCGTCGACGGCCAACGGGATCGTGCCGGCGATGCGTCCCGTCGCCGGGTCGAGGACGAGGCCCGGCGGCAGGTGCTTCGACGCGCTGACGCCGAACACGATCGGGTCGCCGTACGGGTCCGGCGTCGCGTGGAGCTGCAGGTCGACGATCTGTCCGCCGGCGTTCAACTGGTTGCCCGGGTTGACGAGCGTCGGCGGAAGGTCGGGACCGATCTCCCAGGTGAACGTCTGCGTCACCGATGCACCGCCGGCCGTCGCCGTCAGCGTCACAGTGTGCGCGCCGATCGCCGCCGCCGCCGGAATGCCGTCGATCCACCACGACTTCCGATCGGGCCCGGTGCCGAGGAAGAGACCGGCCGGCACGCCGCCCGCGGTGATGAGGATCGGATGCAAACGGTCGGTCACCTGTAAATCGAGCCGAGTCGCCACGCCGGCCGGATCGTGCTGCGGCCCTGGATTGAGGAACCGCAGCGTCGACACGTGCCAGGTGAACGATTGCGTCGCCGTCACCGCGCCGTCGGTCACGGCTACCGCAAGCGGGTAGTCGCCGGCGCTGACGGGGTCGAGGTCGCCGGCGATCTCGCCGGTCAGCGCGTCCAGCACGAGTCCCGGCGGCAGCGTTCCGTCGACGACGCCGAAGGCGAGCGGATCGGCGTCGGCGTCGGTCGCCTGCAATTGCAGCGACACCCGATCGTTCTCGGCGTTGTGCTGGTCGCCGGGACTGGCAATCTGCGGCGGGCTGTTCGTGGCCGCGATGGCGTGGGCCTGACCGCGTACGACGGCGATGTTGTTCGAGAGGTCGTAATCGCGGAGCGATGCCGGTGCGGCGACCGACACGACGATCGTAGAGATCCAGTCGATGGAGCACCTGACGGTGCCGTTCGACCCCAGCCACGCTTCCAGCGTCGCGTCGTCACGCCACACGAATCCCGACGCGCCGCCCGTCGAGCCGCAGGACCACTGGCGGTGCGCCAGAGGCGCGACGGTCACGATCGCGGGCGCGTCGCTCAGGACGGCGAGCGGTCCGCGATTGGTCAGAGTGAACTGCACGCCGCTGTTCGCGCCGGAGCGCGTGACGGCCGCCGCAATCGCCAGGTCGACGTCGCGCGGGCCGAGAATCCGCCACGTGAACGTCGCCGCCGTGGAGGCTCCAGCGGTGTCGGTGACGATCACGGTCACCGTCAGCGGCGGCTGTCCGGCACTCGCGGCCGTCGGCGATCCGCCGATCAGCCCGGTTGCGTGATTGATCGACAGCCCGTCGGGCAGTCCGGACGCGGCGTACGCGAGCACGTTGCCGGCTGACGCGGCGGTCGCGTGCACCTGGAGCGACACCGTGTCACCGGGCGAGTTGATCTGATCCGCGATGGCGCGAATCGTCGGCCGCCGGTGATTCAGCACCGTCCACGTGAAGGTGAGGGTGACCACGTGGTTCTGCGTATCGACAATGTGGATCTCGACCGGGAACGTGCCAGCCGCGGTCACCGTGCCGGTGATGGCTCCGCTGGCTCTGTCGATGCGCAGGTCCGGCACGCCCAGTGACTGTCCGGGAGCCGTGGACGGGCTGCGGCCGGTCAGGAACAACAAGGCATCCCGATCCGGATCGGCGGCTACGATCGTCAGGTCGATCGTGTCGCCGAGATAGCTCGTCTGGTTACCCGGATTCGTCACCGTCGGCGGACCGTTCCGGTCGATGACCGTCCACTGGAACGTCCGCGACGTGGTCATGACGCCGTCGTCGGCCACAATCGTGACGTGATACACGCCGGCGGACGTGTACGACGGAACTCCGGCGACGATCCCGCTCGCGGGATCGATCGCGAGCACCGGCGGCAGACCTGTGGCCGTGAAGTGCGGCGGCGGTCCGTCGGGGTTGGTGGCGGCGATCGGCAGCGAGATCGAATCCCCTTCGTAACTGGTCTGATCGCCGGGGCTGACAAGGGCCAGCGGCCGGCGTCGAACGGTGATCGAAAACGAGCCGGACGCGGTGTGGCCGGCGCTGTCGCCGGCCGAGCAGTCCACCCGCGTCGTGCCGACCGGGAACAGGCTTCCGCTGACGGGACTGCACGTCACCGGCACCGGACCGTCGACGCCATCCGTCGCCGACACGGTGAAGGAGATCGTCTGCGGTCCGGGGAATGGCCAGGTCATGTCCGCCGGCAGCATCAGCACCGGCGGACCGTCGAGATCCGCCAGCGTGGTCTGAACCCAATCGGCGACCCTGGTGATGTTCAGGTAATAGCCGGGCCCGTCTTCGGCGCACGTCGCGACGTTTCTGAAACTCGCAATACCCGCAATGAGGCCGTTCACGAAGAGCGGTCCACCGGTCCCCGGCTGGCAGAACATCTGGTTGCGAGCACTGCCCGGCTGAACTTCGATGAGCGCGCCGACCTCCAGGTTGTCGTCGCCCCCGGAGTACGCGACGTTGTCGAGTACGACGAGCATGCCGGACGTCCGCATGCGATGGCCGCTGACAGGATCGACCTGTCCGAATCCCACCGCCGTACCATCGAGCCCGATGGCCGGTGCGGCATCGCTCAACGCCGGCAGGGTGATGCCGGTCCAGCCGCTCGCGGTCGACTCGTCGAGCTTGCCGACCGCGACGTCATAGCCCTGATCGAAACCGTCGATGGTATAGGCCCCGGGGTGGATGCGGATGTCCGTCACGCGGGCAGTCCGCCCCGCGCCGAGCGAGAACTCGAACTCCGGATTCGCCGACAGATCGTGGACACACTGTGCGCTGGTGAGGACGACGAAACGCGATATCAACGTCGCGGTGCAGGCGGCGTGCGTCGCGCTCGCCAGGATCATGCCGACGGCGTTGAACGCGGCGCCGGCCTCCGGGTCGCCGTTGCGAATCGGCGTCGACGGCGTTGGCTGCACCAGGACGGTGACGGTAGCCGTCGCCGCGTTGCCACCGGTCAATGCGACGGTATACGTGAACGTGTCGACGCCGCTGAAGCCCGGTGACGGCGTGTAGGTGAGCGTGCTGAGTTTCGTATCGAACGTCGCCGTGCCGTGCTGCGGCTGCGTGACGGACGCAACGCTCAACGTCGCGCCGGCGCAGGCCGCGGGCACGACGTCGTTGTCGAGCGCGCCAATCGTGACGGCGGCGTCCTGCGTGGTCGTCGCGGCATCGTTCTGCGCGAACGGGGTGCAGACGGGTGGGTCGAGCGCGGCAAGCGTGTCACGAATCCAGTCGGCGACCCTGCTGACGTTCACATAGAACCCCGGCCCGTCTTCCGCGCACGTCGCGACGTTTCTGAACGCCGCGACACCGGCAATGCGGCCCTGCACGAAGAGCGGCCCGCCCTGACCCGGCATGCAGAACATCTGATTGCTGGCGCTGCCGGGCTGCGCCTCCAGGAATGCGCCAAACACAACGCTGCCGTCCGCTCCCACAAACGGCGCGGTATCGTCCACCCGCAGCGCGCCGGACGTGCGCGTCGGGGCGCCGCTGACGGGATCGATCTCTCCGAATCCCACCGCCGTGCCGGTGAGCCCGACAGCGTTGCGGCCGTCGCCGTCGCTGAACGTCGGCAGGACGACGTCGGTCCACCCGCGCGCGGCCGATTCGTCCAGTCTGGCCTCGGCGAGGTCGAACGCCTGGTTGAAGCCATCCACGGTGAAGGCTTGCGGGTGTATGCGGATGTCGGTCACCCGTGCGATCCGTCCGGCGCCCAACGAGAACGTGAACAGCGCGTCTGGTGAGAAATCGCGAAAACACTGCGCGGTGGCCAGCACGACGAAACGGCTGATGAGCGTCGCATCGCAGGCGGGGTGTGTCGCCGTCGCCAGGATCATCCCCACGCCGTTGAAGGCGACCCCGGCTTCGGGATCGCCGTGGCGGATCGGCGTCGACGGCGCCACGGTCGCCTTCGTGATGGTCCAGGCGAATGCCGCGCTCGCCGTTCCGCCATGTCCGTCGTCCACCGTCACCGTCGGCGTGTAGGTGCCAGACGCCGTGTCGGGCAGCGTGCCGGAGATCGTGCCCGACGGATCGATCGAGAGTCCTGCCGGCAGGCCGGTCGCGCTGTATGTCAGCGCATCGCCATCGGGATCGCTCGCGGCCAGGGGCAGCGTGACGCGGTCGCCTTCAGTGTTGGCCTGCGGACCGGGGTTGGTCAACGCGGGCGAGTGATTGACAGGCGGACACGAAGGAGACGACCCGTCGTAGAGCCCGCGGACCTCGGCGTCGCTCAGCGCCCGGTCGTGCAGCGTGACCTCGTCGATCAGCCCGTTGAACGTCTCGTAGGTCTGGTTCTGGCCGTTGTACCAGTAGCCGCTGATTGCGAACGGCTGCTGGTCGTCGTAGGTCATCGCGGCAGCGGTCGCGCTCTGCGCGGCGAGCGCGCCGTTGAGATACAGCCGCACCACCGCGCCGTCGAACGTCGCGGCGAGGTGATACCACTGGCCGGCCGACACCGGCGCCGACGCCACCGTCTCGACCGCGAGGCCGTGCGTGTAGACCTTCGGACGCCCGCCCTGAAAACCGAGCCAGATGCCGCGGCCCGTCGACAGGACGACATCCCAGCCGCCGCCGCGCAGCGAGATGGGCCGGACCCACGCGCTCGCCGTGAATTGTGCCGGCCGCAGCGCTGGCGCGCCGTCGACGACCACCGCGCTGTCCGCGCCATTGAAGCTGAAAGCCTCGCGGATCCGTCCGGCCGCGAAGGTGCCGCCGAACATCGTTCCGTCGTGCCCGCCCACGTCGTCGACCGTGTTGCCATTGGCGCGCCACCGGCTGACGAGGCCGGAGGGGGAGACGAAGCAGGCATCCGGCGCGACGACCGTCGACGCGCTGGCGACGTCGTTCGCGGCGTTGGCATCACCCGGCACCGCGACGCGCAGTTGATCGACGACCGTGCCGGCGAACGCCGGCGCCGCGTGAATCACCGCCCACGCGGATCCCCCCGGCGGGATCGACGCGAACGTGAAGACCTGTACCGCGCCCGATGCGCGCGACGGCCCTGGCGCGGCATCGAGCAGCGTGACGCCCGCGGGCAACGTGTTGGTGAGCGTCACGCCGGACGCGTCGACGGTGCCGGCGTTCGTCGCCTTCACGACGTAGGTGATCGTACCGTTGACTTCGACGGGGTTCGGCAGGCTCGTGACGCTCGCGGCGATGTCGAGGCCCGGCGTCATCGTCACGCCGCACGCGCTGCACACCGTCGAGCCGATCGCCGCGGCGTTGTTCGACAGGTCGGTGTCTGACCCGCCCGAGGTGACCGAGACGACGTCAACGATGTCGCCGGATCGTGCAGGCGCTCGCGCAGGTACGACGATCGACTGCGATCCGCCGGAGGTGAGGAGGCCAAGAGCCCAACGTCCGTCGGGGCCGGGCTGCAGCGACGGATAGTCGACCGCCACCACGCCTTCGGGGAGGAGGTTCGACACGATGACGTTGTCGACGTTGGTCGAGCCCAGGTTGGTCACGGTGAAGGTATAGGTGAGCAGGTCACCAGGTTGCGCGGTCGTCGGCGTCACGCTGCCATGGATCGCGACATCGATCGGCGGCGAGGTGCCGGGCGGTACCGGCCGCGCGAGGCGCACGAGGCCGGCGTTCATGTCGTACAGCGCGACGACCGGCTGGCCGGCCGGGTCGAACCGCACCTGCGCCGAGCGCGGCGCGCCGAAGACCGAGCCCACGGTCACCAGCGATCGCGTCCAGGTGCCGCCGGGACCGTCGCGGCGCGCGTACCAGAGCTCGGCGTTGTATCGCCAGTAGGTCACGGCCGGAACGCCACTCGCGTCGATGGCCAGCGAGATGTCGCTGTTCTGGCCGATGCTGCCGGGGACGGCGTCGTTCGGGTCGATGTACTCGAACGGACCCCACGTCCGGCCGCCGTCGGTCGACGTCATGTAGACGACCGCGCCCTTGTCGTAGTCGGCCTGATCGCCTTCGACGCCGCGCACGACGGCATGGAGCGCGCCTGACGCATCGGACGCCAGGCGGACCTCGCCGCCGTTGCGATTGATGTTGGTGAAGAGCGGAGCGCCGAAGGCAATGGGCGACGCATCCGCCGGCGCCTGCCGCGCGTAATAGAGAAAGTTCTCGGTATTCCACAGCACGTGCCGCACGCCGTCGGGCGTGATCGCCAGCGCCGGGTGCGGCTGGTAGCCGCCGCCGAAGCCGACCCCGTTCAACCGGACGGCGCCGACATTGCCGATCGCCAACCCGGTCGCCCAGTCCGGCGTCACAGAACCGGGCGCGAAGGCGAGCGCGTAGTCCGCGCCGACGCCGGTCTGCGGCCCCGCCAGGCCTTCGATGAAGTCCGATCCGCCGCCGGTGGGGTAGGCGCCGAGATCGGTACGGTAGGTGTTGACGTTGTTGAAGGGATCGACGTCGCGGCGGATCAGGAACGGGTTGCCGTCGGAGGGGCGGAGGACGAGTCGATGGAAGAAGTCCGCCTTCGCCCCGCCGGCCGTGCGATTCTCCGAGAGGAACTCCCTGACGTCCCACCCGCCGTCTTCCTGGCGCGTCCAGAAGACGCGTGGCGGGCCGCCGCAACCGTTCTCGTCGCGCCACAACAGCACCGGTCGCCCATCGGCGCCGAACTCGAACCCGCCCAGCGTCGCGCCGCGGACGCAGGTGTCGGTCGCGCTGGCCGCGACGGTTTCGAACTGCCAGATTTTGTCAGGCGGCTGGGCCCGCAGGGCGGCGGCGCCGGCCCATGTCAAGGTCCCGGCGGCGCAAACGGCGGCGGCAACGCGACGGTGCATCAGGTGCATGGTTACGGGTCTACAATCCCCTACCCACGACCGGAGGGTCTTGAGAGAGGCTTGAAAGCGATTTAGGAGTTTCCTAGGTGTCACGCGACACGTCCCTACTCCAATAGGCGGACCGGGCAGGCGAACCGGACCATGACTGACCGTCCCATAGACGAACAGGTCTCGCAGGTGCTGGCGGCATGGGCGCAGCAGGACCGCTCGGCACGCGAGCGCCTGATGCCGCTGGTCTACGACGAGCTTCGTCGGCTCGCGCATGGATACATGCGCCGGGAGCGCGACGGCCACACGCTGCAGACGACCGCCCTCGTCAATGAGGTCTACCTCCGACTGGCGGGCCTGGAGCGCATGCAGTGGCGCGATCGCGCGCATTTCATGGCCATGGCGGCGACGTTGATGCGCCGCATCCTCGTCGACTACGCCCGCGAGCGGCAGGCGGACAAGCGCGGCGCCGGCGTGTCGATCACGTCAATCGAGGACCACGACCCCGCGGGACCGCAGCGCGAGATGAACCTCATCGCCCTGGACGAGGCGCTGGCGCGGCTGGCGGCGTTCGACGCGCAGCAGAGCCGCATCGTGGAGATGCGGTTCTTCGGAGGACTCACCGTCGAGGAGACCGCTGAGGCGCTCGATATTTCCCCGACCACCGTCAAGCGTGAATGGGCATCGGCGCGGGCCTGGCTGCATCACCAGCTCGCGAGCCGGTAACGCACCATGACGTTCGCGCCCGAGGACTGGCCGCGTGTGAAAGCCGTGTTCGACGCGGCGCTCGACGCCGAGCCCGCCGCGCGCGGCGCCTACGTCGCTTCCGCGTGCGGGAGCGATTCAGCCCTGCGCCGCCAGGTGGACGCGCTCCTCGCGGAGCACGATCGCGCGAACGGCTTCCTCGACACGCCGGCGGGCGCCTTCGCGGCCCCGACGAACGCCGATCTGATCGGCCGCACCATCGGCACCTACCGCGTCGTCGCGCGCATCGGGGCCGGCGGCATGGGTGAGGTCTACCGGGCGCACGACGAGAACCTCGATCGCGTCGTCGCGGTGAAGGTCCTGCCGGCGCACGTGTCGACCGTCGCGGACCGCCTGCAGCGGTTCCGCGCCGAGGCCCGGGCCGCGTCCTCGCTCAACCACCCGAACATCCTCGTGGTGCACGATTTCGGCGAGCACGCCGGCCGCGCGTTCATGGTGACGGAGTACGTGGAAGGGGAGACGCTGCGATCGCGCCTCGAGCGCGGCGTGTTGCCGCTGCGCGAGGCGCTCGACGTGGCGCTGCAGATCGCGCTGGCGCTGGCCGCCGCGCACGCGCGCGGCCTCGTGCATCGCGACATCAAGCCCGAGAACGTGATGCTGCGGGCCGACGGCTACGTCAAGGTGCTGGATTTCGGCCTGGCAAAACTGCTGGCCGCGCCGGAAGCCCCGACCGAAGCGCTCGATCCGCCGGCGCCGGTGCCGGTCATGGGCACGCCGCGCTACATGTCGCCCGAGCAGATCCGCGGCCACGAGGTCGACGGGCGCAGCGATCTGTGGAGCCTCGCCGTCACGCTCTACGAGCTCGTCGCCGGACGGCCGCCGTTTCTCGGCGCCACGACGGCGGAGACCCTGAACGCCATTCTGCACGACGATCCGGATCAGTCCCCGCTGCCGCAGATCGAGGCGGGTGCGGCGCTTCGCGACATCCTGGCGCGCAGCCTCGAGAAGGATCCGGCCATGCGCCATGGCGACGCCCGCGCGTTGATCGGCGCGCTGAGCGCGCTGCTGCGCCGGATCGATGCGGCGGCTTCGGCGTCGAGCGGCCCGGCCCGCCGGCCGGTTGCCGTCATGCCGAACAACCTGCCGCTGTCGACGACGACGTTCGTCGGGCGCGCCGCCGATCGCGACGGCGTTCGCGCCGCGCTGGAGGAATCGCGCCTGGTGACGTTGACCGGGCCGGGCGGGATCGGCAAGACGCGGCTCGCGCTGCAGGCGGCGACCGAACTGCTCGATCGCTTCGTCGACGGGGTGTGGCTCGTCGACCTCGCGCCGCTGTCGGATCCGTTGCTGGTGGCGGCGGCCGTCGGTGACGCCGTCGGGATCCGCGAGCGGCCCGGCCGCGCCATGCTCGATTCGCTGTCGGAGCAGCTGTGCGACCGCGCGCTGCTGATCGTGCTCGACAACTGCGAGCACCTGATCGACGCGGGCGCGGCGCTCGCGCACCGGCTGCTGGCGACGTGCGCCGACGTCAGGCTGCTCGTCACCAGCCGGGAGCCCCTCAACGTGCCGGGCGAGACGATCTGGCGCCTGCGCGCGCTGGAGCTCGACGAGGCGGTGCTGCTGTTGGCGCGACGCGGGCGCGCGGCGCGTCCGGCGTTCGACGTGACCGCCGAGAATCGCGCCGCGGTGGAGCAGATCTGCCGGCGCCTTGACGGCCTCCCCCTCGCGATCGAGCTCGCCGCCTCGCGTCTGGCCTCGATGTCGGTTTCCGACATCGCCGTCCGTCTCGAAGATCGGTTTCGCCTGTTGACCGGCGGGTCGCGGACCGCGCCGCCGCGGCAGCGCACGCTGGAGGCGACGGTCGCCTGGAGCTACGACCTGCTGAGCGACGCCGAGCGTCTCGTCTTCGATCGACTGTCGGTGTTCGACGGAGGATGGTCCCTCGAGGCGGCCGAGCGCGTGTGTGGAGACGCCGCGACGGTGTTCGACGGGCCGGATCTGCTCCGGCGGCTGGTCGATCGCTCGCTTGTGCTCTCGGCGGAGGGGGCTGACGGTCGTACTCGCTACCGGCTGCTCGAGACGATTCATCAGTTCGGCCGGGAACGTCTGGCGGCGCGCGGCGAGAGCGCGGATGCGCGCGGCAGGCATCTGCGGTGGGCGGTCGCACTCGCCGAGGGACTTCCGCCGTGGCGGACGGACGAAGTGCATCCACACGCGGCCGCGGAGATCGACAATCTGCGCTCCGCGCTGGAATTCGCCTGCGAGTCCGGCGCCTGGGAGGCCGGTCTGCGCATCCTCGGCAGCGCGCCGCAGTTGGGCCACTTCGCCGAGCGCAAGCGCCTGTGGAAGCGTCTGCTGCCGCACGCGTCGCTGGCGCCCCTGGAGGTGCGACGGAAGGCGCTCATCAGTGCGGGGGCGCTCGCCTACATGATCGGCGAATGGCAATGGGGCGCCGAGGTCTTCGACGAAGGCGCCGAGTTGAACGAGGCAGCCGCAGATGCATTCCGGACCGCGATCTGCCTGTGCTACGCGGGC
>Ga0070683_100003887_pt1 | contig 12219 bp, 9 predicted proteins | sample KBSC713LmetaG_FD_64662 | JGI IMG/M metagenome (GOLD analysis project Ga0070683, IMG submission 64662) | Corn rhizosphere microbial communities from Kellogg Biological Station, Michigan, USA - KBS C7.1-3L metaG | ecosystem: Host-associated > Plants > Roots > Rhizosphere ...
ACCACAGCTTCGGCACGGTCGAGGTGCGGATCTGCGACGCCCAGACCCGGGGCGAGGAGTCCTTTGCGCTCGCCGGCCTGATCGCCGCCTGCATCGCCCAGGCGGCGCTCGACTACGACGCGCACGGCTACGGAGGCGGGCTCGGTACGCTGCTCCCGGATCGGGAGATCGAGGAGAACCTCTGGCGCGCGATCCGTCACGGGATGAGCGGTCGGCTGATCGACTTCCGGGCCGGCGAGGAGGTGGAGACGGTCGCTGCGCTGGAACAGCTTCTCGGCTGGACGGCGCCGGCGCGCGAGCGGCTCGACCTCGACGTCGACCTTCCCGCCCGCAACGGCGCCCAGCGCTCGCGCGAAGCGCTCGACTCGGGCCTCTCGATCGAGGACGTCTACCGCGACGCCGTGGCCGAGACGAAACGCACCTACACCGCTGGCGTCGGCGCGCGTAGATAGACTCCCGCGCCGCTTAGAACCCAGCCGGAGGAACTCACTTGACCAGCTTTCTGACCGAATACGGAGTCGTCGTCGCGCTTGTCTGCGCGGCCGCGGCGGTCCTGTACGGAATCATCATCACCCAGCGCCTGCTGGCGAAATCGCCAGGCAACGAGCGTATGCAGGAAATCTCGGGAGCGGTGCAGGAAGGCGCCAAGGCCTACCTCAACCGCCAGTACACGATCATCGCCGCGGTCGCCGTGCCGATCGCGATCGTGCTCCTGATCCTGCAGGACTACAAGACCGCGATCGGCTTCGTCTTCGGCGGCGTCCTCTCCGGCTCGGCCGGCTTCATCGGCATGAACCTCTCGGTGCGGGCCAACGCCCGCGTCGCCGAGGCCGCCCGCGGCGGCGTGCCGCCCGCGCTCGACGTCGCCTTCAAGGGCGGTTCGGTGACCGGCCTGCTCGTCGTCGGCCTCGCCCTGCTCGGCGTCGCCGGCTACTTCGGCATCCTCGTGATCACCGGCTCCAGCGACAAGGACGCGGTCGACGCCCTCGTCGGCCTTGGCTTCGGCGGCTCGCTGATCTCGGTCTTCGCCCGGCTCGGCGGCGGGATCTTCACCAAGGCGGCCGACGTCGGCGCCGACCTGGTCGGCAAGGTCGAGGCGGGAATCCCGGAGGACGACCCCCGCAACCCCGCCGTTATCGCCGACAACGTCGGCGATAACGTCGGCGACTGCGCCGGCATGGCTGCCGACCTCTTCGAGACCTACGCGGTCACCTCCGTCGCGGTGATGCTGCTCGGCGTGCTCACCTTCACCGGCGCCGGCGGCGACTTCTCGCGCCAGGTCGCGATCTACCCGCTGGTGATCGGCGGCGTCGCGATCATCGCCTCGATCATCGGGGCGCTCTCGGTGCGGACGAAATCCGACCGCGTCGAGGGCGCGCTCTACCAGGGCCTGATCGTCTCCGGTGCCCTCTCGATCGCGGCCTTCTACCCGATCACCAAGTGGCTGATGGCGGACCCGGTCCGGCTCGGGCTCAGCACCGCGGCCAAGGCCGTGACGACGACCGACCTCTGGCTCTGCGCGGTGATCGGCGTCGCCGTCACGGGCCTGCTGTTCGTGATCACCGACTACTACACCTCGACCCGCTTCCGCCCGGTGAGGACGATCGCCGACGCCTCTGAGACGGGTCACGCGACCAACATCATCCAGGGGCTCGCCCAGGGCTTCCAGTCGACGGCGGCGCCGGCGCTCGTGCTCGCACTGGCGATCCTCGGCGCCAACGAGCTCGCCGGTGTCTACGGCATCGGCATCGCCGTGATGGCGCAGCTCTCGCTCTGTGGGCTGATCGTCGCCCTCGACGCCTTCGGGCCGATCACCGACAACGCCGGCGGCATCGCCGAGATGGCCGACCTGCCCGAGGAGGTGCGCAACGTCACCGATCCGCTCGACGCGGTCGGCAACACGACCAAGGCGGTGACAAAGGGCTACGCGATCGGCTCGGCCGCGCTGGCCGCGCTCGTGCTCTTCGCCGCCTTCAAGAGCGAACTGAAGGGCGAAGCGCCGGCGGGCTTCGATCTCAACGGCCTCTTCAACCTGAGCAGCCCCGACGTGCTGATCGGGCTGATCATCGGCGGCATGATGGTCTACCTCTTCGCCGCCTTCGCGATCGAGGCGGTGGGACGTGCCGGGGGCCAGGTCGTCGAACAGGTTCGCCAGCAGTTCCGCGAGCACCCGGGGATCATGGAGGGCACGGAAAAGCCCGAGTACGGCAAGACGGTCAGCATCGTCACCCTGGCGGCGCAGAAGGAGATGATCCTGCCCTCGCTGATCCCGATCGTCGTACCGGTCGTCGTCGGCCTGCTCAGCGTCGACGCGCTCGGCGGCCTGCTGATCGGCGTCATCGTCGTCGGCCTCTTCGCCGCGATCTCGATGACCGCGGGCGGCGGCGCCTGGGACAACGCAAAGAAGCTGATCGAGGACGGGGCGCACGGGGGCAAGGGCTCCGAGGCCCACGCGGCCTCTGTCACCGGCGACACCGTCGGCGATCCCTACAAGGACACGGCGGGGCCGGCGATCAACCCGATGATCAAGGTCGCCAACATCGTCGCGATCCTGATCATCCCGATCGTCCACTTCTAGGCGAGCTTCGAGCGGGGTGGGGTGTCCGGCACCCTTCCCCGCTCAACTTTTTCCGAAGACAGTCGGCTCGCCGTCCGCGCGCGGACAAGCGGAAAAAGTACAAGCCGCGGGAAAGGGCACCGGACACCCCTCTCAGGGCTCCCCCTGAAGTGGTCGCCCGGGACGATCGGACGGCCGACTCCTTGGCGCAGCTTCAGGGATGTGCCCGCTGACTGATGCTCTGTTAGGCACCCAGTAGCGGGCACGTAGGTAGGGTCGGGTGGCGATGGAGGATCTGATCTGCGTTCGGGACTTCGAGCGGGCGGCGGACGAGAAGCTCAAGGCGGGGGTTGCGGGCTACTTCTTCGGCGGGGCGTGCGACGAGGTGACGCTGCGCGACAACTGCGCGGCGTGGGGGAGGTGGCGGTTGCGGCCACGGATGCTGACCGGATGTCGGGAGTGGGGGACGAGGTCCGAGGTGCTCGGCGGCGAGGTGGAGATGCCGATCCTCGTCGCGCCGGTCGCTTATCAGCGGCTCGTGGACCCCGAGGGCGAGCCGGCGATGGCGCGGGCCGCCGCGTCGGCCGGGACGGTGATGTGCCTCTCGACGCTGGCCACGGCGCGGCCGGGCGAGGTCGCGGCTGCCGCGCCGGGCGGCAGCCGCTGGTTCCAGCTCTACTGCTTCCGGGAGGAGGCGGTGACCAAGGCGCTGATGGACGAGGCGATCGAGTCGGGCTTCGAGGCGATCGTGGTCACCGTCGACGCGCCGCGCGGCGGGCGGCGCGAGCGAGACCTGCGCGCCGGCTTCAAGATTCCCGAGGGCCTCGGCGTCCCCAGCGTGCAGGCGGCGCTCGGCTCGCAGCGCGCGGTGACGATCGAGGAGACCTTTGCCCTGATGGATCCGGCGCTGAGCTGGCGGGACCTGGAGACGCTCGCCGCGGAGTGCAGCGTCCCGCTCCTTGTCAAGGGCCTGCTCACCGGCGAGGACGCGGCGCTGGCGGTCGAGCATGGCGCCGCGGGCGTCGTCGTCTCCAACCACGGCGGGCGCCAGCTCGACTGCGTCCCAGCGAGCGCCGACGTCCTGCCCGAGGTAGTCGAGGCGGTCGGGGGTCGCGCCACCGTCCTCGTCGACGGCGGCATCCGCCGCGGCACCGATGTCGCGATCGCCCTCGCCCTCGGCGCCGACGCCGTGCTGGTCGGCCGCCCTGCACTCTGGGGCCTCGCGGTTGGCGGCGAGCAGGGCGCGCGCCGGGTGCTCGCGCTGCTGCGCGACGAGCTCGAGCTGGCGCTCGCGCTCTGCGGCTGCGCCTCCCCCGGCGAGCTCGGCTCCGAGCACGTGCGGCCGGCACCGGCCGCGCCCGTATATTCGGGCTAGATGGCGATCCCGACCGAAGCCGCCTGATGGCGCAGCGAATCCCACGAGACGAGTCGCTCAGCCGCGTCCATGGCGTCGGCTCGCTGTTCGCCGCCGCCTACGGCAACGTCGGCTCCTCGATCTACTACGCGCTCGGAGTCACCGCCGCCTTCGCCCTCGGCCTGACCCCGATCGCCTTCGTCATCTCCGGCCTGATCTTCGCCGCGACCGCCGCCACCTACGCCGAGGCGACCGTGATGTTCCCCGAGGCTGGCGGCTCGTCCAGCTTCGCCCGTCACGCCTTCAACGAGCTGGTCAGCTTCATCGCCGCCTGGGGGCAGATGCTCAACTACGTGATCACGGTCGCGATCTCGGCCTACTTCGTGCCCCACTACCTGGCCGTCTTCTGGGGGCCGCTGCGGCACGGCCCCGGTGACATCGTCGCCGGCTGCGTGGTCATCGTCGGGCTCGCCCTGCTCAACATCCGCGGCTCGCAGGAGTCCGCCAAGCTCAACCTCATCCTCGCGGTGGCGGACCTGGCGACCCAGGTCGTCCTCGTCGGCATCGGCGTCGTCCTCGTGCTCAGCCCGCAGGTGCTGGTCGACAACGTCCACCTCGGCGTCGCTCCCAGCTGGAGCGACTTCGCCCTCGGCATCGCCGTCGGGATGATCGCCTACACCGGGATCGAGACGATCTCCAACATGGCGGAGGAGGCCAAGGATGCTGTGCGGACGATCCCGCGCAGCGTCGGCCTCGTCGTTGTCGCGGTGCTCGGCCTCTACCTGCTGATCCCGGTCGTCGCCCTCTCGGCGATGCCGGTCGTCCACCAGGGTGGCCACTACACGACCGAGCTCGGCAGCGAGTTCGCCAACGACCCGATCCTCGGCATCGTCGAGAACCTCGGCCTCAGCCACGGCCCGACCGAAGCGCTGCGCTTCTACGTCGGCATCCTGGCCGCGGTGATCCTGCTGATCGCCACCAACGCCGGACTGATCGGCGTTTCCCGCCTCACCTACTCGATGGGCCAGCACCGCCAGCTCCCGGAGGGCCTGCGCCAGGTCCACCCGCGTTACCGCACGCCATACATCGCGATCATCGTCTTCGCCCTGGTGGCGATGGTCACGCTGCTGCCGGGCAAGACCGACTTCCTGGCGACGATGTACTCGTTCGGCGCGATGCTCTCGTTCACGATCGCCCACGTCTCGGTGATTCAGCTGCGCCGCAAGCTGGCCGAGGCCGAGCGCCCCTGGAAGCCGATGTTCAACTTCCGGGCCTTCGGCACCCTGGTCCCGCTGAGCGCCGTGCTCGGCGGCCTCGGCACCTTCGCCGCCTGGATCGTGGTGATGGCGCTGAACCCGCGCACGCTCGCCGTCGGCGCCGGCTGGATGCTCCTCGGCGTCACCGTCTACGTCCTCTACCGCCGCAACCAGCGCCTGCCGCTGACGCAGACCGTGAAGGTCCTGCTGCCCGAGCCGCTCGGGGTCGAGGAGATCGAGTACCGCAGCATCCTGGTTGCCTTCGAGGACGAGGACCCGTTCTCCGAGGAGGTGATCGCGACCGCGGTCAAGCTCGCCTCCAAGCGGCGGCGCGGCATCCACGTCCACTCGATGCTTACCGTTCCCACCCACCTGCCGCTGGACGCCGACCTGCCGGAAAAGGAGTCCCAGGCGCAGAGCAAGATCGAGCAGGCGAAGCTGATCGGGGGCCAGCGCGTCACCGGTCACGTCGAGAGGGTCCGCCCGGGACAGGCCGGCTACTCGATCGCCGACGAGGCGAAATTGATCAACGCGGCCGCGGTCGTCGTCGGCCTGCGCTATCGCAACGGCCGCCCCCTCTACGACAAGACCCTGCAGACGGTGCTCGGCGAGCGTCCCTGCCGCGTCATCGTCGTCTCCGACCAGGGCGCGCAGCGGGGCACCGAGCTCGCTCCGGCGCTTGCCTAGAATCGCCTCGATGTCATCGCCCGAGCGGCTCTACCGCGGATCGGTCCGCGCTCTCTCCGCCCTCTTTGTCGTCCTCGGGTTGACGATCCTCGTCCTCACCGTCGCCAACGGCGGGGGACCGCTGGCGACCGGCGTCCTGCTCGGCGTCATATTTCTCGCCGTCGGCATCGGCCGGCTCTGGCTCAGCCGCGAGGGAACGGGCGGTCGAGGGCCTTCATGAAGGAGCCCGAGCAGCCTTCGAAACCCCGCCTGCAGCCGCTGCTCGAGCGCGGTCTCGGCGTCCCCGGCCTCTTCCTCGCCGCCTACTCGGCGATCGGCTTCTCGATCTACTTCGCCCTCGGCGTGGTTGCCGACCGCGGCCTCGGCCTCACCCCGCTGATCTTCCTCGCCGCCGGCCTGCTCTTCGTGCTGACGACGCTGACCTACGTCGAGGGCGGGGCGATGCTGCGCGAGCGCGGCGGCTCGTCCAGCTTCGCCCGCCATGCCTTCAACGAGCTGATCGCGTTCGTCGCCGGCTGGGCGATCCTGATCGATTACCTGATCGTCGCCGCGCTGGCGGCGATCTCGATCCCGCACTACCTGGAGCCGATCTCGGGCGACCTTGCCGACCCCGGCTGGGAGGTGGCGATCGCCGCCGCGGCGATCACTGCCGCCTGCCTGATCAACGTCTTCAACGTGACCGGGCGCGGGCGCGAACGCTGGCTCGCCGTGCTCGCCTTCGCCGATATCGCCCTGCTGTCGGCCGTGCTCCTCGTCGGCGCTCTCACCGTCCTGCATCCCGACCGCCTCACCGCCCAGCTCGACCTCTTTGCCAGTCCCAGCTTCCGCGACATCGTCTACGCGGCGGTGGTGGCGATGCTCGCCTATGCCGGGATCGAGGCCGCCTCGGACCTGGCGCCGGACATCGACGTCCACCCCCGCGACCTGAAGCGGATCGTCTCGCTCGGTGCGCTCGCCGTGCCGTTCGTCTACGCCGGGATGGCCGCGATAGCGCTGATGGCCGTGCCCGTCATCGCTGGCCCACATGGGCCGGAAACCGCCCTCGGCCACCGCTTCGTCGAGGCGCCGATCCTCGGCGTCGTCTCCGCCTACCACCCGGTCTGGGTCTCGCACGCGATGCGCTGGCTGGTCGCGCTCGTCGCCGCTCCCGTCCTCTTCTTCGCCGTGACCACCGCGATGCTGGGCGTCTCCCGCCACATCTACACCCTGGCGATCAACCGCCAGATCCCCAGCTGGCTGGGCAAGCTGAACAGCCGCCACGCGACGCCGCACGTGGCGATCGCGATCTCCGGCCTGATCGCGATCGGCCTCGTCGTCCCGACCAACGTCAAGCTGCTCGCCGGCATCTACGCTTTCGGCGCGACCCTGGCGATCACGATCGCCCACCTTTCGATCGTCCGCCTGCGGCTCAAGGAACCCGACCGGCCGCGCCCCTACCGGGTGCCGATGAACGTGCGCTGGGGCACGAAAGCCTGGCTGCCGCTGCCGGCGATCTTCGCCGCCCTGGTCAGCGGCCTCGCCTTCGTCAGCGTGCTCGCCTATCACCAGACCGCGCGCTGGGTCGGCGGCGGCTGGATGGTCTTCGGCCTCCTCTTCTACGTCGTCTACCGCAAGGGGGTCGAGGGCACCAGCCTGACCAAGCGGGTCTCGGTCAGCGAGCGGGCGCTGACCAAGCAGGTGCCTGAAGTCGCCTTTCGCAACATCCTCGTCCCCGTCTTCGGCAGCAAGCTGGACGACGACATCGTCTCCACCGCCGGACGCCTTGCCGCCGCCGAGCAGGAGCAGGCAGAGGGGGAGGAGGAGGCGCGAGTCGACCTCGTCTACGTGATCGAGGTGCCGCTGACGCTGCCGCTCGATGCCGAGCTGCCGCCCGAGCGCGAGGAGGAAGCGCGCCGCGCGCTCCAGCGCGCCAGCGACGTCGCGGAGGAGTACGAGGACGTGAAGGTCGCCACCGAGGTGATACGGGCGCGGGGGATCGGGCCAGGCATAGTCGCCGCCGCGCGTGGCAGCGGTGCGGAGGCGATCGTGATCGGCGGTGAGCCGCCGAGCAAGATCAGGGGTGGGGCGAGGCTGGGTGGCATCGGCGCCGCCAAGCCGGCCGAGGTGGGGGCGGCGACGGAGTACGTGCTGAAGAAGGCGCCATGCCGCGTCCTCCTAACCGCACCGCCCGAGGCAGTCGACGCCCTGCCGGGCGGCGACGTGCCCGCCACGGAGGGTCCAACGAGGCATCTACCAGCGGGCACGTCTTAGACTCCCGGCCATGTTCATCTTGATCGTCGGCTGCGGCCGCGTCGGGTCATCTGTCGCCCGCGCGATGCTGCGCGAGGGCCACGAAGTGTCCTGCCTCGACGAGGACCCCGAGTCGCACGCCAGGCTCGAGGTCGGGCTCGACAAGGGCTGGGAGGACCTCGGCGGCCAGTTCACGGTCGGCGCTGGCCTCGAGACCGAGGCGCTCGAGGCCGCCGGGATCGAGAAGGCCGACGCTTTCATCGCATCCACGGACGGCGATAACACCAACATCGTCATCTCCCAGATCGCGCAGCGCCGCTATGAGGTGCCGACCGTGATCGCCCGCATCCTCGATCCGCTGCGGGCCGAGTGGTATGAGCGCCAGGGTCTGCACACCGTCTGCCCGACCAGGGTCGCGATCGACATGCTCGAGTCCGCGGTGCGCGAAGGGGCGCGCCGCGAGGGCGGCGAGCAGGCGGACAGCTCGGCGGAAGTCGCGTAGGCGGGGGACGGCGAGCGGCATGTACATCATCGTCGTCGGCGCGGGAAAGGTGGGCTGGAACCTGACCCGCGAGCTGCTCGGCAAGGGGCATGAGGTGACGGCGATCGAGAGCGACCGGCGCCGCTACCTGACGGTCGAGCAGGAGCTCGAGCACAACATCAGCTACGGCGACGCGTCCGAGCTCTGGGTGCTGGAGCGGGCGGGGATCCAGCGTGCCGACATGGTGGTCGCCGTCACCGGCGACGACGAGGACAACATGCTGATCTGTCAGGTGGCGCGCGAGAAGTACCTGGTCGAGCGGATCATCGCCCGCGTCAACAACCCCCGAAACAGGCCCCACTTCGACCTGCTCGGGATCAAGCCGTCGGTCTCGGCGACCGACCTGATCCTGCGCCTGCTCGAGCACGAGGTGCCCGAGTACGGCCTCGTCCACCTGCTCGACCTGCAGGAGGAGCAGCTGGAGATCATCGAGATGTTGCTGGGGAAGGACTCCGGGGTAACCGGACGCCGTGTCGGCGATCTCGAAATGCCCGAAGGCAGCCTCCTGATCTCGGTGCTGCGAGACGGCAAGGGTTTCGTGCCGGGCCCCGACACCGTGCTCGAGGTCGGCGACGAGGTGCTTGCCGTCCTCGACCCTGGGCACGAGGAGAAGCTGAAGGACCTCTTCGGCCCCGGCGGCAACGGGAACGGCAACGGATCCGGTGGCTAGAGAGGTCGACTTCCTCCTGATCGGCGGTGGCATGGCCTCCGGCCACTGCGCGGCGGAGCTGCGCCGGCGCGGGGCGGAGGGCTCGATCCTGCTCGCCGGGCGCGAGCCGGAGCCGCCCTACGAACGTCCGCCGCTCTCGAAGGAGTACATGCGTGGCGAGGCGGGCCGCGAGGACGCCTACGTCAACCCCGCTTCCTGGTATGAGGAGAACCAGGTCGAGCTGCTGACCGGGAAGAACGTGATGGCGCTCGACCCGGCCGGCCGCACCGCGACGCTGCAGGGTGGCGAAGAGGTGAGCTTCGGCAAGGCGCTGCTCGCGACCGGCGCGACGGTCAACATCCTCCGCGTCGAGGGCGCGGAGAACGAGGGCATCCACTACCTGCGCGCCTTCGGTAACTCCGACGCGATCCGCGCCGACGCGGAGGCGGCCGAGCACGTCGTGCTGATCGGCGGCAGCTACATCGGTACCGAGGTCGCCGCCTCGCTGACCGCCAAGGGCGTCAGGTGCACGATTCTGATGATGGAGGAGGTGGCGCTCTCGCGCACCTTCGGTGCTGACGCCGGCCGCTGGTTCCAGCAGCTGCTCGAATCGAAGGGCATCGCCGTGCACGGTGGAGAGGAGCTCGAGGCTTTCGAGGGCGATGGCCGCGTCAAAGCCGTGCTGACGAAGAGTGGTCGGGCGATCGAGTGCGACGCCGTCGCGGTCGGCGCCGGTGTGCGTCCCGACACGATGCTCGCCCAGCGGGCCGGCCTCGAGGTCGACAACGGGATCCTCTGTGACTCCAAGCTGCGCACCTCCGCGGAGGGCGTCTATGCCGCCGGCGACTGCTGCTCCTACGACAGCGTCGTCCACGGGAGGCGGATCCGGGTCGAGCACTGGGACGTGGCGATGCAGCAGGGCCTGCACGCCGCGGCCAACATGCTCGGGGAGGAGCGCGACTACGACGTCGTCCCCTACTTCTTCAGCGACCTCGCCGACTGGGCCGGGCTCGAGTACATCGGGCCGGCCTACGAGTGGGACGAGGAGATCTGGCGCGGGGATCGCGAGGCGGGCCGGTTCTCGGTCTGGTACCTGAAGGACGGCCACGTCGCCGGCGCCCTCAGCGTCGACCGCTCCGAAGACCTGGCCGAGGCCCGCCGCATGCTCGCCGACGGCGTCGACGTCTCGGCTGCGAGGGATTCGATCGCGGACCCTGGTTCCGACCTGGCGTCGATATCCTGAAGTCGTCTCCTTTGCGGCCTGGTGTAATGGCAGCACGCCTCGCTCTGGACGAGGTAGTCGGGGTTCGAGTCCCTGGGCCGCAGCTGGCAGGTCTCGTCTCGCGGCTTTGCTAGGTTCGGCCGACCTGTGAGCCGCCGTCTCCCACTGCTCGCCACGATTCCGCTGCTCGCCCTGGCCCTCGCCGGTTGCGGCGGCGGGAGCGGTAGCGACTCGACCGAAGCGCCGGCGACCGCGCCGGCGGCGACCACCACCGCGCTGAGCAAAGCGGAACTAATCAAACAGGGGGACGCGATTTGCGCCGAGGTCAACGCCGCGGTCGGCACGGTCGGCTCGAGCAGCAGCGAAACCGGCAGCGAAGCCGGTCAGGTGGCGGACCTCTACAACGGCATGGCGCAGAGCCTGAAGGGGCTCGGCACGCCGAGCGAAGCTGCCGGCTACGCCGAATTCAACGAAGCGGCGGAAGAACTGGCCCAGGCCGAGAACGAAGTGAAACTCGCCTCGGAGCGCGGCGACGAAGCGGCGTTGGCGAGTGCCGAATCGAGCGCCGCCTCGGCACTCGAATCTTTCAAGTCGGCCGCGCAGCAATACGGCTTCGAAAGCTGCGCCGAAGGCCCGAGCGCGCCGGTGAGCGCCGCGCCCGGCACGGCTCCCTCGGAAGGAACCCCGGAAGAAGCGGAATCGGGCGTCGAAGCCGAACCCGAATCCGCTCCGGAAGAAGCACCCGCTCCCGCGCCCGAAACCGGTGGCGCCGGGGGCGCGCCGGAAGGCGGGGGCACCGCCGGTGGGACCGAAGGTGGCGGCGGTGCCAGCGGCGGGGGTTCAGGCGGCATCGGGCCGGGCTGAGCGGGCCCGCTCAGGCGGCCGCGTTCTGCGCCCACGCGCCATAGAGCCGGGAATAAGGACCACCCGCCTCGATCAGCTCCTCGTGCGTGCCGGCCTCGGCGATACGGCCGCCCTCCAGCACAACGATCTTGCCGGCACGGCGGATGGTCGAGAGGCGGTGGGCGATCACGATCGCCGTGCGGCCGGCGAGTAGCCGCTCGAGGCCCCGCTCGATCACTTTCTCCGTTCGCACGTCGACGTTGGACGTTGCCTCGTCGAGGATCAGGATGCGGGGCTCGGCCAGCAGCGCGCGGGCGAAGGCGACGAGCTGGCGCTGGCCGGCCGAGAGCTGTACCCCGCGCTCGCCGATCTCCGTCTCGATTCCCTGCGGCAGCGCGGCAATGAACTCCGCGGCGCCAACGGCGCCCGCCGCGGCTTCGATCTCCTCCAGCGTCGCCTCGGGCCGGCCGAAGGCGATGTTCTCGCGCACGCTGCCGGAGAAGAGGAAGCCCTCCTGCGGCACGATCCCGAGCTGGCGGCGCAGCGCCCGCTGTCGAACGCCCCGCAGGTCGTGACCGTCGACCAGGACCCTGCCCCGCTGCGGGTCGTAGAAGCGGGCGACGAGCTTGGCGAAGGTGGACTTGCCGGCTCCGGTGGCGCCGACGAGGGCGAGCGTCTGCCCGGGCGGCACGTGAAGGTCGATCTCCTCCAGCGCCCAGGAACCAGCCGGCGTCCGTGCTGCCGGTTGCTCTGCGTACGTGAACCAAACGCCTTGCATCTCGATCTCGCCGCGCAACCTGCCCGGGTCGATCGCCCCGGGCGCGTCCACCATGTCGGGTGCCGTCTCCAGCAGCTCGGTGATCTTGTCCAGCGCCGCCACG
>Ga0070683_100003888_pt1 | contig 12219 bp, 8 predicted proteins | sample KBSC713LmetaG_FD_64662 | JGI IMG/M metagenome (GOLD analysis project Ga0070683, IMG submission 64662) | Corn rhizosphere microbial communities from Kellogg Biological Station, Michigan, USA - KBS C7.1-3L metaG | ecosystem: Host-associated > Plants > Roots > Rhizosphere ...
GAAGGCGACTGCGGGCTGCGAATAAAGGCTGGATCCCGCAGGTAGTCCGAAGGCCCACTTGAGCTTCAGCCGAGGCACATTGGCGGCCGTGAGCCCGGCGACGCGTGCCGTCTGGAACCGGGCATTGTTGGCGCCGCCCCAGCCTGACCACGATGGTGTCGCAGCGATATCACCCAAGTCGGGATTCGATGCGCAGCGATTGGTCATCTTGGTCACGTCACCCGCGGCCGGATCGTTGAGCGGACGTTTACCCAGAAACTCGGCAACGGTGCGGCGCTCGCGGTTTGTCATTCCTGCGGAAGCTTCCCGCATCTTCCCGGTCAATAGGGCGTCGAAGATGCGCTCCGTCGGCATGACATTGAGCGCTGCTACTGCAGGTGCGCCGCCTTCGGCCGAATGGCAACTTGCGCATTTGCTCTGAAAAAGCGCCTGTCCCGGCGGCTGCGGTTGAGCCAACAGTGAGCCTGCAAAGAAGCTGAGCGCGATGGAAAAGCTGGTTTTTCGCACAATATCGTCCTCGGCGTATAGTATAACGATGAAGCATCCGCTTTTTGTCGCCGTAGCCTTTGCCGTGGTCCTCTATGGACAGGCCAATGTCATCGATCTGCCGCGCAGCCCGTTGGGGAATGGCCCATTCATCTTCGACACGGCCGAGCAGCACAAGATCAAAGTCACAGTCATCACGAAGAACCTCGACCGTCCCTTCGGCATAGTCTTTCTGCCAGGGGGTAACATTCTGGTGAGTGAACGGGGGCCTGGCAGGCTTCGCATCATTCGCGATGGTGTACTCGATCCGCAACCTATCGGCGGAGTCCCCAAGGTCAACTCTCGGGCCAATGCCGGTCTGTACGATTTTGTGCTGCATCCTAAGTACGCACAGAATCAGTGGATCTATTTCGCCTTCAGCAAACCCGGTGAAGGGAACTTATCCGCGACGGTTCTGGCTCGGGCGAAACTGCAAGCCAACTCGCTTACTCAAGTTCAGGAACTCTACAGCACCGAGCCGGGGACCAATGTAGGCGGTTCACGGCTGGCCTTCGCGCTGGACGGTACGATTCTGATCACCACGCCCGCCGCCGGCGAAATTCAAAAAGCGCAGGATCCCATGAGCGCCTATGGCAAGATTCTTCGCCTGAACGACGACGGCACAATTCCGCGCGACAATCCGTTTGTGGGCAAACAGGGATATCGCCCGGAGATTTATTCGCTCGGACATCGCGATCATCTGGGTCTGGTTGTGCATCCATCCGGTACTATTTTCAATGCCGAACACGGTCCGAATGGCGGCGATGAAGTGAACCTGATCAAACCCGGCGCCAACTACGGCTGGCCGGTCATCAGTTTCGGCCGCAATTATGACGGCTCGCGCATTCCTCCCTTCAAAGAGGGGATGGAGATTCCGCAGATCGTGTGGGTGCCTTCCATTGGACCATCCGGAATCATGTTCTACACTGGCGACAAGTTTCCGGCTTGGAAGAACAACCTGTTCGTGGGTAGCGCACGTTATGGCGAAATCCGCGGATTTGGCCACATCGAGCGCGTCGTGTTGAACGACAAGTTCGAAGACATCCGCCGCGAGAGGCTTCTGGACGATCTGCATCAGCGCTTCCGTGACGTCCGGCAAGGTCCGGATGGAAACATCTACGCGTTAACGGACCAGGAAGTAGGAGCGCTGCTCAAAATCGAGCCGGCGCAATGACCTTTACTTCGTTTGCTTGCCCTTGCCCTGCACAGCGGGGCGTTCAAAGATCTCCAGGTTCATGCCGTTGGGATCTTCGACGAAGATGGTGTGCGTGCCTCCGCCGAAGTCCACGATTTCTCCGTTGGCGGAGATGATATTTACTCCGGCAGCCTTCATTTGCCCGATGGTGGCGGTCTCATCGTTGACCTGGATACACAGCGCGGGCGCACCGGGGTCGCGAACCCGCAGGTGGAACTTGGTGCGTGGGACGCCGCGGAACTCGGTGAACTCCACGGCGGCCGGCGGGCCGGGGATCACGCCGGATAGCTTGCGAAATTCGGTACCGGCAGGCGCGCCGAACAATTGCAGCATCGCTGGATCCTTGGAGTACGCGGCAGAACCTGTGAGTTCGATTCCCAGTTTGCCGGTGTAAAACGCGCGCGTCGCATCGGCGCTTTCCATGGTGTAAGCGAGTGAAACGCGATGCACATTGCCTTCCGGGGCGCCCGCAGCAGGTGCTTCTTGAACCAGTTGCAAGAAAAAGCCGTCGGGATCGCGCAAGACGATGGAGCGGGCCTTGCCGTTGGCGGTCTTGATCTCGACGGGCGCGCCGCCTGTGGTCACGATCGGAGCGTTGGCCTTCTTGGCATTCGCTACGGCTCCATCGATATCACGGACGTAGAACACGGCGCTCGCGGCGCCGGGATCGGTGTACTTCGCCAAGCCGGGTTTGCGTTCCAGTCCCTTGAAATGAGTCAGCTCAAGGCGCATCCCGCCGGGCAGCGCGAGCATGGAAAGCCGCAGCGTAACTCCGGGAGCATTGGTAAGCAGGGGTACAGCCGGGTTGGTGAAATCCGAAGGATTTCCCTTCAGTCCAAACACGTTGTTATAGAACGCGAGCGTCGTATCCAGATCGTCCACCGCATGAATGAAATGCGAGAGAGCCTTGGTTGGAGCCGGAGACTGTGCGCTCGCCATCGCCGCTACAAAGAGACCGATCGAGAGTTTTGTCATGGTTATTTCTTTCCTCAAGTCGCGTATAGATTATCTTACGGCAACCGAAACGCGATCATCGTTTCCTGCGCTGCGATCAAGACGTACTGTTTTCCGTCCCTGCCCAGGTATGTGATCGGATTGGCGAACGCATCCGCCGGCAGCTTCGTCTCCCACAAAAGTTTGCCGGTCTTGGATTCGTAGGCGTGAAAACGCTGATCGTCCGTGGCGCCGATGAATAGCAGGCCGGTCGCGGTAGCAATGGAACCACCAATGTTGTACGATCCCGTGTTCATGACGCCGATCTTCTCCAGCGAGTCGACCCGTCCAAACGGTATCCGCCACGCGACGTCTCCGGTGTTTACATTGATCGCGAACAGTTCGCCCCAGGGCGGCGACTGGCACGGCCAACCCGTGGCCGGATTCGTGATCGCGCCTACGTTCTTGCGAGTGAACGGCATTTGACTCGAATCGCCCGCTCCGCCGATCTTGGTGGGACGCTCCTTCGCCGGCACCTGCGCCACCATCTTCTGGACTCCGCCCTTGTCGTGCGAGTTTATGAAGAAGTAGCCCAGCTTAGGATCGTAGCTGCCGCCGCCCCAATTGAAGCCGCCATCCGGACCGGGAAAAACAACCGTATCGGTCATGCGCACCGGTGCGTAGGGACCGTCGTTCTGAGCGTTCTTGAACAGTTCTTCACAATATTTCTGATGCTCGGGAGTAAACTTCGCGATCTCGTCAGGTTTCCAGGTCATGCGCGCAAGCGGCGGCGGCTTGAGAGGAAATGGCTGCGTGGGAGAGTACCACTCGCCTGGAACATCGCCTTTCGGCACGGGCCGCTCCTCTATACCGTAGATGGCTTTCCCCGTTCTGCGATCCAGAATAAACACCAGACCCGTCTTGGCGGTCTGGATTAACGCCGGGATCTTCTTGCCATCCCTGACCACGTCGATCAGGGTCGGTTGCGGCGGCAGATCGGTGTCCCAGAGGTCGTGGTGCGTGGTTTGCAGATACCACTTCATTTTTCCCGTCATCGCATCCACGGCGACCAGCGAGTTCCCGAACAGATTCGCTCCCGGGCGGTCTCCGCCGTAGCGGTCGTCGCTTGGTCCTCCGATCGGCATCAGGAGGGTGCCGGTCTCGGCATCCACGGTGAACGTGCTCCATACATTTACGCCCGAGCGGTTCTTCCAGCCGTCGTCGAGCCAGGTCTCATGCCCGAATTCTCCCGGTTGAGGCACTGTGTGGAACGTCCAGACCAGTTTTCCTGTAGCCGCATCCCAGGCGCGAACATCGCCACGCCCTCCATAAGAGCCGTTGTCCTGCAAATGCGTACCGGTGAACACGAGGTTCTTATAAATCGCCGGAGCGCCATTTAATCCGTAAGGGGCATTCTCAAGCCCCGGTGCTTTCATCCCGGGTTTCAGATCGAGTTCGCCTTCTTTGGCAAAGCCCGGCACCAACTTTCCGGTGCGAGCGTTCACGGCAATCAGAAATCCATCTTCGGCGCCAAAGAAAATTGTTGGAGGAGCATTTCGGTTCCCAGGCCAGTAAGCGATCCCGCGGGAGGCGCGCGCGGCGTGTTGGTGATCGAACGTCCAGATGGTCTTCCCCGTTTCAGGTTCCACCGCGACCAGACTTTGATACGGAGTGACGAAGTACACGACATTATTCACCATCAGCGGAGTAGTCTTCGATTGCTGGGCCTTGGTTGCGGAAGCAGGGCGCGTTTCGTACTTCCAGGCCTGGATTAATGTCGATACGTTGCCCGCGTTGATCTGCGTGAGAGGCGAATAGCGCTGAGCCCCCGGGTCGCGACCGTAAGACGGCCAATCATTCTGGGCACTTGTCTGCGCAATGGCCACCTGGACCGCGATCGCCGCCAATCCAGTGTTCAAGCATAGAAGCAAGGTTCGGATTCGCATTCACTCCCTCACTTAACGAACGAGATGCTCGAGATCCTTGTTGTTGTCCTGGCAATAAAAATCGATCATTTCCGTGTCGACAAGTGGCCTCATGTGAAGTGCCACAGTCCACGGTTTGGTGAACACCTTGGGGTCATTGACGGCGACATCGACATCGAGGCTGCCGAAGTTGGGACGCCGGATGCGCTCCGTGACGCGAGCTTCGCTGGAGAAGAAATTACCGGCCGTGTCGAGCCAGGAATCGTCGCGATAGCCCGCGGATTCGACCACCAGCGTGTCACCTTCCCAGTGCGCCACAGAGTAGCCGTTCCAGGTCGGCAGCATGTCTTCGGGGAGCTTGCGCCCGTCGAAGAAAACCTGCCGGTAACTGGCATTCCATTCGTGCAAGATGACGAGTTGGGCGGGCGTCTGGAAAATCTTCATCGTTTCGGGGAAAGCCCAGGCCCGCGGGAAGTTGGGAGGCATGCAGCGCATGTGTGGATCGATGTAGGCGGCATCCTTGGAGCGGCTCTTGAACAGGTCTGCCGCCCAGGGCTGGTAGGGGAGGCCGTCCTTAATTCCTGCCGCGAAGTTCACTACCTGGGGTGTCAAGGGAAGCTCGGTGCACTGCACACCGCGGTCCTTGGGATTGCAGGGCAGGATGTCGCGCGGGATCCACATGCCGGAGAAGTCGGGTTTTCCGCCGGAAGTCTTGGGCGCAGGGGCGGCGAGGTTCGGCTTACCATCGGGCGTACGTGGAATTCCGGGCGTAGGTAAGTTCAGCCACTGAGCAGCAACGGGAACCCCAAGAAGGATAATCAGTTTGATGATCCGCATCGGTGTAATCATACGCCAAGTGAGGATTCGCCGCCGGGAAGGGCTCAATGTCTTCCCGCCGGTCGCTCAGTGACCACATCGGACATACGATCCGTCCCCAGTTTTCTAGCACTTGCTGTAGCAGTACGGCTGGCGTTTCGGGCTATGGAGGTATCTTTTCCATGGGTTGGTGGAAAAGACAAAGAACCGAAGCGACGAACTGCGCCGCAACATGATGCGGTCCATCGTGACAGAACCGCTTTTCTCCAACGTGCAAGGGGCGGGACCGGAACACAAGTTTGAGGTCATCATTTCCTTGAACGAGCTGTTCAAAGGTGGTATCGATGCGGCACTACAATATGTAAGACTGCGCGCCGAGGAGTGGCAGGTGAAGTACGCCGCGGTGTCGCATTACTGCTTCGCCTGTCTTACCAAGGCGCAGATTCTGGCACTATCGAGCGAAACTCGTGACCTAGCGGCCAAGTACGGACCCACTGGTCCTGTTGTCTATCGCGTCTGGGAAGACACGGATGTGAACACGGCATTAACGAGCTCCGTTACGACGATCAAAGCGGATGCCGCGCAGCGAGCCTTTCAGGCCTTGGGCGAGAACATTGTTTGGGCCGTTCTGGATTCGGGCATACAAGGGACGCATCCGCACTTTCAACCGACGGACTCACCTGCCGGACCATTCAAGAATCTTGAGATCGATCCGCCCCTTCAGCATGTCGACTTCACGCCGTTAGCGAATGGGGCGCTGCTAGATGAATTTGGACACGGAACGCATGTCGCCGGAATCATCGCGGGGTATTGGACTTCGAAGAATCCGATCGGCGAGGCGGTGACTGGCGCCGAGGTGCGCGACGAGGTGAGCGGGGGCACTGCCCAACAGCGCGGGACGCTGAGGTCCATTAGCGGCGTGGCTCCGAAGTGCAAGCTAGTGAGCCTGAAAGTGGTCGCGGACCAAACCGTCAGTGATGACGCCAAGGGGATCCAGCAGGTAGCTGGGCAAGGCAAAGTTAGCTGGATACTGCAGGCAATCGAACAAGTCCAGCAATGGAACCAGTATGGTAAGCGGCTCCTGATTCATGGCGTGAACATGAGCTTGGGATATGAATTCGACGCCCGCTGGTTTGGGTGCGGCCAAAGTCCAATTTGCGTTGAGGTGAACCGATTGGTGAAGAGCGGCGTGGTGGTTGTCATATCCGCCGGCAACGCGGGGTATTCGTCTTACATCACCGCAACGGGAGTTGCCGAATCCAGGTACAGCGATCTCAGCATCACGGACCCAGGCAATGCGGATTTGGCAGTCACCGTCGGCTCAACCCATCGGGACATGCCTCATCTTTACGGCGTGTCTTACTTTTCGTCGCGGGGACCGACCGGCGATGGACGCCTGAAGCCCGATTTGGTTGCGCCGGGTGAGCGCATCCTCTCATGCGCCGCCGGCCTTGAAGCCAAAAAGTATCAGGTCACGCAGGATGCGGAAGGACATGACGTTCCGGTCCTATATTGCGAGCATACTGGTACCAGCATGGCAGCTCCACACGTTTCCGGAGCAATTGCCGCGTTTCTGTCGGTGCGCCGCGAGTTCATCGGCGAGCCCGAGCGCGTGAAGGAACTCTTTCTCGACAATTCGATTGACCTCCGTCGCGAGCGCAACTTTCAAGGCGCCGGACTGGTGGATCTAATGAAAGTCCTGCAGGCTGTTTAAGGTTTACATGGAGTCTCTGCGTGGATTCGACTTCGTCAAACTGCGATTCGACGCCGACGGAGTGCTCCAGAATGGGCCCGCACTTCAGGAATTGAAAAGTGCGGGAGCCACGGACATTGTCTTCATCGCGCATGGCTTCCGCAATGACGAAAACGATGCCACTGGGTTGTATGACAGCTTCTTAACCACGTTCCGCGATCAGTTGAATAATCCCGCTTTTTCCACCGTGGCCAGCCGCAAGCTGTTCGTCGCCGGAATTTACTGGCCGTCCAAGCCGTTTCAGGAGACCTTTCCGGGCGGACCGGTGCAGACTGTCGATCCCGAGGTGGCGCAAAGAGAGGCGGTCCGGGCGAAACTTGAAAACTTGAAGGCTACTGTCGCGCGCGCCGACCAGGAGCGCAAGCTCGATCAAGCCATCGCCTTGCTTGATCAAGTCAGCGGCAGCAAAGCAGCGCAGGATCAATTCGTGAGCCTGGCTCTTTCGCTATGGGACCACAGCGATCTCGATTCCACTGAGGGTACGGACCGCATTCGTGCAACGGAAGGATCCGTGCTGCTGGACAAACTCAAAGTGCCGATCATCGTTTCGACCGGAAAATCGCATGGCGCGGGAGGCACGATGCCAGTCGGCGGCGCAGCAGCGGGCGTTGGACAAATCGGAACGACGGAAGGCCTGGGTTCGATATTTGGATCGGTCTTTGGAAGGATCGGATTATTTCTCAATCTCACCACCTGGTACGTGATGAAGAATCGTGCGGGTGTGGTTGGAGCCGCAGGTGTGGCCCAGGCGGTGCGTGATCTGAAGATAACCACTCCAGCCGTTAAGGTCCATTTGGCCGGGCATAGTCTGGGCGGACGACTGATGGCCGCATGCGCCAAATCACTGGGGCAGACGAACTCGCACGTGGAGTCGCTGTCTCTGCTGGAGGCAGCCTTCTCGCACTACGGATTCAGCTCTAACAATGGAAAAGGTCAAGCGGGGTTTTTCCGGGACGTGATCGATAAGAATGTTGTGACGGGTCCTATCATCGCAACATACTCTGCACAGGACCAAGTTGTGGGAATGGTGTACGCAGTGGCGTCGCGTCTGGCGAGCGATAGTGTGGAAGCGGTTGGCGACGCTACTGATCTGTACGGCGGCATCGGTCGTAATGGTGCGCAAAAGACTGCGGAATCGGTGACGGGTCCACTCCACGCTGTGGGTGATCCGTATCACTTTCAGATCTCCAAGGTGACTTGTCTCGACGGATCCGGCGGCCTCATTAAAAACCACGGCGACGTTGCGAATGCGTTTGTAACCTATGCATTCGCCTCAGTTGTCTCAAATACTTGAAAAATCCGCTCTAACGCGGCCGCTGCGACAATAGTCTTGAAGACCTTCCGACTGAAAGAGAAAGTGCTTGAGCAAACCCTCTAACACCCGCCCGGTGATAGGTATCGATCTGGGCACCACAAACTGCGCGCTGAGCTACTCAGAAGGCGATGCCATACAGCCTTTTCCCATCTCCCAACTGGTTCATCCTGGCGAGGTTCGTGAAGAGCCGTTGTTGCCATCGTTCTTGTTCTTGGAAGAGCCGCCCGTTGTTGGAGTCCTGGCGCAGAGAAAGGGTTTGGACAATCCTGGACGTCTGGTATCTTCAGCCAAATCCTGGCTTTCCTATGCGGGCATTGACCGCAATGATGCCATTCTTCCGGTGACGGCGCCCGAAGGAGTCGGCAAAGTCTCCCCTGTTGCCGCGTCCTCACACTACCTTAGATATCTGCGCGAAACGTGGAATGAGAAACGATCGGACGCGCCGTTTGAGACCCATCAGGTGCTAGTGACTGTGCCGGCATCCTTTGATGCTGTCGCTCGCGATCTGACCCTGAAGGCGGCCGAACAGGCGGGGTATGAAACAGTCGTCCTGCTGGAAGAGCCGCAGGCGGCTTTTTACGCTTGGATTGCGCACAATCCCGACTGGAGGGAGTTGGTCGCGGTCGGCGATTTGATTCTGGTGATAGATATCGGTGGAGGCACTACCGATTTCGCACTCATCTCGGTGGAAGATGAGGCCGGCCAGATCGCCCTGAGAAGAATTGCCGTCGGCGATCACATCTTGCTCGGCGGCGATAACATAGATGCGGCTCTCGCGCATCATGTGGCGGAGAGTCTCCCCACCCTCGACCGAATGCAATTCCATGCGCTTTATCAGCACTGCAGGATCGCCAAAGAGCGCTTATTGGATGAGGATAGCCAGGACGCCCAGCTACCCATTACGATTCTGGGCCGGGGTTCGAGCGTGGTAGGAAAATCGATGAAAGCGCAGCTTGCCCGGGCCGATGTCGTGCGAATCTTGACCGAGGGATTTTTACCGTCGGTTTCCATAGACGAGGAGCCGGAAGAGGACACCGCGACCCTCTCGGAATTGGGTCTTCCTTATACATCCGACCCAGCCATCACGCGTCACCTGGCGAACTTTCTTCGCCGTCAGTCCGCTACTCCCACACATGTTCTATTCAACGGGGGCGTACTCCGTGCACGATTCGTCCGTGACCGGATCTGCGAGATTCTGGACAACTGGATGCCGAAGCCGGTAACGCCGCTGGTGAGCGGCGATCTTATGCGCTCAGTGGCGCATGGCGCTGCGTACTATGGTCTAGCCAGGCAGGGAGAAGGCGTCCGCGTGCGCGGCGGCGTACCTCATAGCTACTACATTGGTATCGAAACGGCGGCCCCGGCGGTTCCCGGCAGACGCCCGCCCTTCAAAGCTTTAACGGTGGTGCCCTTCGGAATGGAAGAAGGCACAGGGTATGAATTCAAGGATCGGACGTTCGTCTTAAGCGTCGGCAAGCGGGCCCAGTTCCGATTTTTCCAATCCAGTAGCCGAACACAAGACGCGCCCGGAGCGCTGATCGAAGACATCGATGCAGCCATGGAAGAGTTGTCTCCCATCGAAGCGTTGCTGCCGAGCGAAGTCCACGAGACGGTTCCTGTCACACTGGAGAGCCTGGTTACTGAAACCGGCGTGCTGGAATTGTGGTTCGTGGCCCGCGATGGGCGGCGATGGAAACTGGAGTTCAACGTGCGCCCTAAAAGGAAAGTCTCCTAGTTGTGACGCCTCATCGGCATCAACGCGAAGAGAGTGACTGCCAGCACTATCGCCGCGCAAATGTATAGTGAAAGTCGCGCTCTTGGGACAAGGGCCATTACTCCTGCTTGGCTGGGGCCGATTGTGTTTAGCCCTGCGATAAACTGATCCACTGAAATCAATGTGGAGGAACGTTGGGGCTCGCTAGTGGAAATCCCCAGAGCGTCGAGCAGTTGACCCATCATTGCCGGAGTGAGCGGAGTGCGAATTCTTGAATAGTAGTAGGCCCACTGATCCGCGTTCATAAGTGGGTCGTCGCCACTGCCCTGGCCTGGGGAAAGTCCCGTCAGGACGATGTTGAGGAGTTGGGTGCGCAAGTCACCGGCGAACGCATACGCTCCGATGTCATTCCCTTGGGACCGTGATACTCCCGCGTAATCATATTGAACGTCGGAAAGTGTCAAGCCCGCGTCGATCGCGGGACTGCCGCTGGTCAAACGAAAATCGTAGGTTGACGGATTCGCCAGCAGCGGATCCGTATTGTCTTTGTTGCCCGACACCGTCACGCCCGAGGGGGTCGCATCCGCGATGGTCGCCTGATACGTGATGTTATTGTCGATCGCCACATTGGTGTAACCGCTGGTGTTGTAAAAATGGACGCCGACAGCGTACGGCTGATAGAAGATGTTGTTCTCGATCCGGGAGTTTGTGACTGGGCCCGCGAGGATGATATGGCCGGGTACCCATGGGTTCGGAAAGACGAAGGTGTTGTTCGATATTGAAATATTGGCGACGGGCTTGGGATAGACATGCACGCTCCAGCCATGTTGATTGCGGTAGAAAATGTTGTTGCGAATCATGACATTGTTCGCGCCAGCAATGTAGATTGCATGGTCGTTCGTGCGGTAGTACAGACTGTTCGTGCACCCGTTTTCGCCCGGCGCGTATCTGCCGATATCGTGGATCATGTTCTTCTCGACGGTGACGTTGTCGCTGCCGAGGAAGATGCCGTCTCTACCGATTCCAGTGGTGGCGCAGTATCTCCCAATGTCATGGATGTGGTTGCCGATGATGTCGAGAGACTGACCCCCGCTGTAGTTGCTGAAGGCATCGTCGCTGAAGCCCTTCACCTCGAAGCCTTGTACGCGAATGTAGCTGGCCGCAACGGACCATCCTTCGGCGGTGGTATTGTTCAAGCCGTCGATCACGGCGCCCCATGTATTCTCGGCCATGAACGTAATCCAACTGCTGGCCGTCCCGCCACGGGATACGCTGACCAGCTTGCTTCCGACGCCAGCCGCGGCCGCATTGCTATAGGTCCCGTCGCGCACGATAACTGTATCGCCCGGATTTACCATGCTTGCGGCCCTCTGGATAGTCAGAAGGGGAGCGCTGTCAGTGCCGAGGTTCGTATCAGATCCGGTGGGTGAAACGTAATAGGTGGTGGCAGGGGCAGGCCATGCGAACGCGATCAGGCCAAATGCCGACAAGAGGATAGTCCTGTTGTCGTATCCTAACCTTTTTTGTTTCGGTTTAAATTGGTCCCCTGGCATACCCACCCCCATACCTCGCCTCGGAACGATATCTGGCGTGTAATATTTACCGCAAGGTGCGGCTCGCCGAGCCGTATCCTCCGCCATCTGTCTACTTATCCTGTACTTAGAAAATATCCCTATGTAAAAGTTACGTAAAGACTTAGTCGCTTTTACCGTAGGGTTGATTCCCTGTTTCGCTAAGGTCGCTTCCGACTAGTAGAGCTCCGAGCGAAACAGTACCATTGGCAGCGGTACTAGAAAAACTCATGTTGTGAACGGCTGCGGCTGCCTATATAGAAGACTGCCGCAGGGTCACTCCCTCACCAAAATCGGATTGAGGACATAAACAGTACCGCGAGAAGTGTGTTCAGACCCACAACGGGTCAAGCAGGAGACAAAGCTTTTGAAATCATTACGTTTACTGATTGCCCTGACATTTGCAAGCCAATTTTTGCCGTCATCTTACGGCGCAACCTATTATGTTTCGCCGGCGGGATCCGATGGGAAC
>Ga0070683_100003889_pt1 | contig 12215 bp, 8 predicted proteins | sample KBSC713LmetaG_FD_64662 | JGI IMG/M metagenome (GOLD analysis project Ga0070683, IMG submission 64662) | Corn rhizosphere microbial communities from Kellogg Biological Station, Michigan, USA - KBS C7.1-3L metaG | ecosystem: Host-associated > Plants > Roots > Rhizosphere ...
TGGGAGCGATCACCCGGGTCCAGCTCACCGTCACCGACGCCGACACCGCGCAGGCGCTCGGCTCCGGCGACGTCCCGGTGCTCGCCACCCCTCGCCTGCTTGCCCTGGCCGAGGCCGCCACCGTGGGCGCCACCGCCTCCCGGATGCCGCCCGGCACGACCTCCGTCGGCACGCGGATCGAGCTCGACCACCGGGCGGCCACCGCGATCGGCCGCACGGTGATCGCCGAGGCGCGCCTGGCCAAGGCCGACGGCCGGAAGCTGTTCTTCGAGATCGTGGTCCGCGAGGGCGACGAGGTCGTGGCCGACGGGCGGATCGAGCGGGTGGTCGTCGACCGGCAGCGCTTCATCGCGAAGGCCACCGGTCCCTCGTGAAGGAAATCGCGTGGGGGGTTTACGTCTTCCGCCAGCCGGTTCTGGACGTCAACGTCGGCCTGATCGTCGGCGACGAGGCGGCCCTGGTGGTCGACACGCTCTCGACCGACGCGCAGGCCGCCGAGCTGCTCGCCACGGTCCGCCGGGTGACGTCGTTGCCCCTGCACGCGGTCAACACGCACCACCACTTCGACCACACGTTCGGCAACGCCGTGTTCGCCGCCCAGGGCGCCCCGATCTGGGGCCACGAGGAAACGGTCGCTTTATTGCGTACCCGGGGAGCCGCACTCAAGGAGCAGTGGTGCGCCGAGTGGGCGGCGACCGAGCCGTCTCTGGTAGCCGAGATGGCCCTGGTGACCGTCCGCCCGCCCGACCGCACCGTCCACCGGGAATCCACAGTGGACCTCGGTGGGCGGGTGGTCGAGCTGCGTCACTACGGCCGTGGCCACAGCGCCGGCGACCTCGTCGTGCTGGTTGCCGACGCCGTCTTCGCCGGCGACCTCATCGAGGAGAGCGGACCGCCCCAGTTCGAGGACGCGTTCCCGCTGGACTGGCCGGACACGCTGGCGGGTCTCCTGCCCCGGCTCGCGGAGACGGCACTGGTGGTGCCCGGCCACGGCGCGATTGTCGACAAGGCTTTCGTGCACGAGCAGCACGAGCAGCTGACGGCGCTGGACTGGCTGATCCGCGATGGCGAAGCGGACGGCCAGCCGATCGAGCGAGTGGCCAAGAAGTCCCCGTTCGACTTCGACACGTCGTTGGTCGCCATCCGCCGCGGCTACGATCAGCTGACCGGCAAAGCCTGACGCTCGACGTTGGTCAATCCGCCCCGGAGTGCCCTCGACGGTGGCCGCTCTGCCGACGACCGTCCGGTAGGCTCGGCAGAGCGGCCACCGCCTGCCGCGACTGGGGAAAACGACCACCGGCAAAGGCGGCCGCCGCCGCAAAGAACCGGAGGCCGCTAGGTCCCCGACGAAGCCGGCGCCACCGACAGCACCTGCACCGCGGCCGCGCCCAGCTCGTCCGAGTCCGACAGCGAGATCTCCGCGTTGACGGCCCAGTCCCGATCGCCCGCTGGGTCGTCGAGGATCTGCCGGACCACCCACTTGTCGGGCCGCTCATCGATCATCAACATCGCCGGACCTCGCGCATCGGGGCCGGTCCCGATCTCGTCGTACTCCGCCCAGTACGGCTCGAGCGCCGCCTCCCAATCGTAGTCATCCAGCTCCGCCAGTTCCTCGTAGCGCCGCAGCGCGGCCAGCTCGACCCGCCGGAACAGAGCGTTGCGCACCAGCACCCGGAACGCCCGGACGTTGCGGGTGACCGCCGGCGGCGCATCGGACCGACCGACCGGAGCGTCGAGCGGATTGCGCAGCCGCTCCCACTCGTCGATCAGCGACGAGTCGACCTGCCGCACCAGCTCGCCCAGCCACTCGATGAGATCGGTCAGCTCCTCCGTCCGCGCGTCCTCGGGGACGGTCTGGCGCAGCGCCTTGTAGGCGTCGGCCAGGTAGCGCAGCACCATGCCCTCCGACCGCGACAACCCATAGAACCCGACGTACTCGACGAACGTCATCGCCCGCTCGTACATGTCCCGCGCGACGGACTTCGGGGACAACCGGTGGTCCAGGACCCACGGGTGCCCGCGCCGGTACATGTCGTAGGCCGCTTCGAGAACGTCGGAAAGCGGCATCGGGTAGGTGACGCCCTCCAGGAGCTGCATGCGCTCCTCGTATTCGATGCCCTCCGCCTTCATCGCGGCCACCGCCTCGCCGCGTGCCTTGCTGGACTGCGCGGAGAGGACGGTGCGCGGGTCGTCCAGTGTGGACTCGATGACCGAGAGGACGTCGAGGGCATACGACGGGGATTCGCGGTCGAGCAGCTCGACGGCGGCCAGCGCGAACGGCGACAGCGGCTGGTTGAGCGCGAAGTCGAGCTGCAGGTCGCCGGTCAGCCGCACGCGGCGGCCCTGCTCGTCGGGCGCGTCGAGCTGCTCGACCACGCCGGCCGCGAGCAGCGCCCGGTAGGCCTGGATCGCCCGTCGCACATGCTTGCGCCGCGCCGCTGGGTCCTCGTGGCTGTCCATGATGAGATGCCGCATCGCGGCGAACGCGTCGCCCGGCCGCGCGACGACGTTGAGCAACATCGCGTGGGTCACCGCGAAGCTCGACTTGAGCGGCTCCGGCGCGGCCGCGACCAGCCGCTCGTAGGTCGGCTGGCCCCAGCCGATCGAGCCCTCCGGCGGCTTCTTGCGCACCACCTTACGCCGCTTCTTCGGGTCGTCCCCGGCCTTGGCCAGCGCCCGCTCGTTGTCGATGACGTGGTCCGGCGCCTGCACCACCACGGTGCCGATGGTGTCGAAGCCGGCCCGGCCGGCCCGGCCGGCGATCTGATGGAATTCCCGCGCCTGCAGCAGCCTGACTTTTGATCCGTCGTACTTGGAAAGCGCGGTGAACAGCACCGTCCGGATGGGGACGTTGATGCCCACGCCGAGCGTGTCGGTCCCGCAGATCACCTTGAGCAAGCCGGCCTGCGCGAGCGTCTCCACCAGCCGCCGGTACTTGGGCAGCATGCCCGCGTGGTGCACCCCGATGCCGTGCCGGACCAGGCGGGACAGCGCCTTGCCGAAGCCGGCCGTGAACCGGAAGTTGCCGATCATTTCGGCGATCGCGTCCTTCTCGGCGCGCGTACAGACGTTGACGCTCATCAGCGCCTGCGCCCGCTCGAGCGCGGCCGCCTGGGTGAAGTGCACGATGTAAACCGGCGCCTGCTTGGTGGCCAGCAACTCCTCGATCGTCTCGTGCAGCGGATCCATCGAATACGAGAACATGAGCGGCACCGGCCGCTCGGCGTTGTCGACGACCGCGGTCGGTCGCCCGGTGCGCCGGGTCAGGTCCTCGGCCAGCCGGCTCGTCTCGCCGAGTGTGGCGGACATCAGGACGAACTGTGCCTGCGGAAGCTCGAGGAGCGGCACCTGCCAGGCCCAGCCCCGATCGGGGTCGGCGTAGAAGTGGAACTCGTCCATCACGACCTGGCCGATATCGGCGTCCGAGCCCTCGCGCAGTGCGATGTTGGCGAGCACTTCGGCCGTACACGTGATGATCGGAGCATCCGGATTGACCGATGCGTCCCCGGTCAGCATGCCCACGTTGGCCGGTCCGAACATGTCGCACAGCGCGAAGAACTTCTCCGAGACCAGCGCCTTGATCGGGGCCGTGTAGAACGTGGTGCGATCGTCGACCAGCGCCATGAAGTGGGCACCGGCCGCGACCAGGCTCTTGCCCGACCCGGTGGGCGTGCTGAGGATCAGGTTGGCCCCCGACACGAGCTCGATGAGGGCCTCTTCCTGATGCGGGTACAGCGTGAAGCCCTGCTCCTTCGCCCAGGTGGCGAAGGTCTCGTAAATGGTGTCCGGGTCCTTGGCCTGCGGCAGGCGCGACAGCAGCGTCATGGCCGGCGAAACACCAGGTCGAAGACGTCCCGCCCGGCCTCGCGGGCGCGCTGCTCAAACTTCGTGAGCGGCCGCCGCTCGTCCCGCGGCGCATAGGACTCGAAGCAGTTGACCAGGCTCGACGCGGTCAGCGTGGCAAGCATCGCGGCCGCGTAGCCGGCGTCGTCGGTCGCGCAGTGCAGCCGCCCGCCGGGGGCCAGCCGGGAGGCCAGCAGCGCGACGTGGGCCGGCTGAACGAGCCGGCGCTTGTGGTGGCGGGCCTTCGGCCAGGGGTCCGGGAAGTAGACGTGGATCGCGTCGAGCCGCGCCGGCGGGATCCGGTCGCGCAGCAGCTCGAGCGCGTCGCCGACGACCACGCGGACGTTGGTGAGACCCCGCTCCTCGACCGCGGCCAGCAGGTTGGCCACGCCCGGGGTGTGGATCTCCACGGCGAGGTAGTCCCGGCCGGGATCGGCCGCGGCCATCGCCAGCGCCGCCTCACCCATGCCGGAGCCGATCTCCAGCACCAGGGGCCGCTCGGTCACCACGAAGCCATACTTCGGGAGGAGATGCGCGAGGGACTCCCGGTGACGCGCGGTCAGACGGCCCCGACGGGGATGGAAAGTGCGGATGGTCGGCGCGAGGCCATCCGAGCTTGCCGACGCTTCTGGCGTTATGGCGGTAGTCATGAGGTCTTCAAGACTACTGCCCTTCGAGTTCGGGGAAGCGGGCCTGCACCTGCTCCAGTGTCGGCATCGAGGTGGCCCCGCCGATCTGCTCGCAGACCAGCCCGGCGACCGAGACGGCGAAACGGGTCCGCTCGGTCCAGCCGTCCACATCAGACGGTAGGCCGTGGCTGAGCACGCCCCACAGCAGCCCGGCCATCGTCGCGTCGCCGGCCCCGGTCGTGTCGATCGCGTTGACCTTGGGCGGGGCCACGGTCGTGGACTGTCCACTGTGGGCGACCAGGGCGCCCTTGCTGCCCAGCGTGACCACGACGGCGCCGGCCCCGAGGTCGCTGATCCGGCGAGCGGCGTCCTCGGGCGACTCGCCGTACAGGGCGGTCGCATCGGCCGCCGACAGCTTGACCAGGTCGGCGTGCGCGGCGAACTCGGCCACCAGCGAGCGCAGGAGGTTGTTGTCGGCCCCGAGCCGGGGGCGGATGTTCGGGTCGAAGGTCTTGATCGGTCCGGGCGTCGCCCAGGCGACCCGGGACGCCTCGAGGACCCGCTCGCAGAGCAGGGCGATCGACCCGCAGTAGAGGATGCCGGCGCCGCCGACGAGCGTCGGGTCGATGTCGCCGAGGAGCCCGTAGGACGGCGGGGTCCCGTAGAACTGGAACTCCGGCTCGACCCCGTCGTAGGTGGTCATGGCGATCGTCGTGGCCGCCTCGGCGGTGACCACGCCGCGCGTGCCGACCCCGGCCTCGACCAGGAACTCCTTGATCCGGTCGGCCCACGAGTCGTTGCCGAGCGACCCGACGAACTCGGCCCCGACGCCGGCGCCGAGCCGGGCGATGCCGACCGCGACGTTCAGCGGCCCGCCCCCGATCGCCGGCCGGTAGAGCCGGTCGCCGTCGATCTCGGCCTCGAGGAGGTCGACAACGGCCTCGCCGATCACTACCGCGTACTTGTCGTCCATCGAGTCATCGTACGGTCACCGTTTTGGCCACGAAAATGGCGTGCCAGAGGCAAAACATCAGCACGGCCCAGATCTGGCGGGCGTGCTCCCCGGCCTTCTTCCGGTGGGCGGTCAGCAGCCCGCGGACCAGGTCCAGGTCGAGCAGTTCCTCGGCCCCGCAGCGGTCCAGCAGGTCATGCGCCCAGTCGTACAACTCATGCTGCAGCCACGGCCCGATCGGCACCGGGAAGGCCAGCCGGCGCTGGGCGATCTGCTCGGGCACCAGCCCGGCCACCGCCTGGCGCAGCGCGACCTTGGTGTCGTGGGTCTTGGCCGGCACCTTCAGCTCGGGCGGCAGCCCGGCGGCGACGTCGAAGACGGCCCGGTCCAGGTAGGGCAGCCGCAGCTGGACGCCGCTGGCCATGGCCATCCGGTCGGCCCGGACCAGGACCGACCCGCGCAGCCCGGTGCGCAGGTCGACCTGCTGCATCGTGGTCACCTCGTCGAGGCCGCCCGACTCGGCGTAGACGGGCGCGGTGATGTCGGTGTGCCGCACGTCCGGGTCGTACCGGCGCAGCAACTGGATCTTGTCGTCCTCGCTGAACACCCGTGAGATGCCGTAGTAGCGCTCGGCGATCGGCGTCGTGCCCCGCTCGAGGAAGCTCTTGCCGCGCACGCCCTGCGGGATGACCCGGGACATCGCCCGCAGCCCGCGCTGCATCGGGTCCGGCAGGTGGCTGACCGTGTGCAGGGACAGCGGCTCGCGGTAGATCCCGTAGCCGCCGAACAGCTCGTCGGCGCCGTCGCCGGACAGGGCCACCGACACGTCGAGGGCGGCCGCCCGGGCCGCGAAGTAGGTGGTGACGATCATCGGGTCGGCCAGCGGGTCCTCGAGGTGCCACATCATGTGCGGCAGGGCCTCGGCGACGTCGTGGGCGCGCACGACGGCTGGGGTGAAGCGGATGTCGAGGTGGCGGGCGAGCTGCCGGGCGACCTCGAGCTCGGAGTCGCCGCTCTCATAGCCGACCGTGTAGGCCCGGACGTCCGGCGCCGCCTCCCGCGCGAGGGCGGCGACCGCGGCCGAGTCGACGCCGCTGGACAGCAGCACGCCGACCGGCTGGTCGACGGGCAGCCGGACCCGGACGCTCTCCCGGAGGGCGCCGAGGATGCGGCCGCCGCTCGCGGGCGCACCGGGTTGGAACGACAGGTTGGCGTATCGGCGGTTGGCCACCGGCCCGCCCGGCGTGTAGACGAACGACTCCCCGGCCCCGAGCCGGGTGATCCCGCGGTGCATCGTGCCCGGCTCCGGCACGTATTGCAGCGTGAGGTAGTGCTGCAGGTTGGCGTCGTCGAGGCCGGGCCCGTCGCCCAGGGCCAGCAGCGGCTTCTTCTCGCTCGCGAAGTAGACGCCGCCGGGGGTGGTCAGGTAGTAGAGCGGAGTGATCCCGAACGGGTCGCGCGCGCCGAAGGCGCGGCGCGCCGTGCTGTCCCAGATCACGAACGCGAACATGCCGCGCAGCCGGTTGACCGCGCTCGGCCCCCAGTGGTGGTAGGCGGCCGCGATCACCTCGACGTCCCGGCCGGTGGTGAACCCGACGGCGCGCTCGTCGATCAATTCCTCGCGCAGCTCGTCGGCGTTGGCGATGGCCCCGTCGAAGACGATCAGGTAGCGCCCGGTCTCCGGAAAACTCAGCGGCTCGCCGGCGAAGACCGCGTCGCGAGTGGTCGTCACGGCCAGGTCGCTGCCCCGGTGCCACAACTTGTCGAGAGCGGCGGTGATCGCCTCCTCGCGCCTGGCCGCGTCGCTTCGCGCACTGACGAAGGTGAGCAGTCCCGCCATGTTGGCCATCCTGTCACGGGGTAGCGTTTGTGGGATGAGCCAGAAAGGTGACGGATCGGTATCGCACGACCCTGATTTTCCTGAGCGTTTCGTCGAGTTCATGCGCACCGGATGGCGGAATGCGACGCTCGATGCCCGGCCCCGGCCGGAAGCGGCGAACCACGCCCGGCGCCGCGCGGCGCTGTCCGCGGCGTTCCCCGGCGAGACGCTGGTCGTGCCCAGCGGGGTCGAGAAGGCCCGCGCCAACGACACCGACTACCCGTTCCGGCCCGGCTCCGATCACCTCTGGCTGACCGGCGAGCACGACCCGGACGCCGTCCTGGTCATGCGGCCGACCGGCGACGGGCATGACGCCACGCTCTACGTGCGGCCGCGCTCGCCGCGGGACACCGACGAGTTCTTCCGCGACCGGCAATACGGGGAGCTGTGGATCGGCCGCCGGCACACGCTGCGGGAGAAGCTGGCCGAGCTCGGCCTCGAGACGGCCCACCTCGACGAATTGCCGGCCGTTCTCGACGGGCTGGCCCCGGCCGGCACCCGGGTGCTGCGCGGCCTCGACCGGCGCGTCGACGCCGCCGTCCGGCCGGTCGGCGAGCGGGACACCGAATTCGGCCGGACGCTGTCCGAGCTGCGGCTGATCAAGGACGACTGGGAACTGGAGCAGATGCAGGACGCGATCGACGCGACCGTGCGCGGTTTCGAGGACGTCGCCCGGATCCTGCCGGCCGACCGCCCGGTCAGCGAGCGGCTGATCGAGGGCGTCTTCGGGCTGCGCGCCCGGCACGACGGCAACGCGGTCGGCTACTCGTCGATCGTGGGCGGCGGCCGCCACGCGACGATCCTGCACTGGGTGCGCAACGACGGCCGGACCAGCCCGGGTGAGCTGCTGCTCATGGACATGGGCGTGGAGAACGTGCACTGCTACACGGCCGACGTCACGCGGACCGTGCCGGTCTCCGGCACGTTCACGGCCCGGCAGCGGCAGATCTATTCCATCGTGTACGAGTCGCAGCAGGCCGGCCTGGAGGTGATCAAGCCGGGCGCCGCCTACGAGGACGTGCACCAGGCCTGCATGCGGGTCCTCGCCGAGGGCCTGGACGACCTGGGCGTCCTGCCGGTGAGCGTGGACGAGGCGATGGACCCGGAGTGCATCTTCTACCGGCGCTGGACCCTGCACGGGTTCGGCCACATGCTCGGGCTGGACGTGCACGACTGCGCCGCGTCCCGGCCGGAGCGCTACAAGAAGGGCACGCTGGAAACCGGCATGGTGCTGACCGTGGAGCCCGGCCTGTACTTCCAGCCCGAGGACGACCAGGTCCCGGAGGAGCTGCGCGGCATCGGGGTCCGGATCGAGGACGACGTCCTCGTGACCCCGGACGGCCCCAAGATCCTCTCGGATGGCCTGCCCCGGACGGCCGACGACGTCGAGGCATGGCTGGCCGATCAGCGAGCCAAAGGCCCCCGGCTCCCCGGTCAGGTCCCCGATTAGCGGGCGACACGCCGTCGGATCGGCGACAAAGCTGGCGTCCCGGCCGGAACACCGTTCACGATGCGCCTCATGACCGGTCTGTTGATCGCCCTAGGCGTCATCGTCCTCATTGTCGTGATCCTCCTGGTGTGGGCGATCGCCACCTACAACCGACTCGTCCGGCTCCGCAACCAGGTGGAGTCGTCCTGGGCGCAGATCGACGTCCAGCTCAAGCGCCGCCACTCGCTCATCCCCAACCTGGTCGAGACGGTCAAGGGCTACGCCGCCCACGAGCGCGGCACCCTCGAGGCCGTCATCAACGCCCGCAACATGGCCGTCCAGGTCGGCAGCGCCGGCCCCGCCCAGCAGGCCGAGGTGGAAGGCGTGCTGACCCAGGCGCTCGGCCGGCTGTTCGCGCTGGCCGAGGCCTACCCCAACCTCAAGGCCAACGAGAACTTCATCGCGCTGCAGAACGAGCTCGGCAACACCGAGAACAAGATCGCCTACGCGCGCCAGTTCTACAACAGCGCGATCCAGACGCTCAACAACGCGGCCCAGTCGTTCCCGACGAACCTGATCGCCGGGATGGCCGGCGTGCACCCGCGGCCCTACTTCGAGGCCGTCGGCGCCGAGCGCGACGACGTCAACGTCCGGTTCTGACCGACTCGCCCGATCGGATCTGAGCACCCATGCACTTCGATCCGGCCATCCTGGCCGAGGTCGCCCTTGGCGCCGGTGGCGTGGCCATCTGGTTCGCCGTTTACGGCGTCGCCCTGTTTCTGACGCGGCCGGCCGACGTTCAGCCGGCGCCGTCCACCCAGGACTTCGGCGGCGAGGAGCCGCCGGCCGTGGTCAGCCTGCTGACCAACCGGTGGGAGATCACCGAGGACGCGGCCGAGTCGACGCTGCTCGACCTGGCCGCCCGCCGGCATCTCGAGTTCCGCCAGCCGGCCAACGACCCGATGCAGACGACGATCCACATCCGGGACGCCGCGGTGACCGGGCTCAACCCGTACGAATCAATGATCTTTGAACGGGTGAAAGGCCTGGCGGTCAACGGCATGGTGCCGCTGACCGCGCTGACGTTCCGCGATGAGAACCAGGCCTCCCGGTTTGCCAGCCGGCTGCACGCCGCGATCGTCGACGATGCGCGGGCCCGTGGGCTGTCCCGGCGGCGGTTCTCCACGCCGCTGGTCAGCGCGCTGGCCGCGGCCGGCCTCATCCCGGCGCTGGCGATCAGCGCGGCGATCGCGCTGGACATGGTGCGCCGCCACAAGTTCGCCGAGGACTGGACGGGCGCCGGCATCGCCGCGCTGTTCGTCTGGGCCATCTTCTCCGGCATCGCCGGCAAGAAGCGCGGCGAGCGCGATACCGCGCTCGGCCAGCAGGTCGCGTCGCGCTGGCTGGGCCTGCAGAGCTACCTACGGGGCGACGAGAGCTTCGCCAACCTGCCGCCCTCGGCGGTCGCCGTGTGGGACCGCTACCTCTCCTACGGCGACGCGGTCGGCGCGACGCGCGTGTGCAGCGCGGTCATCGACCTCGGCATGGGCAACCGCAAACGGGTGTGGTCGCACTTCGGCGGGGCCTGGCATCGCGTCAAGGTCCGCTATCCACGCTTTTGGCGGCGGTACGGGCAGAAGGCGGTCCCCCTGTTCGTCAAGGCGATCCTCGCGCTCGCCTTCTCGATCCTGGTCTACAAGGGCTCCAACCGGTTGCCGACGTTCTCCAACACGGTCAGCGGGTACGTGGGCCTGGCCGTCGGCCTGCTCTTCCTGTCGCCGCTGTTCTACGGCATCTACACGCTGGTGTTCGCGATCATCGACGTGGCGACCCCGGTCAAGATCACCGGCGAGGTGCTCTGGACCGAGGTCTGGAAGTCGTCCGGGGGCGGGGAGAATTCGCCGCCGCGGCCGTGGCTCTACCACTTCGCGGTCGATTCAGGGGGGGTCCATGCCGGAGGCATGGGTCGGGGGGGTGGAAGCTCAGCGCATGACGACCGGACGGTCGCGTGGGGTTGCCCGAGCCAGATCGTGCACCGGGCCTCGGTCGGCGACGTGGTCACGCTGACCGCCCGCCGCTGGACCCGGCGGATCCTCACGCTGGAGATCGTCGAACGGGGCCGGGAGCGCGCGCTGGCCGCCGCGACCGCGTCCGCGTCACCGGCGACCGCCGAGGACACCGGCAACATCGTGCTGTCCGCGTTCGGCGGCGGCCACCCGGCCGGCGCATTCGCGGCCCAGGCGCTGGCCGTCGCCCTGCAGACGCCGGAGATCGCGCCGACCCAGCTGATGAGCGTCGAGGAGGTTGGCCGGGCGATCGGCGTACCCGTGGTGGCCGACGGCCGGCGGCCGGCCGCGGTCGGCCCGATCAGCGTCGAGGCGTACCTGTCGGCCAACGGCGGCCGGCGACTGATCCTCGCGAGCGTCGCCACCGGGACGGCGGCCGACCTGGCGATGCGGATGCGCCGGCGCTTCCAGCCGCTGCCGGGGATCGGCGACGAGGCGTTCGCCGGTGAGAACTGGGCCATCGGCCGGCGCGGGCGCAACGTGGTCATGCTGCAACTGCATGGCGACGCGAAGCGGATCGACCCGCGCAACGTCTACTGGCTGCTGTCGACCGCGGTCAGTCGTCTTCCCTGACCGCGGCCGAGTCACAGCGTCGAGGCCCGCGAGGTCAGCTTTCCAGCATCTTGCGCAGCACGTACTGCAGGATGCCGCCGTGCCGGTAGTAGTCGGCCTCGCCGGGGGTGTCGATGCGCACCACGGCGTCGAACTCGATGCCGGTGTCGGTGCTCACCTTCACCGTGGCCGGAGTCGAGCCGTCGTTGAGGGCGGTCACGCCGCTGAACGCGAACGTCTCGGTGCCGGTCAGCCCGAGCGAGTCGGCGGTCTGCCCGTCGGGGTACTGCAGCGGCAGCACGCCCATGCCGATCAGGTTGGACCGGTGGATCCGCTCGTAGCTCTCGGCGATGACCGCGCGGACGCCGAGCAGCATCGTGCCCTTGGCCGCCCAGTCCCGCGACGAACCGGTGCCGTACTCCTTGCCGGCCAGCAGTACCAGCGCAATGCCCTCGGCCGCGTAGGCCATCGCGGCGTCGTAGATCGTCGTCTGCTCGCCGGTCAGGTGGTTGACGGTCATGCCGCCCTCGACCCCGGGCACGAGCTGGTTGCGCAGCCGGATGTTGGCGAACGTGCCCCGGATCATGACCTCGTGGTTGCCCCGCCGCGAGCCGTACGAGTTGAAGTCGCGCCGCTCGACCCCGTGCTCGGCGAGGTACTTGCCGGCCGGTGAGTCGGGCTTGATCGAGCCGGCCGGCGAGATGTGGTCGGTCGTGACCGAGTCACCGACCTTGGCCAGCACGCGCGCGCCGGAGATGTCGACGACCGGGGTCGGCTCGGAGGCCATGCCCTCGAAGTAGGGGGGCTTCCGCACGTACGTGGAGTCGCCGTCCCAGGCGAACGTGTCGCCGGTCGGGGTCGGCAG
>Ga0070683_100003890_pt1 | contig 12215 bp, 12 predicted proteins | sample KBSC713LmetaG_FD_64662 | JGI IMG/M metagenome (GOLD analysis project Ga0070683, IMG submission 64662) | Corn rhizosphere microbial communities from Kellogg Biological Station, Michigan, USA - KBS C7.1-3L metaG | ecosystem: Host-associated > Plants > Roots > Rhizosphere ...
GCCGGACACGTCCTCGATCAGCGGGTTGATCGCGCCGTGCCGGCTGGTCACGCCGGAGTGCTCGAAGATCCGCTTGGCCAGGCCGCGCTGGACGCCGCCGTAGTGCCGGTCGAAGTACCCGTCCCAGACCTCGCGCTGGTTGATGATCCCCGGATAGGCCAGCCCGAGTCCGGCCAGGCTCACCATCGCGGGGCCGTCCCCTCGGCGTCCGGATCGCCGCCGAGCGCGGCCACGCCGAGCCAGTCGGCGCACACGTCCGAGGTGGCCGGCTGCAGCGAGCCGCAGCGCGCGTCGCGGTACAGCCGCTCGAGCGGGTGGCCGCGCCGCATCGCGCTGGTGCCGGCCGCCTCCAGCAGGCTCGCGGCGACCTCGGCGGCCGTCGTGCCGGCCAGCAGCTTGGCCCGCCACACCCAGCGGTTGGTCTCCTCCTCGCCGGGCGCGGCGTCGACGCGCCGGGCCGCCTCGGCGACGGTCAGCCGAGCGGCCGCGACGGCGGCGTCGGCCCGGCCGATCCGCGCTCGGACCGCCGGCAGCTTGCCCAGCCCGCGCTCGTTGACGTGGGCTACGGCGGCGTCGACGGCCGCCTGAGCGACCCCCACGTACACGGCGGCGTAGCTGGCGACCAGCCAGTGCGGCATGAGCTGGGCGACCAGCAGGGCCAGGCCCTCGACCCCGCCGAGCAGGGCGCCGGCGTCGACGGTCACGTCGAGGTGCAGGTCGTGCGAGGCGGTCGCCCGCATGCCGAGCGCGTCCCAGGTCGGCTCGATGGTCAGCCCGGGCGTGTCGGCCGGCACCACAAACTGGGAGACCACGGTCGGATCGGCGGCGCTCCGGGCGGCGACCAGGTAGCCGTCGGCGTGCCCCACCCCGGAGCAGAACGTCTTGGCGCCTTTGATGGTGAAGCCGCCGTCGGGCTGCACCGTGTACGAAGTGGACAGTTGCGAAAGCCGCGAGCCGACCCCGCGTTCGCTCATCGCTACGGCGTACCAGGCGCCGTTGGCGGCGGCCGCCAGCACGCGGTCGCGGGCGGCGAAGAAGGTGTCCGGGACGCCCATCGCCTCCAGCAGCGCCTCCGGGATGCCGGCCAGCGCGCCGGTGACCGAGGCGTGCATGTTGAACACGAGCGCCGTCGCCCCGTTGCCCCGGGCCAGCTCATAAGCTATTTCGGCGTACTCGGCAAAGCTCGCCCCCAGGCCGCCCAGCCGCTCGGGCACCATCAGCCCGAACAGCCCGGCCCCGCGCAGGTCGGCGAAGTCGTCGGCGGGGAAGAGCCCGTCGCGATCGTGGGCGGCAGCCCGGGCGGCGAACCGCGGGACGAGGCGGATCGCCTTCTCGACGGCGGCCGTCATCGGACCTCCTCCGCTTTGCGGCCACGCCCTTGATAGAGCACGGCCATCGACCAGGTCGGCACGATCGGTACCGCGTTGCGGCGGGTCGCGACCCAGCGGGCGAGGCTGGGCAGCGTCGGGCGAACCCCGCGAACCTGGAGCGCCACGCCGTGCCGGGCGCACTCCGAGGTCAGCGTGCGCGGGCTCACGAACAGCGCCGGGTCGTGCATACCCCGGATCGACGGAAGGATGCGTTCGCCGATCTGGATGGCCAGGAGGTTGGCCAGCGCGGTCCGGTTGAGCGTGTCCACGACCAGCCAGCCGCCCGGGCGGAGGATGCGGCAGGCCTCGGCGACCGTGCCGGATAAGTCGCTGACGTGCTCGAGCAGCTCGCCGGCGCTGACGACGTCGGCGTAGCCGGTCGCGAACGGCAGCTGGACCACGTCGGCCTGGATGGCGTCGACCCCGTGCGTGCGGGCCTGCTCGAGCGCCGAGCGGATCCGGTCGACCCCGATGTGCCGGTACCCCTTGCCGGCCACGTGCGGGGCCATCAGCCCGCCGCCACAGCCGAGGTCGACGAGGATCGCCCCCTCGCGGGCGGCTGGCGGGATCAAACGGGCACGGGCGCGCGCCAACCAGTACAGAAATGAAAGGGGGCTGCCCGGGCGCCACCAGTCTCCGGCCAGCTCATCGAACATGGATTGAGCCTGACACGGAACCCTGGGTCCGGCCACACTTGCCGGATGGTCCGAGCAGGTGTACTCGTGCGCGCCAGTCACCCGGAACCGGCCGTTGCCGTGACGTTGGTCTCTGCGTTGCTGGCGATCGGCGCCGGGCGCTCCGCCTGGGGCGTCGTGGCGACCGCCGCCACCGTGCTGGCCAGCCAGCTGGCGATCGGCTGGGTCAACGACGCGATCGACGCGCCGCGGGACGCCCTGGTCGGCCGCCGGGACAAGCCGGTCGCGCTCGGGCAACTGTCCCGCCGTACCGCGGCGATCCTGGGCGCGCTCGCCGCCGTCGCGGTGGTCCCGCTCGGCTTTCTCTCCGGCGTACCGGCCGGGCTGGTCGCGACCCTGGCCGTGACCGCGGCGCTGCTCTACGACTGGCCGCTCAAGGCGACGGTTTTGTCGGTGGTGCCGTATACCGTGGCGTTCGCCTGCCTGCCGTCGTTCGTGTTGCTGGGAGCCGGTAAGACCCCGCCGCTGTGGATCGTCGCCGCCGGTGGGCTGCTCGGCGCGGGCGCGCACTTCGTCAACACGCTGCCCGACCTCGCCGACGACGCGCGGACCGGGGTGCGCGGGCTGCCCCATCTGCTGGGCCCGCGCGGCTCGCTGGTCGCCGCCGCGACGCTGCTGCTGGCGGCGACCGCGATGTTGACCTTCGGGCCACCCGGCCCGCCGAAATGGCCGGGTTGGACGGCGTTGGCTCTGGCTTTTCTGGTACTGGCGATCAGCAGTCTTTTCGTCCGGCGGGACGCGGCTTCGAAGATGCCGTTCCGGGCGGTGATGGTAGTCGCCGTGCTGGATGTGCTGCTGCTGCTTGTGACGTGAGCGCTGCTGCGGGCCGTCGGCTGTCTGGACTTGTCGTGAGGTCGTTTGTGCTTTTGTGCGGGTCCGCGTCAGGGTGCGAATCTTCGGGCTCTAGGCTGTAGTGCGGCCATGGAGACCGAGGTGGAGGACCTTAAGGTGATGCTCAACCGTCGTCGCACCAGGCTCGGTGCCGTAGTCGTGGGCGCCACCCTGCTGACCGGGGCCGCAGCCGCCCTGTCGGCCTGCAGCACCGGGCAGATCACGCAGACCGATACGCAGGTCGCCTCGGTGCCCGGGGTCAACGTCAACAGCGCCGACGGCCAGGTCGCCCTGCGCAACGGGATGATCGACTACGCAGCGAAGTACGAACCGAACACGGTCGTGCCGCTCGAGCTGCGGTTCGTCAACGAGAGCACCAAGGACGCCCGGCTGACCGGCGCGGTCATGGCCGACGGCAACGGCACGGTGCTGCTGATCAGCGGCTCGTCCTCGGCCTCGGCGTCGCCCTCACCGGCGGCTCCGCCGTCTTCCTCGGGGTCGGTCTCCCCGTCCGGTTCGGGTTCGGCCTCGCCGTCCGCTCCTACTGCTGAGCCGTCGCCGACGGCGATCGGCTCCGCCCAGGTGAATGTCGATCTGCCGGTTGGCCAGCTGATCGTCCTGTCCTCGAGCCAGCCCGGTGGCAGCTATCTCGTGATCACGAAGCGGTCCAGCGAGATCCGGCCGGGAACGACGGTCGCGGTGAACTTCACGATCACGTACTCGGATGGCGTCCCTCCCACGACGCTGACCGCCAACCTGCCGGTCGGCGTGCCGCTGTCGCCGCCGACCCAGGAACCGCCCGCGTCGGCCTGACGGTTTTTGTCGTACCGGTCGCGTAGCTTGCCGGTGTGAGCAGTAAGGGCGCAGTTTTCGAGTGCGACGTCTGCGGGCACCGGCCGCCCAAGTGGCTCGGCCGCTGCCCGGAGTGCGGCGAGTGGGGCTCGGTCATCGAGGCGCACGGCGCGCCGGTCGGTCCGGCCGCGCTGCGGTCGGTGGCCGCGCGGGTCCCGCTTGAGCCGGCGCGCCCGATCGCGTCGATCAGCGCCGCCCCGGCTCAGGCCCGGCCGACCAACGTGCCCGAGTTCGACCGGGTGCTGGGCGGCGGCCTGGTGCCGGGCGGGGTGGTCCTGCTGGCCGGGGAGCCGGGCGTCGGCAAGTCGACCCTGCTGCTCGACGTCGCCCAGCACTGGGCCGAGATCGGCGAGACGCCCTCGCTGGTGATCAGCGGCGAGGAGTCGGTCAGCCAGGTGCGGCTGCGGGCCGAGCGGCTCGGGGCGCTGCACGACCGGCTGTTCCTGGCCGCCGAGACCGACCTCGCCGCGGTGCTCGGCCACTTGGACGCGGTCAAGCCGGGCCTGCTCGTCCTCGACTCCGTGCAGACCATCTCGGCCCCCGGCGCCGACGGCGTCACCGGCGGGGTCACCCAGGTCCGGGCGGTCGCCGCCACGCTCGTCGCGGTCGCCAAGGACCGGGGCATCGCGACCGTGCTCGTCGGCCACGTGACCAAGGACGGCCAGGTCGCCGGCCCCCGAGTGCTCGAGCATCTGGTCGATGTCGTCCTCAACTTCGAGGGCGACAAGCACTCGTCGCTGCGGATGGTTCGGGGCCTGAAGAACCGGTTCGGCGCGGCCGACGAGGTTGGCTGCTTCGAGATGCACGAGGGCGGGATCGCCAGCCTGCCGGACCCCAGCGGGCTGTTCCTGACGCGCTACGCCGACGCGGTGGCCGGCACGTGCGTGACCGTCGCGATGGAAGGCCGGCGCGCGCTGGTCACTGAGGTGCAGGCACTGATCGGCGCACAGACGGCCGGTTCGCCGCGGCGGACGGTCAGCGGGCTCGACAGCGCCCGCCTGGCCATGGTCCTCGCCGTCCTCGAGCGGCGCGCCCAGGTCAAGCTGCACGACCGCGAGGTGTTCGCGGCCACGGTGGGCGGCATGCGCGTGGTTGAGCCGGCCGCCGACCTCGGGATGGCCTTGTCGACCGCGTCGGCCGCGCATGACCTGCCGCTGGCGCCCGACCTGGTCGCGATCGGCGAGGTCGGACTGACCGGCGAGGTGCGCCGGGTCGGCGCGGTGCCGCGGCGCCTGGCCGAGGCCGCGCGGCTCGGGTTCCGCTATGCGCTTGTGCCCCCAGGCTGCGGCCCAGCCGCGACCGGCTCAGCGCCGCCGGGGATGAAGGTGCTGGAGGTCGGCGACGTGCGGACGGCGCTGCACTATGCGGCGCGGGCGAGCGCGGAGGTCTGAGGCCCGTTGTGGGGGCGCTGCGGGGAGCTCGTTGAGGGCGCTGCAGGGGGTGGCCGCGTGCGCCTGTTTTGTTGGGTTTGTGCGGCCCGCCGGGGGCAGATCCGTGCGGGCCGCGCGGCTGTGGGCCGGCGGGACACCCGACGGCGCAGCGGGCCGGGACACCCGACGGCGCAGCGGGGCGGGACACCCGGCGGCGCAGCGGGGCCGAACACCCGACGGCGCAGCGGGGCGAAACACCCGGCGGCGCAGCGGGTGCGCCGGGCACGCGACAAGGCCGGCGCGAGCGGCAGCGGGTGGCAGGGCCGCGGCGCTCGACACCACAGCGAGCGCGGGACGACGCCAGGCACGCGACGAGGCCGGGCACGCGGTGGCGGATGCTCTGGCTGGTGACTCCGCAGCCATCGGATCGCGAGCGCGGGCGGCCACATGGCAGGCACGGCGACACGGGCGCGCTTTGGGCGCGCGGCGCACCTCAGGAAGCGTTCGCGATCAGGACGTGATCTGGAGCAAACGCCGCCAGGGCCGTCATCTGGCCGTCCACGGCTGGCGTGAAGTCGCGCAGCCGCACGGCCAGATCAAACCGCTTCGCCTTCTTCGAACCCTCCCGGGCCATTGCCCGCAGGACCGCCTGATCCACCCAATGGGGTGAGTCGCCCATACGGTCCAGGCCGGTCCGGCAGCGCACCAGCAGGTAGCGCTCCCCTGCCACGTCGGCGGTCGTCACCTCGGCGACATGGGACCAGGGCAGCACGAGGGTACGGACCCAACCCGGTCGCACGGTCAGCGCAAAGTGGTTGGCGCCGACGCGGGGCCGGCGGATCACCGCAAGTACGAACGGTATGGCGCCGATCCCGACCAGGATCTCGGTCCACATGGGAATGTCGGCCAAGGGGTTGCGGTCGCCCGTGTCGAGGGTGGGCTGCTCGCTGCCGAAGAGGAGCAGGGAGGCGGCCACGATGAGCGCCGCGACGACGGCATACCACGCGAGCGCGGCGAGCGACCGCGAAGGAAAGCTCCTACGCCACTCAATCCGCTCTGGCCCGCCCACCGCCGGCCCTTTCACACATACAAGTTGGTCCATCAACAGGTGACGTTCGCCCACTCTACGGGTTCGGGTCGATACCGCACCAGCGCCACTCGTACGAGCATCCGTAGACTGTGCGGGTGCCGATCGACCGCGAGCCCAGTAGAGGCGGGTCCAGTAGCGGCCTCGCCGGGGGCTGGGCCGGTGGCCTGCCGGGGACCGACCCGCTGCGGGCCACCCTCGCCCTGATGGCACCGGGCACTGCCCTGCGCGACGGATTGGAGCGGATCCTGCGCGGGCGCACCGGTGCGCTCATCGTGCTCGGCCACGACCGGGTGGTCGAATCCCTGTGCACCGGGGGATTTCCGCTCGACGTCGAATTCTCCGCAACCCGCCTGCGCGAACTGTGCAAGATGGACGGTGCCGTGGTGCTGTCAAGCGACGGCACCAAGATCGTGCGGGCGGCCGTACACCTGATGCCCGATCCGACGATTCCCTCGGAAGAGTCGGGCACCCGACACCGCACGGCTGAGCGGGTCGCCAAGCAGACCGGCTTCCCGGTGATCTCGGTGAGCCAGTCGATGCGGATCATCGGGCTGTACGTCAACGGCCAGCGCCACGTCCTCGACGACTCGGCCGCGATCCTGTCCAAGGCCAACCAGGCGCTGGCCACGCTCGAGCGATACAAGCTGCGGCTCGACGAGGTCAGCGGCACCCTGTCGGCCCTGGAGATCGAAGATCTGGTGACCGTGCGCGACGCGGTCGCGGTGGTCCAGCGCCTCGAGATGGTGCGCCGCATCGCCGACGAGATCGCCGGATACGTGGTCGAGCTCGGCACCGACGGCCGGCTGCTCGCCTTGCAGCTCGAGGAGCTGATGGCCGGCGTCGAGGCCGACCGGACCTTGGTGATCCGCGACTATCTGCCCGGCGGCGGCCGGACCAACTCGCCGGACGACGCGCTCAGCGAGCTCGACGGGCTGACCGCGACCGACCTCATCGACCTGGTCGCGGTCGCGAAGTCGCTCGGCTACCCGGGCGCCAGCGACGCGCTCGACGCGGCCGTGTCGCCGCGCGGATTCCGGCTGCTGGCCAAGGTCCCGAGGCTGCCCGGGCCGATCGTCGACCGGCTGGTCGAGCACTTCGAGAGCCTGCAACGGCTCCTCGGCGCGACGGTCGAGGATCTCCAGGCCGTCGACGGGGTCGGCGACGCGCGGGCCCGCGGGGTGCGCGAAGGCTTGTCGCGCCTGGCCGAGGCGTCGATCTTGGAGCGCTACGTCTAAGTGCTTGGAGCGCTAGCCCCACTGATTGGAGCGCTTCGGCCAAAGTGCTTGGAGCTACGTCCAGACTGATTGGAGCGCTACGCCCAATTGATTAGAGCGCTCCGTCTACGTGAGCTGAACCGTCGTCGGCGCGCTGATCTTGGTGTCGAGCCGCGCGAACAGCTCGTATTTGCCGATGCCCGGCGGCTTGCGGTTGGTGCAGCCGTTGTTGCTGGCCAGGCCGTTCCAGTTCACGCTGTATTCGTGCTCGATGTTGGGCGCCATCGTCACGAGCTCACTGCCGTGCACCGCCTGACACACGTCGGATGACCAGGCTTTCGTCGTACCCGATTGCAAATAAAGCTCTTGGTGGTCGGCGCCGAGGTTGCGCGTGCACGCCCGCCCCGACGTGTTTTTGATCTTGAGGAAGAACTTGATGTAGGCACCATTGGGCGCCAGCGCGGTCTCCGGCTGGGCGGTGAGCAGCAGGTCGGTGTCGGCGCAGGTGGTGACGGCGGCCGCCGAGCCGCCGGGGTCGCCCGTCGCCGGCGGGGCGAACAGGGTCGGACTGCTGGTGGTGCTGCCGCCGATCGTCGGTGTGAGGATCGAGGCGGCCGGGGACGGCTCGGGCGACGGCGACTCTGTGGTGGTTACTCCGGCGTTTTTGGAAGCGTCCGACTTCGACGGGCCCGAACACGACGTCCACATGATGATGACAGCGAGTAGCAGCACTCCGAGCACGACTGCCCGGCGCCGCCAATAGACGGATGCGGGAAGCGAGCCAACCGTCAGCCTCATGATGGCTTCACGGTATCGAGTGATCGGCCCGCGGCCACGGCGGCGCGCCGATCACTCAGAGATACACCTTGCGGGCGTATATCGCATGTGCACCGGCGACCCGATCGAGGAACAGCAATCCCGCGCAATGATCGATCTCATGCTGCAGAGCCCGGGCCTCGAAAGCATCCGTGGCGATTCGCTTTTCTTCACCGGTACCGGGTAGAGCCCCGACAACCACCAATCGTCCGGCGCGTTTGACGTCGCCGGTCAGGTCGGGAACGGACATGCAGCCCTCCCGCCCCTTCTGCCATTGGGAAGCCTCTTCGATGCGGGCATTGCAGAGCACGAATGGGCCATGGCAGATCTTGGCCTTCGGGTGTCCGGTGACGTCGACCGCGAAGACCTGTGCCGGTACGCCGATCTGCGGTGCTGCCAGCCCCACGCAGCCGGGTGACACCCGCATGGTCTCGAGCAGGTCGTCGGCCAGCTTGACGATCTCCGGGTCGGTCGGGTCGACTTCTGCACCCTTTTCACCGAGTACGGCGGCGGGCGCGACGACTACCGGGCGGATCACAGCAGATCGGCCTCGGCCGGCCGAAGGGTCGCCTCGACCCCGAGCGTCTGGGCCGCCTGCCGCAGCGCCCCCGCGATTGTTGAACCGTCCACTGTAGATGGCAGGTCGAGTTCCGCGACGACGACGTAGAGGTCGCCGGCCAGCCGGGTGCTGAGGTCGGTGATGTTGCCGCCGGCCTCGGCCACGACGCGGGTGAGCGTCGCCACGATGCCCAGCCGGTCGGCGCCGTGCACGGTGAGGACATGGTGGCGACCGGCCGCCTCGGGACCGGCATCGTCGGCGACGCGGCGGACCGTCACGACCAAGGTACGGTCCTGCGTTACCGGCTCGAGCGCCTTCTCCACCTCAGCGACTTCCGGTGGCCCGCTGCAGAACAGCGTCATCGCAAAGTGCCCCCGCAGCCGCGTCATGGTCGAGTCGGTCAGGTTCAGGCCGAGCCGGGCGAGGATCTCCGTGACGTCGGCGATGATCCCCGGCCGGTCCTGGCCGATCACGGTGACGGCGATGTCGTTCACGCTGGATATCTTGCCTGGCCCCCGGAAGCGACTGGCCAGGACGGGTACATTCGGCGGCGATGCGCGACACGAGCCTCACCGAGGCGGTCACCCGGTGGTATGACCAGCACGCCCGCGACCTGCCATGGCGCGCGCAAGGCGTCTCGGCCTGGGGCGTCCTGGTCAGCGAGATCATGCTCCAGCAGACCCAGGTCAACCGCGTCGAACCGGCCTGGCACCAGTGGATGGCGCGGTGGCCGACCCCGGCCGCGCTCGCGGCCGAGCCGGTGGCCGAGGCGATCCGGGCCTGGGGACGGCTCGGGTACCCGCGCCGGGCGCAACGCCTGCATGCGTGCGCGGTCGCGATCATGGACCGGCACGACGGCGCGGTGCCGGCAAGCGTCGACGAACTGCTCGCGCTGCCCGGCATCGGCACGTACACGGCGCGGGCGGTGGCGGCCTTCGCGTACCGGCAGCGCCACCCCGTCGTGGACACCAATGTCCGGCGCGTCGTCGCCCGGGTGGTCGAGGGGGTCGCCGACCGCGGTTCGACTACGACGGCCGACCTGGCGATGGTCGAGCAGTTGCTGCCGGAAGACCCCGAGCGGGCGGCCCGCGCCTCGGTGGCGTTCATGGAGCTGGGAGCGCTCCTGTGCACGGCCCGCTCGCCGGTCTGCGCGAACTGCCCGCTGTGGGCCACCTGCGCCTGGCGCCGCGCCGGCGCGCCGATGCCGCCCGGACCGAGCCGACGCACCCAGCGGTACGCCGGGACCGACCGTCAGGTGCGGGGGCTGCTGCTGGCCGTGCTCCGCGAGGCGACGACGCCGGTACCAAGGTCAAAGCTCGACGCCGTCTGGGCGGACGAGGTCCAGCGAGCGAGGGCGTTGGCCAGCATCCTCGAGGACGGCCTGGCCTGCGAGATCGACGGCCACTACGCACTCGGCGCCACACCGAGCCGACGGGACGCCTAGCCCGGTCGCAAGCCACGATGCCGATCTAGAACTCTGACGGCGCCAAGTTTGGATTGGACGGGCCATCGCGCGGCTTGTCGACCTCGGCATCCTCCACGAACGCACTGGACGGACACACTCGCCGCACGAGATGTTCTGCGCATCGTCGAGGCGCCCTAGCCCGTATGTACGACAGCAGAAGGGGCGGCCTCCGGAAACCGGATGCCGCCCCTTCTCCTGTTGTCCTGCTTACTCCTCGGCGGAGCCGGCCGTGTCGAGCTCGGCCGGGACTGCGTCGGGGACCTCGGTCGGGCGGTCGGCGCCGCTGAAGGTCAGCTTCGCCTTCTCGACGTCCACCGGGTCGCCCTCGCACTTGACCACGACGATCTGACCAGGGCGCAGCTCGTTGAAGAGGATGCGCTCGGACAGGTTGTCCTCGATCTCGCGCTGGATCGTGCGCCGCAGTGGCCGGGCCCCCAGCACCGGGTCGTAACCCTTCTTGGCCAGGAACAGCTTGGCCTCGCGGGTCAGCTCCAGGCTGATGTCCTTGTTGCGCAGCTGGGTCTCGATCCGGGCGATCATCAGGTCGACGATCTTGAGGATCTGGTCCTCGGTCAGCTGGTGGAACACGATCGTGTCGTCGATGCGGTTGAGGAACTCCGGGCGGAAGTGCTGCTTCAGCTCGTCGTTGACCTTCTGCTTCATCCGCTCGTAGTTGCTCTCCTCGTCCTCGCTGGCCTGGAAGCCGAGCGAGACCGCCTTGGCAACGTCGCGCGTGCCGAGGTTGGTGGTCAGGATGATCACCGTGTTCTTGAAGTCGACGATCCGGCCCTGGCCATCGGTCAGGCGACCGTCTTCCAAGATCTGCAGCAGCGTGTTGAACACGTCGGGGTGGGCCTTCTCGATCTCGTCGAAGAGGACCACGGAGAACGGCCGGCGCCGCACCTTCTCGGTGAGCTGGCCACCCTCGTCGTAGCCGACGTAGCCGGGAGGAGCACCGACGAGCCGCGACACCGTGTAGCGGTCGTGGAACTCGCTCATGTCCAGCTGGATGAGCGCGTCCTCGCTGCCGAAGAGGAACTCGGCGAGCGCCTTGGACAGCTCGGTCTTACCGACGCCCGAGGGGCCGGCGAAGATGAACGAGCCGGACGGGCGCTTCGGGTCCTTCAGGCCGGCCCGGGTGCGCCGGATCGCCTTGGAGACCGCCTTGACCGCGTCGTCCTGGCCGACGAGCCGCTTGTGCAGCTCGTCCTCCATGCGCAGCAGCCGCGAGGTCTCTTCCTCGGTCAGCTTGTAGACCGGGATGCCGGTCCAGTTGGCCAGGACCTCGGCGATCTGCTCGTCGTCGACCTCGCTGACGACGTCGAGGTCGCCCGCCTTCCACTCCTTTTCCCGCTGCGCCTTCTGCCCGAGCAGCTGCTTCTCCTTGTCCCGCAGCTGCGCGGCCCGCTCGAAGTCCTGCGCGTCTATCGCCGACTCCTTGTCACGGCGCACCTGAGCGATGCGCTCGTCGAAGTCACGCAGGTCCGGCGGAGCGGTCATCCGGCGGATGCGCATCCGCGCGCCGGCCTCGTCGATCAGGTCGATCGCCTTGTCCGGCAGGTAGCGGTCGGAGATGTAGCGGTCGGCCAGCGTGGCCGCGGCGACCAGCGCGGCGTCCGTGATGGACACCCGGTGGTGCGCCTCGTAGCGGTCGCGAAGGCCCTTGAGGATCTCGATCGTGTGCGCCAGGGACGGCTCGCCGACCTGGATCGGCTGGAACCGGCGCTCGAGCGCCGCGTCCTTCTCGAGGTATTTGCGGTATTCGTCGAGGGTCGTGGCGCCGATCGTCTGCAGCTCACCCCGCGCCAGCATCGGCTTGAGGATGCTCGCCGCGTCGATCGCGCCCTCGGCCGCGCCCGCCCCGACGAGGGTGTGGATCTCGTCGATGAACAGGATGATGTCGCCGCGGGTGCGGATCTCCTTGAGCACCTTCTTGAGCCGCTCCTCGAAGTC
>Ga0070683_100003891_pt1 | contig 12213 bp, 8 predicted proteins | sample KBSC713LmetaG_FD_64662 | JGI IMG/M metagenome (GOLD analysis project Ga0070683, IMG submission 64662) | Corn rhizosphere microbial communities from Kellogg Biological Station, Michigan, USA - KBS C7.1-3L metaG | ecosystem: Host-associated > Plants > Roots > Rhizosphere ...
GCAGGTTGCGGCTGCCGGAAAAGCAGAGTATCCACTGCCGTTGTACGTTAACGCCGCGCTGCGCGACCCGCTGAATCCTGGACCCGCGACAACGTACGAAAGCGGAGGAGCGACCGACAACGTCCTCGCTATTTGGAAAGCCGCCGCGCCGGCAATCGATGTGCTCGCGCCCGATATTTATCAGTTCGATCCGGAGAAATATCTAAAAGTTCTCGATCTCTATGCGCGCCCGGATAACGCGCTGCTCGTTCCCGAGACGATCGGAAATTCGCCGTTTTCCCGTCACTTTTTCGACGCACTCGGTCACGGCGCGATTGGATGGGCTCCATTCGGGGTGGATCATCCCCAGATGACGGAGGCCGAATGGCTCACTGCATCGCGAGCTCCGGACTATGCTCACGTTGGCGTGGCAAGAAATTTCCGCCTCGCGAGCAGCGCGGATCGTCTGCTGGCGCGCCTGAATTTTGAAGGTAAACTCCACGCGGTTTCCGAACAACCCGGAAAACCCCGGCAATCGTTGATGGTTCAACGGTGGGATGCAAAAATCAGCTATGGCCTGCCACCATTTGGCAATCGTACCGAGCCCAAAGGCAATCCTCAGCCGACGGGCGGCGCGATCATCGCGGAACTTGGGCCCGACGAATTCCTGGTTGGCGGATTTTTCTGCCGGGTCGATTTTGTTCCACACGACCTCGGTCGTGCTCAACGCGAGTACGTGCGCGTCGAAGAGGTTCAATTAAACAACTACGCCCTGCAGATGCTCCGGATCTGGAATGGCGACGAGACCGACTGGGGCCTCAATTTCGCCGGCACGCCGACGTGGCTGCACGTCAAGCTCGGGACCTTCTGACCACGCGTTGCGCGATCACGGACTCGCATCGGACAAAGTTTTCCGACATTACTGGTAAAAATACAGCCTCCTCGTTGCTTTTGCTCCGGCATCTCGGCATGACAATCAAACCCTTCCCGGCTAACGGTCGCTGACCGGGTTCTTTTTTTTTATGAAACCATCCCTCGTTCGAACGGCGCAGTGGTGCGGCGCGTGGTTGTTTTTGCTGGGTTGCACCGCTCGAGCGGCCCACCCATTTTTCTGCACGGATTCGTATGGCAACAAGGTCGCGCTCGTCTCCGCGAACGGGAAAGTAGAGTGGGAGTATTCCTGCGAGCATCCGCAGGATTGTTGGGTGTTGGCCAACGGCGATTTTCTCTTTTGCCATCGCGGCGGAGCGATCGAGCTTAACCGCGACCGACAAATTGTCTGGCAATACCAGGCGAACGCGAAGACCGAGGTGCATTCTTGTCAGCCGTTATCCGATGGGCGCGTTCTCGTCGTCGAAAATGGTCCGTGCCGCCTTCTCGAAATCGACCGTGCCGGCAAGATCGCCAAGGAAATTCCGCTGGTGCCTCCTCCTCCAACCGTGAAAATTCACGACCAGTTCCGCGGCACGCGTAAAACCCCCGATGGCCACTACTTGGTCTGCCGCAAAGGCGAGCATCGCATTGAAGAGCTCGACGGCGAAGGGAGGACGCTGCGGTCGATTCCGGTGCCCGGCGATGTGCATATGGCGCGGCTTTTGCCCGACGGGCACCTGCTGATCGCGTGCGGCGAAGGGCGCAGGGTCATCGAGCTCGATCACGAGCTCAAGGTGGTTTGGGAGATTGCGGATGACGACGTGGCCGGGAATCCGCTTCGGCTGATGACCGGCTTTCAACGGCTGCCGGATGGAAACACCATCTACTGCAATTATCTCGGCCATGGCCATCTCGGCGAGCAGCCGCACGTTTTCGAGCTGACGCGTGACAAAAAAGTCGTGTGGGAATTTGCCGATCATGCTCACTTCAAGACCATCAACCAAATCCAGGTGCTGGATGTGCCCGGCGATCCGGCGAAGGGTGAAATTATCCGATAAACTTCCCCAACGGTCGCGGCGTTAGTCATCACGAATCACGCGGAGCGCACTTTTTTGCTCTGACAGTGTTGGGCGATCCCTCGCAACCAGCGTCGCAATTTTCCTCGTTGAGAGGAGAAATTGGCGAAGGGCTGAACGCTCCTCCGGCCTTCCGCAAACGGTGGACGACGAGGACCGAGCGCATGGCTTTTCGTCGCGCAACATCCTCCATCACGAACTCGATCCCGCGGCGCTCCCAAACCGCGCCACGACTTCCGCGCGGCGACCGCCGGTATAATCGGCTGGTTTCCGCGAACACCGGTTGAGGATCGATCATTTTATGTCGCCATTGCGAAGAGGTCGCCGATCAGCCGTGAGTTGGGGCGGACTTGGCTAATGCCAACGCCGGTGGTCGGATTTTTCGCAAGCGCGTTTCCGATTCAAAGGAATGGAAGTACGTCCTGGTCAAATAACCCCAAGCGCTCGCGCGGAGGTGCGATCGTTTCGCCGGGGTGTGGATGAACCAGACCGGAACAGCAACCTCTCTAAATAGACAGATCAGTCTATTTTGGGTTGCTAAGAGATAGACAGGTCTGTCTATTATGGCCCTGCGGCAATTCCGCCGCTCCTCACCACATCCATGTCTCATTCCATTGATTCCAGCCCCGTGCTTCCACTGGGCAATCGTTTCTTCAAAAGTTGGCGTACGCGGCTTGTCGCGTTTTTTATCCTGGTCGGTTGGCTGGGCGCCGAGCCTGCGGCGAAGGCCTCGATTCACTCTGACGGCGGGGCGGTGACCTATCGGACCACCGAGGTGTCTGGCCTAAAAATATTCTATCGCGAGGCCGGCCCTGCCGACGCGCCGGTTGTCCTGTTGCTCCACGGGTTTCCGACCTCGTCGCAGCAATTTCGTGATTTAATTCCCCTTCTCGCCAAGCGCTACCACGTCGTCGCCCCCGATTATCCCGGCTTCGGTCAAAGCGATGCGCCTCCGACCGCCGCTTTCGCGTACACCTTCGAGCATCTAACCGATATCATCGAAGCGTTGACCCAGAAGCTCGGTTTGAGCCGCTACAGTCTTTTCGTTCACGACTACGGTGCGCCCGTCGGATTTCGCCTGGCGCTGCGGCATCCGGAACGCGTTCAGGCGATCATCAGCCAAAATGGCAATGCGTATGATGAGGGACTGACGCCATTTTGGGATGTGTTTCGCAACGGCTATTGGCGGCAGCCGACCGCGGAAAACGCAAAAGGGCTGGAGGAATCGTTCAAGCTTGCGGCGACGCGTGCGATTCCGCTCACGGGTGTGCGTAATCCGGAACGAATCAATCCCGATTTCTGGACGGTTTCCCAAGCCGGCCTCGACCGGCCCGGAAATCATGAAATCCAGTTGGCCCTGTTTCTGGACTATCGGACCAATCCGCCTCTCTACCCGCGCTGGCAGGCTTATTTTCGCGAGAAGCAGCCGCCCATGCTTATTGTCTGGGGCAAGAACGATCCCATCTTCGGTCCTGAGGGAGCCGTTGCGTTTCTCCGTGACCTCAAACACGCGGAACTGCACCTGCTTGACACCGGGCATTTCGCTCTCGAGGAGGACCACGACCTCATTGCCGACCTGATGCTTCGCTTCCTCGATCGGACGGTAAACAGCGCGAAGTAGACGATCGCGCGTCGGCTTCTCAGCAAAACGAATCCCGAGACATCACGATTTGCACCTGTTGTTTCACGACCGATTTGCCGCGCCAACCGGCAAATCGGTTTGAGGCTCTCTCTTCAGAGGAAAAAGTTGGCGGAGAGGGAGGGATTCGAACCCCCGGGACCTAACAACACAACTGGTTCGCTAACCGTGTTTATATGTTGTTACGAGTGAGTTAGAACAACGAATTGTTCGATCAAATCGCGAATTTCAGTTTCATCGGTTTTTTTTGGTTGCTCATATTTTGATAAGGTTGTTCTCGGGATCGCATGGTTTTCAGCTGGCTCATCACCTCCGCTTTTCAATATCTCAATAAACTGGCTGGTGAAATTCAACTGGAGGGCAGCAGCCGAGCTCCTTGCGAAATGTGCGCTACTCCGTGGCATTAAGTGTCGCGCAGTTCAGGTTCCCCTTCGATAGAGAAGATAAGATCCAGCGGCCAAGAATAACCCGAGGACCGGAAATACCCAATTGCCCAGAGGATCGCCGACGGAAATGTGGGAATAAAAAGCACCGCTCAGATTGAAGACCAATCCAGCGTAGGCCCATTCTTTCAGTCTCTGGAACTTGGGAACAAGAATCGCGACGACACTCAGGATTTTCGCGATTCCTATGAAGGGGAGAAGATAGGTTGGATACCCCAAATGGGTGAATACAGTAACCGCGACCGGGAGTTGCAATACGTCAGGAATAGAGGCCATGAGAATGAACGCAGCCAGAAGGCTTGTTGAAATCCAATAGAACGTTTTTGTATTTTTCATTTGTTGTATAGAGAAAGATATTTATCACGCGCCTCCAGTTTCCGCTTCACGCGCATCTTAACCCTCTGTCTTCAGTCTGCGGAACGTGGCAACCGAGATAACTGCAGTCAGCAGCATGATTCCCGCACCGGTCGAGAAAGTGATATCCGCCGCGCGGGTGTAGGCGCTTCGCGCCACGGATAACAGGGCGATACCGCCAAGATTCGGCGTAAGACTGCTCGCGGCGCCGATTCCACGTAACGCCGTCTCCATTGCATCCGCCCGAACCCCGCTCGGCATACTCCCGCCAAGCGCGGAGCGATAGAGAAAAGTGGCAAGGCTGCCGAGCAAAGCGATGCCGAGTGCGCCTCCGAATTCAGAGGCGGTCTCGTTGAGGGCCGACGCAGCACCCGATTGCTCCTGAGGTGCCGCGCTCACGACGAGGTTTGCGACAATCGCAGCGCCAGGGGCTGCGCCGATCGAGAACAGCACGTTCCCTAAGACGATTTGGATCAGACTGTGTGTCTCTCCGGCATGTGCCATCAGTGCAAGACCGACTGCTCCAAGCGTCGAACTGAGACCGAGAACATAAGCTGGCCGCATCAGCTTGAGCGCCAATGAAGTCAGCAATGAACCCACGACGAACCCGAGCCCTGCCGGGATGCTCCAGAGCCCCGCTTCCAGCGGCGCCAACGCCAGTACCAACTGAAGATACTGAGCGACAATCACGAGAATTCCGAAGCCGACGAAAAAATCCAGGACGTTGACCGCGAGCGCCGCGGTTAACGCCGGCCGCTTGAACAGTCGCAGGTCGAGAAGCGGATCAGCCAAGGTTATCTGTCGCCGCACGAAAAGCGTTCCAAACACCAGACCGGGAATGATGGCTAATCCGGCCCGTATGAGATTGTCGCCTTGGGCGGCGAGCTTGATGCCATAAATGACCGGTAACACCGCAGCCAGTGACAACGCAGCGCTCAAAATATCGATCTGCCCGGCATTCGGGTTTCTATGCTCGGGCAGGAACCTCGGCCCAAGTATCAGCACCAAGGCGGCAATGGGAATGGGTATCAGGAACACGGCCCCCCACCAGAAGTGCGCTAGAACTACGCCGCCAACGACCGGTCCCAGTGCCCCACCGAACGAAAAACTCGCGACCCAGACGCTCACGGCAAAGGCCCGTTCGTTGTTGTTGCGAAACATATTGCTGATCAGAGATAGCGTAGACGGAGCCAATGTCGCGCCGGCGATCCCAAGTAGCGCCCGAGCCAAGATGAGCATTTCGGCGCTCCGTGCGAAAGCAGCAAGCAACGACACAAGCCCGAAAAAAGCCGAACCGATCAACAGCAGCTTCCGCCGGCCGATCCGGTCGCCCAGAGTTCCCATGATGATGAGTGAGCCCGCGGCGAGAAAGCCATAGATGTCCACAATCCAGAGTAGCTGCGACGCCGTCGGCTTGAGGTCGGCGCTTAGCGACGGAACGGCTAGGTTCAGGACCGTCAGGTCCATCGCGTAAAGTAGGCACGGCAATGCGATGATCGTGAGCCCGACCCATTCGCGACGGGTTGCCTTGAGAACGTCCAAGTTAGCCTGCATATTTCAGGACACAGTCTTTAGAGATAATGTTTTTTCGGTGAAGACGAAGTCCCTAAGCTACGCCGCTCAAGTGCCTTCATAGGCGAAGTTGCCGATGGGAACGATGTCGCCCACCGCGACGACATTGAGTTCACCGAGCAGGCCGTGCTCGACGCGCGCGGACGGGAGACAAGGCAGCTCATGCGACCGAAACCGTTGAGGGCAATTTTGACTGGCATGGGTGTGCGTTGGTTCGGAGACACTTTACGCGAAACGGTGGTCGTCTCATAGGACAATATTCTTGTATTTTAGGCCATCGTGCTCAGAGTTCGGACATGCCGTCCCCGGCCAAAAACGTGTGGTTTCTGGTGCTCCCACGCACCCCGATGATCAACCTTGCCGGGCCGTGGGAGGTGCTGGGTCATGCCAACGATCTGATCGGCCGTGAGATCTATCGGCTGCAGGTCCTCGGCCCTAGCGCGCCGGCGAATCGCACGCGGTTCGAACTCTGCCTCACCGATGTCCGGCCGCTGCCGAACCGGCTCAATGATCCCCCGGACACAGTCATCGTGGTAGGCGCCTCGCCGGCGGACCCGATGCCTGAGGATCATGCGCCAATCGTGCTGTGGCTGCACCGGCATGGCCCGCGCATGAAGCGGTTGGTGTCGGTATGCACCGGTTCATTTGCGCTGGCGGCCGCGGGATTGCTCGACGGACGCAAGGCGACAACGCATTGGCTTTACCTCGATACCTTGCGCGGACGTTTTCCGAAGGTGCGGGTCGTCGACGAAGGCGTGTACGTTCGGGACCGCGGCGTTTGGACCTCCGCTGGCGTCACGGCCGGCATCGACTTGGCGCTGGCGCTAGTCGAGGAGGATCATGGCCACGAGCTCGCAATGCGGGTGGCCAAACTAATGGTTTTGTTTTTGCGGCGTTCAGGCCATCAGGCCCAGTTCGGCTCGAACGCGGCTCCTGCAGACCAGGGGTCCTCGGCACTGCGGAAGATCTCGGCATTCGTGCAGGCGCACCTCGCTGAGTTGTTGTCAGTGGAGCGGATCGCGGCGCAGGTGGGAATGAGCACGCGGACCCTTAGCCGCTGGTGCCGGAAGCACCTCGACGAGTCGCCGGCTGAGCTCGTGCGACGGTTGCGACTGGCCGAGGCGCGACGGCTGTTGGAGGGGACGGACCTGCCGCTCAAGGACGTGACGGCACAGACGGGGTTGGGCGACCAGAGCACGCTCTGGCGGGCCTTCGTGAACGACCTAGGCGTGACGCCCGCAGAATACCGGCAGCGCTTCGCGAGAAAGCTCAGCTGAGTTGAGGCTGGCCGGACGCTCAACCGGATTTCCGCCGCCTTAATGTCCGCCGGTGCCCCTTCTCCGATCATCTCGCCCCGTGCGCGCTGCGATTTGATCGCGGGCAAACTGGCGGAGAGGGAGGGATTCGAACCCCCGGGACCTTTCGGCCCAATGGTTTTCAAGACCATCGCGATAGACCACTCTGCCACCTCTCCTTTAACCAAACGCCTCGGCGCCGTTTTCTCGCGCGCAATCAGACCAACATTTCGGTTGTCGCCAGATCGTTCGCGCATGAAAGCCGCACCAAGCAGACAGGCGAGTGTGAAACTTCGAAAACGTCCGGCAACTGAGAACTTCGCGTCGGCGCGCGGCGAGAAAAACTCAAATCCTCCCGCAGGCTGGCGGCAGGCGAGGAAAATTAGAGCAAATTGATAGCGAAATAAGTGGAGTCCCGCTGCGATTGCGGCAGGTTCAGTCCATGGGCTTCATGCGACACCTGCTCGTCGATGGCGCAAACGTGCTCCATGCGTGGCCGGAAACACGGACCGTCCTGAAGCGTGATCGCGCCGCGGCGCGCGCCCAGTTGGTTCAGCGTCTCGCGTCGATTCACGACGGCGAACAGGTCCGCGTAACCGTGGTGTTTGACGGTCGCGGTGATGAGCTTGTGATCGAGCGACCATCGCAGCAGCTCACGTTTTCGGTCGTGTACACTCCCTCGTCGATGAGTGCGGACGACGTGATCGAGCAAACGGTGGCGAACGCCGCTGATCCGGCCGCATGTGTCGTGGCGACCGACGATAATGCCGAACGGGAAACAGTCATCGCCGCGGGAGCGACGGCCATTCGGCCGGAGGAGCTGGCTTCGTGGATTCAGCGCGCGGAGTCCAGACTGGCGACGTTCCTCGCGGCGCAGCGCGCGACGAATGCGCGGGAATGGAAAAAACCATGAACGTGCCAGACGCATTCGTGAAACCAATACACGCCTTGATCGGGTCAGGAGAACGCGTCCAAGCCGGCTGTGCGCGACGGAGCGCTCGGCAGCGGAGTTGAAAGGAATGACGATGTGCGATTGCGAAGGACAAACCGCGTCGCGTTTCGACGGCGTTGCGGAACTGCAAGGATTGTACGGACCGTTCACGTTTCCCGAAAAGCTCCTGCAGAAGATCTGGCTGCGTGGCGATTTCGATCGGACTCATGCGCGTGCGCTCGACGGACGAACGATTGCGGTGGTTCATCCCGGACGATGGAATCTTCTGGGCGGACCCGATTTCAAAAACGCGCGGCTTCGTTTCGGCGACGATCCGGAAATTGTCGGTGACGTTGAGTTGCACCTCAACGCGAGCGATTGGGCGGCCCACGGCCACGCGAGCGATTCGGCGTACGATCGCGTCGTGCTTCACGTGGTTTTGTTTCCACCAATCGCCGGCCATGCGACCTTCGGAGCCGGCGGTGGCGAAATTCCCGTGTTCGCGCTCTGGCCGCGGTTGCTCCACGACCTCGAAGAATACGCCGCCGAGGACGCGGTTGAAACGCTCGCGAATCGTCCGGCATCGCAAATCATCGAGATGCTCGGGCCGCTCCCGCGAGAGGAACTTGTCGCGCTGATGGTCCGCCACGCTGACGCGCGCTGGCGGCAGAAAGTGCATTTCGCGCAGCTCCGGATTCAGCGATTGGGTTGGGAGGACGCGTGCCATCACGCGGCGTTGGAGATTTTGGGCTACCGATTCAATCGTGCGCCGATGCTGCGAGTGGCAACTGCGTATCCGCTGCGGGACTGGTCCGGTACGGCGTTTTCTGCGGACGTGGTTTTCGAAAGCGAAAAAGAACGGTGGAGTTTGCACGGACTGCGGCCCGCAAATCACCCAGCCGGACGGCTGAGACAATACGCGAGCTGGGTTCGCGCGCGACCCGACTGGCCGGCGCGACTCGCGGAATTCGCGAAGCGAGTGCCGGGAATCGACCCCGGTGTTCCAACCGGCCAGGTGCGGCGCGGCCATCGGTTCTCTGAGCTGCGCGCCCAAGGAGCCAACGTGATCTGCGCCGATGCGATTGGTGGAACGCGTTTCGACAATTTGATGTGCGACGGATTTCTGCCGTTGCTCGCGGCGCGCGCGGACTGCAATGCACACCAACTCTGGTACCATTGGTTCACGGGCGATCTGCCACCGCTTTTGTCGCGAGCGCTTCGGCAACTCGAGCTGTTTTCCGGGCGGACCAGCCCCGCGTGTCATGGCGTCGCGCAAGGTTTGCTCGGCTGGTTGATCGAGCGCGAGCGTTCCGAAACGCGAGGACTTCAGGCCTCCAGAAAAAAGTAGCGACCGTTTCCCGCCGGCACATCCCGACATGCGGCGGATTCGGGATGCCGTCGCTTTGTTCGCGTGCGAAATCGTCAACCCGGGTCATGCAGTCGTGTGCGAGACGGTCTCCGCCGGGCGCGGGGCTTGACAACATTTACCTCCGGCGAATAAGTTTTTCAGTTCTACAACACTCACTTTCCAAGAAGTGGGCCCTGCGGCCCGCTTTTTTTTTCCCATCTTACATCGATCAATCCCACCCTATGAGCAGTGAAATTCTTTCCGTCCTCGAGTACATGGAAAAGGAAAAGGGGATTCCGCGCGCGGACATGATCGCCACGATTGCGAACGCTCTGAAAACAGCGGCGCAGAAGGGCGTTAACTCCGGGCAGGAACTGAAGATCGATATCAATCCCAAGAACGGTCAGCTGCACGCGTGGTCCGTGCTCAAAGTGGTCGATTCCGTCAGCAATCCGAAAACTGAAATCCACGTCGAGCGTGCGCAGGCGGTCAAACCGGGCGCGTTGATCGGCGAGATGATCGAAAAAGAAATTGATCCGTCCACCCTCGGACGCATCGCGGCGCAAACCGCCCGCCAGGCCGTGATGCAGCGGCTGCGGCAATTCGAAAAGGACCGCATTTTCGACGACTTCAAGGATCAGGTCGGAAATATCGTGACCGGCACGGTTCGCCGCCGTGAACGCAACGATCTCTTTGTCGATCTTGGCAAAGCGGAGGCCGTGATGCCGGGCAAGGAGCAGGTTCCCGGTGAGGAATATCAACCGGGCGAGCGCATTCGCTGTTTATTATTGAACATCGAGAGCACGCCGCGCGGTCCGGAAATCATTCTCACGCGTGGCAGCCCGAAATTTGTCCGTCGCTTGTTCGAACTCGAAGTCACTGAGATTGCCGACGGCACGGTGAAGATCGAGGCGTTTGCCCGCGAACCGGGTTATCGCACGAAAATCGCGGTCACCAGTACTGATCCGAAAGTCGATCCGGTGGGTGCCTGCGTCGGCGCCCGTGGCGCGCGCGTCAAGACCATCGTCCGCGAGCTCAACGGCGAGAAGATCGATATCATCCGTTATTTTTCCGATCCGCGGGACATGATCATCGAGGCGATGAAGCCGGCGGTCCCGCGCGAAATCGCCCTTGACGAAAAGACGCACCGGATTCTGTTGAAAGTAGCGACTGACGATCTCGCGATCGCGATTGGCCGCAAGGGGCAGAACGCCCGTCTCACCTCCCGCCTGATCGGCTGGCGCCTCGATATCGAGGAATTCCGCGCCATCGGCGACGATCCGCGCGGCAACGCCGTCGCGTCGCTGGTGAAGGCGTTCGGTCTTGATGCCGTCATCGCCGGCCGCCTCGTCGACATGGGCATCAATTCCCCGGCAGCTTTTGAGGGTGTTGAAGCCAATGACCTCGTCGATGCGGGCTTCACGCCCGAGGAAGCCGCCGACATCATCGGTCGCACTGCCGCACACTGAACCATCGCCCTTCATTCTATACTAATCCGTCTGAATATCTAATGAGCCTCCGCATTCACGAACTCGCCAAACGCCACAATATGGAGGGCAAGGACATGTTGGCTTTGCTCAAGGAGCGAGGCTACGTCTCTGCGGACACGAAATCGGTTTCGAGCACGGTCGGCAAAATCTACGTCGAGGAAATCGAGAAGGAATTTGCCGCGAAGGCGGCGGTCAACAAGTCCACCGTTGCTGCGACTCCGGCTGCTGCTGCTCCCGCCACGCCGGCTCCGGCGTCGGAAGAGGCTCAAGAAGCGCCGAAGCTGCGCCTGCCGCCCGGTGCTTTCGTCAAATCCAAGGAAGACGTGGATCGCGAAAAGGAAGCGGTCGCCGCAGCGAGAGCCGCTGCGGGAAAAACCGTCAGCAATTCATCGGGACCCTTCGCCTCCGTTTCTTCCAGCCGCCCATCCGCCGTCGTCGCGCCACCGCCACCGCGGCCCGGCTCCGCGCCGGCGACACCGTCGCGTTTCGCGCCGTCGATGCCTTACACGCCGCCGAGAAGTCCGCAACCGGCGCCGGCGGTGTCGGCTCCGCGTCCCGTTTCGCCGGTTTCATCCGCGCCCGCCGCAGCGCCCGCGCCGAGCCCGTCGACTCCCAAAGCTCCATCGGCCGTATCCGCGCCGGTACCACTACCGCCAACGCCCCGCTCGGCACCGCCGCTGCCTCAGCCTCCGCTGCCCGGGTCCTCGCCCGCGCCACTGCCGGCGGCGACCGCGACGGCGCCCGCGCCAGCGGCCACACCGCCTGGTGAGCTGAAAATCATCCACATCAAGCCGCCGATCGTGGTCCGCGATTTCGCCACGGCGCTGGGATTGAAACCATTCCGGCTGATCTCCGAGTTGAATCAGGCCGGTGGTTTCGCCTCGATGAATTCGAACATCGACGAGGCCGTTGCGATCAAAGTTGCGGAGAAGCACGGCTTCCTGCTGGAGATCAAACATCGCGGAGACCCGGTTGCCCAGCTCCAGGCTCAGAAAAAGGAAAAGAAACCGGAGGAGGACGAGTCAAAGTTCCTCGTGCCGCGACCGCCGGTCGTTTGTATCCTCGGCCACGTCGACCACGGCAAGACCACGCTCCTCGACGCGATTCGGAAAGCCAACGTCGCCGCCGGTGAAGCGGGCGGCATCACGCAGCACATCGGCGCGTATCAGGTCGAGAAGAAGGGACGCAAGATCGCGTTCCTCGACACGCCCGG